>Ga0115562_1001378_pt1 | contig 17956 bp, 19 predicted proteins | sample COGITO_mtgs_1105_6_FD_87200 | JGI IMG/M metagenome (GOLD analysis project Ga0115562, IMG submission 87200) | Pelagic marine microbial communities from North Sea - COGITO_mtgs_110516 | ecosystem: Environmental > Aquatic > Marine > Epipelagic | place: Germany:Helgoland, sampling site Kabeltonne...
ATCCCCGGGAAACAGAGACCAGGCCTCGCGCCAGTCCGCGCGGTCATCATTCAGCACCTTGCCGGTGCGCTTGGTCTTGGCGGCACCCGCCTGATTGCGCCAGCCTGGGTCGTATTCCACACCGTAGGGCGGGTCAGTGACCATCAGCTGTGGCTTCACATCACCGAGCAGGCGCCCAACCACATCGGCCGACGTGCTGTCACCACAGATCAGCCGGTGCGACCCGAGCTGCCAAAGATCACCTGGAACCGAGACAGGCGTCTCCGGTACACCCGGAACGTCATCCTCGCCCTCGACCGGACCATCAGTGCCCAGCGTATCAGGGTCTTGCAGCAAGGCGTCGAGATCTTCGTCAGTAATACCCAGTAGCGACAGGTCAAAATCTTCGGCAAGCAGCCCGGCGATCTCGTCGCGCAGCATGGCTTCGTCCCAGTCGCCCAGCTCGGTCAGCTTGTTGTCGGCGATCCGGTAGGCCCGCCGTTCAGCTTCATCGAGGTGACCCAGCCGAATGACCGGCACATCAGTCAGCCCCAGCATCGTCGCTGCCAGCACCCGGCCATGTCCGGCGATCAGCTCGCCATCGTCGGCGAACATGCAGGGCACGGTCCAGCCGAACTTGGCCATGCTGGCCGCGATCTTGGCCACCTGATCGGTGCCGTGGATCTTGGCATTGCGGGCATAAGGGCGCAGCCGGTCAATCGGCCACGTCTCGATCTCGCTTGGCGCGAAGACAAGGTCCATGAGCATGTTCTCTGAGTTGAGGCAGGGCGGACGTGCCAATGCCACGGCCAGCGAGGCGGTGACTGCATCGGGATCCGCGATGTGGGGAAAACAAAAGCGCCCGCGAGGGATATCCTCCGGGCGCAAAACTTCGATGATTGAGGTATGAGTCAAGGGGGCTAGAAATGTCAAACGATTTTTAGGCGCGGAACCAATACGTTCTGATTAATTCACATAAGCCTCAAACAGGGTGGCTTCCCTGGCTGGCTAAATTGGCTCGCTTTTGGCTTAGTGGATTCTTGACTAAACCACTCAAGAATCCACCCTGAGAGCCAGTTTTTTGCGTTCAACCCTTTGTAATTGAATCACTTTATTTTGGCCGCCGACCAAACTGGCTTCGAAGTGGATTCCCCGGTGAAAAAGCCACGCGCTAGCGAAATGGCGCGCTAAGCCCCCCCGTATACATAAAGGGCTGTGGAGGAACCATGGGACGGGGGGTGAGCCTGATGCCCATGCGTCACCTCACCACTGGCAGGACCGAGATCCGCGTTGTGTAGCGTGGGCTGTGGTGATTTGCGCACAGGCAGGACGCTGTAATAACGACGCGGCCTAACGTGCGATGCGACGCTGCTCCAATGTCTCGTCGTCACCATCTGATTTCATGACATTGGCAATCAGGTGATCCAGTGTTTCGCCAAAGTATCGGGTCAACTCACCGTGCAAACGCTGGAATTCGGCAGCAATCGTGCGTTCAAATTCGGCTTTGCGCACCCGCACCATCACGGTCGTCCGCCGCTGTCGGGGATAGCGGTAAGGCTTGATCTCATGTTTGCGGCAAAGGGCCACGAACAGTTTGACCGCCCAAACATCAGGAAGCGAGTATTGCAGCTCGATCTCGGGATCTGCTGTCGCTTTGTCATCGCCGGTATCCAGACGGGCTTGCATTCGCTCCAGAGCAGCGCCCGCCGCAGCACGCTCTCCTTCTGTTGCCCCGCGGGCGAACAAAGCTTCTAGCTTGACCAGTCGCTCGCGGATGTCCTGCGCGGGTTTTGTCATCATTTGCCCCAATGTTATCGCCGCGCATAAACCACCACAGGCGTTTTGGGTCAACAAATGATGTCCAGGCGCTTCGTATACACGCGACATTGTCAGTTGAGAATATACCCCGGCTTGCGCATGTCACCGTTGCGCCAAAACCGCGCGAATAGAGGCCATACTGATCCCGAATTGTCGCGCCAGGACCGCAGGTTTGACCCCCGCCTCAATCGATGCTCGTACAAGGCTCACTTGAGAACGCGTTAAACCATGGGCCGGTTGTTGCGCTTTCGCAGGGTGTTTCCTAGCCGGTGCTTCGGGTGCGGTTTGCTGTGGAAGGTTCCGGCGTTTCATTTCCTGCGTGATTGCGTCCCGTAGTTCTTTCAATTCTTCATCTGACGCATATTGCAAGGCGCGCTCAAGATCATGCGGCAAGAGCCGACGCTGTGCATCCCTTAACCCGTCTGACTGGGCAGGGGTCGCTTTTCTCTCTGGCTGAACGGGCGCTGTCATCGTTAAATTATGCCGCGTAAAGCCAACCGCTGCAATTCGATCAAATCTGTAATTTTGCTTGCACCAACCCTGAGCACCAATCGCCTTTGCATCCCCCGCATAGGGTTGCAGGTCTGTCATCGGTCTCATTTCGAAGCAGTCGATCGCGAAGCTCAAGGTCATAGAAGCTGTCCTATCTTTTGGATTGGGCTGAGCACTTAAGTTTGCATTGCTCAATCACAAAGCCGTGATAGCTTTTTCCACTCAGGCGATCGTGCCGCCATTCATCTGACACGAAAAAAGTTCCTGGGTAGCCGCGCTCAGGTGGAGCGTTTCATGTCGCTCTTTGCAGCGTGGCATCGGCGGCGCATCTGGGAGGAATGCGTCGCCGATTAGGGTCCTGTATTGCGGCTTTCCGTAATCTGAAATGCAATGATTGTCTGGTGACCTTCGGAGCATGGGCTGCCCAAAGATAAGTGCATGCGGGACAATAATGAAACTATGGATTCAGTTTTCGTTCCGGAGTGGGCGCCTGACCGGCTACGCCCACAAAACCATCCTGAAACGATCGCAATGGCGCGCTTATACCTCCAGCTATAAAATGCGTGGGAGCAACTATGCTGGATGTGCCTGCCCATGCGTTACCTCACCACTGGCAGATCCGAGATCCGCGTTGTGTAGCGTGGGCTGCGGTGATTTGCGCGCAACTGCCAGGAGCGCGACATCCCCTCACTGCCCAGAACCAAGGTCTTCTTGCCGAAGCGGGTGTTCACAGCATCAAGCGCCGTCATCAATGCTGGCGATCCTTTCGGCACATCGAAGAGCGTCCTCGGGCGATCTTCCAGTGGCAGCAGATCGTCCAGCATAATCCCTGCTTTGGTAAAGCCGTATGCTTGGGTATCACCCTTGGGCCATGCTGCAATGGCACACCGTTTGGCAGCCGCGACCAGATCCAACGTGTCGGAAGACATAGGGTTCAGGCGGGTTGAGCGTGACCCCGCATATTGCGGCCTATCAGAGCGATGTCGATTTGTGTGGAAGAAGACGGTAAGCGTTCCGGCGACCAGTCCGTGTGTCCGAAGCTTTTCAGCTGCGCGTGTAGCGTGGGCCGTGATCGCTTGGAATAATGTGTCGAAGTCCTTCATCGGGACGCCGGAGGACCGTGTGACGGCCATGCCCTTTCGCTGAGGCTCTATGTCATCAAAAGCGATGCACGGCTCGCCCTGCAACTCTAGAACTGTGCGTTCCAGTACAACCGTGCCCAGCGCGCGCGCCTGGCGCAGCGGCATGTCACGCAATTGCGCCGCAGTGCCAACACCAAGCCCGTGAAGTTTCGCAGTCGTCTTCCGGCCAATGCCCCAGATGTCCCCAACCGGAACAAGTGGTAACAGCCAAGACAGCAGGGTCGGATCCATCATATCGAGCACGCCTGCAAAGATCGGGTTCTTCTTGGCAATATCATTGGCGCATTTGGCAAGTGTCTTGGTCGGTGCAATGCCGACCCGGACTGGCACGCCCACGCGGCGCAGCACGTCGCTTCGCATTGCCCTTGCATGGACTGTACGATCCTTGAAACCCCCAAAGTCCAGAAAGCATTCATCAATCGAGTAGATCTCGACGTTGGGCGTGTAGTCTTCATAGACCTCGACCACGCGGCGGCTGATGTCGCCATAGAGCGTATAGTTCGAAGAAAAGACGCGGATGCCATGCGCATCGACCTTGTCGCGGATAAGGTGGAGAGGTTCACCCATCTTGACGCCCAGCGCCTTGGCCTCGTCACTGCGCGCAACGGCGCAGCCATCATTGTTGGACAGAACGATCACCGGCACGCCGTTCAGGGTAGGGTCAAAGATCCTTTCGGCGCTGACATAGAAGTTGGCACTGTCGCTAATCGCGATCGGCCGCGTCACGCCAGATCGTACCTTCGCACCACGCCGGCAATAACGCCCCAAATCTCACTGTCCTCAGTGAGTTCGATATCTGGAAAGGCCTCCTGGCTGTTGGCTGGTGCAAGGAAGTACTTACCATCATGTTTGCGCAGGATTTTTGCAGTCACAGCCCCTTCGACAACGGCGAGCACTGCACGGCCAACGCGCCGCTTACCAGCGCGGTCAACGGCAATGATGTCCCCATCTCGAATCCCTACGTCCCAAAGGCAATCGCCTTCGACACGCCACCAAAAAGTAGACGCGGGATGCCGCACCACCCATGCGATGGGATCAATTTCATCCTCAAGGTCATCTCCTGCCGGTGACGGAAAGCCGGCACTGACGCGCGGCAACGCAATTGGAATGACATTGGTCTCTGCCATAATGGGGGCTTCGATCGGGAAAACTGGCATCCGCGATTCTCCGTATGTTCACTTTATGTTCCGATTAATCGACTATTTGACAGTGCCGTGTCAAGAAATGCGCCTGATGCCTGCGCTAGCCCGCGCGGTCTGGTCGCAAAGAGTGAAGTAACTAGCCAAGAACGGCCATGTTTAGTGTACTTGTGATCTCAGATTTCAGTCTGAAGCATCCCATGTCAGTCTATCTGTCAAAAACGTGGGCAAATGCAGGTTGGTTAGTCTAGGGCCAGTTTTGCAGGTACGACGTGCTAGGAGGTTGTTGGTGGTAGCTGTCATTCCGGTGCATTTTGTGCTAGCTAACTGCATCGTAGCCTGACGTGAGTGAGGGAATCTGGCTATCGGGCAAAGGACAGTTTGACAACAAACTCTCTGGAATCCATAGCCTTTTAGGTGCGCTATTCCACGTTGTTCCTCTCTCTAGAACAAATCTACAGTGAGAAATTTGTGTTTTATATATCCAAAGCAATGTTATCCCTGCAGCGCGAGATCAGTGCTGTTGCCAAGCCATAGCTGCTGGCCAAAGGCTACTAGTCGCTTTCAAACCTTCGGTTTTCATCGCTTCACAGCTATGTATTCGAACTGGAATCTACTGCCATGTTTGATGCGTCTCTGTAGTAACGTCACTTTGCCAGACTGTTGTTCCTTCATCGCGAACTGCGCGGCTCGGGTGCCGCGTGCTGCGAACCCGCGATGATAAATGATCCAGGTCCCCGCAGGCTCTTCCTCGAGCGCCAGCTGGAATAGGTCTAACACGTTGGGCTCAGACGTGATGTCAATCTCAGTTGGCGAAGACAATTCGTTGCGATCAACATCCTCTCCAACTATTTCAGGCTTTGTTCCACCGGCCGCGACTGAAAATCTCCATCGCCGAAGCCACGAAGTTAAAAGGGATATTATGGGAAAATTATTCAAATGTGCCCAAGGTTCTGGCTAGATCGAACAAACAGCGTCGTTGATGTTCTGGTGTCCCGTAGTAGGCACGCAAGAGTTCCAAGGCTTCTTTGTCGTTGAGGATATCTAAAGGCAAATCTGCCAACGCGATGCTAGCTGTTGGCTGATGATCTAGCCCGTCAAAAAAAAATGATACAGGCACGTCCAGGACCTTTGCGATTTGCCAAAGGCGAGACGCGCTGACACGGTTTTTGCCGGTTTCGTATTTTTGCATCTGCTGGAACTTCACACCAACCTGATCTGACACTTGCTGCTGGGTCTTATTAAGCAGTAGTCGACGCTGGCGGATGCGATTTCCAACGTGGATGTCGACGGGGTGGCTCATCGGTTGCCTTCCTTACCTTAACTTGAATGCTCAATTTTTACATTGTTGCCAAACACTGCGCCATGTTTCTGATTGTTGTACCGCATATCTTTCGATTTAGGGTTGTGTGCGGGATGTTGCGAACGCACCTCTGGATGCGTGTTTGATAGGCGCGAGCTGCGTTCACTTCTCCCAAGGCCTTAGCTTCGGCATCATCGCATTCACCTCCACATCCACCAATACCCCGCCAGCTACCAACCCATCGCGCACCCATTCCAACGTCGCCCACCAGTCGTTATAGCCGCGCCGCGCTGATACGATCTGTTCGGGATGCGGCCGCCAGATGACGGGGCAGTGCAGCACATCAACGCGGCGCCACTTGCCCCGTGAGAGGACGCGTTCTGTCCCAATCACCTCGGTGATGGCCCGAATCCCATGCTGGTTCTCGCGCGTCTCCCGCGGCACACAACGCGGCACAGCACCCGGCATCCAGTCGGGCGTTATCCCTGCGCGTGCCAGCTCTGTCACGCGCAGGGCCATGCGGATCCCACCAAGGCTATCGGGCAGTCCGGCCACCGTGGCCGCGATGACCTCGGCATCTGGATGGGTGTAGCTGCCCATTTTGTACTGCCCGCCATCGACCTTGCAGCCAAGGATTGTGCGCTGCATGAGGACGTATTCCAGCCCGAAGCCACGACTTTCGTCCTCGGCGTCCTGTCGCGGAGGAAGCTCCAGCTGGGCTTTCTCGACCCGGAAGGCCCATTCCAGCGCGGCCTGTACGCCCAGCGCGCGTTTGGGCTTGCCACCTGCGCTGGGCTGCACCCGCATGCGGGGCAATCTGCGATCAAACTTGCTCAAAGCACCCCCCGCGTCTGAAGGCGTTCCAGAGTGACGAGTCCGCGTTCCAGCATCAATCCGCATGTCGCAGTGCTGATCATGTTTTGGGGCAGGTATTCGTCGGAGTTCACCTTGGCTGCATAGAACGCAGCTGTTTCATCGGGGCTGGGCAGTGGCTTGCATTGGGCTTTGCTGCTGCGCTTGGCCTTCAGGGAATTGGCAGCTGGCTGCACCTCGCGCCGTACCGCACGTTCCATCGCCCGATCAAGCGCCTTGGGCCCATCTGGCGGGGAGGGGTGCGCTTCTCGGCTCTCGCGGGCTACGTCAAGGATCCGATCCTGCGACATGCCCAGATCATCGATCCAGCGCTGGACGTGCTGCCGTGCTGGCCAGCCCTGCCACCAGGCGGGCAGTGCGCCATCGGCATCGAAGCCCAGCGCTTGAAGCAGGTCACCAAAAAAATCATCAAAAGCGGTTTCGCGCCCGCGCGCGTCCTCCTCCTCCTTTACTGGTTCCCTTAAAGGTTCCCTTACAAGGTTAGTCTCCGGATTCTGGAGTTGGCTTTGGCCATTTTCCGGAGATGGAATTGCCCAAATTCCGGAGATGGCTCCATCTCCGGTATCCGGACACGGCTCGGCAGGATGTTCACTATCTGTTTCGCTGCTACCATCTCCAGGTTCTGGAAGTGGGTTTTGTGGCCCGTGCTCTTCAAACCCCAACATGTAGCGTGTCGCTTGCCGGCGCTTTGTGCGGTGGTCATGACATCTGATCCGCCGGATCAGCCCCAGAGCCTCGAGCTTTGCCAGATGCTCGTTTAACGACGAGATCGACATTTCGGCATCTTCGGCCAGCCTGGCCTGTGTGGGGAAACACCCGAAGTCCGGGTTGTGGCGATCACATAGATGCCACAGCACGATCTTGGTCGCAGGCTTGAGCCCGCGCTGCTGGATGGCCCAATTGGTGGCCGCATGGCTCATGGTGCGGCCCTCCGCGCTGGGCCAGTCACTGCGCGCTGGGCAGGATCCATCGCAATGATCCGTGTGGTGAAGCCGTGATCCGCCACTGCGCCCAGCGCATCGTCGAGTGTCCGCACCAGCGCCCAGCCAAAGCCCTGCGCCAGTACAGCATCGCGAAACGCCTCCTGCGCGGGGCTGAGCCGCCCCTTGAGTGATTTCAGTTCCAGAAACAGCACGCGACCGCCGCAGAGGATCACCAGATCGGCAAAGCCTGGATGAACGCCCATGCCGACCAGGATCGCCTGACGCTTGGCGCCGCGCGGTCCAGCCTCTGTCACCTCATTGACGCAGTGGTGGATAATTGCGCCATTGGGCAGCACAAAGCGCAGCGCAACCACAACAGCGCGCTGCAAATCCGCTTCGGGGGTGCCACGCCGCTTCATGAGCGGCCCTCCGGTTCGGTCCGGTGGCGTTCCGCACGTCCGGGCGTCTTTGCGTCAAGCACGACCAGCAAGATCCGCGCGTCCTCACGCTCCTCTGGCGTCTCACCGTGCTGGACCAGCACTTTGCAGGCGATGCGCAGCATGTGGTCGGAATGGTGCACGACGTCGGCCACGACAATGCGGGCTTCGCGGCGGCGCTCATCAATCCAGTCTGCGCGCGCCTCATCACGTTCAGCGCGCCGTTTTCGGTGGCGGAAGGGCAGGGGTATGCTCATCGACGGCTACCGCGCCGCGCCCGATTTGCCCGTGCGTTTTCCAGCTCGAGGATCCAAGCCTCGACAGCATCACGACGATAAAAGACCCGGCGGCCTATACGCGTGCAGGGGGGGCCAATCTGGCGGGCTTCCCAGCGGCATAGCGTGTCACAGGTAAACCCCAGTTCCACCGCCAGCTGCTGACGTGTGTACATTCCCGATAACAACTGCGCTGGGCGCGCCGTTGATGAAAGGTGCTGATCAAGCATTATCGTCTCCGTTGCTAAACTGACGTGGATCGCCAGCAGAGACAGAGAAGCATCCCGAGTGGACCGGCGCCTAGGAACTGACCGGCGGTCAATAAGGTCCGCCTTTTCCGGTTATTAAAATCAATGGGTTGCCAGCCTCAGCAGGCAAATTCCGGAAACCGGCGGTCATGGCGCTCATAATGGAAAAATGAATTCCGGAAGCTTTGCGTGAATCGTCCCAATGGTGCGGACCGGCTTTGGCGTTGGGCCCTCTATGGAAAGGAAGGAAAGTCGTCGCGGCGGTGGGTCGCAACAAGGTCTGCAAGCCCCTTGGGCTCGAGGACCACAACACCATCGCCCCACTTGTACAGATACCAGGCCATTTCCAGCCAGCCGCTGGCCTGGAAACGGACGATCATTCCACCATCTTCGATGTCCGTTACAGTCTGGTCCGGGTGGAATTCAAATTCGCGGGCGACGACAGCAGCGTCCGGGCTGAACTGCCATGCGACGGGGCCGTATTCCTCTTCTTTGTAATACGACCCGAACGCCATCGCCGCATGCGCGCGCAGATCAAAATCGGGATCCTTCACAAACGGTTGGTCCGTGAGGGCAATGGCGGCGATGCGATCGAGACGGAAGCGCCGGACCTTGGCGTCCTTCTGGGGATCGCAGGCGATGAGATATTCCCGTATGCCAAAGATCAGCCCATATGGCTCAACGGTGCGGTCAGTTGCAGTTTCGTTCTTCTTTCCTTGATAGCTGATCACAAGGAACATGCTGGTTTTCAGCGCTTCGTCGATAATGCTTAGCACCTTGGTATTCGTCCGTGCGCGGGGCCCTGGGCGGCAGGCCTCGCCGCGCGCCTCCATGACGGCCTTGGCATGGTGTTTGATCGCACGTGCCTCAATCGGGGTCATGCTTGCAAGCAGGCGATCGCGAATGGATTCTAAGTGATGCACTTCGAGGGGGGATCTATGCTGGCGTGCACGCATGATTGCGGTTTCCAGAGAAGCAAGCTCGCTGTCCCGGATGCCTTGATATCGTACCAGGGGCTCATGGCGCAGGTTCCACCATCGGATGCGGTCTTGGTCTTTGCGTTTTTCGACTGCGGGAAACGCTGCCTCAAAGAGACGGGCATGGCGCTGAGCCGTGCGGGTACGAAGCCTTAAAATGCGCTTGATGTCCTCGAGGGTGATGCCGTCTTCGCGGGCGATGGCAGCCTCGGCGAGGCGCAAGATGTCGATAACCTTCCGCATACGGCAAATATTTCCCCCTCAACGTCAAGAATTGACGTTGAGCCTAGTGCAATCGTTGGCGTCAGGCCAATAATCGCAGACCCGAAGCCTCAGCGATTCCCACAAGGTGAATTGCAGGCCCTCATGTGCTGCGCGTGAGGATCGGGTTCAGCTTCGGCGCTGATGGTTTCCACCGAACGGTCATCCTGTCCATCGGTGTTTACCTCGGCACGACAGCGACGGGCAGGGCGCCCGCGTGGTCGATAAAAGGAGCGCCGGATGTCTTTACCACCTCGACCATTCTATTCCGTTAATGAAGTTGCTGCCCGCTGGGAGTGCTGCCCGACCGATATTGCTGGCTGGGCCCTCGCGGGCCGGCTGCCGATGATGACAGCCGTTAGCCCTGTCGCCTGTGGCGTCGAGCCGGTGGCCGGTCTTGTGCAAGTCAACGCGGCCGACATCATGGCGATGTTCCGGCGCTATGCGCGCAGCGAAAAGTCATGCACTGTGCGGCACATCCTGCCAGACGGAAGCACGATCTGGCGCTATGTCACGCATCCGAAACAGGGGCTGCGTCTAAGCCGGGCAGACCTCCTTATGAAGGCCGATGACGTGCTGGCTTTTGAGGAGGAATGCGATCTCCTTCGGCGAAAAGGGGGCCGCAAGGGTGGCGCCGGGGGTAGCGAGCCGCGCTACGACTGGGACGGCATGTTTGTGGAGATGGTGCGAATTATCAACGAGCAGGGGGTGCCGCAAAAGCAGGCGGATTTCGTGTCCCTGATCATCGACTGGTTTCATAAAGAGTCCGAAACTGGCGACATTCCCGATGAGAGCACCATTCGGAAACGGGTCGCAGCGGTCTGGCGCCGTCTGACCGAGCTGAAGTGAGCGTATCAGCCGGCGGCGCGATCGATCTTTGTATCGTGCACAAGGACAGGGCGTGGACGAAAGGCCTGGGCCACTGCATCGACGCCAGCGCGCAAGGGCGAGTCCATGAAATGGGCGTAGCGCTGTGTGGTCGACATCTGGGAGTGGCCCAGCAGACGCCCCACCATCTCCAAAGACGCGCCGCCGCTGACGAGCAGTGACGCGAACGTGTGGCGCAGGTCGTGGATGCGCACATCAGGAAGCTCCGCCTCGCGCTGCATGTTTTTCCAAAAGCGGCGGATTTCCTTCACCGGCTGGCCGGCCGTATCGCCAGGAAACAGCCAAGGTGACCCGTTGGGTACGACCAATTTGCGCTGGCGCACGATTGTGGCCACATCCTCGGAAATCGGGATGCGATGGATTTTGCGTTGCTTGGTGGTGGCAGCCGGCTTGGCCCAGCTGCCATAATCGAGATTAAAGTGCTCAAAACGTGCGGTGCGGACTTCCCCAACGCGTGAGCCGGTCAGCATGCACATGCGAATGACCCCGGCCGCGCGCTGGTCCTCGGCATGATCAAGCGCTGCGGCCAACCTCGCGAGCTCTTCATGGCTCAAGAAGCGCTCGCGGCTGTTTTCGATGCGCATGCGGAAACCTGCAGCGGGATTGTCTTCCCGCCACTCCCAGTCAACGGCCAGATTGAACATCTTTCGCAGAAGCTGGCCCACGCGATTGGCGCGAATGGGTGTGGGCTTCCAGCCCTGCAGCTTGCGGGCGCGGTTGTTGGGCTTGAGTTTCGACGGCCGCGGCCGCCCCTCGGCCACCTTGTTCAGAAAGCGCTCCACGTCCTGCTTGGTGATCTCAGCCACCAGCCAGTTGCCCCATTCGGGTTCGACCATCTTGCGCAACATGGAAATCTGGTCCGAGGCGTTGCGCTGCGCCAGCCGAGGCAGGTGTTCCTCAATATAACGATCGATCATGTCGCTGACCTTGGGCGCCTCGCGCTCGGTCGCGCGGATGGAAAGTGGATCGACGCCCTCGTCTATCTGCCGCCGGATTTCTTTGGCGCGTTCCCTTGCGGCCGTCGTTGACCATTCTGGCCAGGCGCCAAGCTTGTATCGCCGCTGCCGGCCATTGATGCGGTAATCGAGGGTGAAGGCCTTGTTGCCGGACCTGTAGACGCGGATGGCGAACCCGGTGATCTCGCTGTCGAACACCTGATAGTCGCGACCTTTGTCAGCCTCCAGGTCGCGTACTTCTTTTTCGTTCAGTTTCAATCTGTTGCGCATAAATATCCGCCTCCTTCTCATCCTTCATGAGGCGTAGATCCGCGCTCGAATCAAGTTAGACCACGTCAGTGCCTCCGGAATTTAGGAAGAACCCGGAACTCATAAGCGCAGAATGAATTCCGGAAACTGGAGAGGCGGCTGCGTATGGGTCGCTAGTGTGCGCTACCGTCGCGGACGTTTGCAGCGTTCGCCCAGAGCGCCTTCGCTGTTGCAGTACCACCGACGTGGAGGGCGGTTTGCGGTCGTTCGCTGCGATTTGGATAGAGGTCCGCAGTGCGGGACAAAGCGCCAATTCGCGACAGACGATCCAGTGTCCGCTCCTACATGCTTTGTAGACCTACAGTCCAAATTGCACACAATGCGCACGCGATTATTTTCGACTGCCCTGGTCTAAAGCACACCGCCTGCCCACCTCCTCACTAGCGGATCGGACCTAATGATCGACTGAAAAGTTCTGCCCAAATCTGATTGAAAACCAGCCAAGGTATATTGCCCTACCACGCCTCCAAGTTGGGCTTGCCCTTAGAAATAAAAATGTAGACATTTTTCGTTTTACGAAATACATAACTGTTGGGAGGACTGAGCATGGTCGACGAGAAAGCAGAGATTTTGGCTATGAAGCAAGTGACACTTGTGTCGCTTGTGCGGCGCTTCATTGAGCGTGAAATCAGAGCCGGCAGGATCGCGGTTGATCAGAAGGTCAAGGAGGCCGTTATCGCCCGCGAGTTGTCCGTTAGCCGCGGTCCCGTGAGGGAAGCCTGCAATCAACTGACAGAAGCAGGTTGGTTGGTCAGTGTTCCGCAGCGCGGCAGCTTCGTTCGCAGGATATCCTACAAAGAAGCAATGGACATCTACGAGGTGCGAATTGCGCTCGCCGGAACTGTTGCGGCCGGCGCGGCGGAACGCGCCAGCGAGGCGCAAATCGATAGCATACGAAGCCTTGTTCCAAAGATGTGGGCTGCGAATTCCGCAGTCGATATCGACGCAATCAATGACCTAACCGAAGCGTTTCATACAACACTGGTGGATATCACCGGCAACGAAACCCTAGCAAAGACATACTTGGCACTCCTTTCGGCACATCGATTGTTCCGGGTTGGTGCGATACAGAAACTAGGAAACTTCGACGAACTCGTGACAGAAAATAATCGCGAAGCCATTGTTGCTCGCGAGGAGCTAATTGAGGCTGTTAGTTCGTGTGATGCTTCGAGAGCCGCACGTCTCTATGTGAAGTATTTTGAAGATAGCCGCCGAAGAAGCCTGGAAAGGTTTTCGGAGGCCTTTTCCTTTGAACAGGATCAAACAGCATGAATAGCGCAAGAACTACGCCCTCAAACGTGCTGTATCTGATGTCTGATCAGCACAATGCGCGCTACATGGGGGGCTCCGGCCACCCGTTGGCAAAAACCCCCAATCTCGATGCACTGGCCGAACGCGGGACCCTCTTTGAAGCGGCTTACACCCCTTCCCCCATTTGTGTCTCGGCTCGAGCTGCCTTTGCCACAGGTAGGCTTTGCCATGCGATCAGCGCATGGGACAACGTGCACCCATACACCGGAGTCCCCAAGGGGTGGGCGCACCGCGTCCGCGATGTAGGCTACAAATGTGTTTCTGTCGGTAAATTGCACTATCGGAACGAAACAGACGATACAGGCTTCGAGCAGATCGTTCCGCTACACGTGGTGGACGGGATAGGGGACCTAAAAAGCCTTCTGCGCGACCCGCTGCCACCAGGCAAGAAGCGAAGCAAGATGGTTGAGCGTATCGGGCCAGGCGAAACGGCTTACACCGAGTATGATCGAGAAATCGTGAAAGAAGCCCGAAAATGGATTCTTAACGAAGGTGCGTGGACCGAAGAGCCGTGGGCGCTATTCGTCTCGCTTTATTGCCCACATCACCCCTTCAGCGCGCCGCAAGAGTATTTTGACCTGTATGACCCTGCCAAGATCGAACTTCCTGATCGGGGGTCCGCACTGCACCCTTGGGTGCAGGCACTCAACAGGACGCGAAACGATGATACGTTCTTTACTGACGACACGCGCCGTTTGGCGATTGCGAACTATCTTGGGCTCTGCAGTTTCATGGACGACAATGTCGGACAGGTGCTTGCTGCGCTTGATGAGGCTGGACTAACAGACACGACACGGGTCGCCTACATGTCCGATCATGGTGAAGCGCTTGGCGCTCGGCGGATCTGGCAGAAATTCAACCTCTATGAGGAAGCATCGCGAATTCCACTGATTGTCGCTGGGCCAGGTATTCCGCGAGGCAAACGCTCCAGTACCCCCGCGTCGCTCATAGACGGGTCTGTGTCTGTAATCGACGCGATGGGGATCGAGCACGTGGATGAAGACACCGCAGATGGCGCTCGATCCATTTGGCAGATGGCTGTCGAGGCTGATGATCCGCAACGCGTCATATTCTCTGAATATCATGGCTCGGCCTCACCAAGCGGGGCATTCATGTTGCGACGCTGGCCTTACAAGCTCATCTATTACGTCGGTTTCGAGCCCGAACTTTTCGATCTCGAGATTGATCCGGAAGAACGCAACAACCTTGCCGGACAAGCAACCCATAAATCGGTTGTTATCTATCTCGAAGCCGAACTCCGAAAGATCTGCGACCCGGAAGAGGTCGATCGCATGGCGAAAGCCGACCAAGTGGCAAAAATCGAACAGCATGGTGGGCGGGAGGCCCTCGAAAAACGCGGGTGGTTACAAGGAACGCCGCCACCTGGTGTAGCGCCCGAACCGATGAATTGATCGGTTTGCGCAAGTTTCTATGAAAAAAGGGAGAAGAAAATGAAAAATTCAATCGTAGTACGGTCTCTTATGGCTGGAGCCACTTTGTTTGGGGCGACAATTGCCGTGACGCCTGCGGTGGCTGAGGATTATCCCGAAAGGGTAATCGAACTGGTGGTTCCCGCCAGCCCCGGTGGCGGGTCGGATACAGCCGCAAGAACAATCTCAACATTCCTTCAAAAACATCTGGGCGAAGAAGCATCTATCGCAGTGATCAACAGACCAGGTGGCGGGGCAACGATTGGGATTGCGGCGGCGGCAGCAGCAAATCCGGACGGCTATACAGTTGGCCAACTGCAAAACCCTCAACTTATCTCAAAGCAGTTCGAAAATCCCTCAGTACGCTTCAATGCGGACAGCTTCGAATATATCGGTGTTGTAACAACAGACTCCTTGGCAATCGCCGTTCTCAATGACAGTGAAATCCAGAACCATGCTGACCTGTTGGCGGCGGCGGAGGGAGGTTCGATCTCCTGCGCGTTGAGTGGCGCAGGTGGCGGTCCGCATCTAGCCGCGATGCAGTACATCAACGCCGGCGGTGCCGCTCTGAACCTTGTGAACTTCGATGGCGGGTCCGAAGCACGTGCGGCAGTCTTGGGCGGGCACGTTGATGCAATTTGCATCAATATCGGCGGGATGGCCCGTGCTCTGGACGACTTGAACGTCTTGGCGATCGCGTCGGCCTCTCGCAACGACCTGATACCGGGCACCCCTACCATGGGCGAACTTGGTATAGATGTCACCGGTGGGACGCAGCGGGTTCTGGCAGTTCCCAAAGGAACACCGACCGAAATTATCGAAACATTGCGCGAGGCCTATGCTGCCGTCATGGCTGACCCTGCCTTCATTGAGGCGGCGTCTCAAGTCAGCATGCAGTTGGATGAGGTCAGCGGGGAAGAGATTGATGCGATGCTTCACGCGCAGGAAGCAGCTTATCGGGAAATGTGGGAAACCACTCCCTGGATCCAGGACCGCTAAGGCACACCGAGGTCGCCGTTTCACGAAACGGCGACCTTCATTTTTAGGGGGGGAGAACGGCATGACTTTTTCACAGGACCGCATCGCTGCGATAGTTTTAATACTTTTCGGTGGTTGTGCTTATTGGGTTGCTCAGACCTCGTTGCCTTCTCGCGCTGGAGCGATGCCATCGACCGTCGCAATTCTAATTATGGCTCTCGCGGCAGTGCTCCTATTGCGGCCATCAAGGAATGTCGGCAAGGAACAAGAAAACGAGACATTTGCCGCGTCTTGGCCCCGGCTTCTAAAGGCTGTCGCCCTGACGTTGTTGTATTTCGCGGTCGCAGTTCCGCTTGGGTTCGTCACCGCGACCTTTCTATTCATTGTTTCGATTGCCTTCTTGGCGGGCTATCGCAACATACGCTTTCTGTTTGCCAGTGCGCTTGTCTTTTCGGTGACAGCGAAGATCGTGTTTGGCCAGATTCTCGGGTTGCGGCTACCTGAAGACCTGATCGTTAACCTACTTCTGGGGGCGATGGTCTGATGGAAGTGCTCTCTCATATTCTAGATGGTTTTCTGCTGATCATGCAGCCCTACTATCTGTTCGCCGTCATTCTCGGCGTTGGCATCGGCATCCTCGTCGGCGCCGTTCCCGGACTGACCTCAAGCGTTGGCATTGCCCTGTTCATTCCGATCACCTTTGGGATGGACCCTCTATTTGCCCTCGCGCTCATGGCAGGCATCGACAACGGGGCGAATTATGGGGGTGCCGTTCCGGCTATTCTACTGCGCATACCAGGCACCCCGAGCGCGGTCTGCACCACATTCGACGGCCATCCCATGGCTCAGAAAGGGCTAGCTGGCTACGCTCTCAAGATCGGGGCCTTGTCCTCGGCCTCCGCTGGCATGATGAGCGCGATCGTATTGCTGCTTCTTGCACCATCCCTTGCTCGGATCACCTTGAGTTTCGGGCCAGCAGAGTATTTCTGGCTTAGTGTCCTCGGACTGTCGGCCGTCGCTGTCTTGCTGGGGACGGATCCGATTAAAGGAATGCTATCGGCGGCTTTTGGCCTTTTGATTGCGACAGTCGGTTCAGATATGGTGACCGGTTACGAACGTTTCACATTCGGAAGTCTCGAAATGATCGAAGGTTTTCCGCTCGTGGTTGTCCTTGTGGGACTATTTGCCCTACCGGCGGCGTGGCGGGCAATCGAGACCAGCACGGGAGAAACCAAGAACGATCTGTTTGCGATGCTACGCGGGAATGGTGAATTCGTCTGGCCGTGGCGTCGGCTCACAACCACAATTATGAAATCGACCGGGGTCGGGATCTTCTTTGGCATTCTGCCGGGCGTGGGAGGCACAGCCGCAGGCTTCATCGCCTACAACGAAGCACGCAGGTCGTCCCCAAACCCTGAGGATTTCGGAAAGGGTGAACCAACTGGGGTTGCTGCTGCGGAAGCCGCAAACAGCGCGGCCAATTCTGGCGCAATGGTCCCTGCGCTGACCCTTGGTATCCCGGGCAGCGCATCAGCTGCCCTAATGCTTGGGGTGCTCATCATTCATGGCCTTCAGCCAGGACCGGATCTGTTCTCCGATCCAAATGGCGTCATCTGGGGCTACATGTGGGCGATGTTCTTTGCCTCACTCATGTTGCTCGCAAGCGGCGGGCAGGTTGCCACCCGCGTGTTCGGACAGGTGCTGAGACTTCCACCGTTGATCCTGATGCCCATCATCATTTCCATGACATTTATTGGCTCCTATACGATCACGCAGGGCACCTTTCATGTCTACGTCATGTTCGCGTTCGGACTAATTGGCTACGCGATGGACCGGCTCGATTTCCCGACTGCGCCGTTGGTTCTGGCCTTGGTTCTGGGCGACAAGGCGGAGTCTTCTTTGCGCACCGCCATGTTGCTTGGGCAAGGCGATCCGATGACCCTCATCGCGCGGCCCCTCTCTTTGGCTATCGTCGCAATCATCACCTTTATTCTTCTCTTTCCGTTGCTCCGCGCGGTCCGAGATCGCCGCAAGCGTCTCAGAGGAGAAAGCTAGTCATGGTCGCGTCACCAATTCACGGCTTTCAGGGCTTGAGAACAGAACCAAGGGCGTCAATGCCATCGACTGGCACCCAGTTGACTGGCTTCACTTGCCATAGGGGCATGAAATAGAATGCAGCAGGGTCTTCCGCCTCCGTCCACGCAAGCCTTGGCCACA
>Ga0115562_1001396_pt1 | contig 17879 bp, 19 predicted proteins | sample COGITO_mtgs_1105_6_FD_87200 | JGI IMG/M metagenome (GOLD analysis project Ga0115562, IMG submission 87200) | Pelagic marine microbial communities from North Sea - COGITO_mtgs_110516 | ecosystem: Environmental > Aquatic > Marine > Epipelagic | place: Germany:Helgoland, sampling site Kabeltonne...
AAAGACGCTCGAAACGCGCCGCTTGCATCACCGCCAGCACGCCGCATAATCAAACCAACCAGATGAGCCAAACTCTCTCTTACGTTAGGCCGCTCTTGGTCCCAAAAACCCTGACGACGGACAGTCGAAAGTTACTGTTCTTGCAATTTTTGTATTTGGTCTTGGCACTGCAAGCTACGCTCAGGATGAGTGTAGAGGGGCAGCTTTAATCGATAAATATGTGGAAGATGGTGTCGAGGATTGCATTTCAGCAGCTGACAGAGAAGATAACGGTTGGGGAAATGGTGACCAAGAGGCGCCGGGCGGCTCTCTTGAGAACAACAATGCCGAAAACCATGAGGGTGTTGTTGGCTCCGATGGCACTGATGACGGTAATGTCACAAATTCTAGCGGAAACGCCCCTCCCGGACGAAACAAGTAAACTGGCGAAATTCGCCAAATCACCTAAACCAACGCCGCCCCATTGGGGCGGCGCTTTTTTCTTGAAAGAGCAGTGTTAGATTGACGGATCAAATAGTTGCGGGGTTCCTTTAGCTTGCGCCAACGTCAGTATTCAAGGTTCGCTGCGTAACGCTTAACTGTATCTCGAAAGATGCGCAGATAAGGTCTTTTTCGACCCGTTGCTTCCAACGGAACACTTGCTAGTACCTTTCAGAAAATCCTCAAAGCGGACCATCGCGGCAAAGTATCCGAACGACTTCTCTGAGCCGCTTATTCGAGTGCAGACGGGAGTCTGTCCAACAAATTTTCGCGGGTTCAGCCCCCCTCCCCAATCCAATAGTTCTTCCCATTTACCCGACAAGCCGCTCGCTTCCTTCTCTTGCCCCTAAGTAGCTTAAAACGATGTCATTTCAAAAATGGTTTGAGTTGATCGATATGGACAAGCGGAGTTTGAGCGAACGGGATAAACTACGTTGATTAGGACAAATTGTGTCTTCATCTCGCGCCAGCAGTTTGCATCCAGCAGGCATTTCACAGGGATACACCGGCAATCGTCGCACCCGATAAATGGACAACAGACCTCTTTCAAATTTGTGGCTTAGTGATATAATTCAATAAACTGAATATGAGGATATATCATGAAGTTTTCCAGACGGCAGATGATCAAAGGTACTTCGTTGGCTGCGCTATCACTTGGTGTTCCTCCAACAGCTTGGGCGCAAACATCACTAGCAATGGGCGACACCAGACTGGACACGCTAAGCGATGGCAACCTTGTGCTGCCAAAGAGTTTCACTTTGGGTGAAACGCCGCCTGAAGGTGCTGATGCAATTCTGGCTGAGTACGGCATAACTGGCGACACTCTGACACCGGATTGCAACGTTACACTCTTGCGGTCCGGTGATCGCACTGTGTTGTTTGATGTCGGTGCAGGCCAAGAATTTATGCCAACAGCGGGCAAACTACTGGATGCATTCGATGCATTGGATGTTGACCCTTTCGATGTAACTGATGTGGTGTTTACCCATGCGCATCCTGACCATCTTTGGGGTGTGCTGGATGACTTCGGCGACTTGATGTTCCCCGATGCGGCTTACCATATCGGCCGGTCCGAGTGGGACTATTGGACCGATCCCGACACCGTTTCGACGATTAACCAAGGCCGTGTGACATTTGCGGTCGGTGCTAAGAACCGTCTGGGTCTGCTGGCCGAACAGATTTCTCTTTTCGACGATGATCAGGAGATTTTGCCTGGGGTCTTGTCACGACTGACCGCTGGGCACACGCCCGGACACATGTCGTTTGAGGCCCAAGTGGGCAGCGAAAGCGTGATGATCGTCGGCGACAGCATCGTAAATCATCACATTGCATTCGCGCAGCCAACATGGATGTCGGGATCTGATCAAGACGCACCACTGGCCGCCCAAACACGTGTTTCGTTACTGGACCAGCTGAGCCAGTCTCAAATGCGTCTTATCGGCTTCCATTTACCGAATGGCGGATTGGGCCGTGTCGAGCGCCGTGGCGATGGCTTCTTTTTCGTAGGAGAAGAGACTTGATCCGGCTGGTACCACTGTTGGTGATCCTTTGCGCCTCGCATGCGGCTGCGAACGAAAACATCGCTGACCAATATCCAGGGTCCGCGCTTTATAGTGCCCCGGTTGAGTTTATCCCCGGAGTTTACAGTGCGATCGGCGCCACAGCGCCCCCAACCTACGAAAACAGCGGCCACAACAACAACCTCAGTTTCATCATCTCGGGCGAAGGTGTCGTTGTGGTGAATGGAGGCGGCGCATACGTATTGGCCGCGGCGCTCCACGATGAAATCAAGAAGCTGACGGAGCAACCCGTTGTCTTGGTTGTGAATGAAAACGGGCAAGGCCATGCGATGCTTGGCAATTCTTATTGGGCAGAGCAAGGCGTCCCGATCATTGCACATGAAGACGCTGCTGCAGAATTTGAAGAGCGTGGTTTCCGCATTCTCGAAGGCATGCAAAGACTCAATCTTGAGAAAGCGGAAGGCACTTTTTTACAAGGGCCAACAGAGACATTTAGCGAAGATTATGTAGTAGAACTTGGCGCGTATCGCATTGAAGTCCGCTATCTTGGCCCATCGCACAGCGCCGGAGATGTGGTTGTCTGGCTGCCAAACCAAGACCTCGTTATTGCGGGCGACATGGCGTTTCACGAACGTATGCTGCCAATCTTCGAGGACACCTACACATTGGACTGGCTAGAAACATGGGACAATGAATTCGAAGCATTGGACGCTACTTACGTGATCCCCGGTCACGGTCACCCCACCAACATGGACCAAGTGCGGCGTTATACCAAAGGCTATCTGGAATACTTGCGGGCCCAGATCGGCGCACATCTTGATGCAGGCGGTGGGCTGGCCGAGGCTTACTACGTCGATCAATCGCCGTACGCACATTTAGATACGTTCGAGGAACTCGCCACGAAGAACGCCGGTCGCGTGTACGAACAGATGGAGTTTGAATAGATTTAGGCGACAGCACTTGAGCGGAGATGCACCAACCGATGCGTCACCATCGCGCCAACCCACATGCAGCCCACTGCAACCCATGCAGTCAGGGCAAAAATAGCGCCACCTGACATGCCTGCACCGACCGCACAGCCACCTGCCAACATGCTGCCAAAACCCATGAGCGCGGCCCCGACCAGATAGACCTCCATCGGTGTGTCCGGACCGAACCGCTGGATCTTGGCCTCACCTGCTAGAAGAGCCGTAGCTCCCGCCCCCACAAAGACACCTGGCACAAGCCCAATGCCAAACCCCCAAGGCAATTGCGTACTGTTCACAAGGCCCATCAGCGTATCTGTGGAAGGGCCCGTAAATGTGACGGATGAAATCGCGACAACGTCGAAGGAGTTCATTGCCACTGTATAAGTACCCAACCACCCCAGCGCGACGGCAAGGCCGACACCTGTTGCCGCGATAGCGTGGCTGAATTGGACTGCGTTCCGGTATGCGTGAATCAGTGAGACTAGGAACGCTATAATGGCGACCAGTGCCACTGATCCCGAAGTGACACCAAGTTGGTCCAATAGATTGCGCGCGGCACCTCCGGGGATCGTCCAAACTGCGGCAAGACTATCTCGCGCCGGCGCCAGCGCGCCGCGCAAAGCCGATTGGGCGACCAGTGTCAAAACAAGGCCAGTCACAATGGCCCGCAAATTTCCGGTCGCTGAAAGGACCAGCAATCTACTTGCGCAACCGCGCGCAAGGATCATACCGACGCCAAACATCAGACCACCAATAATCGCACCAGACATGCTGCCGGTCGTGGCCAATTGGCGGCTCTCAGACACATCGAGCAGGCCGCTAGAAATAAGAAATTGGACGCTCGCCACTGCCGCAGAAAAGGCGATCAACCAAATTGACAGGCGTGGGCCAAGCTGTCCTTGGGCTACTTCGGCAGTCGCAGCACGCAGGCAGAACCGCGAATGCTGGGCGGCTGCGCCAAAGACGATACCAACACATCCGCCAACTGCCGCCAAAACGGGACCGTTCCCAAAAGTCTCGATCAGATCTTCCAACATTGACCTACCCTTCCCAATGGGCTGGTAGGTAACGAACCCTGCCTAATTTGCCTTGATGTGAGTCAATTCTACTGAGCGGCAATTGGGATGCGTGCCAGCTGACACTGGGTCCATAATGTCTCTAGAGCACACACCAAGTGATCAATGTCAGCCGCCGAATGCACGGGCGAAGGGGTGATCCGCAGACGCTCTGTTCCTTTTGGAACCGTTGGGTAATTGATGGGCTGAATGTAGATACCATAGTCGCTCATCAAGATGTCGGACAGGTATTTGCATTTGACCGGGTCCCCGACCATCACAGGGATAATATGACTGGGGTTATCAATGTGCGGGATGCCAATCGCCTCAAGCCGCGCGCGCACTTCGGTTACTTTGGCCTTTTGTGCGTCCCTTTCGGCCTGGCTGGTCTTGAGATGCTTGATCGACGCTGTTGCCCCAGCGGCGACAGCTGGCGGCAAGGCCGTCGTAAAAATGAAACCACTCGCGAATGAGCGGATAAAATCACAAAGGTTAGCAGAAGACGCAATATATCCGCCCATCACACCAAAGGCCTTACCAAGCGTGCCTTCAATGACGGTCAGACGGTCCATAAGACCTTCACGCTCTGCAATGCCGCCACCGCGTGGGCCATAAAGGCCAACGGCGTGAACTTCATCGAGAAAAGTCATCGCGTTGTATTTGTCGGCCAAATCACAAATGGCCGCGATCGGCGCAATATCACCGTCCATAGAATAGACGCTTTCGAAAGCGATCAACTTTGGCCGGTCAATCGGCTGCGCGGCCAAAAGCGCCTCAAGATGTTCCAAATCGTTATGACGCCAAATCTGGCGTTCGGCTTTGGAATGGCGGATGCCCTCAATCATACTCGCGTGATTGAGGGCATCCGACAAAACAAGGCAATCAGGTATTTTGCTGGCAAGGGTGCTTAGAGCCGCCCAGTTTGAGACATAGCCGCTGGTAAACAACAAAGCGGCCTCTTTGCCATGCAAATCAGCCAGCTCAGCTTCAAGAAGAACGTGATGATGGGTCGTGCCGGAAATGTTGCGTGTTCCGCCTGCGCCGGCACCAACTTTGTCCAGAGCGTTGTGCATCGCAGCAATCACGTCTGGATGCTGACCCATGCCCAAATAGTCATTCGAGCACCAGATCGTCACATCGCGCGTTTGGTCGCCGTGATTAGTGGCGGTCGGAAAACTACCTCTGTGTCGTTCGAGGTCCGCAAAGACGCGATAGTTGCCTTCGTCCTGCAATTTCCCAAGTGTCTTCGCAAAAAAACCGTCGTAATCCATCGTCTTCCTTAGCCGTCAATTGCGTCTTGAATAATCTCAGTCAGCAGAGTTTCTACCTTTTGCATTTCGCCGTCTGGGTAAGTGCGGTGACCCACCAACACTTCACCGTCACGCTCGGTCACGAAAATCCCGTAAGGGCAATGCGCGATGTTCATCGGGTCCGCCTCCATCACTTCACGTGATAGCTGGGCCGAGCAGAACAAAAAGATATCAGCGCCCTCAAAGAGCACTTTGTCACTGCCAACATCAGCGGCAGTGCGGTTGAGCATTTCGCCAGTGTGGCTGACGTAATCAATAACCAAACCTCGCCCAATAATCGCACTTTCAACCGAAAAGGTCGCATCGTCGAAGCTTCCTTCAAACGGGTAGGTCACTGCATCTTGAGCTGCCGCAGGCAACGCCAGAACACTCAGAAGTGCGCAAATAAAAAACTGTTTCATTTTAGTTCCTCCATAGTGCTCAGTTTACCCGATCGAAGAGAAGCGGGCCCTGATACAAATCAAGACCCGCACTACGTTAGCCGAACATGTCGGTGGTAATGCCGTCGTACCAACCGATGGATTCTTGATAAGTCGCCTCACGCACGTCATCGCTTTCGCCGGTCTGGCTTACAAATCCGTCGACTTTAGCGATCTTCTCATCGGTTGCCTCATAGGTGGCCCAAACTTTCACACCATCGTTGGTGTCAATCAGCGACCAGCAGGTATTGGCAAAGCGTGCAGGGAACACTGTTGAACCCGTTAGCGCACCGCGGACTGCGTTGGCGCAAACCTTGGCTTGGCTATTGGCCGAGAAGCCAGATTTTGGCATGTCACCTTGTGCTGCTGCATCACCCAACACGTGGATGCTGTCATCCATCTTGGACGACATGTCAGCCGCATTCACAGGTGCCCAGTTCCCGTCGGTGATGCCTGCGATCTCTGCAATCCGGCCCGCTTTCATTGCGGGGATCACGTTACAGACGTCAACGTTGTTCACGTCGCCATCAATGGACAAGGTCATCGCAGCAGGATCAACAGCAACGCTAGCACCCCCGAAATCTGGGCCTACCCGTTCAATCATGCCATTGTAGTTGTCGTTCCAGCCTTCTTCAAACAAACCTTGCTTTGAGAAGTTCTCTTTCGGGTCAGCAATCAGGATTTTGGCAGTTGGGTTTGTCTGCTTCAGCAGATGCGCAACCATTGAAACGCGCTCGTATGGACCTGGCGGGCAGCGATAGGGGTTAGGCGGGGCGACCATGGCATAAGTACCGCCCTGCGGCATCGCCATGATTTGCGCCTTGAGCAGCTCGGTCTGTGACCCGGCCTTGTACGCGTGCGGCATGGCATTTTGCGCCGAGACATCCCAGCCTTCAACTGCGCCATCCACAAAGTCGATACCCGGGGACAAGATCAGGCGATCATAGGGCAAGCTCGCACCACCGGCCAATGTGACCGTCTTGGTATCGCGATTAACACCAACGGCCCAGTCATGGACAACGTTGATCCCATATTCAGCTGCTAGCGTACCATAGCTATGGCCAAGCGACTGCATGCTACGGAAACCGCCAAGATAGAGGTTAGAAAAGAAACAGGTGTAGTAAGTGCGCGATGGTTCAACCAAGGTCACATCAATCGCTCCATCACTATCCTTCGCAATGTAGCGTGCTGCAGTTGCGCCGCCTGCGCCGCCACCGACAACGACAACGCGTGGTTTGCCCTGCGCGCGTACCATCGGCGCTGTTAGCAGACCCGCAGTCACCGCGGCGGAACCTAGAAAAGTTCTTCTGTTAAAAGTCATTTGTAGTCCTCCCTATGTGCATCGTTTATTCGATGCTTTCGAAATAAGCGGCCAACGCTGCAATCTCCTCGTCTGACAGCCTCCCCGCCATCATTTGCATAACCGGATGGGCTCGGACGCCGACTTTGTATGCATGCATTGCCGTGACAAAGTCGCCGCTTGGCCAATTTGTAATTGATGGAATGCCATCGCCTGCACCGCTGACCTGGTGACACGAGGTGCATTCGCCTGAAAGATATTCGCCATAGGCAGGGTCCCCAACAATCGCGAGGATCTCGGGTGCAACCTCATGATCAACAACCGCAGCCGTTGGCGCGGCTTCGGGAATGTTTTCAGGGCTCGCAGAAAACTGGCGTAGATAGGCCAGCAGATCATCACGATCCTGCTGGTCACGCAGCCCCCGAAAGCTCATCCGTGTCCTCGAAACAAGCGCACGCGGATTTTCAACAAAATTGTCGAGTGTTTCATAGTCCCAGGTCAACCCGCCGGCAGCAGCGCGTTGCAGACTTTCGGAATAGCGATATCCTTCTGCAGTTCCGGCTGAGCGGTCAAAGATATTGTTCAGATGCGGGCCGATGCGATCGACTGCGCCCTGTCCAACCTGATGGCAACCGCTGCATTGATTGAAGAGGCGCTCACCGTTCTCTGGATCGCCGCCAGCCTCGCCGTTGGCTAAACTGGCAATCGAAGCGAATACCAAGACAAGAAAGCGACCGCACATTAGTCGTCAAAGCTCTGGATATAAGCAATCAACGCAGCAATATCTGCCTCGTCACGCACTCCTCGAAAAGACATCCTTGTGCCGGCCATCATCCCACGTGGGTCCGCAAGGAAAGCTGCCAGGCTTTCTTCTGTCCAAATAGTGCCAGCGGCGGCGGCCTCCTGGAAAACGCCAGAGTACCGGAAACCGTCAACAGAGCCGATTGTCCGTCCGACCATGCCATTCAATACTGGACCGGTACGGTTGCTCGCGCCCTCGCCAACTTCGTGGCAAGTCTTGCATTGCCGAAACGCGCCCTCTCCCGCTGCGATGAGCGCTGGATCGATGCCGGTCGCGCCACTTTCGGCGGCACCGGCATCTGATGCATCCGCAGAGGCGGAGAATACAGGACTATCGTCAGCCGACGCATGGTTCATCACGGATTCCCCACCACCTTCCGGGGTCACATCCAAGAACGTCGCACGCATCGTGATTTCAACAGTCGGTTTGCAGTTCTCCATGCAAGGCTCGGTGCGCCATTGCGCGTACTCCAGCTCTGGACGGTCATCGACCACAAAGCCATCGCTGTTGTACATTTCGACTTCGGTGAAGTTCTCATGGCTCAACTCAAAGTCGTCATCGACCATGTCGTTGGAATACATGATGTAGGCAACAATCGCGTAGGTCTCATCCGGTGTCAGCGTGCCTGCTTCGCCAAATGGCATGGATCGGTTGATGTAATCCCAAGCTGTCGACAGATGCGGCCAATAGGAACCGACCGTCTTTACAGGGTCTTTGTTGGCCAATGTGTCGAAACCACCTGCCAACACTGGCCAGTTACCGACACCCTCGGCAAAGTCACCATGACAAGACGCACATTTGTCGACGAAAACCTCTTCGCCAGTATAGACGTCACCACGCCCATCTGGCAGGCCGCGCCCATCTGGAAGCACATCCACATCCCACGCCGCCATTTCTTCTGCAAGAGCGACCCTGCCCAGTCCAAAGGTCCCGTCGATCACTGGCGCAGGTTCAGTTAAACTGGATCCGGTGCCTGCGGTCATCTGCAACTCTTCAAGCTCAGACTGCAGCCGAAGAACTTCTGCAGTACCTTCTTGAACATTCGCGCTAGCCTGTGCAGCGCTCGCTTCGACTTGTGCGACGCGTGTCTCAAGGGTTTCTATCTTGTCAGCCCCGTATTCACGGGAGGACACACCATAGGCCAGCCCAAGAACCAAAGCCGCCCCACCAAGAGCTGGTACAAATAAATTAAGAGACTTCGACATTCTCGGCGATCCCTTCTTCGTTCACAAACCAAGTTTGAATGCAGTTGTTGTGGTAGACGGCGTTTTCACCACGCATGTCTCGGAGCTGGTCCTTGGTCGGCTGGACATATCCCGTTTCGTCCATCGCGCGCGACTGCAAGAGCATCGGATCCCCCGTCCAGTCTGTGTCAAGATAGAATCGGGTCAGCGCCTTCGTATCACCCTGCTTGCCAAGGCGCGCTGTCTCCCATGTAATGCCGCCGTCCTTGGAAACATCGACGCGGGTGATCTGCCCATGACCGGACCAGGCAAGGCCGGAAATTACCAGTGGACCTGACCCATGTGTGATGGGCATTTGCGGGCTTGGAGAAGTGATGACCGATTTTGCATCCATAACCCACGTCCACTTGCGGGCAGTGCCGTCTTCATAAACATCAGTGTATTTCGAGGTCTCTTCGCGGCTGCCCACAGCCATATCGGTCACTTCAATGCGGCGCAGCCACTTGACCCACATGTTGCCTTCCCAGCCGGGCACAACCAGACGCACTGGGTAGCCGTGTTCCATCCGGAGTGCTTCGCCATTGGCTTTGAAGGCAACCAGAACGTCATCCAACGCTTTCTCCATCGGGATAGAACGACCATTGGACGAAGCATCCGCTCCCTCGACGTAAACCCACTTGTCAGACAAATCGCCTGCAGCTTCGAGGCCCGCTTCGCGCAGCAATGTCCGGAGCGGGACGCCTGTGTATTCCATGTTGTGGATCATGCCATGCGTGAATTGTGCACCATTCAATTGTGCGCCAGCCCACTCCATTCCTGTGTTGGCTGCGCATTCACAAAAATAGACATGGTTCTCGCGCGGCAGACGCTCCAGGTCGCTATAATTGAAGACCAATGGCTTATCGACCAACCCGTTGATCATTAAGCGGTAGTCCCCCTTCGTCAGTTCAATTGCACCAGAGTGGTGGCGTTCAAATGCACAGCCCTGCGGGGTGATCGTGCCATCAAGCGCGTGAATGGGCGTGAAATTGATCGACGAAATCGGTGAGGCCGTCAGCCATTCAACATTGCGCCGCACCACGTCATCTTCAAAGCGGATCGGCATACCGTAGGGTGTTTCGTCAACGCCAACGCCAGTATATGACGCCCAGTCTTGCAACTCTGTGATGAGGGGATCAGGCGTGCCTTGCGCTGCGGCTTGGCCAGCCACAGCGACGGCCGGTACAGCCGCAGCAGACTTCAGAAAGTTGCGGCGATTCAGGCCCGCTCCTTTTGCCATGCTCTCCATTTCGTCTCTCTCCTTTGTCCGTCTCACGCCTGCCGTTTAGGGCCGCACATAAGCATAATCTTGTTCTTGAAGTTCAATCAGACGCACCACACCAGACGGGACGACCGTCGCCTCTTCCATAAGAGGTACGTCTTTACCAGCGTTCGAAATCATCGCGCGATGCGTATTCCCGCACGCCGCAAAGCTCAGGTTGTCCATCTCAAGTGACATCGCCGCGATACGGTCGGCCACAGGGCTGCGGTCCACTACAAACATGTTCAGACCGGGTCCATAGGCGACGAGTTCGACCACGACTGTGTCTCCCTGGCTCTCGTAATAGTTGGTGACATTCTTGACGTTGTTGAGCGCCATGTTCATCACCTGCGGGTCATTTTCGTCCACATGGAAAGCCACATAGTGTGTTTCACCCTCGGCAAGTGCGGGTATGGCCAAGGCGCTGGCAAGAGCCGCTGCAGTAATAATTTTCAGCATGAGGTTTCTCCTAAAACGGCTCAGGCCCCAATGACCTGAACGGACGTATTTTCGGACACGCTCACAGAGCCCAAATTGCGGATATGGTTCTCGACCACGTCCCAAATTGGTGGGCCCTCTGTGCCTTCATTTACAGACGCCCAGCCTGCGACGACGTAGGTTTTGGCAGGGTCAATCGCCTCGCCAGTCTTCAAAAGCGTCATCTCAGTGATCCGCTCTCCGATTGGCTTGGTGATATCGATGCGGTAGCCCATGCCACCCACACGGACCATGTCCCCACCTTGCTGGTAATAGGGGTCTGTATTGAAGAGGTTGTCGGCCACGTCTTCCATGATGGTATGGATGAATTCGCCAGTCATTTCAGTACGGTAAGCGTTGGGGTAAGTCATGGATGTGACGTTGAAGATGTCTTCACGGGTGATGTTCTGGCCCGGCATAATTGACGGCCCCCACCGCACACCGGGCGACATTGAAATATCGGCGTCTCGTTCCTGGATCAAGGCATCGCAGATCAGGTCATCCCAAGATCCGTTGAAATTGCCGCGACGATAAAGCAAGGTATCGTCGGCCGTTTTACCTATGACCTCAGTCAGTTCACTCAGGAACGGCGCGCGCTCTGCATCAATGGCGGCGGCCACCTCTGCGTCAGGTTCAATCACGTCAGAGAAAATCGGGATCAGTTTATGGCGAAAGCCCATCATGCGGCCGTCGCGCACGTCAAGATCGACACGGCTCACAAATTTCCCGTTTGAGCCAGAGGCAACAACAATCGTCTCCCCGATCAAGACAGGCTCTGGCAAAGCATCATGGGTGTGGCCGGCCAAGATTACGTCAATCCCGCTGACACGCTCTGCCATCTTCTTGTCCACGTCAAAACCATTATGGGACAAGCAAACAACCAGCTCCGCACCCTGCCCACGTACTTCATCGACCATTTCCTGCATCCGTTGATCACGAATACCAAAGGAATACTCCGGGAACATCCAGCCGGGGTTGGCAATTGGCATATACGGGAAAGCCTGTCCGATAACGGCGATTTTGACACCGCCACTTTCATAAAACTTGTAAGGGGCGAAATCCTCGGCGGGCTCGTCCCACTCGGCATCAAAGATATTCTGACCAAGTGCCGCAAACGGCAGATCACCCACGATGTCGCGGACACGATCTGAACCGAGTGTAAATTCCCAATGGAACGTCATCGCATCTGGCTTCAACAGGTTCATGACATTGACGACATCTTGCCCTTCGGTTTTGTAGCAAGTGTAGGACCCGTGCCATGTATCGCCGCCATCCAACAGCAGGGCGTCTGGACGGTCTGCACGGATACTGTTCACAACAGTTGCGACCCGATCCATTCCCCCCATTTGGCCATAAGCCTGCCCAAGTGCAGAGAAGTCATCGTAGCTCAGTGCATAATGCGAGGCGCTTCCGTCATCGATCCCGTAAAGCTTTCTGAAATCAGCGCCGGTGATATGCGGCACCTGACCACTGTTTGTGCCAACACCAATATTGATTTGCGGCTCGCGGAACCAAATTGGCTTCAGCTGCGCGTGAATATCAGTGATGTGGATGAGGGAAACGTTACCAAAGGTGTCAAACTGCAGAAGATCACTTTGGCTAAGCGCCTGTTGCGCTGCCAATTTCCCCCAATTTCCAAACCCTGATGCACCTACAATTGCGGATGCTGCCATGCTGGCCTGCAAAAAGTCCCTACGAGATATCATCTGGTTTATCCTGTTTGGTGGCATTCACATTCGTAAAACTGAATGTTTGAAAGGAAAGAAAAGCCCGCACCCTCTTTCGAAAGGTACGGGCCACTCAGGGAGAATTAGTTTCGGACAGAAGGCCCTTCGACCGACAATCCATTTCCGCGAGATGCGACATAAAGCTCTAGAGCGATAAACTCTTCGGAACCAACGGCGTAAGTCTCGGCGCGTGTATCACGAATACAGCCACGGAAACGGGATTGGACCCCATTCAACTTGGCATTCTTCAAACGATATGTTGGGAAGCCGTTGATCTGGCCTTGGCTCAGATGGTCTGCACGAATGTTGTTGCCATAGTTGTCTTCGTGGCAATTGGCACATGACAGATCAAGCTGGCCTGTACGGGTATAATATAGGTCACGACCCATCTCCCACATTGCTTGGACCGGACCATCAATGCTGACATCGACGGGTAGACCGCGTGAAACAGAAGCCAACAAAGCCTCCATATTCAACATGTCGCCCCCATCGTATTTCCATTCTTCCGCACCCATTTGCTCTGTCCGGCAGCTATTCACTTGCATTGCCATCGTGCGGACTTCTTCGGCTGCGTCATTCCACTTGGGATAGACAGCGCGAACACCAGCCATGCTTTCGGGACCGTCATGGCAAGACGCGCAAGAATTGCCTTCAGTGCCCTCAACCGCATTCCACGCATCAATCGCGTCATCGACAAAGATCATGCCCGGATTCTCAAAATCATCCATTTGTAAGGACTGCGTTTCGTCTGAACGGAACACCCATCCGGAATAGATCGTACTCATGTTTTCCATGTGAGCCGGGGCGTCTGTGCGCACAGTCATCTCGATTTCTTCGTTGATGATGAGATTTGCTTCTTCGTCCGCTTGGACCGCATATGCGGCAAAAATCGCGACAGCTGCAACGCCCGTCTTAAGCAATGATTTCATAGTACTTGGCCCTCCCCGGCACTCGCGTAGTCGTTAGCCGACTGTAATGTCTTTGCTGTCTGTGTAGACGTCGCCGTCATCATCATACCAAGTGAATTCAAACGTCCCTGATTCAGGAACGATTGCCTGAAATTCAAAGTAAGGATTTGTTGAAATCGCTGGCTCCAGCGTGACGTCGATCACTATCTCGCCGTTAAAGGCGCAAGTGAAACGATTGATGATTGAACGCGGAATGGCGTTGCCATCACCATCTTTGCGTTGTCCAGATTCCATTGTGTGGCTGATCAGCGTCTTAATCGTGATCTCTTCACCGGCGGTAGCATCACGTGGGACACGGACGCGAGGTTTTACATTTTCTGCCATTTTATCTTTCCTTCACTCAGCCGCCGCAGCCGCCGATGGTGACTTTTACTTCCTGACTGGCCTGCACAAAGGTGCCGTCGGGCATACGCGCGATTGCAATCACATCTTGCGTACCAGCAAGTCGAATACGGGTTGCAGCGGACTGCGATGCCGCGAGCGGCCCAAAGTTGAACGTCGCAACTGCCGGCGTTGGGTTCCCCGCGGCGAACACGATGATCGCCTCAGCGCCAGGCGCATTCACTTCAATCGGCACGGTATTACCGTTTTCGGCAATTTCAGGCGCGATCAACGTGATGCCCTCGGAACCAACGGTGGCTCCACCAGTGAAGGCAGCAATGTCATCTTCGAGGGCTGCAAAGGCCCGCACCGGCAGCATCGCTGCGACCGCGGAGCCAAACGCCACCATGAGCGTATGTCTGCGTGTAAGTTTCATGTTCTCTCCTAGGTGTCTGTTAGAAACAGATCAGTCTTTCAAAGTTAGAAGGTAAGCTACGACATCTTCGATCTCTTGCGCCGTCAGCAACGGCGCGAGCTCGCCTTCAGCAGCTTTACCGGTGAAGGCATTACCTGGCCTTGTAAAACCGCTGGTGCGGTAGAAAGCAGGCATGATGGTGCCTTCATATGTCATCTTGGCGTTTGCCACGATGCCACGGAGTTCTGCTGCTGTGCGATATTCGCCCACACCATCCAATGTTGGGCCGACTTCGCCGTGGAATGGATATTCCTCTAGCTCAGTGACCTGATGACAGGCAATGCAGTTGCCCTTACCGCGTGAGACCATGATCTCAAGACCGGCGGCCGCGTCGCCATCTGTCCCAGACAGGGACACCTCGACTTCACCATATTCGCTGTAATTGACATCATCAGGCGCTACGCCCTCTGAGAATGCTACCGTTGCTACAGCCATAACTGCACAAGTACTTAATATCCGCTTCATGATCCCTCCCTGAACCATAAACTTCTTTGGTATACCGTAGCCTACACGATCTAAGACTCGCAACAATAAAATCAACTATTTGAATGTTTGAATTTTGGGAAATATTTTATTCAATGATTCCTTGCTCTTGAATGATCCGCGCGTGATATTTTTGGAAGGGTTCATCGCCTAGATATCCCTCTTCGGTGATCCAGTTCAGCAAATTCAGCGTAGTCGAGCGCGAGAACGCCCCCGGCATGACGGCAACAGCGGCTTGGGTCGCCGTCTGATCGGCAGCCACCTCTTGTGGAAAGAACATCAGCGTAGGCGTGAAGAGTGCATTCCAACGCCGTACCATCTCTTTTTCGGGCAAAGTTGTGCCATCAAAGTCGGTCACTTCGATGTCTCCGAACATATTAATCTGAACGACGAAGTACATATCATTGAGCGCTGCAGAGATTTCAGGTGTTGGGAAAACTTCTTCATGCATTTTGGTACAATAGATACATCCGCGCTGTTCGATGATGACCAGCAATCGCTTTCCCTCGGCGTTTGCTTCTTCAAGATCTTCGCGCAAATCCTTGAACGTATCGCGCATCCAGTCTGCTTTGTGCAGCCCATCATCACCAAGTGTGGCAGCAAATGCTGGGAATGCGAAAACGAGCGCTGCTGCAATCAGTGTTCGGTGAAAAATCATGGTCTTGTCTCCTATCCTAAGCTTCCAAATGCAGGCATAACCTCGATCAACCACTGGGCGATGTAATTGACCGAGTTGGTGGCGATCAGTACCGCAAAGATAATCAGCATTGCGCCCATTACGCGCTCGACCTGCCCCAGATATTGACGATTTCGCTGTAACCAACCCAAGAACGGGCGCGCGAAAAGTGCGGCGATGACAAACGGTGCCGTCATGGCCAGCCCGTAGACCAGCAAAAGCAAACCGCCTTGCCAAATATCCCCCATGCCACTGGCCACCATCAAGATCGCCGCCAAGGCCGGACCGACACAGGGTGTCCAGCCAAAGCCAAAGGCGAGCCCCATAAGATAAGCCCCAAGAATGGTTGAAGGGGCTGCGGTGCTCTCTAACTTGGCCTCGCGGTAAAGCAGCGGCACTTTGACGATTCCTAGGAAATGCAGGCCGAACAATAACAGGATGGCCGCTGCAACGTAGCGCAAGACATCTCGCCATTCTCCAAATGTCTGTCCGACCGCGGTCGCGCCCATCCCCAAGAGTACAAAGATAGTTGTGACCCCGAATGCAAAGAATACCGCCGAGATGACCAGACGCCTTTGAACTGTGGAACTGATTGCCGTGTCAGAACGCAGCTCGTTCATTGATATGCCTGCCATGTAGCACAGATAGAATGGCACCATCGGCAGCACGCACGGAGTGAAGAACGACAACAGCCCGGCAATCGCCGCCCCAAGATAGCTTATGTCGAGCATCGATCAGCGTCCTTGATTGCGGTTCAATTTCACATTAAGATTATTGAATGTTTAATCGTTTGACCACCACTTTTGTTTCGACGCTTCTTGCAACGCCCGTGGCTTTCGTGCTTTCGGCCACCACGATCTATGCCGAAGCGGCACTGGTTATGGCCGAAGAACCCGGTTGCATTTGGTGTGCGCGCTGGAACAGTGAGATTGCCCCGATTTACCCCAAAACGGGTGAAGGACAAGCAGCCCCTTTGCGTCGGATCAACATTTTGGATCCAATCCCCGAAGACATCGAACTTTCGCGCCGCGTCAATTTCACACCCACGTTCATCTTACTCGTCAATGGTGTTGAGCAGAGCCGCATCGAAGGCTACCCGGAAGAGGACTTTTTTTGGGGCTTGCTCGGCCAGATGCTAGAAAAAGAGGGCATCCCCTTCGAGGTGAAAATCAGCAAATAGCCAAAATTTTGTTCATTAGTGGCATTGGGTGCCTGACACCTATCGGGTTGCATGAAAACCGCTTTGATCCTAGTTGAACAAGGGCAACAACAAGCAACACTTTTGGATCACAAGGCTAGACCAGCTTATGACATTTCCGGTTTTCGACGAAAACATTGACGATGAGCATCTTGATCAAATGGTGGAGAATGCAACGATTGCGACCAACTACCTGAAGGCTATCAGTCATGAAGGCCGGTTGATGATTTTGTGCCATTTGGTCAGCGGTGAAAAATCAGTGACTGAGTTGGAAACGCTCTTGTCAGCGCGTCAGGCCGCGGTGTCCCAACAACTCGGACGTCTCAGGCTAGAGGGCCTTGTCCGGCCAAGGCGCGAAGGCAAAACGATTTATTACAGCTTGACCGATGATAAATCTCGGAAAATCATCGGGCTGGTCTACGAGTTGTTCTGCAAGTCAGACTGACCAGCAAAGCGGGGAGGCATTGCTGGTATCATAATGGGGAGGGATAGCCATGCTTGACGCATTGGGCGAAGCAAACATTGCCGCGATGATCGGTCTTTTTGGTGGCGTATTGCTTGGCCTCGCTGCACGACTTGGGCGGTTCTGCACATTGGGTGCCATTGAAGATTACCTCTATGGCGGCAATGATCTGCGGCTTCGGATGTGGGTGCTTGCAATCGGGACAGCGGTAGTTGGCAGTTTCGGCCTCATCGCGCTCGGCCTTCTTGATCCAACAAATTCGTTCTACCTTTCACAAAACTGGATGCCATTGGCCAGCATCGTTGGCGGAGGTCTATTCGGCTATGGCATGGCTATGGCGGGCAACTGCGGCTACGGGGCGATCGCCCGCTTGGGCGGCGGAGATCTCAGATCATTCGTCATCGTACTGGTCATGGGCATGAGCGCCTACGCGACCATATCTGGTCCATTTGCTTGGGCGCGGGTGGCCCTTTTTCCTGTGGAACCAAGTGGGCAAGCATTGCCCGGAATCGCACATGCTCTCGGCAGTATGACGGGGATATCAGTATCACTGATCGGAATTGCGATTGGCCTGCTCATCGTCGCTCTCGCCCTCGCGGGTCGCAACTTACGAAACAGCAAATCCTCTATCTTTTGGGCAATTGCCGCGGGTGTATCTGTCATCAGTGCCTGGGCTGGAATGCATTACGTTCATGAAACCGGATTTGAAGAATTACAGGTCGTATCTCACACGTTCTCCGCACCGATCGGAGA
>Ga0115562_1001404_pt1 | contig 17834 bp, 16 predicted proteins | sample COGITO_mtgs_1105_6_FD_87200 | JGI IMG/M metagenome (GOLD analysis project Ga0115562, IMG submission 87200) | Pelagic marine microbial communities from North Sea - COGITO_mtgs_110516 | ecosystem: Environmental > Aquatic > Marine > Epipelagic | place: Germany:Helgoland, sampling site Kabeltonne...
CATCAAACTCCTTAGAGCCACCCGCAAGTGTCAGGCTCAATCCTGTATCCTGTGACAGAACAGAAACGGACCCGTTGACGGTTTCATCGTCATCTTCATTGACAGAGAAGGCCACCGCGCTGTCCAATTTGATGCCGCCAAAGTCGCCTGCATAGCGGGCTGCAACATCGTAGAATGTCTCGTCACCCTCATCGGCTGCACCGACAGATGTCGACAGCGTCAAACCGCCAAGAGACGGCGAGTCATAGCGCACGCGGTCACGACGGCTCAGACCATCAAGGTTGGTAAATGCGTCACCAACGGTGTCGCCACTCAATATACCAGAGTCTACGAACTGAATGCCGCTCGCTGCGTCTGCGACACCGGAGTAGCCAACAACGCCTGTGCCAGAAAGATCGGCCTCAGAGGCGCCATTTGATGCGGTGTCACCTTGACCAAATGTCAGACGGCCAAAGTTGCGACCTTCGATATAGGCTTCCATTTTACGCTCAGATAAGAAGTCAGAGCTGCTGGGGTTGGCGTCGTCTTGCGACACGTTGGCGGTCGAGTTGGATTCCAACTGAACTTCGATATTCACACCGGCCGACCAGTTTTCGTTAATGTCGCCATCGGCGGTGATACGAAAACGAGTGGAGGAGTTGTCATTGTCCACAAAGAACGTGCTGGTTTCTTCGCCATCATCTGTAAACAGAACGCCGCGGTTTACTTGACCAGAGAAGCTAAGCTGAACGCCAGTGCCGCCGCTGAGAACGGTGTTGTGGCCTTCGGCGAAGGCGGGAGTGGTGGCAAGGGCTGCGACACCTGCCGAGAGGAGTAGAAGGGATTTCATTGGTATGCTCCAGAAAATTTTGGACTTCAGGATTGAAGCAAGAGCAACTTAGGCCGCGTTTCGTACCAATGCTGTAGCAGGCAAGCAACCACGCAATCGTATGACTTAGTTAATTGAATTTACTGCATAAAAGTGAATTCTTTTTTGATGAAAAGCATCGGATTCACGGGCACTCAAGAATATCGTATTTGCTGTGCAATTACGTGATCTGTGTGTGAACAGGCTTGGCGGTTTGGGCGCGCTACAATGGCTGATCCAGCAGGAAATTTGCTAGTTTTCAGTGTACACAATAATATTCCTCATAGTCCCTGACCAGTTTTTTTGATCGCGGCAAAGTGAGTACAATGTGACCTTGCAAAAGATAACAATCACTGTGCCCTTATGCGGGATTGTGAGGTCACCAAATCAGCGCCGAACCGGCCACATTGCGGCCCAAATCCCGCTGAATTCCAGATCACCATGCATTTGAGTATCGTTTTGTTGAGAAATGAATCAGCCGGTATGCGGGCCATTGAAGTAAGTCTTCTGATGCAAAGGAAATTTTGGGTGCTCCACCTTGAAAATCTGTTTTGGGTCCCATTCGTATGTCGACCTGTCGTGATTGCCGTCATGCCCAATCACTCCACCCGGTGCTTCACCGCTATAGCACGGTCGCGGTTAATTCTTTCCTACACTTGCACCAGAAAGCCGCTTACAGCATCTATTGTATAACGAAATCACGGAGCATGCATGGCACTTCCAGTCGGACAGCAAGCAAAATATTGGGGCATCGCGACGGCGGTCTTTCTGATCGCCCTATGGTTTCTGGGCGATGTGATCTTGCCTTTCGTGCTGGGCGGGGCGATCGCCTACTGTCTTGATCCGATCGCCGACCGTTTGGAAAGAGCGGGATGCTCGCGGATGGCCGCGGTTGCGATCATCACGCTAGTGACGATCTTTATCTTCGTGCTTTTGATATTGCTCGTTATACCAACGCTGGTTCAGCAAACCGCCTCACTCATAGATACTGCGCCGGAGCTCTTTGACCGGTTGCGCACCGGCCTGACAGAGCGGTTCCCGCAGTTGATGGACAGCCAGAGCGTCGCCTATCAACAACTTCTGGCCATTGGCGAGACGATCCAATCCAAAGGTGGCGAGCTTGTAAACGGCCTCGTGTCCTCGGCATTAGGCTTAATCAACATCCTTGTTTTGATCGTCATCGTTCCCGTAGTGGCGGTTTACATGCTGCTTGACTGGGACAACATGACAGCCAAGATCGATGAGATGCTGCCCCGCGACCATGCTGAAACCGTGCGTATGCTGGCCCGCGACATAGACGCGACGTTGGCCTCTTTTATTCGCGGTCAGGGAACTGTTTGTCTGGTGCTAGGCACATACTACGCGGTGGCATTGATGCTGGCTGGGCTGAACTTTGGCCTAATCGTCGGGTTTATTGCTGGTTTGATCACATTTATCCCTTACGTGGGTGCTCTGGTTGGCGGTGTACTTGCTGTTGGTTTGGCCCTCTTCCAGTTCTGGGGCGCGGTTGAAGTGATGGATGGCGAAAGCGTCTCATATGTCACCAACTGGCTAAGGATCGGCATTGTGGCTGGCATCTTTGGGTTGGGCCAGTTTCTCGAGGGGAACATCCTGACCCCCAAACTTGTAGGCCAGTCTGTTGGCCTTCACCCTGTATGGCTGCTGTTTGCCTTGTCGGTCTTCGGCTCACTCTTTGGCTTCGTCGGAATGCTGGTCGCGGTCCCGATTGCGGCAATGATCGGTGTTGTGGCCCGCTGGGGCCTTGGGCAATACAAAGATAGCCTGCTCTATCGCGGGAAGTCCGGAGGCGAATAGATGCCAGACCAGCTTGCATTTGACTGGCCAACAGGAGTTGCGCTGGGGCCTGATGATTTCTTTGTTTCCGAGGCCAATGCGCAAGCGTTCTCCATGCTCGCCACACCCGACACATGGCCTGAAAAAAAGCTGGCGTTGATAGGCCCTAAAGGCAGCGGAAAAAGCCACTTGGCGCGGGTGTTTCAGGCGCAGAGCGATGCGCTATTGATTGCAGCAAACGCATTTGCACCCGACTTCAAGACAGATATCCCAACCGTGATCGTTGAAGATATGGAAATGCTGCCCACTGGGTCTGAAGAGGCACTGTTCCACCTTCACAACAACATGCGCGCTGCAGGTGGCACTTTGCTTTTGACATCCCTCCAACCGCCTAGCCGCTGGCCCATTAGGCTGCCTGATCTGGCCAGCCGGATGCAGGCCACGACTGTTGTGCAGATAGCAAACCCCGACGATGCTCTGCTATCGGCACTGATTATGAAGTTGTTCTCAGACCGACAGATCAACCCACAGCCCGATTTGGTGAAATACCTGAGCAGCCGGATTGAGCGGTCTTTCGCGGCCGCGGCCGCTATTGTCGAACGCCTTGATGCGGCTGCATTGGCGCAGGGCCGCAAGATCAACAAGTCACTTGCGGCGGAGTTGCTGGACAACGCGGACTGACCTCGCGATACTTGTCATACAACCGCAACAAATGCGGACCAAAAGGCCCCATGACCAACGCAAATTTTCTTGAAGGGGAGTATTCATCTCCCACCACGCTCGATATCGACCTCGAAAGCCCTGTGCGTTTCGTAAACAGAGAGTTGAGCTGGATCAGCTTTAACTGGCGCGTGCTGGAAGAAGCCGAGAACCCGCGTGTTCCATTGTTGGAACGACTGCGGTTTCTCTCAATCTCTGCCACTAACCTTGATGAATTCTATACTGTACGTGTGGCAGGCCTGCGCGAATTGTCCAATGAGGGCAACGCGACCCCCGGTCTTGACGGGCTGACGCCTGCTGAACAGCTTGTCGTGATCGATAGGGACGCACGCGCGCTGATGACGCGGCAGCAAACGGTCTTTACCGAACTGCAGGCGGAAATGGCCGCACAGGACATTCATATCCTCGACCGTGCCGCACTGAGTGACGATGACATTGCCTATCTGGAAGATGTCTTTATCGAACAGGTCTTCCCGGTCCTGTCCCCGTTGGCCATTGACCCCGCGCACCCTTTCCCTTTCTTGCCCAACGAAGGTTTTGCGCTTGCACTGCAACTGGAAAGGCCCAGCGACAAACGCCAGTTGCGCTCGCTTTTGCCTGTGCCTGCGCAGATTGACCGGTTTGTGGCATTGCCCGCCGAAACCGGGCATCGGTTTTTGCCACTTGAAGAACTGCTGCTGCTGCACATTAGCCGGCTATTCCCAGGGTATAAGATCAAGGGCGATTGCGCCTTCAAAGTACTGCGCGACAGTGACCTAGAGCTTGAAGACGAAGCCGAAGATTTGGTGCGCGAGTTTGAAACAGCACTCAAACGGCGACGGCGTGGCGAAGTTGTCCGCCTGAAAATCTCGGCCGGTGCGCCAAGCGCCTTAAAGTCCCTGATCATGTCAGAACTTCACGTGACCGAAGAGAGTGTGGTGGAGGTAGATGGGCTGATCGGCATCGCCGACCTTGGTGAATTGGTGCTTGATAGCCGCCCTGATCTGCTATGGCCCGCATTTTCACCGCGGGTGCCCGAACGCGTGCAAGACCACGACGGCGATATGTTTGCGGCAATCCGCCAAAAGGACATGCTGCTGCATCACCCCTATGAGACATTTGACATGGTGGTGCGGTTTTTGACGCAAGCGGCCCGTGATCCCAATGTCGTGGCAATCAAACAGACCCTCTACCGCACTTCTAAGCGGTCACCGATTGTCGGGGCACTTTGCGAAGCAGCCGAAGACGGCAAATCAGTGACCGCACTGGTAGAACTTAAGGCCCGCTTTGACGAGGCCGCCAACATTCGCCAATCCCGCCGGCTGGAGCGGTCAGGCGCGCATGTCGTCTATGGGTTCTTGAACTACAAAACACACGCCAAGATCAGTACAGTGGTTCGCCGCGAGGGTGACAAGCTTGTGACCTACACCCATTTTGGAACCGGAAATTACCATCCGATTACGGCCCGAATTTACACTGATCTGAGCTTGTTTACCTGCGATGCCAAGCTGGGGCGCGATGCCACAAAGGTCTTTAATTATATTTCTGGCTACGCCCAGCCCGATGGGCTTGAGAATCTCGCGATCTCACCTCTGAACCTGAAACAGACTTTGCTTGAGCGTATCGCCGCAGAGGCGGACAATGCACGCGCGGACAAACCTGCCGTGATCTGGGCCAAGATGAATTCACTCATCGACAGCGATGTCATCGACGCGCTTTATGCCGCGAGCCAGGCAGGCGTGAAAATCAGCCTTGTGGTGCGCGGGATCTGTGGGTTGCGGCCCGGCGTGAAGGGCCTGTCTGAAAATATCCGTGTCAAATCCATTGTTGGGCGGTTTCTTGAGCATTCGCGCATTGTTTGTTTTGGCAACGGTAGTGGGCTGCCGTCAAAGAAGGCTAAGGTTTATATCAGCTCCGCCGACTGGATGGGGCGAAACCTGAAACGCAGAGTCGAGACGCTGGTCGAGATCAAGAATGCCACCGTGAAAGCCCAAATCGTCAGCCAGATCATGGCTGCCAATATGGCCGATGTCGCGCAAAGCTGGGTTATGTCTGCCGACGGCAACTTTACGCGCGCAACGATCGAGGACGGCACTTTTGCCTTCAACTGCCACCGCTTCTTTATGGAAAACCCGTCACTGTCGGGTCGTGGATCAGCGGGCGCGTCGGATGTTCCGCAGTTGACGCATACGGACGATTGATTGATACCCTTCGCGGGGATGACGACCGAGGGTTCCAATGACACAGGCTCCTGCTGAAGACACGATCGACTGGGGCCCCTTTGGACGTCCGCTCTTTGAAGATGCGGCAGCGAAGGGCCTGAGCCGCGTTGGCGTCATTGACGTCGGCTCGAACTCTGTTCGCCTTGTGGTGTTTGACGGCGCTGCCCGCTCACCCGCATATTTCTACAACGAAAAAATCATGTGTGCCTTAGGCGCCGGGCTGTCAAACTCTGGTCATTTGAATCCCGAGGGCCGCATCCGCGCGCTATCAGCGATCCGCCGTTTTGCGGCATTGGCAGAGGGGATGGGTATTCCTCCGCTGACTGCCGTGGCAACGGCAGCTGTGCGCGAAGCGACCGACGGCGCGGACTTTCGCGAAGAAGTGCTGCGGGAAACAGGCATCAAGTTATGGATCATTGACGGCAAAGAAGAGGCCCGCCTGTCCGCCCAGGGTGTGCTGCTGGGATGGCCCGGCAGCTATGGCCTTGTGTGCGATATCGGAGGCTCTTCCATGGAGCTTGCCGACCTTGCTGAGGGGCGTGTCGGCAGACGTCTGACATCCGCGCTCGGCCCGTTGAAATTACGCGAGATTAAAGGGGGCAAAAAGGCTGTCAAAGCCTACGTGCGCGAAACCATGCAGCGATTGCATGACGAAATGGGCAACTCTACAGGGATGCGTCTGTTTCTCGTAGGCGGATCATGGCGCGCGATTGCCCGGGTGGATATGGAACGGCGCTCTTATCCGCTGACGGTCTTGCATGAATACCGTATGACCTCGCGTCAGATATCCAAGACAGCAGAGTATATTCGCAAATCTGACCTGCAAGAACTGCGCAGCCGCTGCAATATCTCTGACAGCCGGATGTCTTTGGTGCCGCTCGCCAGCATTGTCCTGAAAGAGTTGATGCGAACGTTCAAACCCAAGGATGTCGCTGTCTCGTCTTATGGCATTCGCGAGGGTATGCTTTACGAACAGATGCCCCGCGAGTTGCGCGAACGTGATCCTCTTGTGGAGGCTTGTCGCTTTGCAGAATCGAAGGACGCGCGATTGCCCGGCTTTGGCCGCATCCAGTATGATTTCATTAAGCCTTTGTTTCCACGTGCAAATTGGCAACGAAAGCGGATCATCAAGGCTGCCTGCCTGCTACACGACGTCAGTTGGCGGGCGCATCCCGACTACCGCGCAGAGGTGACTTTCGACAATGCGACACGCGCAAATCTAGGTGGCCTGAAACACTATGAACGTGTTTTGTTGGGACTGGCATTGATGAACCGGTACACCAGTAAGACAGCAAATTCTCGTTTTGAGCCGTTGTTTGCCATGCTTGACAAGGGGCAAGTCAAAGAGGCCGAAATCATGGGCAGGGCGATGCGGTTGGGTGCCATGTTGTGGCTGACAGCCGATGAAGAACCCGGAACGCTGCAATGGAAACCAAAAAAGCGCGAGCTGACCCTGCGTCTGACAGAACATGCCAGGCCGCTGTTTGGCGAAGTTGCGCAAGCCCGGTTTGATGCGCTGGCATCAGCAATGGGAGCGACCGGTAGCGTCAAGTTTACGAAGTGATCCTTTGACCAGTGCAGGCCGAGTCGGTTTTTGCAGCCTTATGAATGAGCGACCTGACTTTGGGCGCGTTTGATTGGTATGCGATTCTTTTTCAAATCAACAATGATCCATTTTTGAAATTATTGTTTCATGAATCCGCCCTGAATCCAGCAGAAAAATAAACCGAATATTAACAAACGCGTTTCTGACACCTTAATGTCTGATTTTCGCCTCATTTCCCTCGCTTTTTTGTCTTTATCGAGTGAAGCTAGTCTCAGAAGTGCTCCGGCATTGTTTTGTTAGTCCTGCCCCTTTGGCATGATCTGTGAATTTGGATGGTAAAAGTGTTTAAAGAAACTCCAAGGTTCGATGTCGCGACAGCGGCAATAAAAGGCGGCCGAGACTATCAAGAGGATAGCCTCATCGCACATTTCCCACTTGGCCAAGAAACTGGTTTTACTGTTCTTGCTGATGGCATGGGCGGGCATCTGTCGGGTGATGTCGCAAGCGCGCTGGTGATGACGGAAACGTTCAGTCGGCTCAAGATGAAGGAAATGATACTCGACAAAGGTATCACAGACATCCCTGCCTTGCTGGGCAAAGCGGCAAGCGCGGCAAACGATTGCGTGACCCAATACATTGAGGACGAGCCTGAAAGCTACGGAATGGGCTCAACGCTTTTGGCCACAGTGATCCGTGGCGAAGATATGTTCTGGGCGTCGGTCGGTGACTCCCCACTATATTTGTTCCGGGATGGCGAAATCCGGCAGCTGAACCAAGATCACTCGATGGCGCCTCAAATTGACATGATGGTCAAAGTCGGTGCGATGGACGAAGAAGTTGGCCGCAATCACCCGGACCGCAATACGCTGACCTCTGCGATTGCAGGCCTCAACATCAACAAAATCGACTGCCCATCAGAGGCGACAAAAGTTCTGCCCGGCGACATCATCATCGTTGCCAGCGACGGCATTCAATTCCTGTCAAATGCTGAAATCCAGAACATTCTAGATGCAAACCGCGACAAGAGCAGCCATGAAATTTCGCAGGCTCTGCTCGCGGCAATCGCTGAACTGGATGATCCTGAACAAGACAACACAGCCTTTACTGTGATCAAACTGGGTGATCTGTCCTTGCAGACAGCACAAACAGCCGCAGACAAAGGGGCAGCACTTGTCCAGTTGAAGAAAGATTTGCGCCCGGTGACACGGGTCATTGAAGTAACGGCAGACTCCGTTGCAGAAAAACCGGCTGTGGTGACAACACCACAGACTGATGAGCCTACCAGACGGGTGATCCGTCTTGTCAGGTCCCAATCCCGGTCTTTTGAGACACCCGATGAGACCCAGACAAACCCAACTTCCGCAGATGATGCTAAGCCGCAAAATCAAGGCGTTTGGTATAGCCGCAGGCGTTCCCTGAACGACTAGGTGGCGTTCAAAGCTCTATTTCTGATCCTTCTGCCTCAGGCGCCCACAAAGGCGCGTCTGGGCTACGGCGCATGATGATATCACCATTGGGTAGAAATTCCGGGGCCTCGTAATTGCGCAGGTCATCCACCTGTTCGAGCAATTCCACCAAGGCAGGCCCCACAGATTCGGCGAATTCGGCAAATGCCGGCCCCATCTGTTCAAAACTATCGCGCAAAGCCTCAACCGTGGGCTCCATCTCATCGAGCAAGCCGCGTAACAGCATACGCGCGCCCTCTTCCATGAGGCTCAGGCCCTCACCCATATCGGTCTCGGCTGTATCATCGGCCATCGCGGGCGCGACAAGGAGACCCGCTGCAATCGTCAGAGCAAATATCCGTTTCATTTTCTAGATGTAGGAACGGGTCAGTCCAATTTCAAATCACAAATCGATATCCAGAACGACCGGAAAATGATCAGAGGCAACCAAAAGCGCCTCGCGCACGGTGTCATCGGCGTAACAGTCCGGATGATCAAACGGGTGCCAAATCTGCCATCTCGGGGTCTTGGTGGCCAATCCGGGCGACACCATGATGTAGTCAAGCAAGACTTCCAGAAAGGGCTCGCCTTTGCGTTGGAACCGTGCCGTCGCGGGCGCGGCCCCGATCCTGCGGCTCAGAACCAAATGCGCATGCGGATCAAATAACTGCTCCTCGTTTTCCTTTCCCAGCACAATCTCTACTCCGGAGCGGCCGAAGAGCTTTTCGTATTCATCAAGCCCGGGACCGTCATTGAAATCCCCCAGCACAATTAGATTGTCACCAGCGGCCAAATGCTGGTCGACGCGTCTGCGCAGCCAAATGCATTGCGCCAATTGCTTACGCCGGTTCTGGATCGAGATGCGTGTCGCTTCGGCACTATTGCGCGCGCCATGCGGCGCCTTGGATTTCGCATGCACACCGATAAGACGAACAGGCCCGCTGGCCGTGGTCAACGCCACCTCCAGCGGTGGCTTCGACCAGCGGATGGGATCGGGATGCGCATCAACATCCACATCCATCCGGAACTCCGTATTAAATGACGGCACAAGATCGTCGCCCCTTGGATCATGCACGGCTGTCACAACGTCAGGATCATAAAGCAGCGCAATTTCCTGCTGGGTGCCGTTGGTAAAACCCGTCAGTGCTTCACGTGCGCGCAGATCATAGCGTTCTGCAAAATATTCCAGAGCTTTGCGTGTATTCCGGTCGGTCCCGGTATCCGGCGCCTCAATGACCATCACCGCATCGGCGTCCATGGCTGCAAAGACGATGCCAAGCCCGGAGGTCTGCTGCGCCTTTGTCACATCCCAACGCCCCGACCAACTGCCATCATCTATCAGCGTGCCATCGTCGTCGAACAGATTGTTGAACCATTCGACGTTATAGGTCGCAATCCTCATGCCCGCAGGCCCTGGATCTCTTCCCAGGCGCGGTTGATCGCAACCAACCGACGCTCGGCCAATTTGACAGCTTCTTCCGGTACGCCGCGCGCGAGCATGCGATCGGGATGGGTTTCGCGTACCAGCACGCGCCACGCCGCACGAATTTCATCTAACCCGGCGCTCGGTTCAACGCCCAGAACATCATAGGGATCACGATCTGCCTCTGCGACGAATTGCGCGCGAACAGCTTTGAAACGACGTTCGTCGAATCCGAAGATTTCGGCGACATCCTTTAGAAATTGGTCTTCCATCGGGTGATACACACCATCCGCCATCGCGATATGAAACAACCCTTCCAGCAGATCACACAGCGGACGATCGTCTGAGGCATACATTGCCTTGATCCGACGCGCATAGATATCATATCCGGCCACGTCCTGCCGGGCGAGGTTGAACACTTGGGCAGCATTCGCCTCTTCATTTGCGGGAATCAGGAATACCTCGCGAAAGGCCACGACCTCGTCTTTGGTGACAAGGCCATCCGCCTTTGCCATTTTTGCGCCCAGCGCAATCACCGCAATCGCAAAACCCACTGTCCTGTCTGGTGCGGCGCGCAGCTTTTCAAAGACCGCTGACAGCCCTTCGCCGCTCGTAAGAGCGGCAATCGCTTCGGCCATGCGTGACCAGATCGACATGGGGCGGGGCCTTTCAAAGTAATTTTTGCATTAAAACAAGATCTATCCAACGGCCAAACTTGAACCCCACTTCGGGCAATGTTGCAACCTCTTGAAACCCCATACGCGCGTGAAAGGCCACTGCGCCAGAATTTTCTGCGCTACATCCGGCGAACATGCTGTGCTTTCCTGCATCCTTTGCATGCGCAAACAGCGCCTTCATCAATAATCGCCCGCCACCACGACCGTGCCCCTTGGGGTGCAACATAATCGTATGCTCGACCGTGAAACGGTAGCCTTCTCCCCCCCGAAATGGGAAGTAGCGGGCAAACCCAAGGATGCGCCCATCTTCTTCCCATACCAGACAGTCCTGCGCTGTTAATGCGGCGACCTCATCATCAGACTTTTCGACCGGATTGAAAGTGATGGTGGTCTTACGGATTGCGTGGTTCCAAATCCCCGCAATGTCAGGCGCATCAAAGAGAGTAGCTGCGCGGATCATGTCAGTGTCTTGATGCCACTTGGCGTTTCAAAGGTTGCGCGCAATCCGAAAGGGCCTGTTATGAGTTCAACACGCGGATCGGCAAGGTCCATCATTTGGGTAAGAGCAGCTACCTCGGGGTGGCTTACTTCCAGCCTCAACAGTTTCACTCCGGATTGCGGCAAGCGATCTGCGGGGTGATGTGTGCCTTCGGCCCACTTGATCAGTGTCGGAAACGCCCCCTGATACGGCAGATTGCCATCATCCGGCACGGTGATCTGCCACTCCAAGTCCGACCGCGTCAAGGCGCGCGGCGCGCCAACAGAGGCAGGTGCCTTGGCCAATGCCGCATCCAAATCCTCAGTTTGACATATCCAATTGCCCATGCGCGCAGGACCGCTGAAATCGTCCAAACCGAACCACGCATGGCCCGCCTCTGGCACTGCGTCGGGATCTTTCGCAATCACTTCAAAGTAAAGCCCATCCGCCAACCCCAACAGCGAGTTGTGCGTGCCATAACGCGCGTGTTGTCCGCCGGGTTCGAGCTTTACGCCAAGCTGATCCTCGGCCCAAGCTGTGCCTTCGGCCAGATCGGTGCAGGCAACGGCAAGATGATCAAGCTTTAGCATGTGTCTTGTTCACCTAGCCACGCTCTTCACGAATGATACTCAGGATATCCTGTGCTGCCTTTGGAATATTTGTTCCCGGCCCAAAGATTGCTTTTACGCCACTATCATACAGAAATTGGTAATCCTGCTGTGGAATCACTCCGCCGCAAATCACGATTATGTCCTCTGCGCCAGCATCCTTCAGTGCTTGCACCAGCTTTGGCGCCAGCGTTTTGTGGCCTGCCGCCTGAGAGCTGATCCCGATCACATGCACATCGTTGTCGATGGCATCTTGCGCCGCCTCGGCTGGCGTCTGGAACAATGGTCCAACATCAACATCAAAACCGATATCAGCAAAGGCAGTCGCGATGACTTTCGCACCGCGGTCATGCCCATCCTGTCCCATCTTCACAACCAGCATGCGCGGCCTGCGGCCCTCTTCTTCGGCAAATGCCTCGACACTTGCTTGGATGGCGGCGAAACCTTCGTCGCCCTCATAGGCCGCGCCATAAACGCCAGCCAAAGTCTTCACCTCAGCGCGGTGCCGTCCGAATGCTTTTTCCATTGCCATGCTAATCTCTCCGACTGTGGCGCGGGCGCGTGATGCCTCGACCGCTGCCTCAAGCAAATTGCCGCCTTCCTTGGCGCGGCGGGTAAGTTCCGTCAGGGCCGTTTCACAAGCTGCATCATCTCGGGCAGCCTTGGTGGCCTCGATTCGAGCGATTTGCGACAGGCGGACTGCATCATTATCGATATCCAGAATGTCGATCGGGTCTTCGTTGTCCTTGCGGTATTTATTGACGCCGACAACAACTTCAGTTCCGCGATCGATGCCCGCCTGACGCTTGGCTGCTGTCTCTTCGATCCGCAGCTTGGGCATGCCAGAGGCGACCGCTTTGGTCATCCCACCCAACTCTTCGACCTCTTCAATCAGCTTCCAAGCTTCTTCGGCCAAATCATGGGTCAGCTTTTCAACATAATATGACCCTGCCAATGGATCGACCACATTGGTCACACCGGTTTCCTCTTGCAGGATCAACTGGGTGTTGCGGGCAATGCGCGCGCTGAACTCTGTCGGCAAAGCGATCGCCTCGTCCAGCGCGTTGGTGTGCAACGACTGGGTGCCACCTAGAACCGCGCTCATCGCCTCATAAGCGGTGCGGATCACGTTGTTATATGGGTCTTGTTCCTGCAGAGACACGCCAGAGGTCTGGCAGTGGGTGCGCAACATCGACGACTTGGGATTCTTTGGTTCAAACTCTGCCATGATCCGCGACCACAGCAGACGGGCAGCGCGCAGTTTGGCGGCTTCCATAAAGAAGTTCATGCCAATCGCAAAGAAGAACGATAAACGCCCTGCGAACTGATCGACATCCATGCCCCGTGCAATCGCGGTGCGGACATATTCGCGACCATCAGCAAGTGTATAGGCCAACTCTTGGACAAGGTTCGCACCAGCCTCTTGCATGTGATAGCCGCTGATCGAGATCGAATTGAACTTCGGCATCTCATCGGTCGTGTATTCAATGATATCCGCAATGATCCGCATGGAGGGTTCAGGCGGATAGACATAGGTGTTCCGCACCATGAATTCTTTCAGAATGTCGTTCTGAATTGTGCCCGACAGCACATTGCGCGGATGCCCCTGCTCTTCCCCCGCCACGATGAAGTTGGCAAGGATCGGAATAACCGCACCGTTCATCGTCATCGACACCGAGACCTTATCGAGTGGAATACCATCAAAGAGGATCTTCATATCCTCGACGCTATCAATCGCTACGCCCGCCTTGCCGACATCACCCTCAACGCGGGGGTGGTCGCTGTCATAGCCCCTGTGGGTCGCCAGATCGAAGGCCACCGACACGCCCTGCTGCCCTGCAGCCAAAGCCTTGCGATAGAACGCATTTGATTCTTCGGCCGTGGAAAACCCTGCATATTGGCGGATCGTCCAAGGGCGGCCTGCGTACATCGTGGCCTTCACACCGCGCGTGAAAGGCGCCTCGCCGGGAATACCACCCATGTGCGGCAATCCGTCCGTGTCATCGGCTGTATAAAGCGGCTGAACCGGTATACCCTCCAGCGTATCCCACGTCAGGGCATCCAAAGGCTTGCCACGCAGCTCTTTGCTGGCAATTTCTTCCCATGTTTTTTTATCAGACATTGTGACCTCCGGCAGGGGTTGGATGGGATATAACGCATTTGTTTGCACCAAAGTGCGGTTGCCCCTTAGCTTTTGGCGCGAGCGCCTCTATATCCAAAGTTATGAAGTTATTGACGAACATCGCACTCGCCGTGCTCATCGCCCTTCCCGCAACCGCGCAAGAGCAAACAGTGCTTGAACGCTGGGAAGAGGACCGGACGCAGGTCTTTGACGGCGCGGAGATCATATTGGAAGATCTGCAGTGGGTCGCGCGCCCTCTCGTGATCTTTGCGGATACGCCCAATGACCCGCGTTTCACGCAGCAGATGGATTTATTATTGGCTGACATGGACGAATTGGCCGAACGCGATGTGATCGTGATTACGGACACAGACCGCGCCGCCATGTCGGACGTGCGCACGACACTGCGACCCCGCGGATATATGATGGCTCTGGTTGGCAAAGACGGGCGGGTTGCTTTGCGAAAGCCGGCCCCATGGAGCGTGCGCGAGTTGTCACGGTCCATCGACAAAATGCCGTTGCGCCAGCAGGAGATTTCCGACCGACGGATGGTTGAGCAGTAGCAACTACGCATCGATGGCGCGCATGATCATCATGCGCCCTCCGAAAAAGAGCACCGTTACCAACAGAAACGCAGCAAGTACCTCGTCCAGCACATCGCCCACGGTGAGGCCAAAGCAGAGGGACGTGACGACTGCAACAAATGCAAGCCCTTGTGCCCAGCTGGCTATATCCAACGACCGTTTCGCAAATGCGCTGAACGCCGCGCCAAATACGATAAGGCCCGCCAGAACAGGACAGATCACGGCAAGCAAGATGAACCCCGCAACACCGAAACCGCTGCCGGACATCAACGCATAGAAAGCTGCCATATAGCACAGCGCGGCCGCGCCAAGAGCGCAAGCAAAAGCAGCACTATATGCCAGCCAGCTTTTCACCCTATTCGAACTCCATGATCACTTCGTCAACGGCGAGGCTGTCGCCAGCGCCTGCTTTGATCGTCTTAACGGTGCCCTTCTTTTCAGCGCGCAAGATGTTCTCCATCTTCATCGCCTCCACGGTGCACAGCGCCTGACCTTCTTGCACTTCATCACCCTCAGCCACGTCGATTTTCACGATCAAACCGGGCATTGGGCAAAGCAGGTATTTCGATGTATCCGGAGCCAGCTTCTCAGGCATCAGATTGGCAAGTTCCGCCTGACGTGGGGTCCGTACATGCACCTTCAGGTCAGCACCGCGATAACGCACGCGGAATCCGCCCGAAATCTTGCCGATCTTCAAAACTAAAGGCGCACCGTCGACGGTAAGACGGGCAAGCGGGTCACCCGGGGTCCAGTCGCTCTCAACGCGCAGGGACTTGCCTGCAATCGCGACATCCGCGCCGGTTTTATCCGCATTGATCTTCACCGCGTGGGCATGGCCTTGCAGGTTGACCACCCAGTCCTCGCCAACATGACGTTCATGGTTGTCCATCCGCCCCGAAATCCGTGTGCGCCGAATTTCCGCAACGCGGTGCATCGCAGCCGCCGCAGCGGCGATGCGCTCGCAGCTGTCCTCATCAAGGGTCACGCCCTCAAACCCATCAGGGTATTCTTCTTCGATAAAGGCCGTCGTCATGTTGCCACTGGTGAACTTGGGGTGGTCATAGACCGCCGCCAAGAACGGCAGGTTATGCCCGATCCCTTCGAGCTCGAACCCATCCAAGGCAAGGCGCATTTCTTCAATCGCCGTGGCGCGGTCCGGCGCCCATGTGCACAGCTTGGCGATCATCGGGTCATAATACATGCTGATTTCACCGCCCTCATAGACGCCGGTGTCATTGCGGACAGCGCGTGTCTTTGTCGCCTCTTCAACAGGCGGGCGATAGCGGGTCAGGCGTCCGATAGATGGCAGGAACCCGCGGTAGGGGTCTTCGGCATAAAGACGGCTTTCCATCGCCCAGCCGTTGATCTTCAGATCAGACTGTTGGAACGGCAGCTTTTCACCAGCAGCCACGCGGATCATCTGTTCGACCAGGTCGATGCCTGTGATCAGTTCGGTGACTGGGTGTTCAACCTGCAAGCGCGTGTTCATTTCGAGGAAATAGAAATTCCGATCACCATCCACGATGAATTCAACGGTGCCCGCACTTGTGTAGCCAACGGCTTGCGCCAAGGCGACAGACTGTTCACCCATCGCTTTGCGGGTTGCCTCATCAAGGAACGGGCTGGGCGCCTCTTCGATAACTTTCTGGTTGCGACGCTGGATCGAACACTCACGCTCGTGCAAATAGACAGCATTGCCATGTCCGTCACAAAGCACTTGAATTTCGATGTGGCGCGGCTGGGTGACGAATTTTTCAATAAAGATACGGTCATCTCCAAAGGAGTTCGCCGCCTCATTCTTGGACGACTGAAACCCCTCGCGGGCCTCTGTGTCGTTCCACGCGATGCGCATGCCCTTACCACCGCCACCAGCAGAGGCTTTGATCATCACAGGATAACCGACCTGATTGGAAATCTTGACCGCATCCTCTGCATCTTCGATCAATCCCATATAACCCGGCACGGTCGAGACATTGGCCTCTTGGGCCAGTTTCTTGGACGTGATCTTGTCACCCATCGCTTCGATCGCACCCTTTGGGGGGCCGATGAAAGCTACACCAGCCTCAGCAAGGGCGTCGGCAAACTTGGGGTTCTCGGACAGGAAGCCATAACCGGGGTGCACGGCCTCGGCACCGGTCTGCTTGATTGCCTCCATCACCTTGTCGATAACGATGTAGGATTGGTTCGCAGGGGGCGGGCCGATATGAACTGCCTCGTCCGCCATCTTCACATGCAGCGCATTGCGGTCCGCATCTGAATAAATCGCAACGGTCTGGATGCCCATCTTACGGGCAGTCTTAATGACGCGACAGGCGATTTCACCACGGTTGGCGATCAGGATTTTCTTGAACATTATTTTCCGTCCCCAAAAAACGAGAAAACCGCCTCCGGAGCATCACCCCGACGACGGTTTCTATTATTGATGCGCCCGCTATGGGCGCGGTTGTCTAACTCAGCGGCAAATGCCTGCGTCATCACAGAACACGCCTGCGGCTGCACCGGCAAGCATTGTCCCTGTGCGGTCTGTGCCAAGAACTTCTGCGGCGACAAAGCCCGCACCCGCACCAGCGACACCGCGCTCCATGTCATTGTCGAGGCAACCTGCCAAACCAAATACTGCCACTGTCGCAAGGATGATTGATGTCTTTTGCATAATCTTAAACCTATCGTTGTTTCATGGGTCGCCCCTGAATGAGTGCAACCTGCCTGTCGATGAATAGCAATTTCATCGTGATATCCAATATCACACGCCGATTCCGCGCTACACAAGCGGAAAACCGTTATCGGCCTGCTTGGTGAGTAAGCAGGCCGATCAGGGGAAGGGTAACGGTATAGAGAATATGCAACAGAACGAGTGCTGGAGTGTCCTAGTGCATGTTCAATTCTGTCGAAAGAATGCGCTCCTTGAAAGTATTGTTGCGCAACCTGATCAGAATAAGCGACTTCTCGCTTAGATTGTTTCGTTAATTTACCGTTAATCTCGACAGAAAGCATCAGCCGTCCCCCCAAATCTCTGGGAAAGACTGCCGTGCTGTGCGCACATCAATCTGCAACATCGCTTCATAGCTTGCCGGATCAAACGGGTCTTCGGCCGGAATCACTTCGCGGCCGAACAACCAGCTAAGGCGTCCTGCATCAAGATTGCCGCGCACAAATGGTTCATCACCGAACTGTTCCCACAACGCCTGCATAAAACCGGCATCAGCGCGCCTATCTGCTGGACGGCGATCTGGAAAGCGGATGCGTTCAGTGAGGGCTGTCGCCCCATCTTTGTTCGCGCGGCGCAGCGTAAACTGGAAATCAGTTCCGGGCAGACGCCCTGGAAAGCCGCGATGTTTGTCCATGTAAGGAAGGTTAGCCATATGCGCCCCCTGCTAAGAAAGGGGCGG
>Ga0115562_1001411_pt1 | contig 17792 bp, 13 predicted proteins | sample COGITO_mtgs_1105_6_FD_87200 | JGI IMG/M metagenome (GOLD analysis project Ga0115562, IMG submission 87200) | Pelagic marine microbial communities from North Sea - COGITO_mtgs_110516 | ecosystem: Environmental > Aquatic > Marine > Epipelagic | place: Germany:Helgoland, sampling site Kabeltonne...
GCCCCAGAGCCGGACCTAGCGGAATACGCGCACGGTGCTCTGTACGCCCATCGCATAACATGCGGCGCGCCTCTGCCATGGCGTCCCACTCCAGTCTGCCACCGCCAATGGTGCCCTCGGTCCGGTCAGCCCAGACCAGCATCTGGGTGCCTGCTTCGCGCGGGACAGAGCCCGCAGTTTTTGTCACGGTGATGCGGATGGCTGTCATTTGCGGGCCCGCCCAACCGCGCGCAGCACTTCTTCGGCTGTCGCGGGTGCTTGCAGATCGGGATAAGATGACCCGCAGGCTGAAACAGCGTCGGACAGTGCCAAGAATGCAGAAGTGCCCAGCATAAACGGCGGCTCGCCCACGGCTTTCGAGCGATAGATCGTTTGCGCCGGGTTGGGTTGATCCCAAAGAGCGACGTTAAAGATATCAGGCCGGTCCGAGCAGGCCGGGATTTTGTAAGTGGCAGGCGCATGCGTGCGCAGCCGACCTTTGTTGTCCCAAACCAATTCCTCGGTGGTCAGCCAGCCAGCGCCTTGGACATATCCACCTTCAATCTGTCCGATATCCAATGACGGGTTCAGCGACGTCCCTGCGTCATGCAAAACATCTGTGCGCAGAATGCGGTTCTCTCCCGTCAACGTGTCGATCACGACTTCGGTCAGGGCAGCACCTTGGGCGAAGTAAAAGAAAGGTGTACCTTCGCCCTTGATGCGATCCCAAGCCAGATCAGGGGTCTTGTAGAACCCCGTCGCCGAAAGGCTGACACGATTGAGATAGGCTGTCTTTGCGGCTTCCGCGAAGGTCATTCGGACTGGGCCGATGGACACCTGCCCATCTTCAAAGCGGACCTGTTCGACCTGCGTTTGATGCAGCTCTGCCAAACACGCAGCCATCCGATCACGAATAATGTCGCATGCGTTTGCAGCTGCCATACCGTTCAAATCCGTGCCAGAAGAGGCCGCCGTCGCCGAGGTATTGGGCACCTTGCTGGTATCTGTCGCGGTGATCTTTACATCCGCCACATCAATCCCAAACCGATGCGCGGCCACCTGCGCGACCTTTTGAAACAGACCTTGGCCCATCTCGGTTCCGCCATGGTTCATATGGACCGAGCCATCTTGATAGACATGCACCAAAGCACCAGCCTGATTAAGGTGGGTGAGGGTAAAGGAAATCCCGAACTTGACTGGGCTCAGGGCGATCCCCTTTTTCAGGACGGCATGTGTGGCGTTCCATTCTGCAATTGCCGCACGGCGCGCGTAATAATCCGACGACGCCAGCAAGGCCTCTGTCATCTCGTGCAGAATGAAATCCTTGATTGGCATATGATACGGCGTCGTCTGCACAGTCGCTTTTGGCGAATAAGCCCCACCAAACCGGGTGCTTTTCCCCGTCTTCTCATGTTCCAAAATACCTTCGGGGGGGCGCGCAGCGCGGGGGGCAGACAGCCCCCCTCCGTCCATTGCGTCATAGTAATTGCGCTGGCGTACAAGCACAGGATCAATCCCGAGGCTTGCTGCGACATGGTCCATCACCCGCTCGATCCCAAGGACACCTTGCGGTCCGCCAAAGCCGCGAAAGGCCGTGGCCGATTGCGTGTTGGTCTTGAACCGGTGCGACGTAATCCGTGCAGTTGGCAAATGATAGGCGTTGTCTGCATGCAGCATGGCGCGATCAGCAACAGGAAGCGACAAATCCAGCGCCCAGCCGCAACGGGTCATCTGGTTGAAATCGACGCCAGATAGGCGCCCCTCGCCATCAAAGCCGACATCATACGAGATGCGAAAATCATGCCGTTTGCCAGTGATCATCATATCGTCGTCGCGGTCATAGCGCATCTTGCAAGGGTGGCCGGTCGCGCGGGCCGCGACTGCACAACTGACGGCCAGCGCGTTGCCCTGGCTTTCTTTGCCACCAAACCCTCCGCCCATCCGGCGGACCTCACAGCGGACTGCATGCATGGGGACACCGAGCGCGTCCGCGACTTTATGCTGGATTTCGGTGGGATGCTGGGTTGAGCTATGGACCACCATATCGCCGCCTTCTTGGGGGAGCGCGAGTGCGGCTTGCCCTTCGAGGTAGAAATGTTCCTGCCCGCCCATCTCGATAGTGCCTTGCAGCCGATGCGGGGCAGAGGCAAGCGCTTGTCCCACATCGCCCTTTTCCCAGATGCGAGGCCCCTCCTCAAAACGGCTTTCGGCTGCGATTGCATCATCAATCGTCAAGACGGGTGTCTCTTCGACATAGTCAATCTTGCCTAAACGCGCCGCCTTGCGCGCAGCGAGATGGGTTTTTGCGACGACAAGAAACAGCGGTTGCCCGAGGTAGTGAACAGTGCCGGTCGCCAGCAAGGGCTCATCATGGACCGAGGGCGAGACATCATTGGCAAAGGGTAGATCGTCTGCCGTCATGACCGCAACAACACCGGGCGCGCTTTTCACCTCAGCGAGGTTAATCACACGGATTTGGCCGCAGGCGATGTCCGCGGTGCCAAAGGCCAGATGCAGCGTGCCGGCAGGTGTCGGAATGTCGTCGATATAGCGCGCCGCGCCGGTCACATGCAGGGCGGCGGCATCATGGGGAAGGGGCTTTGCGACGCTCATGGTGTCACCTCCAAAACGGATGTGGCTTGCCCTGTCATCTCTGCGTAATAACGGTGCAACAGGTTCCGTGCGACCTCTAGTCGGTAATCCCCGCTTGCGCGCATATCCGACATCGGGGTGTAGTCTTCGCCAAAGAGCTCTGCCGCTGTCGAAATCGTTTCAGTCGTCCAAGCTTGGCCTGTAAGGGCGGCTTCAACTTTATGGGCCCGATGAGGCGTCCCAGCCATCCCGCCAAAGGCGATACGTGCGCTGCTGATCTTGCCGTCTTCCAGGGTGATATTAAAACAGCCGCAGACCGCCGAGATATCCTGATCAAACCGTTTCGAAATCTTGTAGCACCGTAAGTTGGGCGCGGCCTTAGGCAATGTCACCCCGGTGACCAGTTCGCCGGGCGCGCGGTCTTGCTTGCCGTAGGCCAGAAAGAACGCTTCAATCGGCATTTCCCGCGTCTCAGTCCCGCGGCGCAGATGAAGCGTCGCCCCCATTGCAATCAGCGCTGGTGGATTGTCCCCGATGGGTGATCCATTGGCGATGTTTCCTCCGATGGTTGCCGCGTTGCGTACCTGCTCGGATCCGTAGCGCCGGATCATTTCAGTGTAGGAGGGGTGATTTTCACGCACCGCCGCGAGAACATCGGTCATCGTTACGGCCGCACCGAAATGGACGGTGTCGTCCTTTGCAGTGATCGCCCGCAACTCTACGCAGCGGTTCAAAAAGCCGACTTGGGATAGGTCACGCAGCTGTTTTGTGACCCAAAGACCGACGTCTGTCGCACCTGCGATCAGGGTGGCATCAGGGTTGACGGCGTACCAATCGGCCAAAGCGTCAAGGCTTTCGGGGGCATAGGGTTGTGCCACGACTGCAGGTGCGCTGTCCGTCATCCATGCAGGAACTGGCGCCTCTTCAGCCGCTTCTGCTGCGCGCACGATGGGCGCGTACCCCGTGCAGCGGCACAGGTTTCCGGCAAGTACGTCGTCATGATCGGTTCGCCCTTGCAGATGACCTGTGGCCATGGACGCAATAAAACCGGGTGTGCAGAACCCGCATTGCGATCCGTGATGATCGATCATGGCTTGTTGGACAGGATGCAATGCCCCGTCCTGCCCACTGATCCCCTCGACCGTCCGGACGGCTTTGCCGTGGAGTTGCGGTAGGAAAAGGATGCAAGCATTGAGTGCTTTTGCGCCATCTGCATCGGTCACCATAACCGTGCAAGCCCCGCAATCGCCCTCGTTACATCCCTCTTTTGTGCCGCATAACCCGCGATCTTCGCGCAGCCAATCAAGCAGGGTATGCGTAGGTGCCGCATCTACCTGCACGGTTTCCCCGTTGAGAAGAAACGTGACGTCCATGATATAAACCTGCCGCGTTACCGGTGCGTGAGAGCATTGCCAGATGTCGATGCGGCGTAGACATCTGCCTCTTTTCGCCCTTCATCAAAACGATGGTTGCACCGTTTGGCAAGGTTTTCTTGAAAAGCGGTGGTTATATTTCCATCAACCGCGCAAAATTTGTGCAGCCTTAAACGGGGTGTCCGATTGCTTTCGCATAGCTCTCAAGGTTTTCGATGCCGCCGTTCCAGCCATGTTGAACCTCGGCCAATGTGTCGGGACCTGAGAGCGAGGACACTGCAACTGTGATGCTGAGCGCAGTTCCTTTTCCGCTGGCTTCTAGAAGATAAGTGACAAGGCTTGTGCAAACCGCTTCGCCGCCGAAAATCAGGGTTTCGGTAAAGACGGCACGCTGAGGTGCTGTCAGATCATACCAGCGTGTATCCACAAGGAACTCTGGTGCATCAACAGGGCCGAAACGCTGCCGATCTTGGCCGCCAACGCGCAGATCTGCTGCATCTGTTTCAAGGAGCGTTTTCGCATCCGGCCCGTTCCACTTCTCACGCTCTTTCGCATCAGTGAGCACGTGCCACAACTGGTTTGGTGTCAGGGGTAGTGTGCGAAAGAGGTCAAACGATTTGGTATCAAGGGGCATCCCCTATCCTTTCTGTGTGCTTGCGATCTGATGGGCGAGGGCATCGAGGCGGTCCAACCTGCTTTCCCAGATCTCGCGCTGCCAAGCGAGCCAGCCTTGCGCTTCAATCAAAGGTGCGGCTTCGATATGGCAGGTTCGGACGCGCCCCTTTTTTATGGAGCGCATAATGCCTGTATCTTCCAAGACCTTGAGGTGGCGCATGAAGGTTGGCAGCGCCATTTTGTGCGGCGCGTGCAGTTCGCTGACACTGGCTGGGCCAGAGGCTAGCCGTTCAATTACAGCACGCCGGGTCGGGTCGGCCATTGCGCTGAAGAAGGAATCAAGTTGGTTAGTCATGTAGCTAAGTATTAAGCAACACCGCGCCTCTGTCAAGTTACTTAGCCATATTGCTAAGCGATGCCTCTTGTAGCGCTTCCAGCTTGCGACTGTCTCGGCTTTCGCTAACTTGCGGGGATGAGCAATGATCCCCGATTCATTCACCTGCGCGTCCACACCGAATATTCGCTGCTGGAAGGCGCTATACCTGTGAAGAAATTGCCGGGGCTGGCGGCCGGCATGGGTATGCCAGCGGTCGCTGTGACCGATACCAACAACATGTTCTGCGCGTTGGAATTCTCCGAAGGGGCCTCAAAAGCTGGCATACAGCCGATTGTTGGTTGTCAGGTCGACGTGACCTTTGCCACGCCTGAGCCGGGTAAGCGGGCAGAGGCGCCTGCGCCGATTGTCCTGCTCGCCCAGTCTGAGGCTGGGTATATGAACCTGATGAAGCTGAACTCTTGTGCGTATCTGGACGCGCAAGGCCAGCTGCCGCAGGTCAGTTTGGATGATTTGGCAACCTATCATGAAGGGCTGATTTGTCTTTCTGGCGGTCCGGATGGTCCAGTGGGGCGGCTGCTGCGCCAAGGTCAGCGCCCTAAAGCTGAGGCGATTGTTGATCGCTTGGCAGCGATTTACCCGGATCGTTTGTATATCGAATTGCAGCGCCACCCCGGCGACGGTCTGCCTGAGGCAGAGCGGTTGTCCGAACGCGGTCATATAGAGATGGCTTATGCCAAGGGGCTGCCGCTGGTTGCGACCAACGATGTCTACTTCCCCAAGACAGAACTCTACGAAGCTCATGACGCGCTGATTTGTATTGCCGAAGGCGCATACGTCGATCAGCAAGAACCGCGGCGCAGGCTCACACCCCAGCACTATATGAAGTCTCCGCAAGAGATGGTGACGCTCTTTGCCGATCTGCCCGAGGCGATTGAAAATACGGTCGAGATAGCCAAGCGCTGTGCCTTTAAGACCTACAAACGTGACCCGATCCTGCCCAAATTTGCTGATGACGAGGTTGCGGAATTGCGGCGTCAGGCGGAAGCGGGGTTGAAGGCACGGCTGGCGGTAATCCCTCACGCGGCTGACGTAGCAGAATATGAAAAACGCCTAGAGTTTGAGTTGGGCATCATCGAAGGCATGGGCTTTCCCGGCTACTTCCTGATCGTTGCGGACTTTATCAAATGGGCCAAAGACGAGGGTATCCCAGTGGGGCCGGGGCGTGGCTCTGGCGCGGGCTCGCTGGTTGCTTATGCGCTGTTGATCACTGACCTCGATCCGCTGCGCTATTCTTTGCTGTTTGAGCGGTTCCTAAACCCCGAACGTGTGTCGATGCCTGACTTTGACATCGACTTCTGTATGGACCGCCGCGAAGAGGTGATCCGTTATGTGCAGGACAAATACGGGCGCGACAAAGTAGGTCAGATCATTACTTTTGGCGCGCTTTTGTCCAAGGCCGCCGTGCGCGACGTCGGTCGCGTTTTGCAGATGCCTTACGGGCAGGTGGACCGGCTGTCCAAGATGATCCCCGTAGAAGGCGTCAAACCTGTATCCATCGAAAAGGCACTGGCTGATGAACCGCGCTTGCGCGAAGAGGCCAAGAACGAAGAAGTGGTTGACCGCCTTTTGACCTATGCCCAGCAAGTCGAAGGCCTGCTTCGGAACGCGTCCACCCACGCCGCTGGTGTTGTGATTGGGGACCGCCCCTTGGACGAATTGGTCCCGCTGTACCAAGACCCTCGTTCCGATATGCCAGCGACCCAGTTCAATATGAAATGGGTTGAACAAGCGGGACTGGTGAAGTTCGACTTCTTGGGTCTGAAAACGCTGACCGTGATCCAGAACGCCGTGGAGTTGATCAAGAAAGCTGGCCGTCCGCTGAACGAAGCGGCTGATGGGACCAAGCTTTATGATGTGCTTGAGGGTTTTGAATACGATATCGGGGCGATCCCGTTGGACGATGAAAAGTCCTATGCTCTTTATTCCAGCGCCAAGACAACGGCCGTGTTTCAGGTGGAATCTAGCGGCATGATGGATGCGCTCAAGCGCATGAAGCCGACGTGTATTGAAGACATCGTGGCCTTGGTGGCGCTCTATCGTCCCGGTCCGATGGAGAACATTCCGACCTATTGCGAGGTGAAGAACGGGCAGAAGGATTTGGAGTCGATCCATCCTTCAATCGATCACATCCTCAAGGAGACCCAAGGCATCATCGTTTACCAAGAACAGGTGATGGAGATTGCGCAGGTCATGGCGGGGTACTCACTCGGTGGGGCCGACCTGCTGCGCCGGGCGATGGGTAAGAAAATCGCTGAAGAGATGGCAAAGGAGCGCCCCAAGTTTGAAGAGGGCGCCAAAGCCAATGGTGTCGAGCCAAAGAAAGCCCGTGAGGTTTTCGACCTTTTGGAAAAATTCGCCAACTACGGCTTCAACAAATCCCACGCCGCGGCCTATGCGGTGGTCAGCTATCAAACCGCATGGCTGAAGGCGAACCATCCGGTCGAGTTCATGGCCGGTGTGATGAACTGCGATATTCATCTGACGGATAAATTGGGCGTCTACTTTCAAGAAGTCAAAAAGGGACTGGGGATTGAATACACGCCGCCTTGCGTGAACCGCTCTCAGGCGACCTTTGATGTGAAAGATCAAAAGCTGGTCTATGCGCTGGGCGCGCTCAAGAACGTCGGTGTTGAGGCGATGAAGCTCATCGTCGAAGGGCGCGGTGACAAAGAGTTCGTAAACCTCTTCGATTTCGCGCGCCGCTGTGACCTCAAACGGATCAGCAAACGCCCGCTCGAGATGCTGGCGCGGGCAGGGGCCTTTGATGTTCTGGACCCGAACCGCCGTCGGGCGATGATGAGTTTGGACGCGCTGACAGCGTATTCAGCCGCGATCCACGATCAAAAATCATCCAATCAGGTATCCTTGTTCGGGGATGCGGGCGACGACCTGCAAGAACCGCGCTTGATGGGTGGTGAAGACTGGCTGCCTGCTGAACGGTTGGCCGAAGAATTCAAAGCGATCGGGTTCTATTTGTCGGGGCATCCTTTGGATGATTACATGGGTGCGCTCAAGCGTAAGCAGGTGCTGACCTTGGACGAAGTCATCGCCAAGGCTGCGCGCGGAGCTTGTGTGGTGAAAATGGCGGGAACCGTCTCGGGACGACAAGAACGAAAATCGGCGCGGGGCAATCGTTTTGCATTTGCCCAGCTATCTGATCCGACAGGGCAATATGAAGTGACGCTGTTTTCTGACACGCTTGAGGCTGCGCGCGAGTATCTGGAAACCGGCAGTCAGGTCGTCTTGACCTGTGAGGCTACGATGGAAGCGGATCAACTGAAGCTTCTGGGTCGATCGGTTGGGCCGGTTGATGCCTTGGTTGCCGATGCAGGCGGTGCAGGGCTGCGCGTCTTTATCGATGGGCCTGAGGTGATTGGGTCAGTCGCAAGCGTTCTGGCAAATGCCGCCAGCGGAGCCGTGCGCGCCGGGCGTGGGCCGGTTTACTTCTGCCTGATGCATGATGATTTGCCCGGTGAGGTGGAGTTAGACCTTGGCGAGGAGTTTCCCGTTAATCCGCAGATCAAAGGGGCCATTAGGTCTTTGGGGGGCGTGATTGAAGTGGAAGATGCGTAATGTACGGTGGATCTTGATCCACCTTACGCAGCCTTAGGTCCTACCAATGCGGTGGGCGCTGATCTGCCAAAGGGACCGTGCCACCGGCTTCCATTTCACGCCCTGCTTCACGTTCCATCAACATGGCCAGTCGCCGCGTAGCGACAGCCAGTTCCGTCTCTTGCCGCGCGACAATATCAGACAGCTCCTCAACCGTGCGGGTAAGGTGGGCGATTTGTTCTTCAAGGTGTGTCAGGTCAGCCATGCTTGGTCTCTAACCCAATTGCAGTACCGGTGAAAGTGACGACTGCATTGCCCCTGTGACTTTGGCGGGTTAAACGGCGCTGGAACACAAGTGACCGGCAGGACCAACCCAATGGCCAAGATCAAAAAGCAACCCCGCCCCAAGGCACAGACGCCCAAGGGTTTTCAGGATTATTTCGGCGCTGATGTGACAGCACGTGCCGAGATGCTGAACACGATAGCGGGTGTCTATCATCGCTATGGGTTTGATGCTTTGGAAACCTCGGCTGTGGAAACGGTTGAGGCACTGGGCAAATTTCTGCCCGATGTGGACCGCCCCAACGAGGGTGTTTTCGCATGGGAAGAGGACAATGACTGGTTGGCGCTGCGCTATGATCTGACAGCACCCTTGGCCCGCGTCGCGGCCCAATATCGCAATGACCTGCCTTCGCCTTATCGCCGCTATGCGATGGGCCCTGTGTGGCGCAATGAAAAGCCCGGGCCAGGGCGGTTTCGCCAGTTTTATCAATGCGATGCAGATACGGTTGGGGCGAGCTCTGTTGCCGCTGATGCCGAGATTTGCGCGATGCTGTCTGATACGCTGGAAGCAGTGGGGATAGACCGTGGCGACTATGTGATCCGGGTCAATAACCGTAAGGTCTTGGATGGTGTCTTTGAGGCTGCCGGACTGTTGGAATCTGAGTATTTAGCAGACAATGTCGAGCGTGTTGGTGTAGCGATCAGAGCTGTGGATAAGATAGATCGTTTGGGTGCAGATGGCGTAAGGGCGATGCTCGGCGAAGGACGTAAGGATGACAGTGGCGCTTTTGTCGAAGGAGCCAACCTAGCTCCTTGGCAAGTAGATCATATTCTAAACTTTGCGACAGCAAAGGGACTTGATTCCGCAGAGACTTTTGCGCGCTTACGTGAACTTGTTAAGGGCTCGCAGCTCGGCGAAGAAGGCGTGGTCGAACTTGAAACTATTGCCGCGTTGTTGGATGCTCAAGGCTACGGCCCTGATCGCATCATCATAGACCCATCCGTTGTCCGTGGCCTCGGTTATTACACTGGCCCCGTTTATGAGGCGGAACTGACCTTTGAAGTGACCGACGAGAAGGGGCGCCCGCGCAACTTTGGCTCTGTTGCGGGTGGTGGACGCTACGACGATCTGGTCAAGCGGTTCACCGGGCAAGAAGTTCCTGCCACGGGCGTCTCAATCGGTGTCGATCGTTTGCTGGCAGCGCTGCGTGCCAAGGGTGGAATGGATCAGACTGCCGTTGGCCCTGTCGTCGTGACCGTCATGGATCGCGACCGCATGTCCGACTATCAAACGATGGTCGCTGAACTGCGCAACGCAGGCATTCGCGCCGAGGTTTATCTGGGCAACCCCAAGAATTTCGGCAACCAGTTGAAGTATGCAGACAAGCGTCATTCTCCCGTCGCGATCATCGCGGGTAGCGATGAATTCGATAAAGGCATTGTGCAAATCAAGGACCTGATCCTTGGCGCAGAGATTGCCAAGAACGCGACATTGGAAGAGTGGAAAGATCGCCCCAGCCAGTACGAGGTTCCGCGCGACCAGATGCTTGCAAAGGTGCGTGAAATTCTGGACACGCAAAGCTGATGCCAACTTCACCCGAAACACTGACCGAAGCGCGCCGCTTACGCGATCTCTTTGCCGCAAAAGGCGCGCAGGTCGTGAAGGCCGATGTGCTGCAATCGGCAGACACGCTGCTTGATCTTTATGGCGAGGATATCCGAGCGCGCGCCTATCTGACGTCTGATCCGCTGCGCGGTGAAATGGTGTTGCGCCCAGACTTCACCGTCCCGGTCGTGCAGATGCACATGGAAACCCGTGCGGACCCTGCGCGCTATACTTATTCGGGTAAGGTGTTCCGTAAACAGGAAGCTGACGAGAGTCGCGCCAATGAATATGTGCAGGTTGGCTATGAGGTCTTTGATGGTCAGAACCCCGCGGGCGCTGATGCCGAGGTTTTTGCCGCAATAGCCGAAGGGCTGGCAGGTTTGCCTGTGCGTGCGGCGACCGGCGATATTGGCGTGCTGATGGCCGCTGTGCGCGGATTGCGCACAACGGACGCGCGCAAGGCAGCTTTGCTGCGCCATATCTGGCGTCCAACGCGGTTTCGCGCTCTGATGAAGCGCTTTGGCTGCGCGACAGTGCCTGCGGCGCGTGCAGCGCTTTTGGCAGCGGATGATCCTTTTAAAAGCGCGGGTCCCGACAGAGGTTTGCGCAGCCGCGCAGAGGTGCAGGCCCGTATCGATGCGTTGCGCGCAGATGCGGCGGCCGCCCCGATTGCCGCAGAAGAGATTGCACTGATTGATGCCATTCTGGGCCTACGCGAGACAGCCCCGAATGTACTGAGCGCCTTGCGCGATATCGCGGTCGACATGCCCGCCATCGGTAACGCCGTTACCGTTATAGATGCCCGTTTGCAGGCCATGTCGGATCGCGGCGTTGATGTCGCCAGTCTGGAGTTTGAAGGCAGTTATGGACGCACGTCACTTGAATATTACGACGGATTTGTTTTCGGGTTCTATGCGACGGACCGTCCTGATCACCCCCCTGTGGCAACGGGCGGGCGGTATGATGCGCTCACGGCGCAACTGGGGCAGGGCCGTGCGGTACCTGCGGTGGGCGGTGTGATCCGTCCTGATCTGGCTTTGGGGTTGCGCTAATGCTGAAACTGGGTGTGCCCTCCAAGGGCCGATTGATGGAAAAGACCTTTGACTGGTTCGGCGCGCGCGGCATTGGGCTGCGCAAATCGGGCTCTGACCGCGAATATGCCGGTGCTGTCGACGGGATTGAAGGTGTCGAGTTGGTACTCCTGTCGGCGGGGGAAATCCCGCGCGAGCTGGCAGCAGGCAACATTCATCTGGGGGTCACCGGATCGGATCTGGTGCGCGAAAAGCTGGCCAATTGGAATGCGCGTGTAACCGAACTGGCCCCGATGGGCTTTGGCGGCGCTGATCTGATCGTGGCGGTGCCGCAGGCTTGGGTCGACGTAAGCACTTTGGACGATCTTGATGCCGCCGCCGCTGCGTTTCGGCGTGCCCACGGGTTCCGCCTGCGGATCGCGACAAAGTATCACCGTTTGGTCCGGGAATTCCTGCGCGAAAAAGGTGTTGCGGACTATCAGCTGGTGGATAGTCAGGGCGCTACAGAAGGCACGGTCAAGAATGAAACAGCCGAGGCGATTGCCGATATCACATCAACCGGTGAGACGCTGCGTGCGAATGGCCTGAAGATACTGGATGATGGGCTGATCCATGCGTCTCAGGCGACCCTGTTTCGTGGCAACCGCCGCGACTGGACCGACGAGCAGCGTGCAAAGCTTAAGGCGCTGGCTATGGTACTGGACGTTTAGCAGTCACCTAACCATCTGACCTGTTGTTCGAGAGCTTACGCTGTTTCAAGACCCGGCAGCCGCAGCGCCGTCGCTGCAAGCTCGTTCGAGAGCTGACGGTTTATGACGGGCGTTGCTGACGCCATCTGTACCTTCCACTGCAGCTGCGGCTGTTGCTGCCATGCTGTAGGTGTGTACCTGTGTAATGCCCTTCAGCGCCTGCCTACACAGCGCGTGCACTACGAGATAATCAAGGTGGCTGCCCAACAATCCGGCACCCTGTTCTTCGCCGCCTTCGGCATTGCGCTGACAAGCCTCTGCGTCAGTTGATAGAAACGACCGGCAGATCATGGGGCGGGCGTCATAGGCGCGACAACTGCGGGTTTCAGGGTCAAGGGCAGGGCAGGCCTCGGGGTGCCAGTTGCGACCGTCGGGTTGTCCTGCGAGCGGTTGAGCGGCCGTATAAAGTTGTTCTGCTTCAAACGCTGTTATGACCCCACCTTCGCCTCCTGACAGGATACAACAAAAGGCGCAGCCCTGCGCACAGGCCGCATTCCTTACTGCATCGGGTGGCGTTTTCAGGATTTCGTCGCGAACGGCGTGACCCAGACGCCATGCAGCTTGCCCGCTGGTCATTTCAGCGATGACGTCTTTTGCGGGCATTCCGTAGGATTGCGCAGTTTGCAGATAGGATGTGAGGATGCGTTTGCCGCGCGTTTCCAGCGCCTTCCCAACACCCTTGACCTTGGCCTTTGCCACGCGGTTCGACAAATCCGCGACAGTCATTGCCGCAGACTTGTCGCCCTTTTGGGCCAACCTGCGCGCCGCGCGCGAGGATGCTGGTTTCATAGTGGGACGTCCTTCATCGCATCAGATTTCAGCGGACTATAGTGGGCCACTGCGGGCCGTCCAGTGGTCAGGCATTCAACCCATCGCGCAGAAAACGCCGCAAGATTTTACCTGACGCAGATTTGGGAATTGCATCGACGAAATGCACCTCATGCACTTGTTTATAGTGAGCAAGTTGCGCGTCGATATGCGCTTTGATCGCCGCTTCATCAGGTGCAGGGTCGCCTGTGACGACGAATGCGATGGGCAACTCGCCTGCCTCTTCATCCGGGCGCCCAATGACAGCGGCGTCGGTGATGCCGTCCATCGCGACGAGTGTGGCTTCTAATTCGGCGGGGGCCACTTGAAAGCCTTTGTATTTGATCAACTCTTTGAGGCGATCCGTGATGAAAAGATAGCCGTCTGCATCGATCTTGCCGATGTCGCCAGTGCGTAGCCAGCCATCGCTGGTGATCGTTTCTGCAGTAGCTTTGGCGTTATTTAGGTAGCCCTGCATGATCTGAGGGCCTTTGATCCACAACTCACCTTCTTCGCCAGATGACAGGTCGGTGCCGTTTTCTATATCTACAATCCGGCAAAAAGTATTCGGTGTTGCCACCCCTGCGGCACCAGATCGGGGGGCATTGCGTGGCACCACATGCGACACTGGGCTGAGCTCGGTCATCCCGAACCCTTGCAATGCAGTGCAATTCATCCTTGCTGCAATCGCATCAGTCAGTTCGGCGCCAGATGGCGCGGCGGCAATAAATACCATCTCCAACGATGACAAATCGTAGTTATCCACGAGCGGGTGTTTGGCCAGAGCCAGTGCGACGGGTGGGACGACCCACATCCGCTGCGCTTTATAATCTTGGCTTATTTGCAGGAACATCGGCAGATCAAAACGCGGCATTGTCACAAGTGCCCCCCCGCCAGCGAGGTGGATATTCATCAGCACAGTCATGCCGTAGATATGAAAGAAGGGCAGGAAGGCTGCGGTAACTTCGCCGGGTAGAAAATCAGCTGCAACAATGGATTGATCAAGGTTTATGACGAGGTTGCGGTGCGATAGCATCACACCCTTAGGCAAGCCAGTTGTGCCTGATGAGTAGGGTAGAACGACGGTAAAACTATCCAAATCAACTGGCACCTGTTCCGCGATGGGATCACCAAACAGAGCAGCGTATTCCGGCGTGCCAATCGCAATGACGGGGATGTCGCCAGCACCTTCGGTTGCGGTGCCCATAAAATCGGGGATCGTGATAAGAAGCTCTGCACCCGCGTCGGCCAATTGATGCGCGACTTCGTTGGCGGTGTAGGTGGGGTTGAGTGTTGTGATCGTCCCGCCGCCCCAGGCGACAGCATGAAAAACAACGCAGTATTCGGGGATATTGGGCGCCATGATTGCGACTGTATGGCCAGCACCAAAACCTGCAGCAGTCAGCCCACCAGCCATGCGTTTGACTTGATCCATGAAGTCTCCGGCGGTCATGGTGCGTCCGCTCGGCCCATCCGTCAGAACCACATCGTCAATGCGTTTTTCAAGCCCCTGAAAAACGCGTTCAGTAATCGACAGATCAGTTGTCGGTACATCTGGATAAGGACTGGTGAAAATGGTCATGATGGTTCCTCCTGAACGCAATCATGGCACAGGGTTTTCCGTCTGCCTAGCGTACACCGATAGCGGCCAGAGCTTTGGAAAGCTCCGGAGGCAGTGCTTCTTCGTTTTGGCGTCCATCAGGCAAATCGCGCGGGGCGTCAGGAACCGGTAGATAGCGCCATCCTTGAAAGGCCCGCTTTGGGGTTGCTTCGACGCGGATCAGGCTGGGCTTGCAGGTTATCGCACAGCGGCGGATTCCGTCGGCGCCAATGTATTCATCAAGTCGCAAGATAGGCTGGCGGCACAGTATGACACCTTTGATCACCCAGAAAATCGACCCTCCGTTGAGAACCTCATCTGCGCGTTTTGGCCACATCCGAGTGATGTGGCGCGGCAACCCATCTTCAGACTGCGCGCGCTTTGTCGCTTGCCATTCGGCAAGGCCGGCCACGTCTTCGGTGCCGACGGATAGTTTCAGCATATGGACAGTCTTCGACATCAATCCCCCCCGGGATAGAGAACAGATAAGGCGGAGTTGACACTAATCAATGCGTTCCGCAAGAAAGGTTTATGTGGTATGATGGTTGAGGGCAAACACTATATGTGGTAAGAATAACGCCTGCGGCGATATTGCCCCATTTCGCCATTTCAAAGTGTCACCCCACCCCGTAAGATGCAGACCTTGCCTGCTTCCAATAGGAGATTCCCTGCCATGACTGCGTTCACAGCCCCAATTGCCGAACAGATTTGGGATATGAAGTATCGCTTTAAAACGGCAGATGGCACACCAATTGACGAAACTGTCGAAGATACCTGGCGCAGGATCGCAGGCGCGTTGGCGTCTGTCGAAGCCGATCCAAAAGCGTGGGAAGACAAGTTTTTTGATGCGCTGGCCGACTTTAAATATCTGCCCGCTGGACGGATCACAGCGGGGGCGGGAACGGCCCGATCCGTGACGCTCTTTAACTGCTTTGTCATGGGCACTGTACCGGACAGCATGGGCGGCATCTTTGATATGCTCAAAGAGGCGGCCCTGACGATGCAGCAGGGTGGCGGCATCGGGTACGATTTTTCAACAATTCGCCCCAAGGGCGCGGATGTAAAAGGTGTGGCGGCAGATGCCTCTGGTCCGCTGTCATTTATGGATGTGTGGGATGCAATGTGCCGCACGATCATGTCTGCGGGTTCGCGCCGTGGTGCCATGATGGCAACGATGCGGTGTGACCACCCCGACGTCGAAGATTTCATTACTGCGAAATCTGATCCTGCGCGTTTGCGAATGTTCAACATGTCGGTCCTGATCACCGATCCATTTATGGACGCGGTCAAGGCGGATGGCCCATGGGACTTGGTCTTTAACGGTGAGGTCTACCGCACCGTGCAAGCCCGCGCTTTATGGGATGCCATTATGCGGTCTACCTATGACTACGCTGAGCCGGGCGTGATTTTCATCGACCGGATCAACCAGATGAACAACCTCAACTATTGCGAAACGATTGCGGCGACTAATCCGTGTGGCGAGCAACCGTTGCCGCCTTATGGGGCGTGTTTGCTGGGATCAATCAACATGGCTCGGTTGGTTAGCGACCCGTTTGAAGATGCGGCGGCATTGGATGAGGAAGCCCTAACAGAGTTGGTCGCGACCGCTGTGCGGATGATGGACAACGTCGTAGACGCCTCTCGGTTCCCGCTTGAGGAACAACGGGCCGAGGCCAAGGCCAAGCGTCGGATCGGTTTAGGGGTCACAGGTTTGGCCGATGCTTTGCTGATGGTCGGATTGCGGTACGGTTCTGAAGAAGCTGCAGCGCAGACCGATCAGTGGATGCATCAGATAGCGCGCGCCGCCTACCTGGCCTCTGTAGATCTGGCAAAAGAGAAAGGCGCGTTCCCGCTTTTTGATGCGGAACAGTTCCTAGCAAGCGGGGCCATGCAAGACATGGACGCAGACGTACGCGATGCTATCGCAGAGCATGGAATCCGCAATGCGCTGCTTACGTCGATCGCGCCAACGGGGACAATCAGCCTTTATGCGGGCAATGTCTCTTCAGGGATCGAGCCTGTTTTTGCTTATGCCTACACCCGCAAGGTCCTGCAAAAAGACGGATCACGCACCGAAGAAGAAGTGGTCGATTATGCGGTCCAGCTTTGGCGCGACCTCAAAGGTGATACAGCTTTGCCCGACTATTTTGTGAATGCGCAAACACTGGCACCTTTGGATCACGTGCGCATGCAGGCGGCGGCGCAGAAATGGATCGACAGCTCCATTTCAAAGACGATCAATTGTCCTGAAGACATCAGCTTTGACGATTTCAAAGAGGTCTACATGGCCGCGTGGGATCAAGGCTGCAAAGGCTGCACGACTTACAGGCCCAACGACGTTACAGGCTCAGTGCTCTCTGTCTCGTCCGAAGCGAATGATCATCATCTTGCCGAAAAAACTCCCGCCGGAGGCTCCGGCGTTGATGGCGGCACTGCGTTCCCGTCAGAGGGCGAAGTGGTCTATATGTCTGAACCACTCGACCGCCCGCAGGAGTTGGAAGGCGCGACTTACAAGCTCAAGTGGCCCGATAGCGAACATGCCATCTATATTACCGTGAACGACCTAGTAATCGCGGGCCACAGGCGGCCGTTCGAGGTCTTCATCAATTCCAAGAACATGGAGCATTTTGCTTGGACAGTGGCACTCACACGCATGATCTCTGCGGTGTTTCGTCGCGGCGGCGATGTGTCCTTCGTGGTCGAAGAACTCAAGGCCGTGTTCGATCCGCGTGGTGGTGCATGGATGCAGGGCAAATATGTGCCGTCCATCCTAGCGGCCATCGGTGGCGTGATTGAAAAGCATATGATTGCGACGGGGTTCTTGGCCGGTGAAGGCATGGGGCTGAAAGCCGATCCACAAGCAGATGTTGTGGCGATCAATGGTGCGCCACGCGGTAAGGCCTGTTCGTCTTGTGGGTCCTATGACCTGCGCATGGTTGAGGGCTGCATGACCTGCGGATCCTGCGGCTATTCCAAGTGTGGCTAAATTGGGTTTCGGCGTAATAGCCAGACAAAGAACACTCCGCCGATCAACCCGGTGACAATCCCAATAGGGATGTCGTCGGGCGCCATTACAGTGCGCGCAAAAATATCTGCCCAGAGCAGGAAGATTGCGCCGCAAAGGGCGGATACCGGCAGAACACGCCGGTAGTCCCCGCCAACAATCAGCCGCACGATATGTGGGATCATCAGGCCAACAAACCCGATGA
>Ga0115562_1001413_pt1 | contig 17777 bp, 16 predicted proteins | sample COGITO_mtgs_1105_6_FD_87200 | JGI IMG/M metagenome (GOLD analysis project Ga0115562, IMG submission 87200) | Pelagic marine microbial communities from North Sea - COGITO_mtgs_110516 | ecosystem: Environmental > Aquatic > Marine > Epipelagic | place: Germany:Helgoland, sampling site Kabeltonne...
CAGCAAAAAGGGCATCGCATTTGCGTTGTCCGCGCAGTTGGTTCTGGCCACGCAGGCCGTCACATTGGCGCAGGCAGAAATGCTTGGCACCGATGCTGCAATCAACAAATACACAGCATTGGCCAATCGCAACGCGCTGATGGATGAAATGCAACGTGAAGATGTGCAGGCCCAGATTGTAGCCCTTGGCATTGAGCCTGCTGAAGCCGAGGCGCGTTTGGCGGCCCTGTCAGACGCAGAAATCGCAACGATGCTGACGCAGATGGAAGACGACAGTGCTGGTGCTGATATTGTGGGCACCCTGTTCACTGTCTTCGTGATCCTGCTGGTCACGGATTTGTTGTGCTTCACACGGGTCTTTAACTTTACACGTTGCGTGCGCTAGCGCCTGTATTGCGGCGCTTTGTCTGCTTGCTGGCCCTGTGCTGGCTGGCGGCTTGCGCCGCACCTTTCAACCCTGACGAACGGCTGTCCTTTGACGCCCCCACGCGGGCGCAGGCCACGGGTGTGCCGCTGATCCTGCAAGAAGACTTCTTTTGTGGGCCGAGCTCTATCGCGATGGTGATGCAGTGGGCCGGGGCAGATATTACCCAGCAACAGGTGGCGGCGCTCGCCTTTAGCCCCGGGGCAGGCGGCACATATCTGGCCGACATGATCGGAAGTAGCCGTAGGCTGGGCCAATTGGCCGTGGAGATCAGCAACTTTGACCAGTTGCTGACCGAAGTCGCTGCAGGTCACCCGGTGATCGTGTTTCAAAACCTCGGTTTGGCCGTGCTCCCGGTTTGGCACTATGGCGTCGTGACGGGGTATGACTTTGAAAAAGACGAAGTCTATCTGAACTCGGGGCAGCTAGATCAGATGATCATGCCTTTCGCAGTCTTTGAACGGACTTGGCGGCGTGGTGATTATTGGGGGTTGGTCGTTTTACCGCCCGATCAACTTCCTGCAAGTGTCGCGGAAACAGATGTCCTGTCTGCTGCTGCAGCGCTGGAGCGGGTTGCGCAGTATCCTGCGGCCGAAATGCTTTACGAAACCGGAGCTGTGCGGTGGCCTGATAATTGGCTATGGCAGTTCGGTTTGGGGAATGCACGCTATGCGCAAGGCGACCTGCGCGGCGCACGGTTGGCGCTTCGGCGAGCCCGTGCGCTGGATCCGTCAATTCCTGAAGTGCGGGCCAATTTAGCCTTTGTTAAGAGCGAAATTGCCGGCTAATTGCCCCCAACAGAAACGCGCGTAACCCATCGGAAATCTCGTATGGCGCAAATGCGCCGCTTGCGGTCGCGCATGACCTTTCGGTCATTGGGCGCAAATGGTCTATTCTGGGCAACAACGCCCGGAGAATCCTGATGTCAGATCCCATTACTTTTACGCTCGACGGCCAATCCGTGACCGCGCAACCGGGCGAGACGATCTGGGAAGTCGCCAATGGCCGCGGCCTTGTGATCCCGCATCTGTGCCATAAACCCAGCCCCGGTTACCGGTCTGACGGCAACTGCCGCGCCTGCATGGTGGCGATCGATGGCGAACGGACACTTGTTGCCAGCTGTATCCGCGAACCTTCCGAAGGGATGGTCGTGACGACAGACCAGCCCCGTGAAAAGCAAGCGCGCCGGATGGTCATGGAGTTGCTGGTCGCTGATCAACCCGCCCAAGAGGTCGCGCACGACAAATCCTCTCACCTATGGGATATGGCCGCGACCCAAGACATCAGCGAAAGCCGTTTTCCCGCGCAAGAACCCGACCACATTCCTTTGCTTGATGACAGCCACGTTGCAATGTCTGTGAACCTCGACGCTTGCATCCAATGCGGCCTTTGCGTGCGGGCGTGCCGCGAAGTTCAAGTGAACGACGTGATCGGCATGGCCGGTCGGGGCGGCAATGCCTACCCAGTGTTCGACATGGACGATCCCATGGGCGCGTCATCCTGCGTGGCTTGCGGCGAATGCGTGCAGGCCTGCCCAACGGGTGCACTGTTGCCTGCGACCGTCACAGACGAGAACCAAATGGGTGACACCAAAGATTTTGATAAAGAAGTTGAAAGCATCTGCCCGTTCTGTGGCGTTGGCTGTCAGGTTTCGCTCAAGATCAAAGACAACAAAGTCAAATTCGTCGAAGGCATCAACGGCCCTGCCAACGAAGGGCGGCTTTGCGTAAAGGGGCGCTTTGGCTTTGACTATATCCACCACGATCACCGCCTGACCAAACCGTTGATCCGCCGTGACGACGCCCCCGCAAAAGGGCTGAACGTCGATCCTGGCAATTGGCAAACGCACTTCCGTGAAGCGTCATGGGAAGAGGCGCTCGATTTCGCAGCCAAGGGTATGAAAGACATCGGTGGCAAAGGCGTCGCGGGCTTCGGTTCCGCCAAATGTACGAATGAAGAAGCCTATCTTTTTCAGAAACTGATCCGCCAAGGCTTTGGCCACAACAACGTCGATCACTGCACTCGGCTTTGCCACGCATCATCCGTTGCTGCGTTGATGGAAAACGTAGGCTCTGGCGCTGTGACTGCGACTTTCAACGAGATTGAAAACGCCGACGTCGCTATCGTCATTGGCGCGAACCCGATCGAAAATCACCCTGTCGCTGCGACCTATTTCAAGCAGTTCACCAAACGCGGTGGCAAGTTGATTGTCATGGACCCGCGCGGCCAAGCGCTCAAGCGGTTCTCGTCGCATATGCTGCAATTCCGCCCCGGTGCGGACGTGTCGATGCTGAACGCGATCATGCATACGATTGTCGAAGAAAAGCTCTACGACCAGCAATATATCGAGGCCTACACCGAAAACTGGGAAGCCGAGAAAGCACATCTGGCTGATTTCACACCTGAGAAAATGTCCAAGATCTGCGGTATCGACGCAGAGGTCCTGCGCGATGTTGCCCGCACTTTCGCCGGTGCAAAGGCCGCAATGATTTTCTGGGGCATGGGCATCAGTCAGCACATCCACGGCACCGACAATTCCCGCTGCCTGATCAGCCTTGCATTGATGACGGGCCAAGTCGGTCGCTCTGGCGCGGGTTTGCACCCACTGCGTGGGCAAAACAACGTGCAAGGCGCATCCGATGCGGGCCTGATCCCGATGTTCCTGCCTGATTATCAGCCCGTCGGCGATGAAGGCGTGCGGTCTGCATTCCAAGATATTTGGCAAGAAGGGTCGATTGATCCCAACAAGGGTCTGACGGTCACTGAAATCCTTGATGCGGTACATGCAGGTGATATTCACAGCATGTATATTCTGGGTGAAAACCCCGCGATGTCTGACCCTGATGTCGAACATGCCCGTGATGCGCTGGCAAAGCTCAAGCATCTGGTCGTGCAGGATATTTTCATTACTGAAACGGCAAACTACGCCGATGTGATCCTACCTGCTTCGGCCTTTGCGGAAAAAACGGGGACTGTGACGAATACCAACCGCCAAGTTCAGATGGGCCGCCCTGCCGTGCCGCCTCCGGGTGAAGCGAAAGAGGACTGGTGGATCACAACAGAGCTGGCCAAACGCCTTGGCCTGAGCTGGACATACACTCACCCCAGCCAAGTCTTTGGCGAAATGGCATTGTCGATGAAATCGCTGAGCAATATCACCTGGGATCGGTTGGAGGCGCAGAATGCTGTGACTTATCCTTCGCTTTCGCCGACAGATCCCGGCCAACCGATTGTCTTTGGCGATGGCTTCCCACGGGAAAATGGCCGGGCGAAGTTCACGCCAGCCAGCGTCATCGCACCCGATGAATCGCCTGACGCAGAGTTCCCGATGATCATGACCACCGGGCGGCAGCTTGAACACTGGCATACCGGATCGATGACGCGGCGTTCCAAGGTTCTGGACGCGGTTGAGCCAGAGGCGAACTGTTCTTTGCACCCTTCAACCCTGCGCAAGCTGGGTGTTGAGCCGGGCGGACTGGTCACTGTATCGAGCCGCCGGGGAAGCATCACGATTATGGCGCGTGAAGACCGGGCCGTGGCCCCTGATATGGTCTTTGTTCCTTTTGCTTATGTTGAGGCGGCAGCGAACGTGCTGACCAATCCGGCGGTCGATCCTTATGGCAAAATTCCTGAGTTTAAGTTCTCGGCTGTGCGGGTCGAAAAGGCCGAAACAACCGTCGCCGCAGAGTAGAAAACAGGCATTTTCGCCGCGCTATTGAATAACAGCCTTGTGCTGGCCTAGCCTTCTTGGGTGCGAGGGGACGCTTTTGGCGTCCTTTGCAAGAATAACCAAAGGAGATGCGCCATGCGCAAACTGACCCTCATCGCCGCCCTGACCGGCATTGCTATGCCCGCTTTCGCAGACGATGCGGCCCTTTTGATGGGTGTCGAGCGGTATGACGACTTTCGCCGCGTAAGTGACGCGGCAGATATCTTGGATGCGTCTGACGACTTGCGTGATGCAGGGTATGATGTTGCGACACTGTCCAACGGGTCTGCCCGCGATATGCGGCGCTTGGCAGAACGCTTGGCTGAGGACGCACTGAGCGCGGACCGTTTGGTGGTCGCGCTCTCTGGCCGCTTTGCAACAGATGGCACGCGAACATGGTTCCTCGCCGAAGATGCCAACACGCCTACGCCCTTTGGGCTGGGTGATGCGATTTCAGTCGATTCGATGATGGATGTCCTTTCACGCACGCCGGGGCAGGCCATTCTTGTGCTTGGGTATGATCAGGACGGGTTCAGTAGCTTTGGGCGGTACTTGCGTGAAGGTGTCGGGAATTTGGATGTGCCACAGGGTGTTACGGTCATTTACGGTGAGCCAAGCCGTGTCACGGGTGTCCTGACCGATGCCGTTGCCGCATCAGGCGGCGATGTCATGGCCTATGTGCGCGATAACCGTCGCCTCAATATGCTAGGGTTTCAGCCGCAAAGCCTCGTCATGCAACTGACCGATGCTGCGCCTGCGCCTACCCTGCCGCAGATCGACCCAAGTCTGGCGGCATGGAATGATGCCCAAGAAGCCAATACGGCTGATAGCTATCGTGACTTCATCTTTGACAATCCGCGTAGCCAATATGCCGCCGAAGCAAGACGCAGGCTGGACCAGATTGAAAGCGATCCCATCCGCCTTGCCGAGATTGAAGAAGATGGCTTGAACCTGACGCGCAATGAACGCCGCGCCATTCAACGCAATCTGACCTTGCTAGAGTTCAATACGCGTGGCGTCGATGGTATTTTCGGGCCCGGATCACGTGGCGCGATTCGTAATTGGCAACAAAGCAACGGTTTTGCGCAGACGTCATTTTTGACGACCGAGCAAATCAATCGCATTGATGCCCAAGCCAGTCGCCGCGCGGCTGAAATCGAAGCCGAAGAAGAACGTGCACGCGAAGAGGCCATCGCGCTGGACCGCGACTACTGGGAAGAAACAGGAGCGCGGGGCACGACAGCAGGCTATCGCGCCTACCTTGATCGCTATCCAGAAGGCATATTTGCTGGTGAGGCCCGTAACAAGTTGTCAGCAGTCGAAGAAACCAACAATGACGCAGCCCGCGCACGCGAAGAGGCACTCAATATCAATCCGGTGTTACGTCGTTTGATTGAGAACCGTCTTCAGCAACTCGGGTTTAATCCAGGACAAGTCGATGGACGCTTTGACCGCGACACACGCCGGGCGATCGGCCGTTATCAGGCGCAGAGTAACTTGACCGCAACAGGGTACCTGGATCAGCCAACCTTGGCCCGATTGTTGTCAGACACGTTCGGGCGGTGATCTAAATTGCCGACAAGCGGTCTTAACAAGACCCATGTCTCAAAAAAGGGCGCTCCAAAGTCGGAGCGCCCTTCGTGTTTTGTGCTACTGCAGCTTATTGCGCGCGCACGTATCTTTCCGCGAGTAGGCGGACGAACCCTTGCCCACCGTCATACTGCCGGACGCCAATGATGTAAGTTCCAGGCTGCAAGCGCGCCATAACAAGACTATCAAGCCCGTCACCATAGTCGTCATTCAGACCAATCTGACGCCCCAGATCATCATAGACCACGAGCCAAGGATCGCTGCTGCCGTTGGCGATTGCCTCAACGACCAATAGGCCAGCATCATCAAAATCGAGGCTGAACCAGGTCACATCCTCAGTCGCTTGCACATCCTGACGTAAACGAGATGTCAGAGCGCCCAAGTCAGTGACTTCAATGCTGCCGTCGAGTGGTGGAGCCGCCTCTCCGCGCGCGTAGAGCCCTTGCAGGGCTTCTTCTGCGTCATACGCGTCGATGCTGATCGTAATCGGTGCGCTGTCGTCACTTAACGCTGTGACCGCGAGGCAATAGGTGCCGGCGGCCATGCTGTCTGTGACATCTAGACGCGAATTCAAACCATCAAAGTCGTCGTTCTCGTCAATATAAGTCTCGCCCGGTCCATAAAGGGTGATGACCGGATCGGCGGTTTCATTTTCGGCGGTAATAGTGATGGGGGTCTGGCCATCAAGCTCGAAACTCCAAAAAGGGGTTTCGTCTACAGATGCCGAAACACTGCCACCCAGCGCGCCAAACGGCGTCGCGCTTTCGCAGCTTCCGGCAGGATCACTGCTGCCGCCGATGTCCACGCCTTCTGTGAGCGGCTCTTGATCCTGACGGCCAATGCGCACGAATGCTGTCATCGGGCCACCGTCATAGCTGCGCATGGACATGCAATATGTCCCTGCTTCCAGCGTCGTTTCCGCGCGCGACGCGGCGTTGCCGCCGGAATCATCATCTGACAGGATCATGCCGCCAGTGCTATCGAGCAGGTCAATGATAGGATCGCCAGAACCGCGGCCAGCCGCCTCGACCCGGACATCGGTGGGCGCGCTTAGCGTGAACAGCGACACATAGTCATTGCCCCCCAGTACCAACGCCATCTGTTCGCGATAGGCATCGGCCGTCGTGATGTCGGAAGAAGCTTCGTCGCCTCCGATCCATTGACCGCTGTCGCCAAACCCACCGCAGATATCCTGCGCAAGGGCTGGCGATGCTGCGCCTAGCATAAGTGAAGCAACCACAGTTGTTTTAAAGTTCAGGCGGGTCATGGGGCTCTGTCCTCTGTTATTTATATTTCCAATTGGGGCAAGGTAGCGTGATGATTGCAGCAATGGCTAGGGGAGATACGCAAAAGTGTGGGAAACCTGACCTAGGGATTACCGCAGAGGTGTCTGTCTTTGCAGTTAACGCCAAGCGGATTACGCGGTGTGGTGGGTCATGATCCACCCTAGTTGCCTCACAGCCATCGCAGAAACGAAAAAGGGCCGCACCATCGGTGCGACCCTTTTCGATAATTGTTTTCGCAGGTCTTAGCCCTGACGGGCTTTGAACCGAGGCTGCGTCTTGTTGATCACGTAGACGCGGCCCTTACGGCGGACGATGCGGCAATCGCGATGACGCTGCTTTAGCGAGCGGAGGGAGTTACGTACCTTCATGGGTCGTTTCCTTCATGTCACGGCGCGCATTGCGCCTTGGGTTGCTGTTTCAGACCTTGCGGCCCGGCGAATTCATGGTGGACGATACTGGGATCGAACCAGTGACCCCTTCGATGTCAACGAAGTGCTCTACCGCTGAGCTAATCATCCATGTCGTCTGCATTTCACGCCCGTCCCATAACGAAATAGGACGCGGGCAAACCGCGTCAGTCGTGCGGTCTATAAAAGGAGTCGACAGAGGGATCAAGGGCTTTTGGTATTTTCATAAAACGCGCTATCTAGGGAGGCGAAGGAACGAAAATCTTGTCAAAAACCGCCTACACCTTAACACGACCAGACGCACGCACCACAAGCGTGGTCTTTGCGTCACCGCACAGTGGGCGTGATTACCCCGCGTCCTTTTTGCGCCGGGCGGTCCTGAATGCAAGCGAGATCCGATCTTCCGAGGATGCCTTTGTCGATCAGCTGTTTGAAGCGGTGCCGTCTTATGGCGCACCATTGCTGACAGCGAACGCCCCACGCGCCTATCTCGACCTCAACCGTGGGCCAGATGAACTTGATTCCGCCCTAGTCGAAGGGGTGCGACGCAATGCGCATAATCCACGTGTCGCCAGCGGTTTGGGCGTGATTCCCCGGGTTGTCGCCAACGGGCGGCATATCTATCGGGGCAAGCTGACTTTGATAGAGGCGCATCAGCGTATCGCGCAATATTGGCGGCCTTATCATGATCAACTGCAAACCCTGCTAGATGAAAGCAACAATGCCTTTGGCGAAGCGATCCTGATCGACTGCCACTCCATGCCACATGAAGCGCTTGAAAACGTCGGCCCGCCGGGCAGTGCGCGGCCTGATGTTGTTTTGGGCGACAGGTTTGGGGCAACGGCGGCAAGTTCGGTCGTGGAACAGATCGAGGCCGCTTTTGCCAGTGCTGGGTTGCACGTTGCCCGGAACATGCCCTTTGCCGGGGCCTTTATAACTCAGCATTATGGCCGCCCTTCGCGACAGCAACACGCCATTCAGGTCGAAATCGACCGTGCGCTCTATATGAATGAGCGGACATTGGAGCCGAACGATAATTTTGAAGCTTTCAGGACATTGCTGTCCGGTGTGATCGCAGAGATCGCGGATATCGGACGGGCTGACGATCAGAAGGTTGCGGCGGAGTGAATTGAAGCCGGCCTATATGACGTCGTTGCCTTCCAGCGACTGCCTAAAATCAGCCTTGGGCCGCAATCTGAACCGGGTATCAGAGATTTCGGCAGCTAAAAGCCGGTCGCACCGAAATGCACGTTGCGCACCGCGGAGGTGATCGAACGCCAGCACGTACCAAACCGGATAATTCAATAGCAGATAGTGCGGTTCTATCGTCCGTTTTGATACCTCACCAGATCCCTTTTTATAGCGAATGATCAAAGTACGCTGATCCAGAAAGGCTTGATGCAGCGCTTGCACGGCTCTGTTGTGCGTGGTGGCAATTGTTGTCTGGACGTTTGTTGATGCTGTGCTGCCAATCAGAATTCTGGATTTCAAACCGTTCACTTTGTAGCGCTTGTCAGACGAGAAAGACGCAATCAGCTGCCGTCTGACCGATCCTAAGTTAGCAAGGAACATAGGTGAATTCATCTGCTCGGAAACAGCAAGGCTGATGAGCAGGTCAACGGCCTCGGGGTAGCTGAGATTTAGGCGCCCTACACCCCAATTCCGGTCAAGACGCACACCGCCGCCGCGACCACGATCTGCATCAATGGGCAGGCCTTGATCGCGCATCAACTGAAGGTCACGGGCGATAGTCCGTTCACTGACGTCGTGCAGATTCGCCAGCGACTTGATGGTGCACAGCTCCTCTTGCTTTAGCTGAACCGCCAGCAATTCAAGCCGTCTCAGGCGGTCGATTGAGTTTGTGCGTGTCATTCAAGAAATAAGACATAAAATGTCTTATTTGACAATATGAGGACCGTGACACCAATCAAACACGAAGGAGATTTCTGATGTCACCCGTAACCGTTCTCGCCCCTATTAAGCTTGCCGAAGGCAAGTCCGAAGCCGATTTGCTTGCGGCGTCCAAGGTTTTCCAAGAAGATTTCGTCGCCCATGAACCCGGCGTGCTGCGGCGCGAGCTGGTGCGCAAACCGGACGGCACATATTTGGACATTGTGCAGTTCCGCAGCCATGAAGATTATCTGGATGTCGTCAAGAAAGAGATGGAATCACCCGTCTGCGCGACCTTCTTTGCCGTCATGGACCTGAGTGATTTCGATCCAGAAGCTGAGATGGAGGTCAATCTGTCTCTCGAAACGCACTAGCGCAATTTTGAAGGCGGCCCGGCCAAACGGGCCGCCTTTCCTATTTCCCGCCCCCTGTTCCAAAATCCATCTGGCGCGGCCTTCTGCAGCGATGGCCATACAACCGAAGTCCACTTGACCTATGAAACCTGCCGAGGGCTTTCGCCTTCGATCAAAGGCCTCAGTTCATCAAAGGCGTCATAAAGATGGTCCATTAACGCTCGTACTCGTGGGTTTTTCCGCAAATCCTCATGGGTAAGAATCCATATCTGCAAATCTTCTATCGGGGCGAATTCAGTCAAGCGCACGAGGCCGGGGTGTGTATCGCCGAAATAACAGGGCAGCATGCCAATACCGCGACCCATTTCTATCAGCCGTGCTGCCGCCCCCATGGTGTTTGCATTTGCGACGGTTCGCGCAGATCCAAGCGGTTGTCGCGCAGGGAGCCAGTCAAAGGCAATCCAGCGATCACGCTTGGGTCTATCCACAAGGTAGGCTGGCGAGGCATAGAGCGCGAGCGGGCTATCAGCGACCTTTTTTCCATATGCCGTCTCTGGTGGAGAACTGGTGAGGCGGACGACAACATCGGCATCCCGCCAAGCAAGATTACTCACCTCATCGGTCGCAATAATCTTCAGTGAAATCATTGGGTAACGTTCCATGAAGTCATTGACAGGTTTATCAAGTACCGAAAGGTACAAGCTTTCCAGCATGGAAAGCGTGACAGTGCCTGCCAAGCCTGTGTTTGCTGAAAAGGATGCCCTGTCGATCTTGGCAACCTTCGCCTCGATATCCTCAGCAAGTGGAAGAATGCGCTGTCCGAGATCCGTCAGGCACTGACCTTCCTTGCGGCGTTCGATCAGCGGGCTGCCCAATGCATCGTGCAGTGACTGCAAGTGTCTTGAGACTGTCGCATGTGTCGTACTGAGGGACTTTCCTGCCCCTCTGACAGAGCCAGCCCTGACGACGGCAAGAAATATTCGTAGGTCATCCCAATTCGGAGCGGTCAAAATATAATCCAGTATGTTCCATATTTGGATAATTTATGGACCAGACAGAGTGCCATATCAACAGGGTCATGAAAATCTGGGAATTAACATGACTTATGAAATCAAACTCATCGAGGCCGACATTCGTGACCCCATGGATGGCAGTATGACTTTTGGGCTGCACCATGAAGACAAGCTTTGCGGCAAGCTTGAATATACATGGGACGACAAGATGTTTGCATCTGTCTTTCACGGCAACGCACCCAGCCTGCCGGTTCCGGCCCATCCGACAATGCTTTTGCAACGCGCCGTCGCTGCGGTTTATGCGCTGCGGTCCGAAGATCACGCCGTTTTGTCGGACGTCTTTCGCGACCATGTCGTCACCATCAACATCGAAAAATAAGGAATACAATCATGCTAGGTAAACTTCATACGATCACTGCACTCACGGTATCTTTGATGTGTGGGACCAGTGTTTTCGCGCAAAGCGATGCGTCACCTGTCGGGATTATGGGGCTCTATAAGGCCGCAAACCCCGCGGAGCCGGCTCTTGATGCACAGGCATTGGCGGCCTTGGATTGTTCTGTGCACCGGTCAGGCGCGATTGGTGCCGCGCAGGGTGACATCGGTCTTGAGCAGCCCAACCAGTTTGTCTTGTTCGCTTGCGAAACATCAGTGCTATCGAACATGGCGTTGCGTGCGCAGTTAAGTGATCTTGCGACGTCGTCGGAAATGATTGCCATGCTCGAGGGGGATCTTATGAACTTCCCAATTGAAGGGGCTCAGGGCGCTGTTGCGGACCGTCAATACGTGTTCAAGATCAGCTACTACAACAACGAAGATCCTGATGGCCGAGATACTGAATTGGCTAGTTTGACAGTCGAAGCGGAAGTAAAGGCGGACACCTATGTCACCGAAGCCTTTGTAGGTGTGAACCATGCGATTGGAATGCCGACGCCTGATGAAGTTGTCATGCTCTACTATGACGACCCGGCAACTGGCGACCGCTTCCGGAGTGCGAACGGGGATTTGTTGAATAAAATCAGTGCCTTCAACTCGGCCCATCTTGTCAGCACGGTCTACTATGTCGGGCAGGCCGTTAACTAAGCGGCGGGGTATAGCCTCAATTCAAGTCATCAACGCGCAGTGAATTCCGTGCGCGTTGATGATGCTCTTTTGAACAATCAGGTTCATACCAAGAGCGGTTGATTACCCCAGTGGCGAATACTATTCCGACCGCAAGACCGTCACTCGTTGCCGCCAAACGACGTATCAGACGGCCATTTCATTCGCCAAGAATGCCTCTGGATCGTCTACTTCCACCAACCGTTTGCGTTCAATCTGCCAGAACCGATTGCCCACATTGCGTAGAAAGCTTCGGTCATGACTGACCAGCAGGCAGGTAGCGCCATGGTGGATCAATTCGTCCTCCAGTGCTTCTTGTCCTTCGATATCCAGGTGGTTGGTCGGCTCGTCTAGTAGATAGAAATTCGGCCGCCTCAGGCGCAAGATCAGCATGGCTAATCGGGCCTTTTGTCCACCTGACAGCGCACCGATCTTGGTATCCTGCATCTGGATGTTCACGCCCGCACCGGCCAACAAACCCCGCGCGCGTTGGTCGCCCACATCGAATTGCCCAGCGACAGCTGTCATCGGCGTTTCCACATCATCCAACTGGCTGAGGTGTTGATCAGAGTATCCCATTGCCACAGTTGGTGCGCTTCTAATTCCCGTAACTTCCCCTAGGACTGCACGATGGATCATCTTCACAAGCTGTGTTTTCCCTGTGCCATTCGTCCCCAGCAGAACAACGCGGTCGCCTTGGGCGATCCATTTCTTTCCAGTGGTATAAAGCAGTCGGTCATCGGGTGTGGTCACGCCGACATCATCAAGCGAAATAAGGGCTTTGGCATGCGTGCCACTGTTGGCCAGTTTGATATCGCCGGCGCCGCGATCTTGGTGCGCGGGTTTGGCCGCTGCCTCAATCTTGGCGGCGCGCTCGCTTAGCTGCTTTGTCTTGGTGATCAGCAAATCAGAGCCGGAATTGATGCCAATGTTCTTGAGCTTGGCGGCCTGCTTGCGCAGCTGTTGTGCCTTGTTAAGGTCATTGGCAAAGCGACGTTCATCCGCCGCATCCGCCTCTGCCAAAGCTTCGCGCGCCTTGCTGAACGGCAATTGAAAAACGCGCGACCGCTCAGCCCGAAGGAACAGCGTGCGGTTTGTTGTGGCATCTAGAAATGCGCGGTCATGGCTGGTGATCATCACGGGTACATCACGTGGCAACGCACTTAGCCAGTCTTGCAGCAATCCAATGCGGTTCAGGTCAAGGTGGTTGGTTGGTTCGTCCAATAACAAGATGTCGGGTTCATTGATCCAAGCGGCCGCCAGCAATGCGGTCCGCTGCCACCCGCCGCTGAGTTCAGCCAGAGGTTTATGCTGCTGATCATAAGGTACCTTAAGGTCATCCAGCACGACATCCACGCGCCAGCTTTCATAGTCGGCTTGCTCCTGCGGCAATGCTGCAAGCACCATGTTGTATAGGCTCATCTGCTGTGCGCCTTTTGGTACGTATTGCTCTACGTATCCCACCCGCAGCCCGCGTGCGCGGGTGATATCGCCGGTTGTGTGTTCGAACGTACCCGCGATGCAGCCCATCAACGTGGATTTGCCACGACCGTTTGCGGCGACCAAGCCGATGCGGTCGCCTTTGGAAATCGTGAGGTTAAGGTCGGTGAAGAGTGGATCGCCCAAGGTCACGCCAAGGGCATTGATATTGATGATGCTCATAGGAAGTCTCAGTCACATAGATAGGATGCCGCAGAGGCGGCGTTTGGGCAGATCGGGGACTGATCAGCCCTGCAAACGAATTTACAGGGCGGGACGGGGACCATGCTGAAGTCGACGGATGATACGCATATTCAGCACTGTCCTCCTTTTGTTTCTCTATGACTTTGCAAGAACCGTAAGTCCTGCATGTAAGGTGGGTCAAGACCCACCTTACGCTCTAACGCAGTGCGCGCCCTTTGATGATCGCATCTTTCCCGTACTTCTCTCGGATCTTATCTGCAGCCTTTTCCGCCTGCGCCCGCTTTTGCGCACCGGGATCAAGCAGATCGCCTTCGCGGTCGGCATCCGCATTGGACGTAATGTCAGAAAGCCCAACACCCAAAAGCCTGAATGGCCCCCGTCCGCTGACCTGATCGAACAGGCCGCGTGCTGTGCGGTAAACCGTGTCTGCAATCTGCGTCGGGTGGTGCAGGCTCTGCCGCTTTGAGATCAGTTTGAAGTCTGAGGTCTTGAGTTTCAGTGTGACGACCCGTCCGGCTTTATCCTTGGCTTTGGCCCGCGCGCTGACCTTTTCAGCCATCCGCCACAGATGCCCATCAAGGATGTCGACGTCACCGGTATCTTCATTGAATGTGGTCTCATTCGACAGCGTTTTGACTGGACTGTGCGGCGAGATTCGCCGTCCGTCTTCGCCGCGGGCAAGGCTATAAAGCCGCTCGCCCATGCCCCCAAACCGTTCGTGCAAATCGCGCCTGTCCCAGCGCAGCAGATCGTCAAAGGTGCGAATGCCTGCATTGTTCAGGCTGTTTTGCGCGGCAGGGCCAATGCCCCAGATCAGCCGCACTGATTTGGGACGCAAGAACGCTGTCGTTTCCTCTTTCCCGATAATGGAAAAGCCCCGCGGCTTGTCGAGGTCAGATGCCACCTTGGCGAGGAATTTGTTATGTGACAGCCCGATAGACCCGGTCAGCCCCAATTCGTCCTTCATCCGGTTGATCAAACGGGCCAGCATCACTGCGGGTGGGGCATGGTGCAGCCGTTCGGTGCCAGTCAGGTCCATGAAGGCTTCATCCAATGACAGGGGTTCGACCACAGGGGTCAGCTCGTCCATCATTTCGCGGATCGCTTTGGATGCTTCAACGTAGGCATCGAAATTTGGACGCACGACCACGGCTTCGGGGCAGAGTTTGAGCGCCTGAAACATGGGCATCGCTGATTTCACGCCCTTGATTCGCGCCACATAGCAGGCTGTCGAAACAACGCCACGCCTGCCGCCTCCGATAATTACCGGTTTATCCGCGATGTCTGGATTGTCCCGCTTTTCCACCGACGCATAGAATGCATCACAATCCATGTGGGCAATGGTAAGGTCAAAGAGTTCCGGATGCCGCGTCACCCTTGGACTGCGGCATTGCGGACAGCGGGCTTCGCTATCAAATGTGGTCAGGCAATCGCGGCAGAGAGCAGGCATAGTGCTAGGATATGGGGCGCCGCACTTGGACACAACGGGCAGGTGCCTCCGGCGGGAGTTTTTAGGGCAAGATGATTGAGCAAGATATGCAAATGAACGGGCTACATGACGGGGCGAAGGTGGCTTTGTTTTTGGGTGATCAGATTGTTAGTATTTTGCGTGATGATTTTGAGCATATCCCTTATCCAAACCTGTGGGATTTACCCGGTGGTGGGCGCGAGTTTGCGGAAGCGCCGTTCGAAACCGTGGCCCGTGAGTTGCATGAGGAGCTTGGGTTGGTTCTGCCTGCCTCGGCTATTCTTTGGGAAAGTGCTTTTCCGGCGAACTATAACCCTGGAAAGTGGGTGGCGTTCTTTGTGGCGCAATTACCTGCAGCTGGGGTTGATAACATTATCTTTGGCGACGAAGGTCAGCGCTGGGCGATATATGATTTAGACCATTTCTTGAGCTTACCCAACCGCGTGCCATCTTACGGCCAACGCTTGCGAAAATGGCTGGCTGAAACAGGGGGTGGTGCAGCTTAGAATACACCGCAGATTTTTGTTGCTTTGCACAGCAATGTGTCTATGAGGTTTCCAATAGGAAACACGCTGACCGGGAGAGACCGGTTCAGTCTGGCGCCGAAGGAGCAACCGCCCCGGTCACTCTCAGGCAAAAGGACCGGTTAGGGTGCAATACGCCGAAGAGAGGCCTTAGATGGCCCACCGAAGGAGCAAGCCCAAATGGGCGAATCTCTCAGGTACAGCAGACGGCGGGGGCGATTGGTAAGGAGAGTTACCATGCCTTCGATTGCTGTACTTGGTGCCGGGATAACCGGTGTTACAACTGCATATTCACTTATGGTCCGCGGCTTTGACGTGACGGTGTACGACCGTCAGCGCTATGCTGGCATGGAAACCAGTTTCGCCAACGGCGGCCAGTTGAGCGCGTCGAACGCGGAAGTTTGGAACCAATGGTCCACTGTCCTGAAGGGCATCAAGTGGATGTTTGAAGGCGAAGCACCTTTGTTCGTCAATCCACGTCCCGGATGGCATAAAATCAGCTGGATGACAGAGTTTTTGGCTAATATTCCACGCTACAAGACGAACACGACAAAGACTGCAGCAATGGCTGTAGCCGCACGAGCGGGCTTGGCTGAGATGGCAGACAAATCGGGTGTTGATTTCGATTTCAGCCCTGCTGGCATTCTGCATTTCTACAAAACCGAGAAAGACCTCAAGCATGCGCGCATGGTTAACGGTTTGCTCGCCGAAGGCGGCCTGGAGCGTCATGAATTGACCGTCGACGAGGTTATGGCGAAAGAACCTACATTGCGCGGCGATATCATTGGCGGCTTTTGGACTGAAAGCGACAGCACGGGCGATATCCACAAGTTTACGATTGGTTTGGCAGATTGGCTAAAGAAGCAGGGCGTTGTGTTCAAGCTAAGTGCACCTGTCACAGATCTGCATGTCCGCGAAGATGGCGTGCATGTCGAATGCGGTCATGAAGAGCGCTATGATGCGGTTGTTGTTTCTGCTGGCGTCGGAAGCCGCAAATTCGCGCAAATGCTGGGCGACCGTGTGAATGTATATCCTGTCAAAGGCTATTCGATCACTGTGAACCTTGATGATGAAGTCTCTCAAGCCGCAGCGCCCATGACTTCATTGTTGGATGACAAAGCCAAGATCGTTTCGTCCCGTTTGGGTAAGAATCGTTTCCGGATTGCTGGCACCGCCGAGTTCAACGGCGAGAACCGCGATATCTTAGAGCGCCGTGTGCGCCCGTTGATCAAATGGTGCGAAGAGCATTTCCCCGATGTGTCGACAGAAAGCTGCGTCCCTTGGGCCGGATTGCGCCCGATGATGCCGAATATGATGCCCCGCGTTGGTCCCGGCAAGAATGACCGCGTGTTCTACAACACAGGCCATGGGCACCTTGGTTGGACGTTGAGTCCTGCCACAGCCGATACGATCGGCGCGGCGGTCACAGCGCGCTTTAAAAGTAACAGTATACAACAGCATACATTGAAACTGGCCTAAATCATCCCTATCTGTCCTTCATAACAATGAGGGACAGATATATGCCGATTGAAGACTTATTTGCTGAATTCTTTGGACAAAACGTGCTTTGGCTCATGTTGGCGGTGTTTATCATCGTCTGCATCATGGCCGGTGTTCGCATCGTGCCGCAGTCAGAAAAATTTGTGGTGGAACGGCTTGGCCGCCTCCGCTCTGTTTTAGGGCCGGGCATCAACTTTATCGTGCCGTTCTTGGACCGTGTGCGTCACAAGGTGTCGATCCTTGAGCGCCAGTTACCGTCAATGAACCAAGACGCGATTACATCGGACAACGTGCTGGTGCAGGTCGAAACATCCGTATTTTACCGGATTATTGAACCGGAAAAGACTGTTTACCGTATTCGCGACTTCGATGGTGCGATTTTAACGACAGTTGCTGGTATCGTGCGTTCCGAAATTGGTCGTATGGAACTGGACCAGGTGCAGGCGAACCGCTCGAGCCTAATCGAGGCTGTGCGCACCCAAGTCGCCCAACAGGTCGACGATTGGGGAATTGAAGTGACGCGTGCAGAAATTCTGGACGTGAACTTGGATCAGGCCACACGGGAAGCGATGCTTCAGCAGCTGAATGCGGAACGCGCGCGCCGTGCGCAGGTGACCGAAGCAGAAGGCAAGAAGCGCGCAGTTGAACTGCAATCAGATGCAGAACTCTATGCGGCGGAGCAAGACGCGAAGGCACGCCGGATCTTGGCTGATGCGGAAGCCTACGCAACCCAAGTTGTTGCGGTTGCGATTGCGGAAAATGGCCTGGAAGCAGCCCAGTATCAGGTTGCCCTCAAGCAGGTCGAAGCTTTGCAAAAGCTGGGCGATGG
>Ga0115562_1001417_pt1 | contig 17760 bp, 16 predicted proteins | sample COGITO_mtgs_1105_6_FD_87200 | JGI IMG/M metagenome (GOLD analysis project Ga0115562, IMG submission 87200) | Pelagic marine microbial communities from North Sea - COGITO_mtgs_110516 | ecosystem: Environmental > Aquatic > Marine > Epipelagic | place: Germany:Helgoland, sampling site Kabeltonne...
GACATCCTTGCCGTTAGGGTGCTTATGCTCGGTCGCGATGCCGCCAAGCTGGACTTTGCCGTTCAGAACAGGGTTCATCGGATCGGACACATCGTATTGATGCATTTCGCCCAAGCCCCAGCAGGCGACATAAAGGTATTTGTCGTCAAGGCTCAAGTCGATGTCAGTGACTAGCGGTGGCACGGCACCAAAGCCTTTGAGCAAGTCAGGCAGATTTTCGGGATCTTCGGGGCGCGGATCGATGGTGATGACCTTCTTGGACTGCCAAACGCCATCATCATCACGCCACCACGTGAAAATCGCGCCTTGCAGATTGGTCGTGTCGACAACCACACCGCAGAAGCCATAGGACTTGCTAGGATCATGGGCGGGGCGAATTTCCAGCGCCATCTGGTAGTTCTCACCGAAGTCCATTGTCTGGATGTTTTTACGCGCACGCAGGTCCCAGAAATGAATGGAGTGGCCATATTTGTTGGACAGCAAATCCTCAGCCACGACGCCGTTTTCGTACTGCGGTGGTAGACCCCATTCAGAACTGACCATGTAATCCTGCGGTAGGTTCCACCAGAAATCATAGTGCTTGTCTTGCGCGCCGCGATCCATCTCATAGCGGCCGATGATTTCAAAGGTTTCGCAATCCATGATGAAAATTCCAGGAGGGCCATCTGTGCCGTCGGGGCCGCCACCGCCAAGGGTCGAGACATAGATGCCCTCGGGTCCGCAGTGGATTGTGTGGGGGCGCGAATAGCCTGTCTTTTCGAACAGCTCCTCCGGCTCGATGATCTTGTGGATATGCGCCTTCAGCGGATCTTTGACGTCAAAGATAAAGATACGCGATGAGCGGATGCCCGGCACGATCAGATAGCGGCGCTCCAGAAACGCGTGGCCAGATAAAGGCGACAGCGATGACGAACACGCGTTCCAGCCAAAGTGGTGGAATTCATCGCCCGTGGTTTCGGTCATCACCGTATGAACGATCTCACCATAGGTTTTAGAGCCTTGGCGCAGGTCAATCACGGCCAATCCGTCGTGTTGATCAGCGTCTTTGCCGAGCATCACCGTAAAGGCGAAATTCTCGGGTGGGGCTTCCATTGCCAGTTTCGCAGATGCATGAAACGTTGGATCCGGCTTCATCGGTTTGTTCATTGGTCTTCCTCCCTAAAATTATCCCCACCTCCATGGGGTTAGAAACATCACAGCTTTGGTCTCTCCTCAGACCTCGGCCACGTTGCATAGCTGAATGGCGCCGCTGATCTTTGTGGCAAGCTGGGTCAGCTGGCGGCCAATATTATGTCTGTAATCTGTGCCAAACCGGCGTACGGGACCCACGGCGCCGACGCTAAAGGTGGCACCAATATTCCCAATTGTGACAGGGGCGGCTACGCTTGAAATGCCGATGTCGATCTCTTGGTCGCAATCGGCAAAACCCTGCCGTCGGATCAAATCAAATTCTACAAGCAAGTCTTCTCGCGTGGTCTTTGTGTGGTTGGTATAGGCCTTAAGGCTGCCTTGCATAATGGTGACCTGGAACGACTCTTCTGCGAAGGCTGCGATGGCCTTGGAACAAGAACAGGCATGCATCGGGCGCACGCCGAGTCCAGGGTGGATGAAAGCGCGGGCAGGATCGTCAGGTGTTTCGACGTGGATGATTTCGACTTTGCTATCCCGAAAACGTGCCAGAAACACCGTTTCATTAAACGCCGACGCAGCCCCCTTGAGCAGCGGGGCAGCAACGCGGCGCACATCCACGTCCGATTTGCCCAAAAGAGCAATGCGGATCAACCGTTCGCCGATTACATAGCGCCCGTCGTTGCTTGGCTCCTCAATAAGCCCTTGCTCCTGCAGGGTTTGCACTAGGCGATAGCAGGTTGGTTTTGGCAGCCCACTCGCCACCTGCACTTCGGTTGCACTGACGGGACGACCAACCACGGCAATAATTTCGAGCAAATTGATCAGGCGTTCGAGATGCATATTAAATGTACACTATTGTATATTGAGATTACTTCTCACAAGATGAGAATGAATCACGCGAAAGATCAAGCAATTTTTTTGGGAGGAAAAATGCGTACACGTGCCGCCGTAGCCCTAGAGGCCGGAAAACCACTTGTTGTTATGGACGTTGAACTCGAGGGCCCCCGCGCCGGCGAAGTTTTGGTCGAGATCAAGGCCACGGGCCTGTGCCATACGGACGAATTTACGCGATCAGGCGATGATCCCGAAGGGATTTTTCCCGCGATTTTGGGCCATGAGGGCGCAGGTATCGTGATAGAAATTGGCGAAGGCGTGACCAGCCTAGAGGTGGGCGATCACGTGATCCCACTTTACACGCCAGAATGTCGCGAATGCGATTACTGCCTGAATCCCAAAACGAACTTGTGCCAAAAGATCCGAAGCACCCAAGGTGCGGGGCTTTTGCCTGACGGATCGACACGGTTCAAAATGCTCGATGGGACGCCGATCTATCACTACATGGGATGTTCGACCTTCGCCAATCATACAGTTGTGCCTGAAATCGCGCTGGCAAAAGTGCGCAAAGACGCGCCGTTTAACAAGATTTGCTACATCGGTTGCGGTGTGACGACGGGCATTGGCGCGGTTATCAACACCGCAAAGGTCGAGATCGGATCAACCAGCGTTGTGTTCGGCCTTGGCGGTATCGGCCTCAACGTGATCCAGGGGCTGCGCCTTGCGGGTGCGGATCAGATCGTCGGCGTTGACCTAAATGATGGCAAGGTCGAGATGGCCACGCGGTTCGGCATGACCCACTTCGTGAACCCGTCCAAGGTAGAAGGTGATCTGGTTGCCCATCTGGTCGAACTGACTGGCGGTGGTGCGGATTACACCTTTGATGCCACTGGAAACGTGGGCGTGATGCGCACGGCATTGGAATGTGCACACAAAGGGTGGGGTGAAAGCATCATCATCGGCGTGGCGCCTGCTGGCGCAGAGATCAGCACGCGGCCTTTCCAACTGGTCACAGGGCGCAGCTGGCGTGGAACGGCCTTTGGCGGCGCATCAGGGCGCACGGATGTGCCCAAAATTGTGGACTGGTACATGGACGGCAAGATCGAGATTGACCCCATGATTACCCACAAATTGAAACTGGAAGACATCAACCACGGGTTCGATTTGATGCACGAAGGCAAATCCATCCGCGCCGTTGTGGAGTTTTAAAAAATGAAACTATCCGTCCCTGAGGTTCACACATACTTTGATGAGCCCACGAATGCGGCCTGTCATATTGTTAAGGATCCGGCCTCTAATGCCGTGGCGATTATCGATTCCATTTTGGATTTCGACGCTGCAGCGGGCCGGACCCATACCACGCACGCCGATATGCTGATCGAAAAGATCACGCGCAATGGCTGGCAGGTCGCGTGGATATTGGAAACCCACGTGCATGCCGACCATCTCTCAGCAGCGCCTTATTTAGCCGACAAGCTTGGCGGAAAAGTTGCGATAGGTGCGAACATCGCGGCGGTGCAAAAGGTCTTTGGTAAGATCTTCAACGCGGGCACAGAGTTTGAGATGGACGGCAGCCAGTTCGATCGGTTGTTCGCGGACGGGGATGTTTTTGCCATCGGCAATCTAGATGTGGCGGTGATGCATACACCGGGGCACACGCCCGCCTGCGTGACTTATGTGATCGGTGATGCGGCGTTTATTGGCGACACGTTGTTCATGCCAGATTTTGGCACCGCGCGTGCGGATTTTCCAGGTGGGTCTGCGACCGAGCTCTACACCTCGATCCAACGCATTCTGGCGTTGCCAGACGAGACACGACTTTTTCTGTGTCACGATTACAAGACGAAGACGCGAGACACGTTTTGCTGGCAAACGACTGTGGCAGAGCAAAAGGCCGAAAACGTTCATGTTGGCGGTGGTAAGTCTGAGGTGGAATTCGTCGATTTTCGCATCACGCGCGATGCGCAATTGGCGATGCCGAAACTGATCATTCCGTCCATTCAGGTAAACATGAATGCAGGCAAAATGCCAGAGCCTGATACAGACGGACAAGTCTATCTCAAGGTGCCGATCAACAAGTTGTAAGGCGCTTCAAAGCGAGGGTTGGGAGGCCCGTATCATCATGGCAGATCATCAAATTCTCATCGTCGGTGGCGGGGCTGCTGGCATAGCGACCGCGGCCAGCTTGCACAAACGGGACACATCGCTGAAAATCACTGTCCTCGAGCCATCAATGACCCATTACTACCAGCCCGGCTGGACCATGGTGGGCGCTGGACACTTCAAGAAAGAAGAGACTGCACGATCAACGGCGAGCGTCATTCCCTCCTATGTGACCCACATCAAGGGAACCGTCGCGTCGTTCCAGCCCAATGAGAACACAGTCATGCTCGAGGACGGCAAGACACTCAGCTACCACTTTCTGGTGGTGGCGGCAGGGCTCAAGCTTGATTGGGCCGCGATTGAGGGGCTGGAGGATGCGCTTGGCAAGAACGGCGTGACCTCAAACTACCGCTATGACCTGGCGTCCTATACATGGGATCTGGTGCGGAAAATGCGTGGGAAAGAGGCGATTTTCACCCAGCCGCCCATGCCGATCAAATGCGCAGGCGCGCCGCAAAAAGCCATGTATTTGTCGTGCTCCACGTGGACGCAGGCGGGTAAAATCAAAGACATCAATGTGTCATTCTGCAATGCGGGGCCAGTCCTGTTTGGCTGCGCGGATTATGTGCCTCCGCTGATGAAATACGTAGACAGCTACGGCATCAATCTCGACTTCGGGCACAATCTGGTAAAGGTCGACGGGCCCAATCAGACAGCAACTTTCAAAGTGACCAAAGAAGGCGAAGATCCGCAGATGGTAGAGCGTAAATTTGATATGCTACATGTCTGTCCACCCCAATGCGCACCCGACTTTATCAAGGACAGCCCTTTGGCAAACGAAGGTGGCTGGATGGCTGTTGACCAAGAGACGCTGCAAAGCACAGTCGCCCCGAATATCTTTGGCCTTGGTGACGTGACCTCCACCCCCAATGCCAAAACCGCAGCTGCCGCGCGTAAACAAGCGCCTATCGTAGCCAACAATCTGATCGCACAGATGAAGAACGCCGCGATGCCGCAAGCCTATGATGGATACGGATCGTGCCCGCTGACGGTCGAACACGGTAAGATCATTCTGGCAGAGTTCGGATATGGCGGAAAACTCATGCCCAGTTTTCCATGGGACAGTACGAAGCCAAGACGCTCGGCTTGGTTTTTGAAGAAATCGGTGCTGCCTTGGGTCTACTGGAATGCCATGCTTAAAGGTAAAGAGTGGTTGGCAAAAACAACTTCCTAAATCACCCATCTATCAGGGTTAGGATGCGAAATTCACTCGGGCACCTGAGTAAAATTTTGGCAAGTCAATAAAATGCAGTGCCATACCAAATAATAGCGGAGCAGTTTGCAGTGTTTGCTTCATCGATCGGTTAAGATCACCCCCGATACCGGACATTCGCTGGGAGTCAGAAAATCAGTAAGAGAGCTCCAAGCCGACCTGCGGCAGTGCAGAGAAAGCCATGGTTTGATGATCGTTTGAATGTCCGGTCATGCCGTTTCTGCTCGACTGGCTCGCACCTGCAGCGAATGCACAATTCCCGCCCTCCCTGTCAAATTCTGCAAGCGCGAACGTCGGGACCACGGTGTCCGCTTCGGGCTGACAGGGGTCATTGCTTACGAAGGAGTGGACCGCAGCAAAGGCTCTGTGGTTTCGAGACACTTGGCTTCCCTGGCTGGCTAAACTGGTTCGATTTTGGCTTGGGTGGATTCTTGACTAAACCACTCAAGAATCCACCTTGAGAGCCAGATTTGTGCGTTCAACCCATTGTAACTGAATCACTTTATTTTGGCCGCCGACCAAGGTGGCTTCCAAGTGGATTCCCCGGTGAAAAAGCCACGCGCTAGCGAAATGGCGAGCCAAGCCCCCCCGTATACGGATTGCGCCCGGGAGGAACCATGGGAGGGGGTGTCGATGTACTCGGGCCGCAGCGGCAGGTCAGGCTGTGACGCGAAATTCTCCGAAGCGGCCGCTCCGTCCTGGCGCAGCGTAGGACGGCAGCCAGACCCTTTGCTACATTCGTTGTAGCGCTCGACCCGACCGTGGACACAAGCACTTAGAAGGGTTGCCGCCTTTCGCTGCGCGATGCGCAGAGGTCTGATGAGGCCGCCGTACAAACCGGATCTTATGAGCGTATGCTCGGACGTAGGTTCTTGATCAGAATTCGCCATTGGTTGATCAATCTACAGTGTGCAAAATTGCGGTCGATGCTAAACGACAAAAAAATCGCTCTGATCATTTGGTCTTGCGCGTTCTATCCATTAAGACATGCTTTTAATTTCTGAGCGACTTCGAGCATCAGTGGCATGTCTTTCTCCATATCCACAACTGACTTTCGCGTTGTCAGTGCATGGGTCGAGAGACAGGCGATCAAGGCGCCAGTTTCTCCGTAAATTGGGACTGCCGCGCCGACCATATCGTTAAACCACTCTTCCTTGTCCAGAGCATATCCAACCGCGCGTATCTGTTCCAGTTCTGCAGCAAATGCGATCTTGGCTGTGATCGTATTTCGGGCGGATTTCTTGTCTGAAATACGCTCGAATATACCCATGGCCGCTTTCGGTTCTAGAGTCGCCATATAAAGCTTGCCCGACGCACAGCAATGGAGCGGCAGAGGTGCACCGACTTTAAGGTTCACTTGAAATGGCCAATGGGATTCGAGGCGATCAAAGTAGATCAGCTTGGTGCCGTGAGGGATTGAAAGGCTGACGGTTTCAGTCAATTGCTCCGATAACGACCGCAAAAGGGACCGGCGTTCGGTTACCTTTGGTTCGTACTGAAGGCTGTTGAGGATCAAGTCACGGAACCGCTCGCCTGGCACATAGTGGCCCGATGCTGTGGGTGCGATAAACCGCTCTTCGCTCAACGCGTCCAGCCAACGGTAGATCGTCGGGGCTGGAATCGCCAGCGTTTGCGATAGCCGCGCGGCTGTCGCTGCTTCAGGATTGGTGCAGATTGCTTCGATGATCTCAAGAATTCTGCGGGGCGAATTCCGAGTATTTTTGTTTTCTGTCACACGCAGGCCTTCTCATTTTGTAACTTGGACACCAAGAGCGAAAACCACGGGAATATGCCTGTTTTTACTCCACCAAACGGAGGTGAAAAACCATATGCAGGTTGACCGATTGGGTTGCAAGCATGGTGGAACACAAAAGATAAGTTGTCAACTAAATGAGAAAATTACTATCGTTTAGTTGACAGATAAAAAATTCTGAACTTATGCTGTCCTTACAACTCAAAACACTGAGTTGTGAATGTTGGGGGAGGGAATTGCCAATGAGTGTTCGGGTCTGCGCGCCACGTTTCATGTCTGTCGGAGGGGGAGCTTTAGGCGGCATTGCTGACCTGCTTGAACGCATGGGGTCGATCAAGAACCCATTGATTGTAACAGACAAATTCATGTCCGACAGCGGATTGGCCGGGCAAGTCCAAGCGCTTTTAACCCAGGCTGGTGTAACCTCAGCGGTGTATGATGCGGTGCTGCCTGATCCTACGGATACGATTGTTCTTGCCGGTATCGAAATGCTTGAACGCGGCGGCCATGACGCGGTGATCGGGCTGGGCGGTGGCAGCCCAATTGATGCCGCCAAGGCCATTGCCGTGATGTCCAGCGGCAGCCGAAACATCCAGGATTATCGTCCGCCAATGCAATCTGACACACCTGGCCTGCCAATGGTGGCGATCCCGACAACGGCAGGAACAGGATCAGAAGTTACGCACCACGCGGTTGTCATCCATGACGCAAGTCGCGAAAAGATATCCTGTCGGGGGGAGGGGTTTGTCCCAACGGCCGCGATTGTCGATTTCAAGCTGACCCTGACCAAGCCAAAGCGGCTAATTGCTGACAATGGGTTGGACACTCTGACCCATGCGATTGAGGCCTATGTCAGTCGGAAGGCGACGCTGTATTCTGACCGTATGGCGCTGGATTGCATGCGACTTGTGGCCGCAAATCTGGATGCCGCATACGTCGATCCTGAAGACCTTGATGCCCGCGAGGCCCTCATGTTGGCGGCCACTTTTGGCGGTCTAGCATTCTCTAATGCCTCAATTGCGTTGGTTCACGCTATGAGTCGCCCGTTGGGCAGTCTGTTTCATGTCCCACACGGGATGAGCAATGCCATGCTTTTGCCAACAGTGACCGAATTTTCAAGATCATCGGCGCTGGGGCGCTATGCTGATTGCGCTCGCGTGATCGGGCTTGCTGATGACACCACCAATGATGAAGTGGCAAGTGCTGCTTTGGTTGATGGGCTTTACGCCTATAATGACCGGCTTGATGTTCCGACCTTGTCTGGTTTTGGCGTCAACAAAGCCGCCTATTTTGCCGCTGCCGATCAAATGGCGCAAGACGCCGTCAGATCAGGTGCGCCAAACAACAATCCGCGCGTAGGAACCACGCAGGAGATCAAAGACCTCTTTGAAGAGGCATGGGTCTGACGGCCCGATCATCGACGCCAAATCTGACGGCAATCGATAACTGATACGAACGAACGAAAACTGTGGAGGAACTAAACAATGAAGACCCTGACAAATAAACTAACCGGCATGGGCCGACGGGCATTCGGCCTCGCCGCGCTTTCATCCATGTGCCTTAGCACTTTGGTGGCAACACCCGCCGCGGCACAAGAAAATATCCGCTGGAGGGTGCAAGCAACCTTCAACACGGCTTGGCCGGCATTGGGCGACCCAATTGCGCGGGTTGCAGAAACACTCGAGGCCGCCACCGACGGACGCATCCGGCTTAACGTTTTTGAGCCTGGCCAGATCGTGCCGCCGCTGGAAATTACCCCTTCGATTAGCAATGGCAGCTTACCTGCGGCCTATAACTATCTGGCCTATGATCAGGGACGTATCCCGTCAGCTGTGCTGTTCTCAGCGGTCCCATTTGGCATGGAGCCTTGGGAATACGCCGCATGGTGGTTTGAAGGTGAAGGGCACGGGTTGGCAGAGGAAATCTATGCCGAACATAACATTCACCCCCTGCTGTGCAGCACAATCGGGCCAGAGACGGCCGGTTGGTTCCGCAACCCAATCAATGAGCTAAGCGATCTGGAAGGGCTGAAGATCCGCTTTTCTGGTCTGGGCGGTCAAGTTCTGAACCGCATCGGTGCATCGGCTACTTTGATGGCTGGAGGAGAAATCTTTGCTGCATTGGAAAAAGGTACCTTGGACGCTACGGAATACTCTATGCCTGCCATCGATGAAATTCTCGGCTTCCACAAAATTGCCAAGTACAATCTTTTCCCAGGCTGGCACCAGCCATCCACCTCGACACATTTGTTGATCAACTTGGATGAGTGGAATGGCCTGTCTTCCTCTGATCAGGCTCTGTTCGAAATGGCCTGCACAGCGGCAACTATGCGTGCGTTGACTACTGGCGAGGCCCTTCAGGGAGCTCAGATCAGAAGCTTTCCTGAAAAGGGTGTGACAGCGGCAACGCTGCCTGATGATGTTATCAACGAATTAAAGCGTGTCACTCTCGAAGTAATGACCGAGGAAGCCGAAAAAGACGCCGATTTCGCCCGCGTCTGGGCGTCTCAAGAAGCGTTCCACGCTGATTACCAGATCTGGAAAGAGCTTGGCTATCTGCCGCGTGACTTTGACTGAGTAGTCAAACGAAACTAACCAAGCAGCAGCCCCACCCCGACGATAACTGGGGCTGCTGCAACAAGTTTGAAAAACGATTAGGGCGGCACATGCGAATTGAAGAAGAACAAATCGGCTCGGTAACGGCAGCAGATTTGCATCCCCACGACGACGAAGTCTTGCGGGACAACCGCCTCAGTCGCGCGATCGACAAAGTGGTTGGAAAGATTGGCGATGCATTCAGCTGGCTATGGCTAGTTTTACTGTCGGTTATTATCGGCAATGTCATTTTGCGATACGTGTTTGAACGCGGGATGATCGAGCTGGAAGAGCTCCAGTGGTATCTTTACTCGGCCGCTTGGTTGGTGGGCCTGTCCTATACATTCATTTCTGATGGCCATGTTCGGGTGGACGTTCTCCAAGAGCGCCTGTCTCTGCGGGCGCGCATGGTGCTTGAATTTCTGGGTCTGATCTTGCTGTTCATGCCCTTTGTCCTTTTTGTGATCATCTACGCCATCCCCTTCGTTGAGCTGTCATGGCAGACCAATGAATCCTCGACCTCTGCCAACGGCCTTCCGGCACGCTGGCTGATCAAAGGCTGTCTGCTGTTCAGCTTTGTCCTTTTGATGTTGGTGGGTTTTTCACGGCTAATGCGGGTCCTTGCGACGCTGCGGTACGGTGCCGCTCCGACGGCAGAAGGGGCCAAACGATGATTACTGATCCATCGCAATACATGGCCATAGCGCTGTTTGTTAGTTTCATTGCTTTGATTTTTACCGGTTATCCTGTCGCCTGGCTTATGGGTGGACTGGCCGTCGCGTTCACCGCCATTTCGATGATATTCGATACCTATCTTGGAATCTACGTGGGGGTGGACTGGGGCTACAGTTCCATCGTCGTCGGTCGAATCTATGCGGTAATGAACAACTGGGTGCTAGTGGCCCTGCCGATGTTTGTCTTCATGGGCATCATGATGGACAAATCTGGAATTGCCGAAGACCTGATGACTGATCTTGCAAAGCTGTTTGGCCGGGTTCGTGGCGGCCTTGGGATCACCGTTGTGGTGATCGGCGTTTTGCTGGCGGCATCGACCGGGATCATCGGAGCCTCCGTGGTGCTGCTGGCAATCCTCGGTATCCCGCTGATGCTCAAGCACAACTACGATGCTGCACTAGCCTGTGGCGTGGTATGTGCGACTGGGACGCTTGGCATCCTTATTCCGCCCTCGATCATGTTGGTTTTGATGGCAGATCAGATCAATATCTCTGTTGGTGATCTGTTCATGGGCGCGATGATGCCGGGCCTGATGTTGGGCCTTCTTTATGGTCTGTTTATTCTGGTCTATGCTTGGCTGCGCCCTTCAGTGGCCCCCGCCCCGAAAGATGCTGAGCCCGTTCGGTTAGGTCTTGTTTTGAATGTGCTGAAATCCACCATTCCTCCGACGCTGCTGATCGTTGCTGTTCTGGGCAGCATTTTCATGGGCATCGCTACTCCGACCGAAGCATCTGGCGTCGGCGCACTCGGCGCGACCTTGCTTGCGATTTTGCGCGGGCGGCTGACAATCGCCGGACTTCGCGATGTGCTTCAAGGCACGATGCGGACCACGTCCTATATCTTTGCCCTGTTCGTAGGGGCGACGGCTTTTGCCCTTGTGTTACGTGGGTTCGGCGGTGACGAATTGATCGAAAGCGCCTTGACCAGCCTGCCGTTTGGGCCAGGCGGCGTTGTGATTGTCATCCTTGGCGTCACTTTCCTGCTTGGATTCGTGCTGGACTGGATCGAGATCACGCTGATCTTGCTGCCCCTGATTGCGCCAGTCTTGGTGGACATGGACGTAAACCTAGTCTGGTTTGCCGTTCTGTTTGCTGTCACGTTGCAAACGTCCTTCATCACCCCACCCGTTGGGTTCGCGCTGTTTTATATGAAAGGCGTCGCCCCTAAGGGTGTGACCACTACCACAATCTACAGGGGCATCATTCCCTTCATGATCATCCAGTTGATCGCGGTCGGTATGATCTTTTTCGTTCCGTCGTTGGCGACGTGGTTGCCCGCGGTCGCCTACGGACCCTAAATGCGTCTTTTCCTATTTAATAAACCCAAAAGGACACCCAAATGAACACCATTGGCCACTTCCTCTCTAACGCTCACTGGTCGGGCGCTTCCGAGCGCACATCCGACATCATCAATCCAGCGACCGGAGAGGTCACAAGCCGCGTCACTTTGGCGACAAAGGACGACGTTGACACAGTCATCGCCATTGCCGCAAAAGCCGCCCCCAGCTGGGCTGCGACGCCGCCTGCAAAACGCGCCGGGGTCATGTTCAGCTTTCGCGATCTGCTAAAGCGTCATGTCGATGAATTGGCTGTGTTGCTGTCCGCAGAACATGGCAAAACCATCCCCGATGCCAAAGGCGAAATTGCCCGTGGGATCGAAGTGGTGGAATTTGTCTGCGGCGTACCGCAATTGCTTAAGGGGGAATACTCCGAAGCCGTCGGCCAAAATGTTGACAGCTTTTCGGTCCGCCAGCCCGTAGGTGTCATCGCCGGGATCACCCCGTTCAATTTCCCGGCCATGGTGCCCTTGTGGATGTATCCCGTCGCCCTTGCCACCGGCAACGCGTTCATCCTCAAACCATCCGAAAAAGACCCATCCGTCGTCATGCGCATTGCCGAATTGCTGGCCGAGGCGGGCCTGCCCGAAGGTGTTTTCAATGTCGTCAACGGTGACAAAGAGGCCGTTGATACGCTTCTCGACAGTCCGTTGATTGATGCCGTTAGCTTTGTCGGCTCCACTACAATCGGCGAATACATCTACCAGCGCGGCACGGCTGCGGGCAAACGCGTGCAGGCCTTGTGTGGTGCAAAGAACCACATGGTCATTCTGCCCGACGCGGATATGGAACAGGTCACAGACGCTTTGATCGGATCGGCCTACGGGTCGGCGGGCGAGCGCTGCATGGCAATTTCGGTGGCGGTCCCCGTCGGGGAAGGCACAGCGGATCGGTTGATCGAAGCCCTGACTCCGCGTATCCGCGCGCTCAAGGTTGCGCCTTACACTGACCCCAGCTCAGAACTTGGGCCGGTCATTTCCAAGCAAAGCTACGACAAAATCCATGACTACATCGACCAAGGCATCGCCAAAGGCGCTGATCTGGTTGTGGATGGGCGTGGCATCGAATTGCAGGGCTACGAGAACGGCTATTTCATCGGCGGCTGTTTGTTCGACAACGTGACAACAGACATGTCGATCTACCGTGAAGAGATTTTTGGGCCCGTTCTGTCGGTTGTTCGTGCGGAGTCTTATGACGAGGCCGTCGGCATGATCAACGATCATGAATACGGAAATGGCACTGCGATCTTCACCCGCGACGGTGACGCCGCGCGCGATTTCTGGTCACGGGTCAAGATCGGGATGGTGGGTGTGAATGTACCCATTCCCGTTCCGGTAGCCTACCATAGCTTTGGTGGCTGGAAACGGTCGTTGTTTGGCGATCACCATCTGCATGGCATGGAAGGCGTGCGGTTCTGCACGCGGCTCAAGACCATGACGACGCGGTGGCCATCAGGCATCCGCACCGGTGCCGAATTTAACTTCACGGCCGGCAAAGACGCATAGAAACTACCGCAACTGTGGCTAAGTCGCAGTTGCGGGCCCTTATGTCAGCAATTCGTAAAATACAGACCACAGCGGACGACATCTGTTCGTGTAACCGACATGTACAGCGCCTCGCGTCGCGCAAATTTGATCCAACCGCATTGGCTCGAGCCGACTTTTGTGGCCGCGACCAACAAGCTCTGCAATGGGTCGTCACTGACACATCCTGCGCGTGCGCCAAGGAGATTGCGCCCGATGGCCTCCCCACTGACTTCCCCCAGTAACTTTTTTGGTCGCCTCCCTGAATTTATGTCCAAGAACGGCCCCGGCTTTGCCGTTTCTGTTGTCGTCGCCACCGCGGCCAAGTTCCTGTCAGAACATTACGGTGCCCCGGCAATGTTGATGGCGCTGTTGCTCGGAATCGCGGTTCACTTTCTGGCGGAAGAAGGGCGTTGCGTTCCCGGTATCGCGTTAACGTCGAAGACTGTGCTGCGCATCGGTGTTGCCTTGCTCGGCGCGCGCATCAGTATCGAACTTTTGATCGGCCTCGGGCCGAAGCTGGTTTTTCTTGTAGTGGCAGGAGTTATCCTGACGATCCTTGTTGGATTGCTTGGTGCGAAACTGTTGGGTCGCGGCTGGCGCTTTGCACTGCTTACGGGTGGATCAGTTGCCATTTGCGGGGCTTCTGCGGCAATGGCGATTGCAGCCGTTTTGCCGAAGAACGAACATTCCGAACGCAACCTGATCTTTACGGTCCTCGCTGTTACTGTGCTGAGCACGATTGCGATGATTGCCTATCCGATCCTCGCGCAGGTTCTAAATCTTGATGATCTGGCAACCGGTGTCTTTCTTGGCGGTACGATCCACGATGTGGCGCAAGTCGTTGGTGCGGGATTCTCAGTTAGCAACGAAACCGGCGAAACTGCGACTCTTGTGAAATTGATCCGCGTGACCATGCTGGCACCTGTCGTGTTGATTTTTTCATTGATGATCCGCTGCTACGCCCAAGCCGACCCCGAACAGGTGAAAGACGGCAAGAAGCCGCCGTTAATTCCGTTCTTTGTCATCATGTTCTTGGTCCTGGGGGCGATCAATTCGCTGGGTCTGATCCCTGCGTTTTTCCAATCCCTACTTGCCGACCTGTCCCGTTGGGCACTGTTGGTTTCCATCGCGGCGGTCGGTATGAAGACATCACTCAGAACGATCCTTGATGTTGGCGGACAGGCCATTGTCCTGATCGTTATTGAAACTGTCTTCATTGCCAGCTTTATCTTGTATGGCATCACCTATTTCACTGGCTAATCGGCCTAACTGGTCTGAAGTTGCATGATTGGGGCAAGGAGTTCAAATCCAATGTATGGTCGTTATTATATCAAACTCGGAGGACAAGAATAATATCGAACTGCGATCAAGCGACCTTGCTCAAGGCTCTGATGAGCTGTAGAATGTGTAGCTGTTGATTTTTTGGCATCGCATAGTACGCACGTAAGAGATCCAGGGCTTCCTTTTCATGCAGAATACTTAAAGTCAGATCTGACTTCGCCAAGCCGCCCTTGTTTTGAGCATCCAGTCCTTCAAAGAAAAAAGATACAGGCACGTCTAGAACGTTAGCGATGTCCCATAGGCGTGATGCGCTGACACGGTTTTTACCAGTTTCATATTTTTGCATCTGCTGGAACCTCACGCCAACCTGATCAGACACTTGCTGCTGGGTTGTTTTTAGTAGTAGCCGGCGCTGTCGAATGCGCTTTCCTACGTGGACGTCAACGGGATGGCTCATCTATTGTTTTCCTTTCTTCAATCATCGTTCGTCGTTTTTGACCAAAAAAGTGTATCGGCCCACTGGGTGCTTGAACGCAATCTATCTTTCGTTTTAAGGTTGTGATCTGGTGGTAGCTTCAACCATGAGTATGCCCGGGTCAAAGATTTGGCGACACAGGCTTGGACTGCTTTCGGTACCCCCATGGTTTCGCCTTTGGCATCACCGCGGTCACCTCCACCTCCCTCAATATCCCGCCAGCTACCAACCCATCGCGCGCCCAATCCAACGCCGCCCACCAATCGTCATAGCCACGCCGTGCGGATGCGATCTGTTCCGGATGCGGCCGCCAGATGACGGGGCAGTGCAGCACATCAACGCGGCGCCATTTGCCCCTCGACAGGACGCGTTCTGTCCCGATCACCTCGGTGACGGCCCGAACCCCGTGCTGGTTTTCGCGCGTCTCCCGCGGCACACAACGCGGCACGGCACCCGGCATCCAATCCGGTGTCATCCCTGCGCGCGCCAGTTCGGTGACACGCAGCGCCATGCGGATACCGCCAAGGCTGTCGGGCAGTCCGGCCACGGTCGCTGCAATTACCTCGGCGTCCGGATGGGTGTAGCTGCCCATCTTGTACTGCCCGCCATCCACCTTGCAACCTAGGATGGTGCGCTGCATCAGAACATATTCCAACCCGAAGCCACGACTTTCCTCCTCGGCGTCCTGTCTCGGTGGCAGTTCAAGCTGGGCTTTCTCGACCCTGAAGGCCCATTCGAGGGCTGCCTGCACGCCCAGCGCGCGTTTCGGCTTGCCGCCTGCGCTGGGCTGTACCCGCATGCGGGGCAATCTGCGATCAAACTTGCTCATAGCACACCTCGCATCTGGAGGCGTTCCAGGGTGACGAGTCCGCGTTCCAGCATCAATCCGCATGTCGCAGTGCTGATCATGTTTTGGGGCAGGTATTCGTCTGAGTTCACCTTGGCTGCATAGAACGCAGCCGTTTCATCGGGACTGGGCAGTGGCTTGCTTTGGGATTTTGTGCTGCGCTTAGCATTCAGATAATTGGCCGCAGGCTGCGCATCACGCCGTACCGCCCGTTCCATTGCCCGATCAAGCGCCTTGGGGCCATCTGGTGGGGCAGGGTGCGCTTCGCGGCTCTCGCGAGCTACGGCAAGGATCCGTTTCTGCGACATGCCTAAATCATCGATCCAGCGCTGGACGTGTTGCCGTGCTGGCCAGCCCTGCCACCAGGCGGGCAATGCGCCGTCGCCATCGAAGCCCAGCGCTTGCAGCAGGTCACCAAAAAAATCATCAAAACTGGTTTCGCGCCCGCGCGCATCCTCCTCCTCCTTTACTGGTTCCCTTAAAGGTTCTCTTACAAGGTTAGTGTCCGGATTCCGGACACGGCTTTGGCCATTTTCCGGACACGGGTCGGGGTCAAAATCGGACACGGGTCTTGCGTCAATCCCGTGTCCCGTTTTCGGACACGGGTCCTGCTGATCGGCCACTTCTGCGCAGATCACCTGGTCCCCTGACACTGTCCCATCGAATGGCAATGCGCCGTGTCCGGTTTCCGGACACGGGTTCGGATCATGCGGGGCAAAGCCAGGTTCGAACCCCAAGATGTAGCGTGTTGGCATCTGCCGTTTGGTCACGGGGTGAATGCGTGGCACACGGCGCAACAATCCCGCCGCTTCCAGCTGACCTAGGTGATCATTCAAGGTCGAGCGACTGATCTCGCAATCATGCGCTAGCCGCGCTTGGGAGGGGAAACAGCCGTAGTCGGGATTGAAGCGATCACACAGGTGCCAGAGCACGATCTTGGTGGTGGGTTTGAGCCCGCGGCGCTGGATCGCCCAGTTGGTGGCAGCATGGCTCATGAGGTGACCCTCCGCACGTCTGTGCCTGCATCGCGTTGGACGTCCGATTTACCTGTTTGCACGACCCGTGTGGTCAACCCGTGATCGGCCAGCGCGCCCAGCGCATCGTCGAGGCTGCGCACCAGCGCCCAGCCAAAGCCCAGCGCCAGGACGGCATCGCGAAACGCCTCTTGCGCAGGGCTGAGCCGACCCTTGGCACTTTTCAGCTCCAGAAACAGCACGCGCCCATCACACAGTATGATGAGATCTGCAAAGCCGGGGAAGACGCCCATGCCAACCAGGATCGCCTGACGCCGCGCACCGCGGGGCCCGGCCTCGGTGACCTCATTGGCGCAGTGATGCACGATCGCGCCCTTGGGCAGCGCAAAGCGCAAGGCGACCACAACAGCGCGCTGCAGATCTGCTTCCGGTGTTCCACGCCGCTTCATCGTTCCACCTCCGGATCCTGGTTGTGATGATTGCCGCGCCCCGGGGTCTTGGCCTCCAGCACGACCAGCAAGATCCGCGCGTCCTCGCGTTCCTCGGGTGTTTCGCCATGGCGGACCAGCACATTACAGGCGATGCGCAGCAGATGGTCGGAATGATGGATGACGTCGGCCACGACGATGCGGGCCTCGCGCCGCCGCTCGTCAATCCAGTCTGCGCGCGCCTCATCACGTTCAGCGCGCCGGCTCCGTTGACGGAAGGGCAGGGGGATGCTCATCGGCGTGCTCCCCGACGCGCGCGGCGTAGGGCCGGCGCTTCTTGGTCTTCCAGCCATTCAATGACGGCGCTGCGGCGGTAATAGATCTTGCGACCTGCGCGAATACACGGCGGGCCGGACCGAAGAGCGTCCCAGCGGCGCAGGGTGTCCTCAGAAACCCCGAGCTGAAGCGCA
>Ga0115562_1001439_pt1 | contig 17621 bp, 7 predicted proteins | sample COGITO_mtgs_1105_6_FD_87200 | JGI IMG/M metagenome (GOLD analysis project Ga0115562, IMG submission 87200) | Pelagic marine microbial communities from North Sea - COGITO_mtgs_110516 | ecosystem: Environmental > Aquatic > Marine > Epipelagic | place: Germany:Helgoland, sampling site Kabeltonne...
AGAAAAATGGCTTCATCGGTGTCGTGAGTTACGAACAGCACGGTTGAATTAAACTCAGCCCATAACTGAAGAAGATGCTCCTGCATTACCAGTCGTGTTTGATAGTCCAGGGCGCCAAACGGCTCATCCATGAGTAAAACTTTTGGATAGGTTGCCATTGCACGAGCAATACCAACACGCTGTTGCATTCCGCCACTGAGTTGTTCTGGGTAATGATTTTCGAATTTTTTTAAGCCAACCATGTCAAGAAAATGATCCGTAGTTTTGGTCGCTTCATTGTCCTTAATGAGTTCCGGGCCTAAGGCAATATTCTCTCTAACAGTCTTCCATGGCAGCAGTGAGTGTTGCTGAAATACCATGCTCCGTTCTGAGCCGGGACTTTCAATCTTATTGCCATCGAGGAAGGCAGAGCCGGACGTAGCGTCTACAAAACCCGCAATGACGTTGAGTAATGTCGATTTACCGCAACCCGATGGCCCCAGTATGCAGACGAACTCACCCGAGCTAATGCTTAGGTCGGTCTTTTTAAGTGCCATGACATCTAAACCATTAGAAGGAAATATAACCTCCAGATCTTCTGTCTTTATGGCGCCTAGTGTTTTTCTATTGCGGGCCCTTATCGTTTCAGGATCTTTGATAATAGTCGTCACGATTACTCCTCATGGCTGCCCAATGATTATAAGTGGGATCGATCGATGCTTAAGCCGAACTTAAAGCTATCACCTCGATAAAATAGATTTTCATACAGAATTGGTGACTTTTCTTTGCTGAGAATGGTTCGTTCGATGTGCAACACTGCGCTATGTTTTTCAATATCTAAATAATGAGCCAGGCTTTCATCACAAGTAATTGCTTCGACATTGACTTCTGCAGAGCACACCGGTATCCCGAAATCATTTTCAAGTATGTCAAAAATATCACGTTTTTTAAGCTCTATTGGGCTGATGCGTTCGCCAATATCAGCTGCAGCGTAGGTTGTGTCGAAGGCTATTGCTTCTCTGTTTAGAAATCGCAAACGTTCAATTTTAGTGATCGCTTGAGTCTTGTTCATGTTTAGTTTTTCAGCAATATCGATGGTTCGTTTGCCAGTGGTAATCGATATCAATTTTGAAAAGGAATCTAACCCAAGGCTGGCAGCGCTTTCACCAAAACCACTCAACTTTGACACATCAAACTGAGCCTTTGGTTTGGTTACAAACGTCCCTTTGCCATTTATTTTGATAATCAGGCCGTCTCTCTGCAGTTCGCTTAACGCTTGGCGAATGGTGATTCGACTGACGCTATAGTCCTCTGTCATCTCTCGTTCGCTGGGCAGTTTTTGATGGGCAATATAGGTCCCGTTCAAAATATTTTCTTTTATCGATTCCTTAACGAATTGAAACAAAGGCATTGGGTTTGATGTGGAATTTCTATTTATGTTTTTCATCTTAACCCCTCACCTATTATGACCTGTTATGTCCAGTTAAGTTACATAGAGCACTAAGCGAGCCAATTAAAATTAGTTCATATAAAACAATGAATTAGGTGGTTTTAATGAAATCAGTCCGAAATAGAATTGCCCTGAAATGAGTCCGTTTTTTGCAGTGCGCACCAAGTGAACGCAGGTTGTAGGACAAAAGATATTTTGTTGATTAACCTGTTATATAGATGGTCGTGAAGTTTCGCCAGGTGAGTGAAAAAGCATTGTTGAGATCGATTAGGCGTGTTAATTAGCGGTGTATAGCGCCGCGATGGCACGAAATGGATAGGGGTTTTTGTTGATTGATCTGGCGCATACAGTTACTACAATGGCGTTACATGGGCTTGAAATTTTGCTCCAGTGGCGCACACTCATGATTGGTCTGTTTGACCCTCGCGCCAACGCACAGGCAGGGAGTTGATTCACACCCAGAGTCACAGGCCAGCTTCCGTCACTAACCGGTATGGAGGGTGATTATGGAAACCAATCGACTGCCCCGCTACGATGTATCCGACAATCCCACGCACTGCTGTCCTCGCTTCAACAGTCAGGGTTGGGATGAACAAGAACTCCACTTTAGCGCAAAGCGCTTCGTTATGGCCAAGACCCGCAGTCTCTGTCATGTGCCCCTCAATATGCACAGTGTTTTCAAGAAGACCCTAGCCGCGATCGATAAGGCCGACGCCCAAGAGGCAGAGCAGTTTATCGTGCTATCACATGACCCGTCGGCCTGGGCCGCAGAACACTATTTTGCCGTGAATCGGGATGTGCCCGGGCAAAAAATGCTCCAGCTCAGTGGTGACTATCTGACCAAGGTCTTTGAGGGCCCCTACAGCGACGCCCCGAACTGGGCTCGGCACATGACATCTCTGGTGCGCAGCCGTGGTAAGCAGGTGCTCAAGAACTACTTTTTCTACACCACCTGCCCAACATGTGCCAAGTACTACGGCAAGAACCCCGTGGTAGCGGTGGCCGAAGTCGGTCCTGTTGCCACGAGTCAGGGCGGGTAGGCTCTAAGCGGGGGTAATGCGAGGAGTCCACCCTCCCTAGATAGGCTAGATTAAGGCCTTAGTGTCGGCCCGCAACTGGTCGCCTTGCCATTGGTGCACTTTGCGGATGGAGCCATCCGCATAGCGACTGAGGCAGAATATGTGCTCGCGTGGAAATAATGCGCTCTTAATATCCGCAATCATGGCCTTGGCGTTATCCGCCGTCGCCATAAACTCGGTTATCAACAGATAGTCTCGACGTGGGCAGTACTCCAAATAAGGGGTGGTCTCCACATTTACTAAATGCTGAATAGTGCGGCTGTTGACCCATTCCCAGATCACAAAGCCGGTTGGCTGATGTTGACTGTCGAAATACAGCTTCAGCTGACCGCGTCGTAGGGCCGGCACTATATCGATCGATAAATTCCACAATCGATAGCCCTTATGGAAGCTGCTCTGGTTCAGCAAACACATTACGCTACCTAAATTCTCATGGTACTCAGGCGCGTACCGTAACGTAGACGCGCGGTTAAGATGCGTCATTACCATATCCTCCTGATGCGTTTGTGCTCGTCGAGTTCCGAGCGTTGCAGCAGGTGGGCCATTGCAAAGGTGGGCATTGACTCTTTAAGCGTCTTGAAAATCTGCAAGGGGCTCGAAAAGGGGCAAATAAGATCGTAAAACCACAGATAGGGCGCGTCCCGCGGGATAAAAAACCGTTCGGGTTGTTCCAGCTCGCCAGAGTTGTGCGCCAATAGTTGACGATGTTGCTGTTCATTAAAATGTGCCCAGCTAACATAAGCATAGGGTCTATTTTTAAAATCGAAGAAGAAGCGTGTCTGATGAATACGTCCAGCCGCGCAGACCCTATTGACCAACTGTGGAATGGAGATTTCCGACAGCTCATCCTGATGCAATGCCAGGTCCGTGACCATGCCCAGACGCGCAGAATCGGTAAGTCGAGTGGCATCAATTTCTGAGCAAACTGCCAGAGGGCTTTCGATATCGTGGTTCATACGGACTCCTTTTTATGTCAGTGACTGCGGGCTGGCGCCCAATCCTTTTTCACCGGTTAACCTGTCTGGATAAAATTAATCGGCAGTCACCGCCAGACAATCCCATAGTAAGAATAACTAATGTGATAAAGCAAATAAAAATAAAGATAAAAATAAAAAAATAAATAAATGAAATTTTTTAGATCGCTGATTGATTTTTTTTGTTATCGATTTTTTTTGCTGGAGGCTTTTTCATATCACCCGATAAAGGCCAGGCTCAATCGCTGTTTTAGATTTTGTAACCGCGCTAGGCCAGGGGGCGGGGCCGCTGGCTTTTTAAACACGGAGCTTCAACGCAAGTTATAGACCAAAGGGTCTGCTGCCAGCCGATTGGAAGAGTATTGTTCGCAACCGAGAGCGAGAAGTGAGGCTGATTCTTTGCCCAGCTGTATTAAACGTGCAGGTGGACACTCAGTATTGATCGGTCACCGATCTTATCAGCGGTTACAGTCAGGCCCTGGCACTGGCGAGGACGGCTATAAGGCTGCTGACGCCGGTTTTTGCTCCAGCCGAGCCGAGTGTCCCTCATTATTGGCCTTAGGCACTATTTTGGTGCTTTTTTAGCTCGATCGAGTAAGTCCATGCCGTATTGGTGCGTCCGAGTGAAATCTGCAAACTCAATCCTAATCTGGCCTGGAAGCCCGGATAACGGTCTCTGCGCACTTTTTTCTAGGACAAACAGCTGCTTAGCAAGACTAATTTCGATCGAACTAGCTGATTTGGACACTCATACCTGACTCCAAAGCAGTCTAAGACGGGGCAGCAGAGCCTAGACGCACTACAATGATGCGCAAAATATGCCCGGGTGCATTAAATTGGTGCAATTCTAGCCAGCGACGATTACATCGAGATACGAAGCCGCTGTCGAGCCCCGCCATAGGGCCTTGCCATGCGCAGCAGCGCGGTTTTTCGCCTGTTGGTTTGATTTTTGCTTTATTGATGCTAGCTCTTCTTGACCCTGCGATCTGACAGCCCTCGTTGGCTGGCGCCGCGGTGGTGACAGAGACTCTTAGAGTTCGTGTTTACTGCTCATGGTCAAAAAGAGAACTAATTTCGCTAATTATTTTGAGGACTTTTTTAGATGGCTGGCAATCAATCCCGTTTAGACGCTATATCCCATATCACCAACCGTGCACCGCTGTCGGTATCGATGCCTGAGTCGATGAAAGACATCTGGGCCAGCGATGTATTTAACCTGGCGTCAATGGAAGAAGCGCTGTCTAAAAATGCCTTCAAGGCTATTAAGAAGACAGTCAAGACTGGAGCGACGTTGGATAACGCGACGGCCGATATAGTGGCGTCAGCGATGAAAGATTGGGCCATGGCCAAGGGCGCCAAGTTTTTCTCGCACATTTTTTATCCGATGACCAATGCAACGGCTGAAAAGCACGATGGTTTTATTGTTACCAACCCAGATGGCCACGCCATCAATGAGTTTACCGGCAGCCTGTTAATTAAGGGTGAGCCCGACGGTTCCTCGTTCCCGAACGGCAGTTTGCGGATGACCAACGCGGCACGTGGTTATACCGCCTGGGATCCAACTAGCCCAGCTTATATTATGAACACCGATAACGGTTCGACACTGATGATACCGAGCATCTTTATGTCTTGGACCGGTGAAGCACTAGACAAGAAGATTCCTCTGTTGCGCTCCAACGCCGCGATGAACACCGCAGCACACAAGGTGTTGGCGCTAATGGGCGAGGCTGAGATCGCGCCGCTGAATTCAAGCTGTGGTGCCGAGCAAGAATACTTCCTAGTTGATGCTAACTTTGCCAATAGCCGTCCTGACCTGTTGTTGGCCGGACGCACCCTGTTTGGCGCCGCGCCGGCCAAAGGCCAGCAGTTTGATGATCACTATTTCGGCGCTATTCCGGCACGTGTACAAGTTTTTATGCAAGACTTTGAAAACAAACTTTATAAGCTGGGCATACCGGCCAAGACGCACCACAATGAAGTGGCGCCTGGTCAGTTTGAAATTGCGCCTTACTATGAAGCTGCGAACGTCGCCGCTGACCATCAGCAATTGCTGATGACCGTGATGAAGCAGACTGCCAAGGAACATGGTTTCTTGTGTTTGTTGCATGAAAAGCCGTTCGCAGGCTTAAACGGTTCGGGCAAGCATGTTAACTGGTCTGTGGGCAACTCCACCCAGGGTAATCTGTTGGATCCGGGCAATACGCCGCATCAAAACCTCAACTTCCTGCTGTTCTGCGGCGCGGTCATTCGCGGCGTTCATAAACATGGACCGCTGTTACGGGCCGTTATTGCAACCGCTTCTAACGACCATCGCTTGGGTGCTAACGAGGCACCACCGGCCATTCTGTCGGTCTATTTGGGTGATCAGTTGGAGCAGGTCTTCAGCGATATTAAAGATGGTAAGCTCGATGCAGTCTCCGATGGCGGCTTTATGGATTCAGGTCTGTCTCAGATACTGAAATTCAAACGCGATCCCGGCGATCGTAACCGTACTTCACCGTTCGCCTTTACTGGTAACCGATTTGAGTTCCGCGCTGTTGGTTCGTCACAGTCTGTGTCGGGCCCGCTAGTGGCGATGAATACCATCCTGGCTGACTCGCTGGAATGGATTGCGGCAGCCTTGGAAACTGAATTGAAGGCCGGTGTCGAACAGACTGCTGCAGTCACCAATGTTTTGAAAGCATTGCTCAACGATCATGGCAATGTGATCTTTGGTGGTGACGGCTATTCGTCAGATTGGCATAAGATGGCGGTTGAAGAACGCGGCCTGAAAAATATTCCAACCACACCGGATGCTCTACAAGCCTTCTTGGCACCGGACGTGATCGATCTGTTCGATAAGACTGGGGTATTAACGCCGGTTGAATTGGCCAGCCGCTATGAAGTCTACGCCGAGCAGTACGTCTTGACGGTTGAGGTTGAAGCGAAATTGGTGGCCGAGATAGCCACTACCAGCATTTATCCTGCCGCGATCAGCTATCTGTCGACGCTCGGCCAGACTGCCGCAGGCCTATCGGCCATGGGTGTCGAACTCGATAACTCGGTCGCCAAAACCGTTAGCGCCGAAACCAACGCCATGATGGCTGCGGTGACTCAACTGCAAACAGCTTTAGGCGAGCATGACTTTGCCGACGCCCATGCCCATATGACGTTCTTGTGCACCACCGTACTGGTGTTGATGGAAACGGTCCGCAGCCATGCCGATGCTTTGGAAATGATTGTCTCCGATGACCTGTGGCCTTTGGCGAAATACCGCGAAATGCTCTTTATCAAATAGTCGGTCACCCAGGATTCAACCGGCTAAGGCTTTAACTTAGCCGCGCCTGAACCTGTGCAGTGCAATCGAAGCAGCCTTAAAGGCTGCTTTTTTTATGGCTGAGGTTTGTGCCCTCTTGGTCTGACCTGGTTATGGCTTGGGTTCTTGAGCCGCAGAGGGGCTTGGCCGGTCGGCCGGATTGCTGTCGCGATGGCAGAGTAAGTCGTTCTCCGCCTCGGCCAACAGCTCCTTGATCTTGGCAAGAAAGGGCGCGTTCTGGCTGAGCGGAACATCCTTGCGATACAGCTGCGCGGAATCGATCATCGCTTGTCGGTCGCGGCGATCAAATTGATCCGCCATCAGCGCCGCCCGCTCCGGTTTGATGCCCAATGCTTGAAAGGCCGAACGACCCATGCGGATTGAACTGTCATAGGTTTCTCGGACTATATCGCGACAACCCACAGCCCAAAGATCATAAACATGATTACGGTCGACGGCCCGTGTCAAGACATGCAGGTTGGGGTATGCCTTGATCACGTGCGCGACGAGTTCGGTAATCTGCTCTTTACCATCGATGGCCACAACCAGCAGCGCCGCCTTTTCGATACCGGCCGAATGCAACAGGTCGGACCGGCTGCCGTCGCCAAAAAAGACGCGCAAACCGATGGTGCGCAACATCTCCAACTGACCGGAGCTGTAATCGATAACCGTAGTCTTATAGCCGGCCGCACCCATCATGCGGTTGACGATGCCACCGACCCGGCCGTGGCCGATGATAATGATGTCATGTTGTTCGCTTATCTCATCCATCTCGCGTTCTTGGCTGTTGGCAAAGCGCGGTTCGATCACGCGATCAAACAGAATAAACAGCAGCGGGGTAATCATCATCGATAGGGCCACAACCAGCATCAGCAGGTCGGCGATTGCGCCTGGAATGACCGAACTGGCCACGGTAAAGGACAGGAGTACAAAACCGAATTCGCCGGCCTGCGCCAGCGACAGCGCCATCAACCAGCGATCGGCGCCGCGGACCTTAAAGACCCAGCCTAAGGCCAACAATATGCCGGCCTTGAGCGCCACCAAGCCAAGGGTCAGGGCGAGCACGTTCGTGGCGTTATCGAACAGCAGATCTAGGTTGATGTTGGCCCCGATGGTGATAAAAAACAGTCCGAGCAACAGGCCCTTGAATGGTGCTATATCCGATTCCAGTTCATGGCGGTATTCGCTGTTAGCCAGCACCACCCCGGCTAAAAAAGTACCTAGGGCGGGGGAGAGACCGACCAGTGTCATCAATAGGGCGATGCCGATCACCATCAATAGGGCGGTCGCGGTAAAGAGTTCGGGCAAGCGCGCGCTGGCAATAAAACGAAACAATGGCCGCGTCAGGTAGCTGCCGACAAAGAGCACAAAGGCGATGGCTGCGACGGTCACCAAGGCCGTTTGCCAGCCACTTAGGCCGGCTACAAGGCTGAGCGATGTGGCATGCTCGCCTGCTGAAAGATCTTGCGCCGATGCGCCGGGGGCGACCAGCTCGGATAAAGCCAGTAATGGGATTAATGCGAGCATCGGGATCACGGCTATATCTTGAAACAACAGAACGGCGAAGCTGGCCTGACCACCGTCGCTTTTAATCAGGTTCTTCTCGTTCAGTGTTTGCAGCACAATCGCCGTTGACGACAAGGCAAGGACAAGACCGATGGCCAGGGCAACGCTCCACGGCTGTCCAAGCAGCATTGCGATCAGCATCACCGCCAGGATGGTGCCAGTCACCTGTAAACCGCCGAGGCCGAGTAACTTGTGGCGCATCTGCCAGAGCAGCTTGGGTTCCAGTTCCAGGCCGACCAGGAACAGCATCATCACTACACCAAATTCGGCAAAGTGCTGGATCGACACCAGATCGACATGCAGCCAAGACAACAGGGGGCTGATGGCGATGCCGGCGATCAGATAGCCCAACACTGAGCCCAACCCCAGCCGAGTGGCAATAGGCACCGCGACGACACCGGCTATTAAAAATACAAAGGTCAACAGGAGCACATCGGTCATGTTAGGGGTTTTCCATTAGCGCAATGACGATAGGCTGGAGTATAGCGGGAAAAGGTGATCGGACGGTAAGGTGTGAACTCGGGGGCTAACGCATTGAGCGCAGTGCCGGCTCAGGTAGTGGATCCCAGGAATCAAATTACTACCCTAGCTGGGTAGTAACGGATCCCTGGACGTGGATTAGTCCTGCTGTTCCGCGGCCAATTTGCGATACAGATCGATGCTGGAGTAGCCAATGCCGTCTGGGTTATCGGCAAAGAGTTTGAAATTGGCAAACTGTTTAGCCAGCGGCACCTTCACATCGGTCAGATAGAGATTTAGGCCCGCCGTCGCCATCTCTTGGCTAAACCGGGTCAACATATGGGCGCCGGTGGCGTCTATATTATGGATGCCGGAGGCGACGATAATAAGGTTGCTCAAGCCTTTGTGATCGGCCACCTTCGCCAGTAGCGACTGCTCCAGAACACTGGCATTGATAAAGGTAATGCTTTCATCGATGCGCACAAACAAACAATGCTCCAGGGTCTGGGTTTGCGCGTGGTTGATGTTCTTGAAGCGTTCGGTATCGGGGATCAGGCCCAACTCGGCGAGATAGGGTTGGCGATGGTTGGCCAGCAGCCAGACAATGGATGCCGCGACCCCGACCAATAGACCGGCCTCGACTTCCCAAAACAAAACCAACGCGGCAGTGAGCCAGCTGATCAGACCATCGATGCGGTTCATGCCCAACAACTTGAGCATCGAGGGGAATTCCAATAACTGACTCACCGCAACAATAATGGTCGCCGCCAGAACCGGAATCGGAATATAGGACAACCAGGGGGTTAAGAACAGAATGCCCAGGCTCAATAGGACCGCGGTCATCGCGCCGGCCAGCGGGGTTTCAGCACCGGCATCGGCATTGACGACCGAGCGGGCCATGCCCCCGGTGACCGGAAAGCCGCCACTGAAGCCGGCGGCAATATTGGCCGCACCCAAACCGAGCAGTTCGCGGTTGGGGTTAACTCGCTGGCGTTTTACGGCGCCTAGGGTCTGAGCCACGGCGATGGATTCGGCCATACCAATCATGGTGATAATAAAGGCTGGCAGCGCCAGTTGCGCGATCAACGACCAATCGAAGCTCGGCAACGACAGCGATGGCAGCCCCTGGGGTAATTTGCCCACGGTGGCCATGCCCTGATCTTGCAGGCCGAAGCCGGCGGTAACCAGGGCCGCGATAAGAATCAACAACATAGGCAAGAGGCGACGCAGGGTCGCCGAATAGGCACCAAATAAAGTTTGAAAGAGGGCGGCACCGCCCTTACTGCGCACCCAAAACAGGATCACCAGGGCCAGGCCACCCATCAGGGCCGACAAACCGTGCAGCGTTGTGAAGTCGAGTGAATGCAGCCGCTCGAATAGATTGCCCCGGACCATGGAAATACCCGTAAGCGGTTTAATCTGACCGACGATAATCAACAACGAGGAGGCGGTAATAAAGCCCTTCATCACCGGGTAGCTCAGCAGCTGGGTAATAAAGCCGAGGCGAAACACCCCCATTATCAGATAGAAAAAACCCACCAGCGTGGCCAAGAGCAGGGCCAATTGAACGTATTCGGGAGAGCCGAGTGTGGCCATGGGCATCAGCGTATTGGCGGTGAGCAGGCTGACAATGGCAACCGGCCCTACTGCCAATGCAGCACTGGTGCCGAATAAGGCATAGGCGATCAGCGGTAAGATTGAGGCATAGAGTCCGGCTTCGGGCGGCAGACCGGCAACCAGCGCATAGGCTAGGCTTTGCGGGATCAACATCAGGGTAACGATAATGGCGGCATTGAAGTCGCGCAGCAGCAGGGTTTTGCCATAGCGGCTGGTGAACACCAACGTCAGGACGCCCTGCATCAGATCGTTGCCTTGGATTTTTTCGAGTGCTTTCACATTGAGCCTCATGGTTTAAACCTATGCTGTTTTCAAAACGGGTGTCGGATCTATGGTAACGACCGACTTGGCACGCCCTATCTCCCTATATTCTAAAGTAGACTAACCATAGAACAAAAATACAGTAGCAGTTTACTGAATAGCACGGCTCCTGGCTAGGGTGTTTGTTATTCTAAATTAGATAATTCTAATTTTAAGCAAAAATAACCCGATCAGCAGCGCTGAACGGTGGGTGCCAGCAGTGTACTGGCTATTTTACACCTCTTGGGGATTGTTCCGCTCACTTTCCCGAATTGGCACGGAGGTGGGTGCGCTATAAAGCCCTGGCGGGTGACAAGCAGGGTCGAGTTGCGTGCCATTTGTTCTCGGGCAGGGCATGTCTAGCCGAAGTAGTGTAGCGATTGCGAATGCCCTATCGGTCATACCAACCACCCGTTTTAAAAGTATCAATAATGACCTGCAGAGTACTGTCTTAGTTCTACACATAACTTTATAGTCTGTCATATTGACTATATTGAAATAATGGCAGTTAAACGTTTATTTGAGGTTGGTTGTATGGCGCGGTTTTTAGTTCTGCTAATGGTTTCAATGTTGGCTGCCTGCGACGGTGTTCCCGATCCAGTTGAACCGGCGGCTGATTCTCTAATTCGCCCGGCCCAGACAACCACCCCGCTGGGCACTATCGACGGCGTTATTGCCAATGGCAATGTCGGGCGCATGGCGCGATTGCTTGGTCGGGCACCTTGCAGCCGTTGCAACTCGTTACTGGTTTCCCCGGCGGATGTCGTTGCCGCAGCGCAGGCCAACCCTAATACTGGGCGGCCAAATCAGGCCAATGCAGCCAACGATGACCAGACGGTTGCGCCGCCCTTGGTGGAGCCTTTGGTCGTGCCGGTCAATGCAGATGGCAGTTATTCTGTTACCGTCCCGGCTGGCACCGATTATAGCCTTAGCTTTATCAGCGAGGATGCCAGTACCGGCCTATTGATCGGTGATATTTCGGTCACCCCGGGTGAAGCCACCAATCTGGATCAGATTGATGCGAACAATCTGGCCGCGACCGGGTCGGCTCGCTTTATCGTTCAAAGTGCCTTGCTGGGTCAACCCTTGGACGACGTGGCCGTCAGCCATTTGGGTAATACCAGGGCGGCGCAGTCCGATAGTGACGGCCTGGTAACGCTGACCGGACTGCCCGCCGGCAGCCATACCCTTGCCCTGTCATTGGCCGGTTATGTCAGTGCTACGCGCACCTTTGACGTGGCATCGAGCCAGGAAGTGGACCTAGGTATCGTCGAACTGACCAACGAAAAAGGCAAAGCCAGTGGCCAAATTATTGTTGCCGAGATGGACGATTACGCCAATGTCTTAGTTTATGCCCGGGATAATCAAGGCAGCATCTATACCTCTATTTCCGATATTAACGGCTTCGTCAGCTTCCCAGCCCTGCCAGTAGGGCAGGGCTACAGCTTTATCACCAGTGCCAACGGCTACCAAAGTGAAAAACTCGATGCAGTCGATATACTGTTAGGCGAGACAGCCGATATCGGTCGCCTGGTGTTAACGAAAATACCCGAGCCCATCGACCTAACGCCGAAGCCGGGCAATATTGCCGGGTTTGTTTATTTTGCGGATAAGCAGGATGCACTCAACAAACACGCCGGTGTGATCATCAGCGTTGAAGGAACCGATAAGGAAGCCATTAGCAGTCGCAATGGTGCCTTTGTCATCAATGGTTTGCCGCCTGGCACCTATAGCCTGAATTTCACCGATTCAAACCACACCACTAAGACATTGTCAGCCGTTGAGGTCGTCTCTGAAACCACCAATCAGCTCGATTCCCAAGTTCTCGATGCTGAAATTGGCAACATCAGTGGCACCCTGCTGGACGCGAACAGCAACCCAGTCGCAGGCGCGCTGTTGACCATCACCGGCACCGGGCAAACCACTACAACGGATTCAACGGGTGGTTTTTTGTTCAGCAGCGTGTTCAGTGGCGACTTCGCCCTGAATATCCAAAAAACCGGTTATGCCAATACCCAGAGAATCGTGTCGGTACCCACAAATGACCAAACCTTGGCTCTTGGTACGCTCAATATAGAGGCATTTCGCTTGTCCGGCGCCGTGGTCAAATCCAGCGGCAGCGATCACAGCGGCATAGCGGTCAGCCTCATTGGCACGGCCTATTCAACCACTACCGATACAGCGGGTAATTTTGAATTTATTGGCGTTGAACGCAACAACTACACCCTGCAATACAGTTATGCCGGCTATCAGACCGGCTCGCAATTGGTGTCCTTCGATGACGTGACGCAGATCAGTTTAGATGCCGTAACCCTCGAACAATATCGTATCGATGGGGTCGTTGAACTGAGCGGCTTGAGCGATTTCTCCGGGGTGACGGTGTCACTTGTGGGCACCAGTTACAGCGCGGTGACCGATAGCGATGGGGCCTTTAGCATTACCGGGTTCGTGCCCGGTTCCTATGAGTTACGGGCACTGAAGTCAGGCTTTCAATCGACAACCTTGTTGGTGAACACCAGTCAGGAGACGCCAACCCTAAGCATTTCCGATCCACTTATTCTGAAGATGACCTTGGGGAAGGTCTCTGGCGTAGTTACCTTGGGCAACCAAGCGGCCCACGGCGGTGTATTGGTCGAGCTGCTAGGCAGCGACGTCAGTACGCTGACGGACAATCAAGGCCAATGGCAACTCGACGTGCCGGTGGCTAACTACAGCGGCGGCATCCGTTATCAACGTGACCTTTATTCTGCCCAGACAACAGCCGAAACGGTAACGGTTACGGCCCTGGGTGTTTATCAGGCGCAAGCCATCACGCTGGTTCAGGCCGCCAAACGGGTGCAACTGGCACTGGCGTCCGTTGCCAGCAGTTGCTCGCAACTGCAGTTGACGATTGAAGGGCAGGGCTCGGCCGCGGGTTTTACGGCATCCTATCCGGATGCCCCTGCGAGCATTGAATTGAACGTACCCTTTGGCGATTACCAATATACGTTAAGCTGTATTGATCCCGGCTTTGAAACCATCATCAGGGCCTTCAGCGTGGATGACGACGGTCTGCAGACCCAAGAACTCGACAGTGCCGAGCTGCGCGTGCGCTATGTCAAAATAAATAATGCCGCGCTCTACACCAATTCACCGACCGTGTCCTTGGCCATTGGCTCTACCGATGCCAGCGAAATGCGCATTAGCCAGGGCAGCGCGGATTCAGATTGGATCGCCTTTAGCGCTTCGATGGACTTTACGATGCAAGCCGGCGATGGCTTAAAAACCTTAGTGGTCGATTTCCGCAACAGCTCCGGCGTGTTGCCCAGTGTGATTGACCAAATTATTTTGGACACCACCATCGTGGTCAAAGGTTTCACGGCAGAGGGGGCAACAACCCGAGGGGATGTATTACACCTGAGTTTGGATTTGGCCGGCGAAACCGCGGCCACGGTGAGCGTTGACTTGCCGGGTTTGGTGAACGGCCTCGCCTTGGTTGATAACGGGACCTTTGGTGACGTGACGGCAAATGACGGCCACTATGAACGCGACTATGTCATTCTCAGCCCTGCGGAACTGACGGTCACGCCTACCGCGACTATAGTCGACCGTGCGGCCAATAGCATCACGGTAACGGCCGCACCGGTGGTCTTGAGTACGGCGCCAAGCATCGGCAACCTCAGCGTGGCGTCCAACGTTGCCAGCGGTGAGATGACGATTAAATTTAGCACCGATGAGCCGACCACCAGTCTGGTGAACTATGGTTTTGACGCGTCAAATCTAACCGAACAGCTAACCGTGAGCGACACCTGGACCAGTACGCATCAGATCGTCCTAACCGGTTTACCCGCCAACACCCTAACCTATTTCGAAATTACCGCCGAAGACGCGGCGGCTAACCAAACTCTGGCATTTGGCCAGGGCAAGCTAGCACCTGCTCCAATCACCGGTCTAGGTGCCCACGCTGGCAATGCCGAAGTGGGACTTATTTGGGATGCCAGTGCCAACAGCGAACTGGCCGGTTACCAGCTATACCGTTCAATTGACAGCGGCATCAGCTATACCCCGGTCACGGCCGAGTTGATCGACACGACCTTCTATGTCGATGCCACCACCAACGATCAAGACTATTTCTATCAGGTGACCGCCGTCGATCTGGATGGCAATGAATCGATCGACAGCTCGGCGGTGAACGTTACGCCCTCGGCTCTGCTGGCCGGGCCAACCCTGCTCAACGGTGGTCTGATCGATAGCAACACGGTTTGGCTTGGCTCGCGCTCGCCCTATCAGATAACGGCGCCTGTGCGCTTGATAGAGAACGTGACCTTGCTCATGTTACCGGGTGCTGAATTGGAGTTTGCCGCAGCCGATCAATATATGCTGGTCTCGGGGCAACTCGAAGCACACGGCACCGCAGCCGAACCGGTGCGCTTTACCGCCTTTGATGCGGCGGGCGTAAAGACCGGCTCAATCCGTTTCGACAACAATAATAGTGGTACCCATCGAGTCAGCAATGCGCAACTGAGTTATGTTGATATTTATAGCTACGATCCGAGCCAACAGGAACGACAGTACAGTCCGGTAAACCTTCAGCTGACCGACGCAAGCATCTTGTTGGCCAATAATTATTTCTCTGTTAATCGGGTAACCGGTGGCAAGCTGGAATTTGAGTCTAACCATTACAGCGCCACTATCCGAATCACAAACCTATCGGGGTCGGTTGTGGACTCTGTAGACGATTCTCAGAACAACTATTATTACTCTACCACCCAGTTAGATGTGGGTTCCATGAGCGATACAATCGTTCATAACGCAACCTTCAACTCTTTATACAACACCAGTGGCAGTCAATTTACCGGTGCAACGCTGAACTACGCTCAGTTAATGACCGATTCGGTGTTGCAGAACTCGCAGGTGCAGGGCTCGACTAATCTGACCATGCGGGGCAATACCTTGGTGAACTCCTCGGTTTCGATGCGGCAATCATATGGCCGCCTAACCATGCGTTTTAACAGCTTGGATGCCCAGTCGACTCTTGATGTCAGCGCAACCCTCGATATCAGCAATAACTATTGGAGCACCACCGATCTAGCCGATATTCTCGAGCGCACCGGCTACAGCTCCGATCAGTCTAACGACACCCATCTCTATCCGATTATTTCGGGCAGCGATCTGTTCACTGCCGACGCCGACGGCGATGGCTTGCCAGACTATGTGGACTATGACAACGACAACGATGGCTACAGTGACCTACAGGAAGATTGGTCATCCGACCCACTCTTCGGCAGCATTTATAACCCATTGGATCCGCTCAGTGCACCCACGGGCAGCCAAGACAATGATATGGACGGCCAGGATGATCTGGCGGATCTAGACGACGATAACGACGGCTTGGCCGACGAAACCGAAGTGGTCATGATGACCAACCCCTACCTAGCCGACACCGATTGGGATGGCTCCAACGACGGCCTCGAAGTAAGCCTAAAATACAGCCCGGTCGATAGTGCCAACCACCCCCTGTCGGGCAAGATCGCCAATGTCCGGATCGACAACAGTAATATCAATAGCGATGGCCTGATCTATATCACCGGCGGCACAGGTGATAACCGGACCGAGTTGAATTCGGTAAGCGTAGCCCCTGGTTCGGTTCTGATGCTCGATCGGGATGCCGAAATATTGATCAAAGATTCGCAACTGCACGGCACGCCAACCAATGCTATCAGAATAGAGAGCGATGGCGCGGGCAGTTGGTCAAGCGCTTTGTCGATTGAGAATTCACAGCTGTCCTATCTGGTGCATACCTCTGCCAAGCGATTTAATGTCGATGCTACTTCCACCATAGACTTCGCCGATCTCAACGTCAGCGCAGGTTATTTATACGGCACCGTAGAAAATAGCGCCATCTTTGGCGGTTGGTCTTTGCAGGCAGGTGCTCGGGTGCGCAACAGCTACCTAGGCGGCCAGTCAATGGGCGGTGGCCTACTCGAAAACTCCTTTATCTATGATCCAAATCAATATGCTTATGTTGGCTCAACGGAGGTCAATGACTCGATATTTTCGGTTGCGGTCTATGCGGATGATTCTACTTTTACCAACAGTTGGCTTTTGGGTCTCTATAACTGGAGTGAACACTCTAGCTTTGTCAATTCGGATATAGAGTTAGCCAGCCTAGGCGATATTTCCTACAATTACTTCTTCGATGGCAGCTACATAGGCCTGCCCTCCGATTCAACGGATCACTACTTCGGACTGGGTGATCCGGTCGACGAACTGGGTGATGATGTGGCAACAACCGAGTTCGAAGTAGACTCCTATACGATCAAGGTAGACGGCATTACTAACCCACGTAATACTCCCGTGTTTGGCTTGTCTGCACCCCAAGCGTGGCAGAGCGTGGTTGGCCTATGGGACCCAACCACAGTCGGCGTTTGGTGGGATATGAACGAGCCGACGCGCTTTCAAACCACAGACCCGGACACTCGACTGGGGATCTTAAGCGGCACCGTCCAGCTGGGCGGTTATACCGACTCTTCGGGTGTCACCGTGAGCATTAACAGCACCGGTTTGAGTACCACCACCGATGCCGACGGATATTGGGAAATTAAAGCACCGGCGCGCAGCTATACCGGGCTGCTGTTTGCTAAAGAGCATTTTGCCGACGTGACCAAGGTACGAACCTATACGGTGCTGGCCAACAGCGTGGCCGACGCCGGAGCGGTAACCTTGGAGCAGCAGACCGGGCGCATATTGGGTGTGCTAACGGTAGACGACGCGCTCGATGTGACCCTCGCAACCCTGAGCGCCACATCCATTAATGGCAGCTACAGCCTAACGGCCGATGCCAGCGGCGTATTTGACTTTACGCACCTGCCACTGGCGACCTACAGCGTATCGCTTGGCTATGCCGGAGGCAGCTGGGAGAC
>Ga0115562_1001465_pt1 | contig 17416 bp, 17 predicted proteins | sample COGITO_mtgs_1105_6_FD_87200 | JGI IMG/M metagenome (GOLD analysis project Ga0115562, IMG submission 87200) | Pelagic marine microbial communities from North Sea - COGITO_mtgs_110516 | ecosystem: Environmental > Aquatic > Marine > Epipelagic | place: Germany:Helgoland, sampling site Kabeltonne...
AAGTAATCTGTGGCCGGGATCGCCTGCTGGTTCGGCGCCGCACCTGTGTAGAACACGTTCTTAGAGCTTTCTTCGCCCTCGTATTGTACTGGATAGAACATCAAACCGTTGAGTTCCTCCAGAACCGGCAAAGCAGATTTACGGCTCACGGATGTCCAGCTGCCAAAGATTACGTCAACTTCGCTGACGGTCAGCAACTCGCGCGCCTTTTCTGCAAACAGTGGCCAGTCGGATGCCGGATCAACCACGACTGCTTCGATCTCGCAGTCCAACAGGCCGCCCGCAGCGTTCTGGTTCTCGATGAGCAGCTCCATCGTGTCTTTCAGCGTCGTCTCAGAAATAGCCATTGTGCCGGACAGCGAATGCAAAACGCCCACTTTGATGGGATCGGCGCATTCGGCGGCAGCCAATGAGGTTGTTCCAAGCAAGGCAGCAGTAGCAATTGCATAGGTCTTAAGTGTCATAGGATCTGTTTCCCCGTTGTCGTCGCGGGGCACTGGGCAGGGGCTTGTCCCCTTTCCAACAGTCGACCAACCAAATAGGAAGGACCCGCAACAGTGATGTTGTAGTCGCGTGAAGGGAACAATCTGCCAGGATGGTCCTTCGCGCGACATCGAAGCTCTTTCGAACGCTGTCACTTGATGCTGCGACGCAGAATTAGGCCATTAAATTCTGATGAGGCACTGCACTCTGGGCTAAATTGCACAAAAAACTTGCAGATAATCGAGCGTCGCCCGCTTTTTTGACTCCAATTGCATCAACGCCAAATGAACGTGCTTAATCATGCAGCCTTTACGTCAGGGAAGTCGATTATTGGGCGACGCCCGCTCTATGACAGTAGAGTTTTCACTTTTTTTCAGCGCAGTCATTTCATCAACGCAGTGCGGCAATTGACCGCTCTGCGTCATCCCGATGATCCAATCCCAAGTTGGCAAGTTACCAGATCAAGCCCGCGATCACACAGACCCAAGCAACGCCCACACCCACGGCGGTCACGGCTACAGCCGCTGACCCGCAATCCTTCGCATGTTTAGCTGCATCGCGCTTATCCGTACCGATATCATCCACCACACGCTCGATCGCAGTGTTCATGCATTCAGCGGCCAACACGATTATGCCGCCCATCAGCAACATCCCACGCTCGCCCGAACTCAGCGGCAAAACAAAGGCCAGCACAGCAAAGACGGCATTGGCCACAAGCCACGGCATCAAAGAGCCTTCGGTTTTGAAGACATGGTAAAAGCCGTCCCAAGACCAGATTGCCCGTTGTCTGACCCGCAAGATTTGTTGCCACATATTTCTTAATCCCTATCGGTTTAGACTGACTTTTAGCGATCTCATCCGGACTGCCAAGACCTGGCACTGACCCGACGAAACATTTGACGGGCACTGTGTTCTCGCTACCGTTAGGCTAGGAAGCAAAGGAAACGCCATGTATCCGACCTACGCGCGCTCTGAACGCATTGCCGATGGCACCATGCATGCCGTTGGCGTCCTTGGCGCTGTCACAGGGGCAGTGGTGCTGATTATCTGGTCCTCGGGCAATATAACAGCAGGTCAGATTGCTGCAATTTCCGTCTATGGCGCGACACTTATTGCGACTTTTGTCGCGTCAGCGTTCTATCACATGACACCGTGGGAAAGCATTCGCCCGACTTTGCGTCGCTTTGATCATGCGGCCATCTACCTCAAAATCGCGGGCACCTACACGCCGCTGGTCGTGATGATCGGCAGCGGGTTTGCATATGTCGTGCTGGCAGTCGTTTGGGGGCTTGCGGTTGTTGGCATGGTGCTGAAATTATTCTTCTGGCGGACGCCGGGGCGATTTGGCCCAGCGCTTTACCTGATTATGGGATGGCTGAGCCTGGCATTGATCTGGTCGCTTTGGCCAATCTTGCCTGTAGCCGCAATGGTCCTGATGGCGGCTGGAGGTTTGCTCTACACAGCCGGCGTCCCGTTCTACGCTAGCGAAACAATGAAATTCTCGATCGCGATTTGGCATGGGTTCGTGGTTGCCGCATCCGCCTGTTTCTTTGCTGCCATTGCAATTGCATCGGCAGCACTGGTCTAATCCAGAAACGCCCAAGTATCTGCCCCGTCAAAGTGCCGGACCGGCACGCTTGCGATGACTTCTGGATCTGCAAGGCGCAAATTGACCGCCATACGTGCGTCAGGTTCGGACGGTTTCAGGTGCGACCAATGGGTTGTACAGCCACAAGTCATGCAGCTGTGAAACGCCAGCGATTTGTCGCCCCAAGCATAGCGCGACGTTTCGCCTGTCACCTTGATTAACGGCAGTTTGGCATAGATCCATAGCACGCCCAAACGGCGACAGATCGAGCAATTGCAAGACGTGGTCCATCTTGGTGTGTGGTCATACACGTAGCTGACTGCTCCGCAATGGCATGTTCCTTTGATCATCCGTCAGCCCTTTCACATTTTGGTAAGGAATGCCTGACCTGACAGGATGGCAGCGCTTCCCTAAAGTCATCCTATGGTGCCACAGCGCACTCTGCGAGGCAATTTCAGCCTTATAAAGCAGTGATTTTTCAACAGAGGCATTTCCAATGGTTAGCCTGATTGACCTTTCTGGTCCTACGCTTTTTGACGCCGTCGGCGTCGCGGGTTTCGGGCTTTATGTGCTGAATTATTCCATGCTGACGTTGCAACGCGTCAAATCCGAAAGCATCGGGTACTTTGCGGTCAACCTTGCAGCGGCAAGTATGGTCTTGGTGGGTTTGATGTCTGCCTTCAATCTAGCTGCCGCAATGATCCAGATTTTCTTTATCTGCAGTTCTTGCGCCGCGATCCTGATCCGCCTACGCGCGCGGCGCCAAGCGAAATTACAGCTCCAGTACTAAATCCCCGCCGCGGCCATTTGCACCGTCCGCAGGCGGTCGGCGTTGGGGGGATGGGTGCCAAGGAACCGGTCACCCGGATCAGGAATACGAAAGAAGAATTCAGCACCTTTGAGCGGGTCAAACCCTGCGGCATCCGCGATGCGCACACCCAATGCGTCAGCCTCAAGCTCGAATTCCTTGGAATAGGTGCGTGCACCAACGGTGGCACCAATCCGCTGCGCGGCTTCAATCGCACCTGGGTCGGTCGCCCCCAACGCACTGGCCAAACTGCCGATCAACAAACCGCCAAAGGCCGCAGTTTGCTGCTGGCGCGCAATGTGACCGCGAATATGGTGGGCGGCTTCATGGGCCATCACAAATGCGAGCTCATCGCGATTACGCGCCTCTGCAATCATGGGAATGGTAAAACCAATAATCGGGCGACCATTCTTATCTAGCGTCTGAAAAGCGTTCACCCCTTGATTGGGACGGTTATCCACGACGATCCGAAAATCGCAATTCAACTGCGGTGCGCGCGCACGGCAAATCTGCTCTGCCACAGGTTCGACCCGGCGCACGACCACTTCAAAATTATTGACCGCTTGGCGCTGTGACAAACGCGGCGCCGGGTCCGCACTTGGTTGGGCTGCAGGTGCTGGCGCTGGTCGTGTTGACTGGACAGTCACATCTGCGCAGGCGCCGAGCGTAAGAAGAAAAACAATGGATAAAAAGCGCATCAACAGGCCTCGGGGTTACGTTTCTTGATCGCAAGCCTAACAGGCGAAGCAGAACTGACCAACGTCGATTTCGCGGCTTCTTGCGCGGCGCACGGCCCGAACCCTTTCTGCGTTCGCAGGGTGGGACGCGGTCGCATGCGCAGGAGGCGCTGGAAGGCGGAGAAATATCTCTGCGCCATTCATGGCATCAAAGCCAGTAGCCGTCACAATTTCTGCGGCCCTCGCGTCCGCCGCGAGCTCAAACGCGCGCAGGCTGGCGTGGACATCAGACCATGCGCCCGCAGGCGGCACAGCATCTTGCGCCGCGCCCAGCGCAGGGCCTGGTGGGTCATCCTGCCCGAGGGCAAGGGCCACTTTGCGGTTCACCTGTGCCAAATGCCCGTCAATATGATGTGCGGCCTCATGGGCGACAATCAATGCAATTTCATCGGGGTTGCGCGCACCTGCAATCAATGCTGCGGTAAAGGTCAGCACAGGATCTCCGTCAGCGCCCAGCGATTGAAATGCGTTCGGTGCACGTCCGGGGCGGTCATCGACAACAATTTGAAAATCACAACTGCGGGACGGGTCAAGGGCGCGGCAGCGCGCTGCAGCCTCAGGTAAAACGCGGCTGACAGCGATATCAAAACTCTCGGCGGAGCGGTGTTGCGAAACCGGCAAAGATACCGCGTCCATATCACCTGCATCACAGGCCGCGAGGGCCAATATCGCCATTATTATTGCCCTGCGCATTGCACTCTCCGAAAAAGGTTATCAGTCTCTTAAGATTACCGTTTTCGATGCAGCCAAACTATTGAAAATTGTACTCAAAGTTAACGCAAGGTAGAGTGAACTCATGTTTACAATTGAACACGACTACGATGCGACCGTTGTGACACTGGTCGACGAGGGCAAAGCGCCGCTCAAGGAAGATGTCATCGTCAATGCCTTTGATGATTGCGTCACGGTCACCCAGTTTGATCCGCGCAGTGAAGAGGTCGTGCGCATCACGCTCTCGCTTTCACAACTACGCGATCTGGAGGCCGCATTGGATTTGCCGGAAGGCATCTATCAATTGCGCAAAACCTGAATCGGTTGAAAGCGCCAGAGCCTCCGGCGGAGATATTTAGGAACATGAGAAGATGAGAGCGTTATGACGACAGGCTTTTTCTGGGATGAGCAGTGTTTTTGGCATGGCGGCGGCAATTATGCCGGGATGTTGCCGGTTGGTGGATTGGTGCAACCGCTGGACGGAGGCCTGCCCGAGAGCCCCGAAACAAAGCGGCGGTTGAAGAACCTTATCGAAGTTACAGGGCTGGCCGCAGAACTTGCCATGCAGGGCGCTGATCCGGCAACGCGCGAGGATTTGTTGCGCGTCCATCCCGCCAGCTATCTTGATGAATTCAAGGCCCTGTCAGATGCGGGTGGCGGCGAGTTGGGACGCCGCACGCCTTTTGGTCCCGGCGGCTACGAAGTTGCCGCGCAATCTGCGGGACTGGCTAAGGCGGCATTGGCCTCGGTTTTGCGCGGTGATCTCGACAATGCTTATGCGCTGTCCCGCCCACCAGGCCACCACTGCCTGCCCGACTACCCCAACGGGTTCTGTTTGCTCAACAACATCGGCATCGCAATCGAGTCGGCAAAGGCAGCTGGTTTGGCCCAGCGCTTTGCGGTGCTTGATTGGGATGTCCACCATGGCAACGGCACCGAGGCGGTGTTCTATGACCGATCCGATGTGCTGACCATATCGCTGCATCAAGAGCGGAACTATCCGATGGATACCGGTGCTTTCGCCGATCGCGGCAGGGGTGAAGGGGCAGGATACAACCTGAATATCCCCTTGCCGCCAGGGACCGGCCACACGGGTTATCTGGCCGCAATGGACAGGCTGGCCCTGCCTGCCATTCGTGACTTTGCCCCCGACGTGCTGATCATCGCCTGTGGGTTTGATGCTGCTGCCAACGATCCGCTGGGGCGCATGCTGGCTACGGCAGAGACCTTTCAGATGATGACCCAGCAGGTCATGGCATTGGCAAGTGACGTTTGCGCCGGCAAGCTATTGATGGTCCACGAAGGCGGTTATTCGGAGACATATGTCCCCTTCTGCGGCCATAATGTGCTGCAGCAAATGGCAGGCAGTGCCATTGCGGCCCCTGACCCCTTTGCAGAGGTCTTTCCATTGCGCCAACCGGATGCCCGGTTCGATGCATTTGTCGATGGTTGGTTGGCCGATATGGAAGCCGCGCTCTAAGCCGTTGTTTTCGGCCTCTTCTGCCCATATCTGCATGCAAACGTTGAAAGGATCGCCTATGCCCTCGCCAAACCCAGCTGCACTGGATTTTTTGATGACCCGCCGGTCACGCCCGGCGAAAACGCTGACAGCACCTGTGCCGGATCGGGCAGCCGTGGAAACACTTCTGACAGCCGCCGCACGCACGCCGGACCATGGCAAGCTGGAGCCGTGGCGCTTTATCGTGCTGACCAAGCCTGCCTTGCAACGGCTGGCCAGTCAGGTACCAGCGCGGGGAGCTGCACTTGGGGTCGAACCCGACAAAATCAGCAAAGCGCAGGATCAATTCGGCAATGCTGATCTGGCGGTTGCCGTGATCAGCAGCCCAAAACCATCCGACAAGATCCCACACGTCGAGCAGGTCTATTCCGCTGGCGCTGTCTGCCTCGCCCTTGTGAACGCAGGTCTTGCTGCGGGCTGGGGTGCAAATTGGCTGTCAGGCTGGGCCAGCCATGACCGCGTTTTCGTTGCCGAAGGCTTAGGCCTCGCCCCGCACGAAACGGTTGCGGGCTTTATCCATCTTGGCACAGAAACGAGCACGCCGCCCGAGCGTCCTCGCCCGGATCTGAATGCGATCACAACTTGGGTTGACGCATGATCCTGACCGCATTCTTCAAAGCTGTCTCCCAGTTGCCCGACCAACGCTTTCGCAGTGTGCTTTGGCGCGGGATCGGACTGACGATTGCATTGCTAATCGGCATCTACGCGGCCCTGCTATGGCTGATCGAATGGCTGACAGCCGAACCCATCACCCTGCCTGGCGTGGGCGAAATCACCTGGCTTGGTGATTTGTTAAGCTGGGGGTCGCTGGGGGTCGTCATCATCCTGTCGATGTTCTTGATGGTTCCCGTGGCGTCGGCCATCACGTCGCTGTTCCTGGATGAAGTCGCACAAGCCGTGGAAGACAAGCACTTTCCCAGCTTACCCGATGTGCCGCGTGTTTCGTTCTGGGACGGTCTGCGCGATACGGTGAACTTTCTTGGTGTGCTGATCGCGGCGAATATTTTTGCTATAATACTCTATGCAATTTTTCCGTTTGCCGCGTTCTTTATCTTTTACGCCCTGAACGGGTTCCTGTTGGGTCGTGAATATTTCCAACTGGCCGCCATGCGCCGCATTGGACGGGCGGGCGCCAAAGAGCTGGGCAAACAGCACCGCGCAAAGATCTGGCTTGCAGGCTGCCTTATGGCTGTCCCGCTCACATTTCCGCTGATTAATCTGGTGATACCGATCTTAGGTGCGGCCACCTTTACGCATCTTTATCACGCGCTTAGTCGCGACTGACCTCGGGCGTCGACATCCGGTCAAACCAGTCAAGGTCGCGCACAGTGATCGCGCCTGACAAGATTGTCCCCGCAATCACAACCCAGATCGGAAAGGCCCACATGGTGGTCACTTTCGCCTTACGCTTGATATCGAAATTCGCGGGCGATGAAGCATGTGTGCCGGGCACGATTTCACCCGCCTCGCTTTGCGTTTGCAAACGCAAGGGCAAAACAACAAAGAACACAAGCGTCCAAATGACAGCGAATAGAACGAGACCGGAAACAGGACCCAAGGCGATATTCCTTTGATTATGTGTACCCTTCCCAGATACGCCGATTGCGCATCAGGACAAGGGGCTAGACCTGTTCGAGTTCAACCAAGCAGCCATTAAAGTCTTTCGGATGCAGAAAAAGGACGGGTTTGCCATGCGCACCGATCTTAGGCTCTCCACCGCCCAATACACGCGCACCTTCGGCCAGCAGATGATCGCGTGCGGCAAGAATATCATCGACCTCATAGCAAACGTGATGAATGCCACCAGACGGGTTCTTATCGAGGAACCCTTGGATCGGTGATCCCTCACCCAGCGGATACAGTAATTCGATCTTTGTATTGGGAAGTGTAATAAACACCACTGTCACGCCATGATCGGGCTCATCCTGTGGCGCGCCCACATCGGCACCCAGCATCGTGCGATATTGCGCACTTGCCGCATCCAGATCAGGGACAGCGATTGCAACGTGGTTCAGACGGCCGATCATAAGCGTTTCTCCTGTTTCTCGCTTTATGGCGCGCAGGATCGCCGGGTGCAACGGACGATGCAGTTAACACCCTCTTCACCTTGTGGTGCTTTCAATGGGGTGCGCAGCCACAAAGGGAAGAATCACAATGGAAACGCTCGACGACCTGATATTCACCCGTGCACCGACCGCACGCCGCCCGCTTTTGGGCGTGACAGTGCTGGTTGTCGAGGACAGCCGCTTCGCGAGCGAGGCCGTAAGGTTGATGTGCCTGCGATCTGGCGCGCGGATCAGGCGGGCGGACAGTTTGGAAAACGCGGGACGGCATCTTGCAATCTACCGGCCAACTGTCCTGCTGGTGGATGTGGGGTTGCCTGATGGGTCTGGATTGTCGTTGATCAGGGCCACGGCGACGGCCTCGCCCCGGATAGAAGTTATCTTAGGCATGAGCGGCGATACTAATACCCAAGCGGCGCTGGCGGCAGGCGCAGACGGCTTCCTTGAAAAACCTGTGCAAAGCTTGTCTGCATTTCAGTCTGCAATCCTAGAACATTTGCCAGCCAACCGCCAACCGCCCGCTCCGCGCGCGGTGACGAACGAAATGATCCACCCTGATCTGGTGGCCTACCGCGACGATCTGAACCATGTGGCACAGGTTTTGAATGACGCAGACGCAGACGACACACTGGATTATGTCACCCAATTCTTGAGCGGTGTGGCGCGCAGCGCGCAAGACCATGATTTGAATGCGGCGGTCGCGCACCTTAGTCAGCTCCGGCGTGCTGGACGCAATCCCAACGAGGGCGTTATCGCACTGACACAACTGGTCCAAACGCGCATCGCCGCAGGGGGACCAGTTTAGCTTTCTGGCGGCAACACCCGCAGGCGCAATTCGCGCATCTGTTCGTTCTGCGGTTCGCTTGGGGCATCCATCATCAGGTCTTCGGCGCGCTGGTTCATCGGGAACATGATCACCTCGCGGATGTTGGATGCATCCGCCAGCAACATTACAATCCGGTCAATACCCGCAGCACAGCCACCGTGGGGTGGTGCACCATATTGGAACGCGTTGACCATGCCACCAAAGCGCTTGTTCACCTCATCCTCACCATATCCGGCAATCTCAAAGGCCTTAAACATAATCTCAGGACGGTGGTTCCGGATCGCACCAGACACCAGTTCATAGCCATTACAGGCCAAATCATACTGATAGCCCAAAACCGTAAGCGGATCACCCTGCAGTGCTTCCATCCCGCCCTGCGGCATCGAGAACGGGTTGTGTTCAAAATCGATCTTGCCGGTCTCTTCGTCCTGCTCGTAAATCGGGAAATCCACGATCCACGCAAAGGCAAAGCGGTTCTGATCAGTCAGACCAAGCTCTTCACCAATGACATTGCGGGCCTTGCCGGCCACACCTTCAAACGCCTTCGGCTTACCACCCAGGAAAAACGCCGCATCGCCCAGGCCAAGCCCAAGCTGCTGGCGGATCGCCTCGGTCCGCTCTGGGCCGATGTTTTTGGCCAATGGTCCCGCGGCTTCCATGCCACCTTCCACTTCACCGGATTTCAGCTTGGCTTGCGCCTCTTTTACCGAAATTCCCAGCTCTTGGGCCACGGCATCTGCGGTCTTTTCACGCCAGAAAATATAGCCCATCCCGGGCAAACCTTCCTTCTGCGCAAACACATTCATACGGTCACAAAACTTACGGCTACCGCCTTTAGGCGCAGGAATTGCACGCACTTCAGTGCCTTCTTGCTCCAACAGCTTCGCGAAAATCGCGAAACCTGATCCCGCAAAATGCTCTGACACAACCTGCATCTTGATCGGGTTGCGCAGATCGGGCTTATCGCTGCCATACCACAAGGCTGCATCACGATAGGAAATCTGCTCCCACGTTTGATCAACTTTGCGGCCACCGCCGAATTCTTCAAAAACCCCCGTCAAAACCGGCTGGATGGTGTCAAACACATCCTGCTGCTCGACAAAGGACATCTCGAGATCCAGCTGATAAAAATCTGTTGGCGAGCGGTCGGCGCGAGGGTCTTCGTCGCGGAAACACGGCGCGATCTGGAAATACTTGTCGTAACCCGAAACCATAATCAGCTGCTTGAACTGCTGCGGGGCTTGCGGCAGCGCATAAAACTTGCCGGGGTGCAGACGGGACGGCACAAGGAAATCGCGCGCACCTTCTGGGGAAGATGCCGTAATGATCGGCGTCTGAAACTCGCGGAAACCACAATCCCACATGCGGCGACGCATCGACGCCACAACATCAGAACGCAGCTTCATATTGTCCTGCATCGCCTCGCGGCGCAGATCAAGATAGCGGTACTTCAGGCGGGTTTCCTCGGGATACTCCTGATCACCAAAGACCATCAGTGGCAATTCCTTAGAGGCGCCCAGCACTTCGATGGAACGGACAAACACTTCAACTTCGCCTGTCGGCAGCTTGGCATTCACCAATTCAGGATCACGCGCCTTCACTTCACCATCAATACGGATACACCATTCAGAGCGTACCTTTTCCACATCCGCAAAGGCCGCCGAATCCGGATCGCACAGCACCTGTGTAATACCGTAATGGTCGCGCAGGTCGATAAACAGAATGCCGCCGTGGTCACGGACCCGGTTCACCCAGCCCGACAAACGCACGGTTTGCCCCACATTGGCGGCGGTCAGTTCGGCACAGGTATGGCTGCGGTAAGCGTGCATAAGTCAATTCCTCAAGGCGATTGTCGGCCCGATACACCCCTTTGCCTTGGCGAAGTCAACCATTCCTCATCATCTTGCCCGAAAAACTCCTGTCAGAGGCATCAAATTCGGTGCAAATCTGATCTCCCCCTTGCGCCTAGACGCGCCATGCCTATAACCCACGACAATTTGCAAATAAGGGGGCACTGCCATGCCAAAGCGCACCGACATCCAGTCGATCATGATTATCGGCGCGGGCCCAATTATTATTGGCCAGGCTTGCGAGTTCGACTACTCCGGCGCCCAGGCCTGCAAGGCACTGCGCGAAGAGGGTTACCGTGTCATCCTCGTCAACTCCAATCCAGCTACGATTATGACCGATCCGGGGTTGGCCGATGCGACATATATCGAACCAATCACCCCCGAAGTCGTTGCCAAAATTATCGAAAAAGAACGGCCCGATGCCTTGTTGCCCACGATGGGCGGGCAAACAGGCCTGAACACGTCGCTTGCACTTGCTGATATGGGCGTGCTTGAAAAATTCAACGTCGAGATGATCGGCGCCAAGCGCGAAGCCATTGAAATGGCTGAAGATCGCAAGCTTTTCCGCGAAGCCATGGACCGCCTCGGCATTGAAAACCCCAAGGCCACAATCATCACAGCCCCCGAAGTCGACGGTAAACGTGACATCAAGGCGGGTCTGCAACTCGCCGTCGATGCCATCGAATATGTCGGGCTACCCGCAATCATCCGCCCCGCCTTTACTCTTGGCGGCACTGGCGGTGGCGTGGCGTATAACCGCGAAGAATACGAATACTACTGCCGCACCGGAATGGAGGCCTCACCCGTCGGGCAAATCCTTGTCGACGAATCTTTGCTGGGCTGGAAAGAGTTCGAGATGGAGGTTGTGCGCGACCGTGCCGACAACGCCATCATCGTCTGCGCCATTGAAAACGTGGATCCAATGGGCGTGCATACTGGCGACTCGATTACAGTCGCCCCGGCCCTCACCCTGACAGATAAAGAATACCAGATCATGCGGACGCACAGCATCAACGTGCTGCGCGAAATCGGGGTTGAAACGGGCGGGTCCAACGTACAATGGGCCGTGAACCCCGACGACGGGCGCATGGTTGTTATTGAAATGAACCCCCGTGTGTCACGCTCATCAGCACTGGCGTCAAAAGCGACCGGTTTCCCAATCGCCAAGATCGCTGCGAAATTGGCCGTCGGTTACACGCTGGATGAATTGGACAACGACATCACAGGCGTGACCCCTGCATCGTTCGAGCCCACAATCGACTATGTTGTCACCAAAATCCCGCGCTTTGCCTTTGAAAAATTTGCTGGGTCCGAACCTCACTTGACCACGGCCATGAAATCCGTTGGCGAGGCGATGGCCATCGGCCGCACTTTCCACGAGTCGATGCAAAAGGCGCTCGCCTCAATGGAAACGGGCCTCACTGGGTTCGACGACATCGACATTCCCGGCGCCCCCGACGCCGCCGCGGTCACAAAAGCGTTGGCGAAACAAACCCCTGACCGCATCCGTGTTATCGCGCAAGCCATGCGCCACGGTCTGTCTGACGACGATATCTTTGCTGTCACTAAATTCGATCCATGGTTCCTCGCACGTATCCGCGAAATCATCGACATGGAGGCCGAGATCAAATCAAACGGCCTGCCAGTAACTGAAGAGGGCCTGCGCCGCGTCAAAATGTACGGCTTCACCGACGCGCGCCTCGCGATCCTGACCGGCCGATCTGAGGACCAAGTGCGCCGTGCCCGCCATAACTTGGGCGTCAATGCCGTGTTCAAACGGATCGACACCTGTGGCGCGGAATTCGAGGCGCAGACGCCCTATATGTACTCTACTTACGAGTCCCCTGTTATGGGCGAGGCGGAATGCGAAGCGCGGCCCTCGGATCGCAAAAAAGTCGTCATCCTCGGCGGCGGTCCCAACCGCATCGGCCAAGGGATCGAGTTTGATTATTGCTGCTGCCACGCCTGTTTCGCCCTGACTGATCAGGGGTACGAGACCATTATGATCAACTGCAACCCCGAGACGGTTTCCACTGACTATGACACCTCCGACCGCCTCTATTTTGAGCCGCTGACTTTCGAACACGTCATGGAAATCCTGCGGGTCGAACAGGACAACGGGACACTCCACGGGGTTATCGTCCAATTCGGCGGGCAAACCCCATTGAAACTCGCCAACGCACTGAACGATGCTGGCATCCCGATCCTCGGGACCACCCCTGACAGTATCGATCTGGCCGAAGACCGCGAGCGGTTCCAAAAGCTTGTGCAAGACCTAGGCCTGCGCCAACCCGTCAACGGCATTGCCTCTACCGACCAAGAAGCGCTGGATATCGCCGAAGGTATCGGCTTCCCGCTCGTCATCCGCCCCTCATTCGTTCTTGGCGGTCGTGCAATGGAAATCGTGCGCGATATGGACCAGCTGCGGCGCTATATTTCCGAGGCCGTCGTTGTGTCCGGCAAAAGCCCGGTCCTGCTCGACAGCTATCTCTCGGGCGCTGTCGAAGTCGACGTGGACTGCCTCTCTGACGGCAACGCGACCCATGTTGCGGGCATCATGCAGCACATCGAAGAGGCCGGCGTACACTCTGGCGATAGTGCTTGTTCGCTGCCGCCCTACTCGCTGTCCGACGCGATGATCGCAGAAATCCGGAGCCAGACAGAAAAGCTCGCCAAGGCGCTCAACGTCGTGGGCTTGATGAACATCCAGTTCGCGGTCAAAGACGAAACCGTCTATCTGATCGAGGTGAACCCCCGCGCCTCCCGCACCGTGCCCTTCGTCGCGAAGGCAACCGACAGCGCCATCGCCTCCATCGCCGCACGGCTGATGGCGGGCGAACCGCTGTCAAACTTCCCTCTGCGCGAACCTTACCCTGAAACAGAAAACCCGATGGACGTGCTACCCTTGGGCGACGCCTTCACTTTGGCAGACCCAAATACACCGTGGTTCAGCGTAAAAGAGGCCGTCCTGCCCTTCGCCCGCTTCCCCGGCGTCGACACGATCTTGGGGCCAGAAATGCGATCCACCGGCGAAGTCATGGGCTGGGACCGGTCCTTCCCGCGCGCGTTCCTCAAGGCGCAGATGGGCGCGGGCACGGAACTGCCCGAGGCAGGCACCGTCTTCATCTCGATCAAGGACGCCGACAAAACGGACGCCATGCTGGAAGCCGCGCAAATGCTGCTGAAACTGGGGCTGACCATCGTGGCGACACGGGGCACCGGCGCATGGCTCACTGAAAACGAAATCGCGTGCGAAGTAGTGAACAAAGTTTACGAAGGCGGTCTGACCATCGTCGACCGGCTCAAAGACGGGCACATCGCACTGGTCTTCAACACCACCGAAGGGGCCGCCGCCGTCGACGACAGCCGTTCCATCCGCGCCGTCGCCCTCTACGACAAAATCCCCTACTTCACGACAGCCGCCGCATCACACGCTGCCGTGCTGGCGATGCAGGCACGGGTTGAAGGGGATGTTGGGGTGAGGTCGTTGCAGGGGTGAGAAGAGCGATAGTACAGCGCCTTTACGCAGTCCATACGGAGCCAGAACGCTGCGTTCCGGTGGACATTCCCGCGTCGCGCGCCTTAGTGTGACCCGACAATTTGGGGGGCCATCATGCACAACGTCGCCATCACAGGAACCGGGGTTTTTACACCCACCGAAGCCATCACAAACGACGAACTGGTCGCCGCCTTCAACAGCTATGCGGACCTGTGGAACGCTGAAAACGCCGAAGCGATTGCAGCAGGCACGGTCGAGGCGAAGACCCATTCGTCCAGTGATTTTATCGTCGCGGCATCTGGCATAGAGCAGCGCTATGTCCTTGATAAAGAAGGCGTTCTCGACCCATCGCGCATGTATCCCCGCTTTACCCCGCGCGCCGACGACCAGCCCGGTTTCATGGCCGAGATCGGCGTCGATGCCGCCCAAAAAGCATTGTCCGCTGCCGGTGTCGCCGCATCAGACGTCGATCTGGTAATCTGTGCCGCCTCCAATATGGAACGCGCCTATCCTGCAATCGCTGTGGAAATTCAACAGCTTCTGGGCGCGGGCGGCTTTGCCTTCGACATGAACGTCGCGTGTTCCAGCGCTACCTTCGGCATTCAAACGGCGGCTGACATGATCCGCGCAGGCTCCATCCGCCGCGCTCTCGTCATCAACCCCGAGATTTGTTCGGCGCATCTGGAATGGCGCGACCGCGATTGTCACTTCATCTTTGGTGATGTCGCGACCGCTGTCTTGCTGGAGCGGGACGAAGACCTGGTAGCACCCCATTTTAAGGTGCTTTCAACCCGCTGCGCCACGCAGTTCAGCAATAATATTCGCAATAATAATGGGTATTTACGCCGCACCATCGACGCTATGGAAGACCGCCGCGATATGCAATTCATGCAAAACGGGCGCAAGGTTTTCAAGGAGGTGCTGCCACTTGTCAGCAAACATATAGCAAATCACATGGCAGACGAAGATATCGCCGCAGATGACCTAAGGCGCCTTTGGCTGCACCAAGCCAACAAAACCATGAACGACTATATCGGCAAAAAGGTTCTAGGCCGAACGCCCGAGCCCGAAGAACAACCCAACATTTTGCAAGACTACGCGAACACGTCCTCGGCGGGATCGATCATCGCATTTTCAAAACATTCCAATGACATGGCGCCCGGCGACAAAGGGTTGATCTGTTCCTTCGGGGCGGGTTATTCCGTTGGCTCTGTCGTCGTTGAACGCGCTTAGGGAACGGAATATCTCGTGAAACTCATCATCGTCACCGGACTGCTTTTGACACTCACCGCTTGCGGCGTGCCTTTTGTTCCACTGATTTAACCGCTGACCCGTTTATGGACGTCTTCAAGTGTCTCAACCCGCTCGGAATACCGATCCGTCAGCATGTCACTGCGTCCGCGTGTCATCACTGTAAAACGCGCTAGCTCTTCCATCACATCGACAATCCGGTTGTAGAGGGATGAGGGTTTCATCCGCCCACCTTCAAATTCTTTCCATGCCATCGGGACAGAGGATTGATTGGGGATTGTGATCAACCGCATCCAGCGCCCCAGGATGCGTAACTGATTGACAGTATTGAAAGACTGCGATCCACCGCTCACTTGCATGACCGCCAAAGTCTTGCCTTGCGTGGGCCGGATCCCTCCGATTGGCGACAGGGGCAGCCAGTCAATTTGCGTTTTCATGATGCCTGTCATTGCGCCATGCCGTTCCGGGCTGGACCACACCATACCTTCGCACCAAAGCGCCAGATCACGCAGCTCGGCAACTTTGGGATGATCGGCATCTGCATCATCCGGCAACGGAAGCCCAGCTGGATCAAAGAACCGCGTTTCACACCCCAATGCACGCAAAACCCGCGCACCCTCTTCCGCGCAAAGACGCGAATAGCTGGTGTCGCGAAGCGAGCCATAAAGCAGCAAGATACGTGGCGGGTGCTGTGAGGCGTCAGGACCTGCCAGGGCCGCAATGTCCAATGGAGCAAGCGCGCCTCGCACGACATTCGGCATATCCGCAGCGTCGATCGGCATCAGGACGTTTCTTCGAGGTGCAACTTCATATCGATTAGCACCTGCTGCAAGGTCGTAGTTTCCCGCAGCATACGCTTGGCTTCGTTGATCGTGATGATACCGTCAGCAATGGATTGCTGGTATTCCGCCATCAACATTGCAAATCGCTGGCTCAGTTTGATCACGTCAGTATTGATACCGCCTTCGCTATTTGTACGCGCGGCGTCGTGGGACATCGTGACACCCCTTAACTCGGCCAATGCAGAGGTTACATGCGGATAAGAGGAGGCGGCTTCCAGCGCCGCGACCGCATCCACCGGCATAAAACGGTCCGCATGCTCATCACTGTCAGAATAGTAACGGCCAAGCGTTGCCTTCGATTTTCCGGTCAGTTCGCAGGCCGCTTCGATACCCACATCTTTGACCAAAGCCTCAGTGTGTTTCTTGAGATAACTGCCATGTCCCGCCATACGTGTACTCCACTCTTACGCCGCTGCCCCAACGGCAGGGGAATTTTACTTTTCGTTTCCCATTTTATGCAAATGCACCGTATGGCAAAAATAATCCAGTCTCGTGTGTTGAGACTTGTTAAAGAGTTGTCGTGCTGAGTGGTACGATGTGTTTGGATCGCGATCCGCTCACTCCCGAAGGTGTCCACTTCACCCGGGAACATTTCTGAGCAGTTATGCTGCTGCACGGTCTTGCCAATAAGGCAAAGCCGACGTTAATCAGTTCACATGGCCAAACTGTATTTCAACTATTCCACCATGAACGCGGGCAAATCGACCGTGCTCTTGCAGGCGTCGCACAATTACATTGAGCGGGGCATGCAGACGTATCTGATGATCGCCCGCTTTGATGACCGTGCCGGAGTTGGTCGCATTGGCAGCCGGATTGGGATCGGCGCAGAGGCCGATACCTTTGGCGCAGAAGACGACTTGTTCGATATGATCAAAACGCGGTTGGACGCAGGGCCATGTGCTTGTGTGTTTCTCGACGAGGCGCACTTCATGACGCCGGATCATGTTTGGCAGCTTGCCCGCGTCGTCGATGATCTGAACGTGCCCGTTATGACCTACGGCTTGCGTGTGGACTTTCGGGGGCGACTGTTCCCCGCCTCTGCCTCTTTGCTCGCTCTGGCCGATGAGATGCGCGAAGTCCGCACCATTTGCCACTGCGGGAAGAAGGCCACCATGGTCGTGCGCAAGGACGAAGCTGGCAATGTTCTGGCTGCTGGCGATCAAATCGTCGTGGGCGGAAACGAGCGCTACGTATCGCTTTGCCGCCGCCACTGGCGCGAAGAAATGGGCGAATATGCCG
>Ga0115562_1001470_pt1 | contig 17400 bp, 18 predicted proteins | sample COGITO_mtgs_1105_6_FD_87200 | JGI IMG/M metagenome (GOLD analysis project Ga0115562, IMG submission 87200) | Pelagic marine microbial communities from North Sea - COGITO_mtgs_110516 | ecosystem: Environmental > Aquatic > Marine > Epipelagic | place: Germany:Helgoland, sampling site Kabeltonne...
AGGCGATCCAGTCGTCTCCGGATGCGCCTTCCATCGTCTCATGGCCTTGGTCGATGATCATCGAAATGGCGTTGTCATGGTAGGGCGTTATCGGCGCGCCAGTTGTGTCGTGGCTATAGTAGGTCCAATCGGGGCACGCAGAGAGACCGACGGCATCGACGCCAAGAAAATAGAGCGCGGCTTTGATGTTGGCGGCGTTGTTCGCGGGCGTATCGGGGGTTGGTTCGCCGACGGCATCACCGTCTTGCAGCAGCACAAAAGCCCCCAGTGACGGGCGGAATGCATAGGCGGCAGCCGATTTGCGCACGTAGTTGCCGTTCTTGGTGGCCTCTTGCACGTGCTTTCCCATATCGCCGAAAAGGCCACGCACAAAGAGATTGGCACGCTTTGGTACGCGAGCCACATTGGGGCGGTCGATGTATGTGGTGGGCTCATCCACACGCTTGAGGGTCTCAAAGGGATGCGGGCCAAGGGCGAAATCGCGCTTGGCAAAAGGGTCGCGCGTGCGCGCCGTTTTGGCATGCGCGCCAAGCCCGGTTTGATAGCTGCTGGGTGGTTTTTGACCCAGTGCTATAGGGCTGTCTGGTGCCATCGCAAGCGTGGTTGTGACCGCTGCGAGACCGTATCTGTCGCCAGTGAAAGGATTTACGAGACTGCCATCTTCAAGGCTCACAAGACCCGCTTGCAGCGCCAATGCGCCCAGATGAATGTCGGAGGCGGCCATAGAGTGCGCACGGGCATCATACCCCAATGTTCGTATGTAGCTGGCCAGTGTAACTGCCGTTTCCATACTGCGCAGACAGGCGCGTTGCGGCAGCGCATCTTTGATCCAGTCTGTGCCTTGCTCACCGTCAACAGGTGCGCGCGGATGATCGTAGAGGAACACCAGCGCATGCGTATGATGGCGGCAATCCACCGGCGGCAGTGCCATGCTTTCGCGCAGACCTGCCATAATCACGTCAATGCCTGCAGCCAGCGATTTTGGCTGGATGGTGCGTAACTTGTCCGCCAATCGATCCACATCTGGATTGGCAATTGGCGCATCGAGCCAAGCCTGAGCGGGCACTTCGCAAACGCCGACCATGCTCGCGTCGCAATAATATCCAAAAGCTTTGAGGTGATTGGCGCGCTGGGTCAGGTCATCGGGTATCTCGGCCATCTCACGCTTGATCATGCCATCGCGGGTGGCATCGAGCATCGCCTGATAATCCTGCATCGCATTGATAATGCTTTTCGGATCATCTGGCCGGCGAAAAGACACCCGTTGGAACGGTGGCAAGGCCGACAAATCGGCCGTTTGCGTCCGGCGCAGGCTTTCCAGTGGAAAGGGGCCAAGATGCATAGGGCGGTCGCGGTAGGATCGAAGTTTCAACATGTTGATTGACACCGTCTTGCGGGCAGGGTCCGGTGTCAATGCACGAAGAATGGGATAGGCCGTGATCAAGGGAATCATTTTCGACAAAGACGGAACGCTCTTTGACTTCAACGCGACATGGGGCGCGTGGACACGCGGTATGCTGGAGGCAGAGACCGGCGGCGATCCGGTGCTTTTTGCAACTTTGGCTGATGTGCTGGGATACGATGTTGCGACTGCAACTTTCCGGCCAGAAAGCATGGTGATCGCATCAACCGCAGGGGAGCTTGCAGAGATGATCCGTTCAGTTCTGCCCGATCTTGATGCCGACGCTCTTTTGGCGCGAATGAACACGGCGGCAGCGGCGGTCACCCAGATCGAGGCGGTTCCACTGCAGAGCTATTTCACACAACTGCGCGACTTTGGACTGTCTCTTGGCATTGCCACCAATGATGCCGAAGCCCCCGCGCGGGCGCATTTGGATCGTGCTGGTGTCTTGGGATTGTTTGACTTCATTGCGGGTTACGACAGCGGGCATGGGGGTAAGCCCGCGCCCGGACAGCTACATGCCTTTTGTGGGCAAACCGGATTGCAGCCTGTCGATTGTCTAATGGTTGGCGATAGCACGCATGATCTGCATGCGGGACGGGCGGCGGGGATGCGGACGGTCGGCGTGCTCAGCGGCCCCGCGCCACGCGAAGAACTCGCGCCGCTGGCGGATGTTGTTCTGGCCGACATTGGCGATATTCCTGACTGGCTGCGATCGGAAAAACTGCTCACATTCTAATTCCGACATCATCTGTCGGTTTCCCATCATCACCTGATGGTTTGCTTTGCAATGCTTGTTCACAAGCAACGAGGGATCGAGCCATGGCTGACACAAGCAAACCAAGGCGACGCGGTGGCGGACGTGCCGGGGCTGCAAACCGGCGCGGAACAGCGGCGATTGAACAGATGCCATGGCGGATTCCGGTCAACACCGACCGCCCGACCGAACCGCTAGGCCCAGAAGGCGTGCAGGCCATCCACGACGGAGCGATGCGAATTCTCGAAGATATCGGGATCGAGTTTCTCAACGAAGAGGCGCTCTTGCTGTTCAAAGAGGCGGGCTGCACAGTCAATGGCACCAATGTGCGGATGGGCCGTGATTGGGTGATGGAGATGCTGGGCCATGCGCCCGCGCAATTCGACATCACACCACGGAACCCGGAAAGAAAAATCACGATTGGCGGCAAGCATATCCTGTTTGGAAATGTGTCATCCCCGCCCAACTATTTCGACTTGGAAATCGGCAAAAAAGTCTCTGGCAGTCGTGCACAATGCGCGGATTTGCTGCGCCTGACGCAATACTTCAACTGCATCCACTTCGCAGGGGGCTATCCGGTGGAACCCGTCGATGTGCACGCCTCTGTGCGGCATTTGGACGTGGTCTATGACAAAATGACCCTGACCGACAAAGTGGCGCACGCCTATTCGTTGGGCAAAGAGCGGGTCGAGGACGTGATGGAGATGGTCAAGATTGCAGGTGGGTTGAGCGAGGAAGAATTCGCGTCCAAACCGCATATGTACACCAACATCAATTCGACGTCGCCGCTCAAGCATGATGTGCCGATGATTGATGGCTGCTTGCGATGTGTGCGACGCGGGCAGGCGGTGATCGTGACGCCTTTCACGCTGGCAGGGGCCATGGCACCTGTGACGATGACCGGCGCGGTGACCTTGTCGATTGCAGAGGCGATCAGTGCGATTGCACTGTTCCAATACGTGCGCCCCGGTGCGCCTTGCGTCATTGGGACGTTCACCAGCAATGTCGATATGAAATCCGGCGCGCCCGCCTTTGGTACGCCCGAATACATGCGCGCAACACAGATGACCGGACAGATGGCACGGTTCTACGGGTTGCCGATGCGGGCTTCTGGTGTTTGTGCGGCCAATGTGCCGGACGGACAAGCGATGTGGGAGACATCAAACTCGCTTTGGTCTGCGGTGCAGTCTGGCACCAATGTTGTGTATCACGCGGCGGGTTGGCTCGAAGGCGGGCTGATCGCCTCACCAGAAAAGTTCATCATGGATTGCGAAGTGATCCAGATGATCCAGCGGTATATGGAGCCGCAGATCGTAGCTACAACACCAGATGACATTGCCTTCGACGCGATTAAAGAGGTTGGGCCGAACGGGCATTTCTTTGGCATTCAACACACCCAGGACCGCTACGAAGAGGCATTCTATCAGCCCATCGTGTCAGACTGGCGCAATTTTGAGGCCTGGGAGGTCGCGGGCGGTGTCTGGACAGCGGAACGGGCGCACCAGACGTTCAAAGATATCATCGCGCAGTTTGAAGAACCCCCGATGGATGTGGCTGTGAAAGAAGAGCTCAAAGCATTTGTCGACCGGCGCAAGTCAGAGGGCGGCGCCCCAACCGATTTTTAGGGCAGCCGCCAACCTTATCATCTTGCCCGAAAAACTCCCGCCGGAGGCACCCTGAGCGTAGGCAAGCAGGGATTTGTCGACTATCGTTGGCCGTAGGGTGGATCCTGATCCACCCTACGAGGTCTCTCCAAGGCACGTTGTGAACTGATCAGCCAGCCGGTTCAGAAGTTGCGCATAAAGATCTGGCCCTGCTTCAAGCCCGATGCCCACCCCATCAATTTGAACAGTTTTTGCATCCGTTCCTTCGGTGATTATGGCCGCCCAGCGTTCCCCGATTTCGGCATCGCTGAAGACACACACAACATTTTGTTCGGCCATCTCTGCCCGGATCTCTGCAATCTGCGCTGGCCCCGGCGTGCGCGCATCAATCCCAGAGATTGCGGCTTGCGCAGTCAGACCGTAGCGCACTTCGAAATACTGATAGCCGTCATGGGGAAGAATATAGGCCCGGTCGGACAGTACAGCCAATTGTTCCGCAATGTTGGCGTCAAGACTGGCCAATGCGGCAGACGCGGCCTCTGCATTGGCTGTATAGACCTCAGCATTCTCAGGATCGCGCGCGCTGAGTTCGGTTGCGATTTCTGCCAGCCAGAGCTGGGCGACGCTGGGGTCAAGCCAAGCATGCGGGTCAAAGTCACCGTGGTCATGGGCGTGATCGTCGTGCTTGTCCTCATCATTGTCATGCGCTGCGTGGTCTTCTTCCTTATCATCGTGGTCATCGTGGTCATCATCTTCGTTGCCGTGATCATCGTCGCCTCTGATGTCCAATTGCACCCAACCTTCCGTGTCCAGCAAGCTGATGTTGGCTGCATTTGGGGCAAGTGTCTCAAGCGGTTCTTCCAGCCATGGTGTCAGGCCGTTTCCGATCCAAAACACGATATCTGCTGTCGATAGCCGTTCTGCATCACTAGGCCGCAGCGCAAAGTCATGCGGATCGGCATTTGTGGGCATCAAGACATCAGGCGTGCCCAGTTCCCCCATCACCTGCGCGGTCAGGCTGTGCAATGGCGCAAAATCGGTCATAACGCGTGGCACGTCCGCCAAAGCAGCGGCAGGTAGTAGAGACGCGGTGGCGAGCAAACGAATCATCTTGTGGTCCTTGTCCTTTGAAAACACCGTTGCTATAATGTGTATGTTATAACATAACAAGGTCGAATTATGCCGCATGACACCCTAGGCTTTGCGAGCCACGATCACACATTCTGCGTCAGTTCCGCACTGGAAGCCGCCGATGCCGCTTGCATAGAGCGGGCGGTGCAGCTGACAGCTGTGCGCAGACGCGTGTTAGAGATTTTGCTCGAAAGCCACGCGGCGATGGGCGCATATGACGTGCTTGCACGGCTGGATGCCGAAGGATTGGGCTCCAAGCCGCCTGTCGCCTATCGGGCGCTTACGTTTTTAGTGGAACAGGGCTTCGTGCACCGGGTCGAGCGGCTGAATGCCTTTATCGCTTGCGTACATCCCGGGGCGGCGCATGACCCTGCGTTCATGATTTGCCGCAGTTGTGGCACAGTGGCAGAGGCGCGCGCCGACGCCGCGATGGATCAAACCGCCGCGCAAAGCGGATTTCAGGTTGAGCAGACCGTGATTGAGGCTGAAGGGCTGTGCCCGTCTTGCCAACCCAAGGATGCCGCATGAGCCTGATTGAAGCACACCATCTTGAGTTTGGCCACGGAAGTCAGCGGGTTCTGCAAGGCGTCAGCCTCGCACTAGAACCCGGTGAAATTGTCACGATTGTCGGCCCGAACGGGTCGGGTAAATCGACGCTGCTGCGCGTTTTGATCGGGGCATTAAAGCCGCAAAAAGGGTCTGTGACCCGCCAAGAGGGACTGCGCATCGGGTATGTCCCGCAAAAGCTGCACATCGATCCGACACTGCCAATCACGGTCGAACGTTTCTTGAACCTTCCGGTCGCTGTTGGGAAAAATGCGGCACTTGATGCGCTTAAGACAGCGGGTGTTGCAGGTGTCAGTTCCCAACAGATGTCACAGCTCTCTGGTGGTCAGTTTCAACGGGTTCTCTTGGCGCGCGCCATTTTGGGCAAACCGCAGGTGTTGATGCTCGACGAGCCAACGCAAGGTCTGGACCAGCCGGGATCGGCCGCGTTCTATCGCCAGATTGATGCGGTGCGCCGTGACCTGGGCTGTGCCGTGCTTATGGTGAGCCATGAGTTGCACGTTGTGATGAGTGCCTCTGATCGGGTTATCTGCCTGAATGGCCATATTTGTTGTGAAGGCACGCCAGAGGTGGTCTCGGCCGCCCCCGCTTATCGTGAACTCTTCGGTACTGGAACCGGAGGTGCATTGGCCCTTTACCGCCATGACCACGATCACGGGCATGACCATGATCATCACCACAACGAGGCGGCAGAATAGATGTTGGATGATTTTCTGGTCCGCGCCGCCTTAGCAGGTATTGGGACAGCGATTGCCGCAGGGCTGTTGGGCTGTTTTGTCGTGTGGCGACGGATGGCCTATTTCGGTGATGCGACGGCCCATGCAGCAGTACTCGGAGTTGCGATTGCACTGCTTTTCGGCACATCGATCACTTTGGGTGTTGGTGTCGTCGCGCTGGCAATGGCGATGCTGATCCACGGATTGAGCGGGCAGGGTGCTTCCGTTGATACGATGTTAGGTGTCTTGGCGCATGGCGCTTTGGCTCTGGGGCTGGTCGCTGTGACGCTGATCCCCGGTCAGCGGATTGATTTGGACGCCTATTTGTTTGGCGATGTCCTGAGCGTGACGCGCATGGATATCGCCGTGATCTGGGGTGGCGGCGCTTTAGTCGTTGCCACACTTTGGTGGCACTGGTCCGCGATGCTCACGGCAACGCTCAACCCGGATTTGGCCTACGCGGCGGGGATCAATCCGCGACGCGAGCAACTGGTCCTAACCCTCTTGCTGGCTGCCGTTGTGGCGGTTGCGATTAAAGTTGTGGGCGCGTTGTTGATCACGGCTTTGCTGATCATCCCAGCAGCTGCGGCGCGCAACTATGCCAGCACACCAGAGCGCATGGCCTTTCTCTCCATGGGTATTGGCGCCTTGTCTGCCATCGCCGGGCTGCGTTTGGCCGTGATCTTTGACACATCTGTCGGTCCGATGATCATTTGCGTTGCGGCACTGATCTTCGCGCTGAGTGCCGTTGGTCGCGGGTTACGGGGCATCGGCACCTAATTGCCGCGAGTCCGCCACAGCGTCGCCGTGTTTTGCGCAAACCCTAGATTGAACAGAATCAATCGATGGGACAGATCAGATGAGACGTGCAGCAAGCCCTTTGGCCGTATTGGCCCTCTCTTTTGTTGGAACAACTGCTGCCGCAAGTTGTGTAACCCCCGCGAACGTCAATCAACTCGCGACTGAAATTGCGGCTGGTTTGAACCAAAGCCGTCGCGCCAACGGTCAAGCACCTCTGCAGTTTAACCGCCAATTAGGTCGGGCCGCCATGGTGCATGCCTGCGATATGCTCGAGAATAACTTCTTTGATCACCAAGGTTCTGACGGATCAAATTCGCAAGCCCGCGTCCAAAATGCGGGCTACCGTGACTGCATTGTCGCCGAGAATATTGCGTGGGGGTATCCGCGTTCCGAGCAAATCGTGAATGGATGGCTGAACTCGCCGGGTCACCGCCGCAACATGCTGCACCCGCGTATCGAAGAATTCGGTGTTGGCATCACTCAAGGCCCCAAAGGGCCGTATTGGGTCTTGGTTGTCGGCAAGCAGTGCTAAGCTAGACGTCCATCCAAATCGTTACAGGCCCATCGTTCGTCAGGTTGACAGCCATGTCAGAACCAAATGACCCCGTGGCGGTTGTGATCCCCAGATCAGAAACATCTGAAACGAACTGTTCGTAAAGCGCGCGCCCAACGTCAGGTTTTGCCGCCGTCGAGAACCCGGGGCGGTTCCCGCGCGATGTGTCTGCGGCCAATGTAAATTGACTAACGATCAAGGCAGCGCCGCCAACATCCACCAGCGAATTGTTCATCTTACCTGCTTCATCTGTAAAAATGCGCAGTTTGCTGATCTTGGCAGCCATGGTTTTGGACTTGGACGGATCATCGCTTTCCATTGCGCAAACGAGGATCAAAAGACCTTTGCCGATCTCGCCGATCACCTCTCCATCGACACGCACAGATGCTTCGGTGACGCGTTGAATAAGGGCTCTCACAATTCGGACGCCCAAGGCGGGTTCGCGCCCGCACGGCTGACCGTGATGGCCGCAACTTTGGCACCAAAGGCGGCGGCGGCCCGAAGGTCAGCTTCGCCAGCTTGCTTGATGCCGTCTTTGCTCAAATGACCGCTTTTGTGCAGCTGCGCCATAAAGCCCGCGCTAAAGGTATCGCCTGCACCAACCGTATCGACGACTTCAGCTTTTTCAGCGGCGACGTCATAGGTCCCGCTTGCAGTCACGATGCTGACCCCATCGCCGCCGCGCGTTAGCAAGATGACCTGTGCGCCGGTACTGGCAAGCAGCGCGTCAGCATCCGTATTTCCAACGATCCATTCCAGATCTTCGTCAGATGTTTTGATAATATCAGCCGCACCCATCATACGGGTCAGACGCGTGCGATACGTCGCCTCGTCGGTGACGAATGATGGCCGGATATTTGGATCAATCATCGTCAGACGATTGGGTGCTTCGCGCAACATCATGGCCTCATAGGCGGCCCCACATGGCTCTACCACAAGGCTAATGCCGCCGAAAAAGAGCGCACTGGCTTCCGTGTTAGGCAGATCGTCGGCTGAAAGCATCCGACCGGCGGTGTTTTCATCATAAAAGGCGTAGGACGCGTGCCCATCAGTCAGCTTTACAAAGGCAAGCGTCGTGGGGCGGTCCGAGATCGCCGCAGGGCTGCTATCTACCTTTGAGGCAGCCAATTGCGCGCGCAGCACATCGCCGAACAGATCAGAGGACAGGCCAGAGAAAAACTGCACCGGTGCGTCCAACCGGCCCAACGCAACAGCGGTATTGAACACCGACCCACCGGCGTGCGGCGCAAAGGCGCTTTCCCCCGCCGCTGTTTCGCGGGGCAGCATGTCAATCAGGGCTTCACCACAGCAAAGGATCATTGGGTATCTCCGGTATTACTGGCTGTTAGCGATAACAAATCCAACGCCAAGCGCAAGTATCAGCCCGATAATAACCGCAAATGCGATCTTCCAAGCTGAATAGGGCCGCTCTCCTTGCACCCGTCCGGTGCGTCCATTGACGACAAAACGGTAGATCTTGCCACGGTATCTATAAGCGGCAAGCCAAACGGGCAGGAGAACATGTTTGAAGGTCACGTCATTCACTGCCGTATTCACCTTGTGTACACGCTGAGCGTCGCCACCGATGTCGTATTTCACATCGCGGTGGATCATCCGGTCCATAAAGGCCCGCGCTTCTGTAAACCCGTCGACTAGCTCGACCTGATACCCCTCGGCGCGAAATCCGGCGAGATATTCAGGGTTATAAGGCTCCAATGCCGAAAGGTCCCAAGGTTCCAACCCATCGGTGTATTTCTTGGGTAGGGATTTGGACGCCAAGACCAAGACATCATCAAAGAACCGCGCGACACGGCCCGATGCTGCCCGCCACCTGGTCTTGCGCACGCGGACCTGTTTGCGTTTGCCGTCACGCATGACAGTCTTGGTTTCGTAGTAATGTGTGCCGCGCTGTCCTGAATACTGGCTTTTGGTATCAGCATCGAAAGTCCAGTAGGGAACATAGATACCGTTCATCTTGCGCCCTTTACGGGCGTAATCCGTGAGGCCATTGGGGGCAAACCACAGGCTGCCCAGCCAATTGACCAAAGACTTACGGGCTTGGCCTTCATCTAGCTCAAATGGCAGCAAGCCGCGCGGTTTGATGTGACGATGCGTGCCAGTGTCGGTGACCACAGGGGTGGCACAGAAGGGGCATTCAGCGGCGTGGATGTCAGGGTCGAATTCGGTCTGCGCGCCGCAGTTGGGGCAGGCGTTTACGCGCGTCTCTTCAATGTCTGCCTCAGCAAGCCTGTCCTGGACCGCGCGCTGGAAATCCAACTCAACTATGCTGCCCGCCCAAGGCCCCGCGCTCTCGATCGGTTGCACATTTCCGCAGTGATCACAGGTCAGCTGATGATCGCCGGGATCAAACCGCAGATCCGACCCGCAAGTGTCGCAGGGAAAGCGGTGTTCTTTCTCAGAGGTTTGTCCGTCAGTCATTACAGTATCTTATGCATAAAGCGGGGCAACATGACGCGCAGCGCTACACCAAAAAGAACATCGTTCGGTTGCCGCGTCATGTGCCGGGCGGAGGCGGTGGCATGATGGTAAAGAGCTGGGCCAGTTCCATGACCTCGCCTGCTTCCATCCAGCCGTCCTGACCTTGAGTCCAGACCATGCTATCGCGGCCTAGTGTCCCTTCTGTCACCATCCGGCCCATTGCGGCCTTGGAGAACGGACCCGTCACTTCACCACCTGACGCAATGTGCCAGACATGCTCAACAGGTGGCGGCGGAGGTGCTGCGGCCGCCGGTGCGCCGCCCCAAGGACCGCCTTGTGCCATCTGGCCAGCCATCGCCATGCCCATGCCAGCGCCAAGACCTGCCGCCATGCCGCCGCCTGCCGGATTGTTCGCGGCAGAGGTCATTGCTTCCGCTGCAGAGTACTGGGTGAACTTGCCCAGATCGCCCGCCAGCCCCATGGATGTGCGCTTGTCCAACGCGTCTTCAACCGCAGGCGGCAGGCTGATGTTTTCGATATAAAGCTCCGGAATCGAAAGGCCGTATTGTTTCATGGTAGGGTCAATCGCCGAGGCGATCAGTTTACCCAGATCAGCGGTATTCGCAGCCATATCCAGCACCGGGATGCCGGATTGCGCGATCACGCGGGAAAATTCCTGCACGATGATATTGCGGATTTGATAGCTGATTTCGTCCATCGTGAATTCGCCATCAGTGCCAACGATTTCGCGCAAGAACACGGCAGGGTCTGCAACCTTGACCGTATAGGTACCAAAGGCACGCAGGCGGGTCGGCCCGAACTCTGGATCGCGCAGCATGATCGGGTTCTTGGTGCCCCATTTCAGATCAGAGAAACGCGTCGTATTGACGTAGTAAATCTCGGACTTGAACGGGCTTTGGAAACCATGATCCCAATGTTGCAGGGTCGTCATGATCGGCATGTTGTTGGTTTCCAACATGTAAAGCCCGGGGGTGAACACATCGGCCAATTGGCCCTCATGCACAAACACCGCTGCCTGTCCCTCGCGGACCGTCAGCTTGGCGCCGTATTTGATCTCGTGCTCTTCACGTTCAAACCGCCAGACCATCGTATCGCGGGTTTTGTCGGTCCAATGGATGACGTCGATGAATTCGCCTGTCAGAAAATCGAAAATGCCCATGTTGTGGCCTCCGTCGTTAATTCAATGGGGATGCAGCGGCATCCGGTTAACTTTGTCCTGGTGTCAGATACTCACGTGCGATCTGCCTTGCGATAGGGGCGGCGACTGCCGGATCCATTCCGGTTTCAAGCCGTGGATCATAGAGCATTTTGAGCAGAAGCTCATCATGCGTCGTCAACAGCGCAAACTCTTCGTCGTCGTTGAAGATTGAAGGGCGTGCACCGGGACTGTCGTTGGCAAGGCCCATGCCTTGGGCCAGCTCTTCATGAATACAGGCGCTACGCATCAGGCTGGGGTGTTCGGCACGGATCATGGCCACGGCTTTGGTATAGTTCGATTGGCCGGGCGCGAAGGTGCCGATCACAACGCAAAGCTGGTCGCGTGGCAGGTTCACAAAAGTTCGTACCGTTGCGTCAGAAATGCTGGGGATCAGTTCACGCAGACGCGGGCCATAAGCGCGGCGATCATCCTCGCCAAGAAAGAGCACACGGAAATTCGGGTTGCGGTCTGTCATCTGGATAGGCACGCCTGTGGCCCGGCTCAGACGCGCGGCGTAGGTGCTGATACTGGCCAAGTCGGCGTCACGCTGCGCGAGAGGGACGGTATCGCCAAACTCCACCGACATACGGATCGGACCGGTCCAGCGGCGCAGTTTGGATATCGTGGCCTGCGGGCGCTGAAAGTCGCTATCATCGCGGTATTCGTTGAAGAGGGCGATTCGCACAAAGTTCCGTGCCAGTTGCGTGTCGGTAAATGGCGTATCCGGCCCACCGCCATCGCCGCGCAGCAACCCTTGGGTGAGCAGATCGTTTTGTAGGCGGGTGTAATATGTTGATAGGTCCCGGCTTGCTTGGCTGGGGGGTGTTACAACCGGACCTACCGGTTGTTCCGGTTCCACCACAGGAGGCGGAGGTGGTGCTATCGGAGGCATCAACAGGTCGCACCCCATCACACCCGTCGCAAGGACGAGCATCAGGATGCGCCTTGTCATGCCCCCAATCGCCATTGTTTACTCAGCGCCAGCGGCTGTGCCGATGTTGTCACCTGTGCCGGTGCCGCGCGCTTTGGCAGAGGCAAGAGTTTCCTTCAACTCCTGCTCCATCTTCTGCAACTCTGTCTCGGCTTCGGCACGCTTGCGCTTGCCTTCGTCTGCAATCTCAAGGCTTTCGTTGATCGTCGCGATCAGATTGGCATTGGCTTCTTTCACCGCGTTGATGTCAAATACACCGCGCTCCATTTCTTCGCGGATCGTGCGGTTGGCCATGCGCAGGTTTTCGGCGTTGGATTTGAGCAACTCGTTGGTCAGATCATTTGCATCACGCACCGCTTCTGCCGCCTCGGACGAGCGTTGGATAGTGACGGCTTGGGCCAGCTGGGTTTCCCAAAGCGGCACTGTGTTAACAAGCGTCGAGTTGATCTTGGTGACCAGGGACTTGTCGTTTTCCTGCACCAGACGGATGGACGGCAACGATTGCATCGTGACTTGACGGGTCAGTTTCAGGTCATGCACGCGGCGTTCCAGATCATCGCGGGCAGAGCGCAGATCACGCAGTTCCTGCGCCTTCATCACCGCTTGATCCTCAGCGGCAGCCTGTACTTCAGCCTCTTTCGCTGGGATTGTGGTGGCATCAAGATCAGCAATTTTGGCTTCGCCAGCAGCGATGTATAGACCCAACTCGTCATAGAAATTCAGCGTCTTATCATAGAGCATATCCAGGCTCTCGATATCCTTCAGCAACACATGTTCGTGCTTGAGCAGATCATCGGTGATCATATCGATCTGGCCTTGGACCTCTTCGAACTTGGCGGCGAATTTTGCCATCGGTGCAGCGCGTCCCAGCAGCTTTTCCCACCAGCTGCGCTTGCGGCGCACGTCCAGCTCAGAAATCGAGAATCCGCGGATCGTTGTCACGATGTTGCGCAAGGAGTCGCCTGCAGGACCGACGTCTTTGTTGCGCACACCCGCCAGCATTGACTGGCTGATGACCTGCAACTCGGCTTGCGCAGAGGACCCGAAAGACACGATAGAATTGGTATCTTCGATGTTAATCTCGGCCACGCGTTTTTCAATCTCAGCGCTTGTTGGCGGATCGGCGGCTTCAAGTGTGATCAACTCACCCTTTGGCTCTGCCAAGACAACGGCGGTGACTTTTTCGACTTCGGCAAGTGCCGCTTCGGCCTTTTGGCGGATCGTATCTGACATTAGTCGTTCCCTTTCGGTTTCATGCTGACGCCCTCACGCTGGAGGCGGTCGCGGAGTACTTTGATTTCAATATCCATATCGCTGCGGTCATCGAGCAGCATTTTGTCGGTGCGGGCAGCAAAGTTCTGTTCCAGATCGTCTAGCAGTGCCTCGTAGTCTGCACGCACACTGGCATCTTTCTTGCGCGCATAAAGATCGACAAACTTGATCGTCGCGTCGCGCGCGCCCATCAAGTAGACGCCCAAGAACTTCCGCGCACCGCTAAGGTCACGTGGGTCTTCTTCGACGGTGCGGATCATGCGGCGGGCGATGATTTGAAAATCCTCGACCCTGTCGGTCAGGCGACGGTCAGACACGGCCTCGATTTGCGATTTCATGACATCGAGATGCGCTTCAGCCTCATCCACCACCCTAGCCACGCGGTCTTGCTGAAAGGCATCGACGCCCTCCATACGTTTGTCGGCCATCGGATCAATCCCGAAGGTGGCGGTATGCAGACCCGCGGCAGCGATGCCGTAAAGGATAGATCCGATCACGCCGCTATCGCCTGTATAGGCGGCGATTGTCACGCCGACGCCGGTTAGAACGGTGGCCAGCATCTTGCGCGGGAGGGCCGGACGCTTTGCGATCTTGCGCGCGTTGAACGCCGCTTCAGCCTGCAGCCCTTCTTGTAGCAACCACGCAGCAAGTGTCAGCGTTGCGGCACCCACCAAGGCCGTGACCAGAGTGACCGGTCCATCATTCAGCGAGGTTGCTGCCAGAACAATCGCAGGCATATAAAGCAGCTTCACCCGCCCGCCCGAGACCGCGATTTGCCGGTCGCTTTGCACAGTATCACGCGGGCCGGTCGCAGGCTGCCCATCGGGGCTGAATTTTCCGCCAAAGCGCTTGGCCATCAGGTGCCCCCCAACCAGCCAGAGGCGACGCCAAACATCAGCACGACCAGCAAGACATAAGTGATCCGTCGGAATTTCGCAGGCATATCGTCGGTATCCTTTACAGCGCTCGATTGGGTGACGGCCATCATTGTTCCCAGCACTGCTGTGATTGCAATCGCAACCACGGCCACAAAGGCTACAACAAGGATCAATCGCACCATTTTCGCGTTACTCCGCCAGTTTCATTCATTTTCCAGATAGGCAGGAAAGGGGTGATTTACGAGTGTCTCTGTAGTGCGGCCCGTTCTGCATTAAGTTTGCGGGAATAGCCGGACTGAATAATTTCGACTGCGACCAGCACCACAACAGAGAAGTAGAATGTGGATTTTGACATCGGAATGATGTCTTGGCCAAAGACCATGATTTTCAGACTATCGTCATGCATCGCATGTGCCGCCGCAGGGCCGGCCTCGCCGAGTAGGACAACACCAACGATCAACAGGATGAACAGGCCAAGCACCTCGTACATCCGGTTCTTTTCCAAGAACCGCGTCACACCATCGGCAAGTAGAAGCATCGCAAGGCCCGAAAGAATGATCGCAAAAGCAAGGATCGGGAAGACATCGGTGATCGCGAGCGCGGAAAGCACTGAGTCGAACGAAAAGATCAGGTTCATGATGACAATCATGATAACAACCTGCACTGCAGACTTTGCACCTTTGCCTTCGACATCATGATCCAAGTTATCCATCGACAGCATATGCCCGATTTCCTTGACTGCCGTATACATGATGAACGCGCCGCCAAAGACAAAGACGATCGTGGCAAAGTTTACGCCGCCTTCGATCACGCCCACCCAGTTCATGATGAAAAATGGCTCTGATAGAGAGTCAATCAGCTGGATCATTGTGAAGAGCAGAACAACCCGCAGGGCGACCGCGATGATGATCCCCCAAGTCCGTACTGACTTTTGTTGTGCGACTGGTGCGCGCTTACTCTCAATCGAGATATAAAGTAGGTTGTCGAAGCCTAGAACTGCTTGCAAAAAGCACAGCATGATCAGGTTGATAGCGTTTTCTAGCGTTAGCAGGTCGGCCAAAGCGGAGTCCCCCAGGAGATTTAGTTAATGCTAGCATGCACAACCCCTGTGACAGGACAAGGTTCAAACGGGGCGCTTTTTCCCCCTAGTGGGGCGGTTGACAGGCTTTCGTACCCGTTTCGGCACAGGTTTGCCGGAAATGCCTAACTGATCGCGCACTACGCGTTGTTTGAGCTCTTCAACTTCGCCCTGTTTCAGGGCGGCGAGTTGGAATGGGCCATAGCTGACACGGATAAGCCGGTTCACCGTGACATTGAGTTCTGCTAATGCGCGGCGAATTTCACGGTTTTTGCCTTCCCGCAGGCTGATAGTAAGCCACGCGTTCGCCCCTTGCTGGCGATCAAAGGTCACGACCATGGGTTGATAATGGACCCCTTCAACCGTGATACCGGCGCGCAATTCGTCCAGCTTGGCCTCGCTAACAGACCCGTTGATCCGCACGCGGTAGCGGCGCAGCCAACCGGTTGAGGGCAATTCTAGCTTACGCTTTACTTCGCCGTCGTTGGTCAGCAGCAGCAAACCTTCGGAGTTCAGATCGAGTCGCCCAACCGACATCACACGCGGCATGTTTTCAGGCAGAGACGCGAAAACCGTAGGGCGGTCCTTTTCGTCCCGCTCGGTCGTCACAAGGCCCGCAGGCTTGTGGTATAGCCAAATGCGCGGCGGCTCTGGTTCGCCAACTTGCTTGCCATCCACAACGACACGGTCATCTGGCGTCACGTTCAGTGCGGGACTGGTTATGGTCTTGCCGTTCACGCTAACGCGTCCGTCTTCGATCATGCGTTCGGCCTCGCGGCGGCTGGCAACGCCTGCGCGTGAAAGGACTTTGGCGATGCGGTCGCCGGGGGGAGGTGTTTCAGTGTTCATATCAGCCCCATAACTGCTTTGATCGCCCCTTGCCAGAGATAGCAGAGGCGGTGCATCACAAGGGATGGATTTTCGCACGTATATGAATGTGGCTTTGGACGAGGCGCGCGCGGCGGGCGCACGCGGCGAGGTGCCGGTGGGGGCGGTCGTCATTGGACCTGACGGAATTGTTGCTCAAGCTGGTAACCGGACGCGCGAATTGCATGATCCAACCGCGCATGCCGAGGTGTTGGCTATTCGTGCGGCTTGTGCAGCTTTGGGGCAAGAGCGGCTAACTGGGTACGACCTCTACGTCACGTTGGAACCTTGCCCAATGTGTGCGGCCGCCATCGGCAATGCGCGGATTGCACGGCTTTACTACGGTGCCGCCGACCCGAAGTCCGGTGGGGTCGGGCAGGGGCCGCGCATTTTCAGCCATCCGCAGTGCCATCACGTTCCCGAAGTCTATGACGGCATTGATGCGCAGAGCTCTGAAGTGCTCTTGCGCGATTTCTTTGCCGCGAAGCGTTAAAACTCAACCATCTCCATCACCGCAGGCATGCGCACATCCAAGTCTGGCAGTGCATCCGCTAGCGGCTGCGCTGATTGCGCCAGAAGCGGGAAGGTGCCGTAGTGGCAAGGGATCACCGTCTTGAAGTTGAAGTACCGCTTGGCCGCATAAGCCGCCCCTTCCATCCCCATCGTGTAATGCCCGCCACAGCACAAGATGCCGATGTCAGGGTTATAGAAATCGCCCATCCAGTCCATATCAGCCATAATATCGGTGTCGCCTGACAAATAAATCGTATGGCCGTTGCCCTTGATCATGTAACCCGATTCTGTCCCGGCATAGGCTGCGCCAACGGAAGACGAATGCGTCGCCTGTACCATCGAAACCATCGCCCCACCCAGATCAACGGTGCCACCTTTGTTGAACTCGACAGTCTCGTGGGCGCCAAAGATTGCGCAAAGTTCTGGAATTCCTACAACGGGGGCACCGGTTTCCTTGGCGATCGCATCAACCTCTGAGGTGTGATCGAAATGACCATGGGTCAGCAGGATATGAGTGGCACCAGCAAGTGCGGTCGCACGGTGTTCATTCGGAAAGGATGGATTGCCCTCCAGCCATGGGTCGATCAATAACACGGCCCCTTCGATTTCAATCCGGAAACTTGCGTGCCCCAGCCAAGTGATTTTCATATTGCCCTCCATCGCTTTGTCGGC
>Ga0115562_1001473_pt1 | contig 17390 bp, 17 predicted proteins | sample COGITO_mtgs_1105_6_FD_87200 | JGI IMG/M metagenome (GOLD analysis project Ga0115562, IMG submission 87200) | Pelagic marine microbial communities from North Sea - COGITO_mtgs_110516 | ecosystem: Environmental > Aquatic > Marine > Epipelagic | place: Germany:Helgoland, sampling site Kabeltonne...
GCCTCTGCTGGTGGCGGTGGTAAGGGCATGCGCATCGCGTGGAACGACACAGAGGCCCGCGAGGGGTTTCAGTCGTCCAAGAATGAGGCTGCGAATTCCTTTGGCGACGACCGTATCTTTATTGAAAAATTCGTCACCCAGCCACGCCACATCGAAATTCAGGTGCTTTGTGACGGGCATGGCAATGCCGTCTATTTGCACGAGCGTGAATGTTCGATCCAGCGTCGCAACCAGAAAGTTATCGAAGAGGCACCAAGCCCTTTCTTGGATGAGGCGACCCGCAAGGCGATGGGCGAACAATCCGTCGCGTTGGCGCAAGCCGTGGGTTACACCAGCGCCGGTACGGTTGAATTCATCGTTGATGGCGATCGCAACTTTTTCTTCTTAGAGATGAACACCCGTTTGCAGGTGGAACACCCTGTGACCGAGTTGATTACAGGGATCGACCTTGTCGAACAGATGATCCGCGTCGCCGCGGGTGAAAAGCTGCCGTTCCAACAGTCTGATCTGAAGATCAATGGCTGGGCGATGGAAAGCCGCCTTTATGCCGAAGACCCTTACCGCGGCTTTTTGCCTTCAATTGGTCGTTTGACCCGCTATCGCCCCCCTGTTGAAGAGGCGACAGCGACACGTGCGGTCCGCAATGATACCGGCGTTTTTGAAGGCGGCGAGATCAGCATGTATTACGATCCTATGATCGCCAAGCTGTGCACATGGGCCCCGGATCGCGCAACAGCGATTGAGGAAATGCGCCTCGCGCTGGACGGGTTTGAGCTGGAAGGGATCGGACACAACCTGCCGTTCCTGGCGGCGGTCTATGACCACCCAAAGTTCACCAGTGGCAATATGACGACTGCCTTCATCGAAGAAGAATACCCAGATGGCTTTGACGGTGTCACGCTTGATGAGGACAGCTGCCAGCGCATCGCCGCTGCAGCGGCGGCCATGCACCGCGTTGCTGAAATCCGGCGTACACGCATTTCTGGCCGCATGGATAACCACGAGCGCCATGTTGGCGAGGATTGGGTGGTCAAACTACAAGGTCATGCCCACGACGTAAAAATCAGCGCCGATAAGACCGGAGCGAATGTTGCCATTAACGGCAAATCGCTGCGCGTCGAAAGTGACTGGACGCCGGGTGACCCGCTGGCGCGTTTGATGGTTGACGGTAAACCTCTGGTGCTGAAGATCGCCAAGATTTCTGGCGGCTTCCGCGTGCGCTATCGCGGCGCGGATATTAAGGTCCATGTGCGCACACCACGTCAGGCCGAGCTTGCCGATCTGATGCCAGAAAAGCTGCCGCCAGACACATCAAAATACCTGCTTTGCCCCATGCCGGGTTTGATCGTGAAAATAGACGTGGCCGAAGGTGACGAAGTGCAGGATGGTCAAGCGCTGTGCACCGTTGAGGCGATGAAGATGGAGAACATCTTGCGTGCTGAAAAGAAGGGTGTCGTCAAATCGATCAAAGCAGGCGCTGGTGACAGCCTTGCCGTGGACGAAGTGATCATGGAGTTCGAATAGGTGGGCTTTGCGATCTCCCTTACATCTGTGTCTGAACAGGATCGGCCAGTTTTTCTGACGAATGCCGGCCTGTCGGAAACCAGTGCACCAGATCCTGAAAACGAAACGCGGCTGAGTGGCGCGCTTTGGCAAGGCCAATATCTGACTTGGCGCAACGAGCGTATGACCAAAGGTCTGGCCTCTCCAGAATATGGTCTGATCTCGAAAGGGACTAGTGTGCTGACACTTGGGGTAGATGAAACCGCTATGGGCGCTGTGGTTGCACTTTACGAGGATGGAAAAGAGGTTTGGGGTGCCAGCGGTCTTGAGGATCAATATGTCGCAGATGGGCCTGTTCCGCTTGAAGAAGATGAGCTGAAAGAGCTTTGCTATGCACAGACTGTCGCTGTGTTCGGTCAAGAGCAGGCGAAGGCCGACGCAGAGGAAGACGCGGATTTTACCGATCCGTTCTCTATGGTGGTAGAGCTTTTTGTCGCGCAAACCGGTTTTCGCTATGACGGCCACGACGTAGAAAACTTCATGGAGCTGGCAGGCGAAATGCCGTTCCCAAAACCGTGGTGGAAGTTCTGGTGAAAGGCTGGCTGGCATATAGTGCTGCTTTTGCTTGCGCTCTTGGCGCGGCGGCGCTGTGCTATATGGCAGCTTTCTATGCGTTGATGTCCGGCAGCGGGTTCGGTGTTGCAGGTTTCATCTTGCTCGCCGTTATCTGTCCTGTGCTTGCGGGCCTCGTGGTTTTTGGCGCGGCGTTCAGCGCTTTTGCGCGGCAGTCATTGGATATGGCGAGTTGGGCGCAGGGGCTCGCATTTGTGGCAGTCGCCACGGCTGTTTGCTTTGGCCTCGTCGTGGGCGATGTGCTGGAGGAGATATTTGCGATGCTCTTGCTGGTGGCGGCACTCTTTTTCGGAGGGCGCATGATGATCATGCGCGCCACTGATGAGTGAGTGTTACTGCCCGACCGTTCGCCGATCCGAGATTTCTTGCTGGCGCAAAGGCATTTTATCGATGGACCGTGAGAGCTCGCGCACGCTCCAAGGCGATGGCTTGCGCAGGGCAACCCGCCCGTCTTTGCCGACCAATGCCATCATATATCCACGTGGTCGCAGCGTTGTGCGCACGTCTGACATAATCGCCCGATCCGTATCAGTGATCACGATCACATCACGTTCAGCCAATTCACCCATATCAGCCAGCAATAAATCCATCTGTTGCTGGAAGCGCGGGTCGTTCGGCGTGTCTGCGAAGACGACAAGCGGGCGTACCACCCATTGCAGGTCATCCAAATTGATCTCTGCGCCGTCAAAGACCTGTGTTCGGTCCTCTTCCCAGCGTTCGAGTACGGTCAGCTCTTGTGCGGTTGCGGGCAGAGCAATGAGCACGGCGAGTGCGATGTTCGTCAATAACTTCATAACTTTGGATATAGAGGCGCTCGCGCCAAAAGCTAAGGGGCAACCGCATTTTGGTGCAAACAAATGCGCGTTATCCCATCCAACCCCTGCCGGAGGTCACAATGTCTGATAAAAAAACATGGGAAGAAATTGCCAGCAAAGAGCTGCGTGGCAAGCCTTTGGACGCCCTGACTTGGGATACATTGGAGGGAATTCCAGTCCAGCCGCTTTATACAGCCGATGATGCGGACGGATTGCCGCATATGGGCGGAATTCCCGGCGAGGCGCCTTTCACACGGGGTGTGAAGGCCACAATGTACGCAGGCCGCCCTTGGACGATCCGCCAATATGCAGGGTTTTCCACGGCCGAAGAATCAAATGCGTTCTATCGCAAGGCACTGGCTGCAGGGCAGCAGGGCGTGTCGGTGGCCTTCGATCTGGCGACCCACAGGGGCTATGACAGCGACCACCCCCGCGTTGAGGGCGATGTCGGCAAAGCTGGTGTCGCGATTGATAGCGTCGAGGATATGAAAATCCTCTTTGATGGCATCCCGCTCGATAAGGTCAGCGTGTCGATGACGATGAACGGGGCGGTTATTCCAATCCTCGCCAACTTCATCGTGGCCGGGGAAGAGCAGGGGCATCCGCGCAATGTGCTGTCAGGCACCATTCAGAACGACATTCTGAAGGAATTCATGGTGCGGAACACATATGTCTATCCGCCTGAACCCTCGATGCGGATTATCGCGGATATCATCGAATACACGACTGATGAGATGCCAAAGTTTAACTCCATCTCGATCAGCGGCTATCACATGCAAGAGGCCGGCGCGAACCTTGTCCAAGAGCTGGCCTATACGCTGGCTGATGGTCGCGAATACGTGCGCACTGCGATTGCGCGGGGCATGGATGTCGATCAGTTCGCGGGGCGTTTGTCGTTCTTTTTCGCCATCGGCATGAACTTCTTCATGGAAGCGGCCAAATTGCGCGCCGCGCGTCTACTGTGGTCGCGGATCATGGCTGAGTTTGAACCCAAAAACCCCAAGTCCTCGATGCTGCGCACCCACTGCCAGACCAGCGGTGTGTCCTTGCAGGAACAAGACCCGTACAACAACGTCATCCGTACCGCCTATGAAGCAATGAGTGCGGTGTTGGGCGGCACGCAGTCCTTGCATACGAATGCGTTGGACGAGGCGATTGCGCTGCCGACTGAATTTAGCGCACGCATCGCCCGCAATACGCAGCTGATCTTGCAAGAAGAAACTGGCGTGACGAATGTGGTCGATCCACTAGCAGGCTCATACTACGTCGAAAAGCTGACCCACGATCTGGCCGAAGCGGCATGGAAGTTGATCGAAGAAGTCGAAGAATTGGGCGGCATGACCAAAGCGGTCGCCTCTGGCATGCCCAAGCTGCGGATTGAAGAGACAGCAGCCAAGCGTCAGGCGGGCATTGATCGCGGAACTGAAGTTGTTGTGGGTGTCAATAAGTACCGCAAGGACAGCGAAGACCCGATCGACATTTTGGACATCGACAATGATGCGGTGCGCCTGTCGCAGATCGCACGTCTTGAAGCCACGAAGGCCGCACGTGATGACGCGACCTGCGAGGCTGCGCTGTCCGAGCTTACCCGCCGCGCCAATGAACGCGGCAACTTGTTGGAGGCAGCGGTCGAAGCATCACGCGCCCGCGCCACAGTCGGAGAGATCAGCATGGCAATGGAAAAAGCATTTGGGCGGCACCGAGCCGAGGTGAAGACGTTGGCTGGCGTTTATGGCGCAGCCTATGAGGGCGATGAAGGTTTCGCCGCCATCCAAGCAAGCGTCGAGGCGTTTGCTGAAGAAGAAGGCCGCAGGCCGCGTATGCTCGTCGTGAAGATGGGCCAAGATGGCCATGACCGTGGCGCAAAAGTCATCGCGACTGCATTCGCTGATATCGGGTTTGACGTAGATGTCGGCCCGCTGTTCCAGACGCCTGCGGAGGCGGCGCAGGATGCCATTGATAATGATGTGCATGTGATTGGGATCAGTTCACAAGCCGCGGGACATAAGACGTTGGCGCCCAAGCTGGTGCAGGCGCTGAAGGATGCAGGCGCCGACGATATTATTGTCATATGCGGCGGGGTTATTCCCCAGCAGGACTATCAGTTCCTATATGACAACGGTGTGAAGGCGATCTTTGGGCCGGGCACGAATATTCCCAACGCGGCGCAGGATATTCTGAGCATCATTCGCGATGCCCGGGGATAGGTTAGCAAGCCCATGTTAATGCTCGACCACATCGCTGTCGCTTGCACATCCCTCGCCGAGGGTACGGCTTGGGTCGAAGAACAGCTCGGCGTGAAACTTCAGCCTGGCGGTCAGCATGCCCGTTATGGCACGCATAACACGCTGTTGGGGCTGGCGGATGGCCTTTATTTCGAGGTGATTGCGAAAGATCCTGACGCGGTGCCAGAGGCGGGCCATGCGTGGTTCGGTCTGGATGATTTTAGCGGCCCGACGCGTATGGCAAACTGGATTTGTCAGACGGATGATTTGGGTGAGGCGTTAGCCAAAGCACCCGCCTCTGTTGGCGCGCCGCGCGCTTTGACGCGGGCAGATCTGGCATGGCAAATTACTGTGCCGGATGATGGCCGTCTGCCGTATCAGGGGGCGTTTCCAACACTGATTGAGTGGGCAGAGGGTACGGATCACCCAGCAGGCCGCTTGCCGCAATCTGGTGTTAGGCTGCTTGGGCTCGAAGTGAGCCATCCAGAGGCGGCAGCTCTTGTGCAAATGATGGACCTTGCCGATCCACGCGTTGCGATGGTCACGGGGCCATTCGGATTGCGTGCAACATTTGAAACACCAAGCGGGATCAGGACACTGGCATGATCCGCGCAGCCAAGCTTGAGGATGCATCCGAGATCGCAGGCATCTGGAACCATGCGATCCGTGAAACCACTATCACTTTCAATCCGGTCGAGAAATCCGATGATGAAGTCGCAAGCTTAACCGCCCAAGATTGCCTTGTCTGGGAAGTAGAAGGGCGCATCCTTGGGTTTGCGCGTTATTCTCCGTTTCGGGGCGGGGAAGGGTACCGGTTCACTGTCGAACATACGGTCATGCTGCATGCGGACGGACACGGGCGCGGCGGCGGGCGGCTGTTGATGGAGGCGCTTTGCGCCCATGCGCGGGCGGCAGGCAAGCACAGCATGTTCGCTGGCTGTAGTGCAGAAAACCCCGGTGCGGTAGCATTTCACGCCAATCTTGGGTTTGCAAAGGTTGCAACGCTGCCCGAAGTGGGGTTCAAGTTCGGGCGCTGGATTGATCTTGTTTTGATGCAGAAATTACTTTGAAAGGCCCCGCCCTATGTCGATCTGGTCACGCATGGCCGAAGCGATTGCTGCTCTTGCAAGTGGCGAAGGGCTGTCAGCGGTCTTTGAAAAGCTGCGTGCCGCACCAGACCGGACGGTAGGCTTTGCGATTGCAGTGATCGCGCTGGGAGCGAAGATGGCGAAGGCCGATGGCCTTGTCACCAAAGACGAAGTTGTGGCCTTCCGCGAAGTTTTTTTGATTCCGGCCGCTGAAGAAGCAAATGCGGCAAGTGTGTTCAATCTCGCCCGGCAGGATGTGGCTGGCTACGATATCTATGCGCGCCGGATCAAGGCGATGTATGCTGATAACGACGGCCCGCTCTGTGATCTACTCGAAGGCTTGTTTCATATCGCGATGGCGGATGGGGTTTACCACCCGATGGAAGACGATTTCCTGCAAGAGGTGGCAGAGATTTTCGGGTTTGACGAGCGCCAGTTCAAAGGCATACGTGCCCAATTCGTCGCAGAAGCAGACCGTGATCCCTACGATGTTTTGGGTGTTGAACCGACCGCGCCATCGGATGAGGTGCGCGCGGCTTGGCGGGCATTGGTGCGTGAAACCCATCCTGATCGCATGCTCGCGCGTGGCGTACCCGAAGAGGCTGTCAAATTGGCCGAGCGCCGGTTGGTCGCGATCAACCGGGCGTGGGAAGATATCCAGAGCGTGCGGGCGTGAGGATCGCGACCTACAATGTCGAGTGGTTCAATAACCTGTTCGATGATGATGGTCGGCTTATAGAGAATGACAGTTGGTCTGGCCGTTGGGATGTGACCAAGGCGCAGCAAACCGCAGGTCTAGGCATTGTTTTTGCAGCGATGGACGCAGACGCTGTGATGATCATAGAGGCGCCGGATACAAGCACAAATCGCAATTCACGCGCAGCGCTGGAACATTTTGCAGAGCGTTTTGGTTTGCGCGCGCGTGAAGCACTGACAGGGTTTTCCAACGATACCCAGCAGGAAATCGCGCTACTTTATGATCCTGATGTGGTGACGGCGGTGCATGATCCAAAAGGCGATGACCTTGTGCCGTCATTCAATACGGAACTGCGGATGGATGTGGATGTTGATGCCCATCCTGATCCCATCCGCTGGTCGAAACCACCGCTTGAAGTGGCTTTGGCCACGGCAAGCGGGCCAGTACGTCTGATCGGTGTCCATGCGAAATCCAAAGCACCACACGGCGCGCGCAATACGACCGAAGCAACGCGTATTTCCATCCAGAACCGGCGCAAGCAATTGGCGCAATGTATTTGGCTACGCAAACGCGTTGATCAGCATTTGGCCGCCGGTGACGATTTGATCGTCTTGGGGGATTTCAATGATGGTCCCGGGTTGGACGAATACGAAAAACTCTTTGGGCGCTCTGGGGTTGAAATTGTGCTGGGAGAGCAAAGCGAAGCGCAGCTTTTTGATCCACATGCGCAGTTGGTCTTAAGTCGCAGGATTGGCGCCGCGCCGGTCACAGCAAGGTTCAAACGCAAAGGGCAACCCTATCTGCAGGCTTTGCTGGATTACATCATGGTGTCACCCAGATTGGCAGCAAAGAACCCTAGATGGCAGATATGGCATCCCTTCGATCATCCGGATTGCTATGCTGATGACACAGTGCGCGAGGCGCTCTTGGTTGCTTCCGATCATTTCCCTGTCGTGCTGGACATCGACTTGTAATTTGAAATCAGACACCCGCAGCCCTACATTTACATCATGAAACGGATATTTGCATTGTCGATTGCAGCTGGCCTGCTTGCCGCTCCCGCAATGGCCGAAGATGCGCCAAAGGCGGAAATGGACGAAGGCCTGAGCCTGATGGAAGAAGGCGCGCGCATGCTTTTGCGCGGCTTGATGGAGGAGATGGAGCCAACTGTCGAAGCGCTTCGCGACAACTTCGAGCAGATGGGTCCAGCCTTTGCAGAGTTCGCCCAATCCGTAGGTCCTGCTTTCGCGGAGTTGCTGGAACAGGTGGATGACCTGCGCAATTATGAAGCGCCAGAGTTCTTGCCTAATGGTGATATCATCATGCGCCGTAGCCCGGACACCCCATTGTGGGTGCCCGAGGTAGACGGATCAGAGATAGAGCTCTGATGAGCGCCTAGTCGTTGAGCTTATGCCTGCGGCTATACCAAGCGCCTTGGTTTTGCGTTTTGATATCAGCAGGTTCTGGGGTTCCTGCCTCGACATGAGGTTCTTCTGGCGCGTCAAACGACAAAGCCTGAGAAGTGACAAGGCGAATGACCCGCTTGGTTGGCACATCAGTCTGTGGTGATTCCACCTCAGCAGGTTTTTCGGCAGCGGAGTCCGCCGGCACATCGATGATACGTGTAATCGGGCGCAAGTCTTTCTTGAGCTGAACAAGCGCTGCCCCTTTGTCCGCGGTGGCCTGTGCAGCCTGCAATGAGAGGTCACCCAACTTGATCACTGTAAAGGCTGTGTTGTCTTGTTCGGGATCATCTAGCTTGGCGATCGCTGCGAGCAAAGCCTGAGAGATTTCATGGCTGGACTTGTCACGAGTCGCATTCAGAATGTCTTGGATTTCATCATTTGACAGAAATTGAATGCCGTCGCTGGCAACAACGATAATGTCGCCAGGCTGTACTTTAGTCGGCTCTGCCGGGCAGTCGATTTTGTTGATGTTGAGGCCTGCGATCGCAGAGGTCAGCGTATTGCGGTCCGGGTGATTGCGGCCAACTTCTTCATCCATTGCGCCGACTTTGACCATCATGTCAATTTGTGGCGCCATCGAGTGATCTTGGTTCAACTGCCGGATTTCGCCATCCCGGAACAGAAATAATGGGGAGTCGCCAACCGACACCCAGAACAGATCTTCGCCGCGGATCACTGTGGCTAGAAGCGTCGAGCCCATGCCGTAGCTTTCAGGTTCATCTTCGATGTATTGCGTCACACAGTCGTTTGCCGCGCCTGCCGCCTTGCCAAGCAAGGCAGGGATGTCCGTGATCCCCTTGTCGAGGATCATTTCCTTCATCTTGAGGCGACTAAACGTCTCTGTCATGACCAGCGCGCTTGCCACATCGCCCGACAAATGCCCGCCCATGCCATCTGCGAGGACGGCAAAGCCTGTTTCTTGACCAAGTGGGAAGTGCGCGATGAGACTATCTTCTTGATAGTCTCTGCCGCCTTTTATTGCCGCCGTTGCGACATCGAATCTCGAAGCTTCTATCAACACGTTCACCATCCAAAATCAAAGATCATGCCAAAGAGGCAGAACAAAAAACACTGTGCCGAAACACCTCTTCCGACAACTTCCTTCGATAATGACAGAAAAGCGAGAGAAATGAGGCGGAAATCCGACATTAGCGTGTCAAAAACGCGCCTGTTAATGCTCGGTTCATATTTGTGCCGGATTTGACGCAGTTTGACGAAACAGTTCGTGTTAATTAATGTCATTGTTCAAATAATTTAGGTTCGAGAATTGACACAATGTGCCTTAATGTCAGCCAAATCATTACTAATGAAGGCACGAAACCGACTCACTTGGTCCTAGGTAAAAGGATCACTTCGTGAACTTGACGCTGCCAGTGGCACCCATTGCTGCCGCCAAGGCATCAAACCGAGACTGCGCAACCTCGCCAAACAGGGGCCGCGCATGTTCATTCAAGCGTAGCGTTAGCTCCCGCTGTTTTGACTTCCACCGCAAGGATCCGGGTGTTTCATCTGCTGTAAGCCAGAGCATCGCCCCCAGCCGCATCGCCTTACCCATAATCTCGGCCTCTTTGACTTGGCCTTCGTCAAGCATGGCAAACAAGGGCTCAAAACGTGAGTTTGTTGTCTTGCTGGTGTAGCGGTTCATCAACGCCAGCCCCAACAAAACACGTTCATAGTGTTTCAAACCACCTAAGTTTGCCCGCGTCGCATTGTCGAATGTCACTTCTGCGCGGTAGTCGGGATGCGCCCGCCAGCTCACATCGTGCAGCAGGCATGCTGCCTTGATGATCCGCTTTCGTTGCCAGTTTGCGCGTGGGAATAGCGGTTTGACGAAATCATAAAGGATGCGGCCAAATCCGGGCAGACGAGCGTCCTTCGCTTCGGCAAAGCGACAGGCTTCGATCAGCGGATCTCGTTCGCGCAACTCGCGCGGCATTTGCTCATAAAGCATGCCTTCGCGAATACCATAGGACGAGACGGCGACATCTTTGGGTTTGAAGGTTCGCATCAGTTCTTTCAGAACGATAGCCGCCAGCGGCACCAGCGACATTCGGCTGTCTGAGATGTTACAGCGGCCGCGCAGTTCTTGCAGATCGGACGAACGGATGTACTCCGCCGTTTTGGATATTTGGCGCGAGGTCATGCGGTATTCATGTAAAACTGTAAGAGGGTAGGAGCGCCGCTCCATATCCACCCGCGCAATCGCGCGCCACGATCCTCCGACCAGAAACAACCGCATCCCGGTAGAACCACCCATTTCTTCATGCAGCTGCGCCATCGTTTCGCGGACATATGCTTTGACAGCTTTTCGACCGCCCTTGATCTCACGCAACTTCAATGGCCCCAGCGCCGAGGTCAGGCGTCTGCCAACGCGACCGTCAGCGAGGTCAGCCAATTCCATGGAAGAGCCGCCAATATCGCACACAAGTCCATAGCTGCCGGGCCATCCCAGCAGTACGCCTTGGGCCGAAAGGCGCGCCTCTTCTTTTCCGTCAATGATCCAAAGCTTGATGCCGGTTTCGCGTAACACTTCGTCGCGGAATTCGGCGCCGTCCGAGGCTTCGCGCACAGCCGCCGTGGCAACCGCAGTAAGCGGAGGTATACCCATGCCTTCGGCCAATGCCGCAAAGCGGCGGATCGCTGACAGCGCGCGGATGCGGCCTTGGGGGTTCAGATGACCGGTGTTGGACAGTCCTGCGCCCAACGCACACATGATTTTTTCGTTGTAGAAATATGCAGGGGATCGCGCGGCGCCATCAAACACCACAAGGCGGACCGAGTTGGAGCCAACGTCAATTACGCCAACACGGCTCAGCCCTTTGGCTGCCGCATCTTCAAAGAGTGGACGTCCAAAGGGTCCCCAATCAATCGTGTCCTCAGCAGGAGCCTGTGTCATTGAAACCCTCGGTCGTCATCCCCGCGAAGGGTATCAATCAATCGTCCGTATGCGTCAACTGCGGAACATCCGACGCGCCCGCTGATCCACGACCCGACAGTGATGGGTTTTCCATAAAGAAGCGGTGGCAGTTGAAAGCAAAAGTGCCATCCTCGACGGTCGCACGTGTGAAACTGCCGTCGGCGGACATAACCCAGCTTTGTGCGACATCGGCCATATTGGCGGCCATGATCTGGCTCACGATCTGGGCCTTCACGGTGGCGTTCTTGATCTCGACCAGCGTCTCGACTCGGCGTTTCAGGTTTCGCCCCATCCAGTCAGCGGAGCTGATATAAACCTTAGCCTTCTTTGACGGCAGCCCACTACCATTGCCAAAACAAACAATGCGCGAGTGTTCCAGGAACCGCCCAACGACGGACTTGACGCGGATATTTTCAGAGAGGCCCTTCACACCAGGCCGCAGCCCACAGATACCACGCACCACAAGGCTGATTTTTACGCCAGCTTGGCTCGCGGCATAAAGTGCGTCGATCACGTCACTATCGATCAGGGAATTCATCTTGGCCCAAATCACGGCAGGCTTGCCCGCGCGCGCATTGTCCGCCTCTGCAGAGATACGCTCAAGCAGCGTTTGTTTGAGATTCAAAGGTGAGATCGCAAGATTTTCAAGCCCATCGGGCTGGGCGTAGCCTGAGATATAATTAAAGACCTTTGTGGCATCGCGCCCCAGCTTGGTGTCGCAAGTGAACAGGCTAAGATCAGTGTAAATGCGCGCGGTAATCGGGTGGTAATTGCCGGTGCCAAAATGGGTGTATGTCACAAGCTTGTCACCTTCGCGGCGCACCACGGTACTGATCTTGGCATGCGTTTTGTAGTTCAAGAACCCATAGACGACATGGGCGCCCGAACGTTCCAGCCGCCGAGACTGGCGAATGTTGGCGGCCTCGTCAAAGCGAGCCTTGAGTTCCACCAAAGCGGTGACCGATTTACCGTCTTCGGCTGCCTCGCACAACGCCTCTACGATGGGCGAGCGTTTAGAGGTGCGATAAAGTGTTTGTTTGATCGCGACCACATCGGGGTCGCGCGCTGCTTGGGTCAGGAACCGCACGACCATGTCAAATGTCTCATAGGGGTGGTGCAGCAGCATGTCTTTTTGACGGATCGCCGCAAACATATCACCATCATGGTCCTGTACACGCTCTGGCACGCGCGGGGCAAAGGATGGCCACAGCAGATCGGGGCGGCTTTCCAGCACCAATTCGCCAAGGTCGGCAATGCCGATCAGGCCATCCACCTCGACCACGGTTTCTTCGGTCACATGCAGTTCTGACATGATCAGGGACTTCAGCGCGCTTGGCGCACCGGCAGAGATTTTCAGGCGGACCACATCGCCACGCCGTCGCCGTTTCAACGCGGTTTCAAATTCGCGCACCAAGTCTTCGGCCTCGTCTTCGAGTTCCAGATCACTGTTGCGCAGAACTTTGAAGGCGCAATTGCCTTTGATTTTATAGCCGGGAAACAGCCGACTGATGTGGAGCAGCAATAGTTCTTCCAAAGGCAAGAACCGATGTCCTGTCTCGGCAGGCAGGGCCACGAACCGGTCGATCTGTGCAGGCACAGGCAAGAGCGAGCGTAACTGGCGTTTGTCGCTGGGCCGTTCCAGTTGCAGCGCAAGCGCGAAGCCTTCGTTGGGCAGGAACGGGAACGGGTGTGCGGGGTCAATGGCGAGCGGAGAAAGGACCGGGAAGACCTGTTCGATAAATACGTCTTCTAGATAAGTAATATCATCATCGCTGAGCGCGGCGCGGTCCAGGATATGAATATCCTGTGCGGCCATTTCCTTTTGCAACTCGGTGTAAACGGTTTGCTGACGCGTCATCAGCGCGCGTGCATCCGTATCGATTACCACAAGCTGTTCGGCGGGTGTCAGCCCATCAAGACCGGGTGTGGCGTTGCCTTCATTGGACAACTCGCGCAGGCCCGCCACGCGGACCGTATAGAATTCATCAAGGTTGGTTGCAGAGATTGAGAGAAACCGCAGCCGCTCTAGCAGCGGGACACGAGTATTCTCTGCCTCTTCCAACACGCGCCAGTTAAAGCTGATCCAGCTCAGCTCTCTGTTCACGAAACGCGCGGGGCTTTCGAGGTCAATATTAAGAGTGGTGGGGGATGGAAAATCCCCTTCAAGAAAATCTGCGTCGGTCATGGGGCCTTTTGGTCCGCAATTGTTGCGGTTCTATGACAAGTATCGCGACCTCAGTTGGTGTTGTCCAGCAGCTCGGCCGCAAGTGCTTTGTTGATCTTGCGGCCTTGCGCCAATGCCGCCGCATCGAGGCTGGCGACAATAGCGGCGGCGGCCGCGAAAGAGCGTTCGATCCGGCTTGTCAGGTATTGCACCAAAGCGGGCTGTGGGTTGATTTGGCGATCGGCAAAGAGCTTCATAATCAGCGCTGAAAGCAGTGCGTCGTCAGGGTTTGCGATCTGCACAACAGTTGTGGCCTGCATGCGGCTGGCCAAATCAGGTAGCCGGATGGGCCAACGGCTGGGCGGTTGGTCGGATGTCAAAAGTAAAGTGCCACCCGCAGCGCGAAGGTTGTTGTGAAGGTGGAACAGGGCCTCTTCTGCCGCAGCAGGCAGCGTTTCCATGTCTTCGACGATCACGGCTGGAGTGTCCGTCTTGAAATCAGGTGCTACCGTGCTGGCCGCGATCAAAAGCGCCTCGCTCTGTGTCTGAAATACCCGCGCCAAGTGGCTTTTGCCGCTACCGCTGGGGCCAATCAAAGCCAGCTTCTGCTCGGGCCATGCCTCGGGCGTGGCGAGCATGGCGAACGCTTGCGCGTTGGCCTCGGAGACAAAGAAATCATCCGGCCCCAGCGCAACACCTGTTGGCCAGTCGAATGCAAGCTGATCTGGCATCTATTCGCTCCCGGACTTCCCGCGGTAGAGCAGGCTTTGCCGATACTGACCAATGCCCCAGCGGGTGACAACGCCGATGATTGCGGCGATGGGCACTGCGACCAGCATACCAACGAACCCAAACAGCGAACCAAACACTGAGAGCGCGAAAAGCAACCAAACAGGATGCAGGCCAACGGATTCACCGACCAGCTTTGGTGTCAGGATATTGCCCTCAAGAAACTGGCCCAGCCCAAAGATCGCCGCAACAATACCGATCCGCAGCCAGTTGGTAGCGTATGAGACGTTCTCGCCATCTAGCACTTCAACGGCGCCCCAGAACTGGAACAGGGCCAGACCAACGGCGAGCACACCGCCAACCAGCGCACCGACATAAGGAATGAAGGTTATCAGCCCGGCAATAAAGCCTACGATCAGGCCAAAGTTCAGCCCGGCTAGCATCAGAGCCACCGCATAATAAGTGCCCAGTACCAGACAAACCGTACCTTGGCCGCGAATAAAGGACGCTAAAGTTGCATCAATATCGCGCGCGAGCATGCGGACGGTTTCAACGTGATCACGCGGCAGCATTTCGTCAATTTTGGCTGTCATGTTGTCCCAGTCCAGCAGCATATAGACCGCGACGACCGGGACGATGACAATCAGGACCAGAATATTTATCAGCCCAAGAGCGGATGACACCAGACCGTTTACCAGTTCGCCACCCTTGGATTGGATGGTGTCGCCAATAGCGAGCAGCTGTTGATACACCGCACTTTGATCATCCAAGAGCTGTGGAAAACGCTCTGTCAGGCCATTTCTCAGCTGGTCAAACAATTCAGGCGCGGTGTCTATCAGTGCTGCCGTTTGTTGGACCAACGTCGGAATAACGAGCAAAATCAGAAGCACGAAAATGAAGATCGCAACAAGGGTGATGATCCCAACCGCCGCCATCCGCGAGCATCCTGCTCTTTCAAGGCGGTCAGCAATTGGATCAAGGCAGTAGGCAATCGCTCCGCCCAGAACGAAAGGTAGGATGACATCGCCTAGAAACCATAAGGCAAGTAGAAAAACCGCCGTGGCGATGCCCCAGTATTTCGCTTGCTGTCCGATAGGAAGTGCCATGCATACTCCGTAATTGCTTCACTCAATAGATGCGGTAAGCCGCTTGCTGGCGCAAGGGTGGGCAAGAATTTACCGCGACTGTGCTATGGCGGCAAAGTGCGGTGTGGTGTGGTTGGGCAATACGGCATTCACGACAGGTAGAATGAAGAACCAAGGCCCAAAACAGCGGTTCAAGGTAGAGCCCTAAAAATTCCTTTGCATCAGAAGTCTTACTTCGATGACCCGCAAACCGGCCCATTCATTCCCTACCGAAACGGTTCTGAGATGCGCGGCGATCTGGACCTTAATGGGACTTGGGCCGCAAAAGGGCTGGTTCGCCGTTGATTCGACACCCTCACAATCCCTCATAAATGCACAGTTCGTGTGATCTTTTGCGGTGGTCACGACGCAACCACGTTTTTGCGATCAAAAATACGGCTTGGAAATAATGCGGAATACCGTTGTATACACTGCAAACCAGCTAATCTTCTGCTGAACCAGTCGTTACGACGCACGAAAACTGCCGAGCCTTCTCACGCTCAGATCACGTTATCGCACGGCGAATACGATATTCTTGAGCGCCCGTGAAGGCGAAGATATTTATCAAAAATAATTCGACTTTTATGTAATAAATTCAATTATCTAAGTCATACGATTGCGTGGTTGCTTGCCTGCTACAGCATTGCGGTCAGACGTGTCCTAGATTGCGACTGCTTCAATCCTGAAGTCCAAAATTTTCTGGAGCATACCAATGAAATCCCTTCTACTCCTCTCAGCAGGTGTCGCAGCGCTTGCCACCACTCCCGCCTTCGCCGAAGGTCACAACACCGTTCTAAGCGGCGGTACCGGCGTTCAACTTAGCTTCTCTGGTCAGGTAAACCGCGGCGTTCTGTTTACAGATGATGGCGAAGAAACCAGCACGTTCTTTGTGGACAATGACAACTCTTCCACTCGTTTTCGTATCACCGCCGATGGCGACATTAACGAAAACTGGTCAGCCGGTGTGAATATCGAAGTTCAGTTGGAATCCAATTCAACTGCCAACGTGTCGCAAGACAACCCCAACCCCAGCAGCTCTGACTTCCTGTCCGAGCGTAAAATGGAAGCCTATATCGAAGGTCGCAACTTTGGCCGTCTGACATTTGGTCAAGGTGACACCGCATCAAACGGTGCCTCTGAGGCCGATCTGTCTGGCACAGGCGTTGTTGGTTACTCAGGTGTCGCAGACGCCGCGAGCGGCATTAAGTTCGTAAATTCTGGTACACTGAGTGACGACACCGTTGGTAGCGCATTTACTAACCTTGATGGTCTGAGCCGTCGTGACCGCGTGCGCTATGACTCGCCCTCTTTGGGCGGTTTGACGCTGTCGACATCTGTCGGCGCGGGCACAGCCGGTGACGAGACTTTCTATGATGTTGCAGCCCGTTATGCAGGCGACTTTGGCGGCATCAAGTTGGACAGCGCGGTGGCCTTCTCTGTCAATGAAGCTGACGATGAAACCGTCAACGGGTCCGTTTCTGTTCTGTCACAGGACACAGGATTCAGCCTGACACTTGCGGGCGGCTCTAAGGAGTTTGATGCAGGCGGCGATGATGTGACCTTTGGTTACGTCAAAGCGGGTTACCAGACCGATACCCTGACAAGCTTGGGCAAAACAGCGTTTGCTGTTGACTATGCTGTGAACGAAGACGTCTTGGGCCGTGACGACGAAAGCACATCATACGGCTTCTTGGCTGTTCAAAACGTTAATGCAATCGGCACCGAGTTCTATGCGGGTCTGCGCAACTACGAATTGGACGTTCCAGGCCAAGACTATGACGATGTCACGGCCGTTCTTGCTGGCGTGCGTATCAAATTCTAAATGCGCCGCCACGATCATGCGTTTTGTTCCCTCGCGCATGATCTTCCCAGCCCCCGGTTGATTTTCATGGGTTAACCGGGGGTCCTTAACTGGTCCTTGCCAGCATCCATGGCGCACCCTAAACCTGACCCTAACAACAAATCCAATGGGGTCATCCATGCGCCTAAGCCGTTACTTCCTGCCCGTCCTTAAAGAAACGCCGCGCGA
>Ga0115562_1001478_pt1 | contig 17371 bp, 18 predicted proteins | sample COGITO_mtgs_1105_6_FD_87200 | JGI IMG/M metagenome (GOLD analysis project Ga0115562, IMG submission 87200) | Pelagic marine microbial communities from North Sea - COGITO_mtgs_110516 | ecosystem: Environmental > Aquatic > Marine > Epipelagic | place: Germany:Helgoland, sampling site Kabeltonne...
AGGGAGCAGCTGTTCTAGGCTCTCAGTGAGATTTTCTGCGGTAGGGCTGTCTGGCTCAGGGCTGTCTGGCTCAGGGCTGTCTAATTCCGAGCTGTCTAATTCCGAGCTGTCTAATTCCTGGCTCTCTAGTTCTGAGCTCTCTAGTTCAGAACTGTCCAGCTCCAGCGCCGCAGCATCCACGGCAATATCGTTTACGGGCGCATCGCCCACTGTATCTTCAGGTTTTTTGTCACTCATAACAGATCCGATAGTTCTTCTTAATCAGCGAAATTAAGTTTCTTTAACTGTTGAAAGAGATCGGCAGTTTGGCGTTTTACTTTAGCGATGCGATCACAATAAAGACCTTTGTAGGGAGCTCTAGGCGGTTTTTTATCCACTTCAGCTCGATAGGCGGGGTCATCATTAAACGTCGCGAAGCGAATGCGCTCAATGGGTTCTGCGGCGGGAACAAAAACCACATTGGCTGCCTCCACCGTCGCGGGATTAGGGTTTGGCTCAACGGCGATCTGGCCAACCGAGCCGTCCCGAGAAAATAATTCACCCTCAGCAGTATCTGTCATATTTAACGCCTCAAAATGGCCTGCAACTGGGCAGCACCGCGGATCCAATAGTCATCGGCAACAGGGCTATTCTGGGTAAACAGTGCCGCCGCAGAGCGCGAGTCAAAAGGGCCTGAAATCACTGCGTAGGCATTGTTTTGGCTGAGCCGCACTGGCACCACATTTGCACCGCCTAATGCCGGGTAACGACCTCTATAGCTCTTGGCAGCAAGCTCGCTGCTGAGCACAATATGTTGCACAAAGTAGGCGCTGCGAGGTGCCGAGGCGACAATCTCTGCGGCGCGTTGTAGTGGGCTGGCGGGTGCTGATACTTCAGCCGCCGATGGTTCGGGAACCGGCGTTTCGGTAACCCGCTGTTCAATGACAGGCTCTTCAGTGACAGGCTCTTTAATTAAAGCCTCTTCAACTGGAACTGCATCCGCCGGAGACTGGTCTGTGCTTTCAATTCTTACCTTGCTCTCACCCTCAATTTCACTCTCGCTTTTAGTTTCAATCTCACTTTCTACCTGGGCCGAAACCAGATCAGCCTGAGCCTTGAGCCGCTTGGTCTCGAGCTCCTCGTCCGTCGGTATGGCAATCAGTTCTCGACTGTAGTTGACCGCGGGCGCAGCAACGTCAGAGGATTGCCGGTCAGGGCGCAAATAATCGGGGTACAGTGAAGAAATAATCAACAGCGACACCGCAATACTAATGGCGATGAGCATTATAATCGGCCAAATTCGCACGCCCTTCTCAGCCCGCTGATCGCCATTTCCGTCACTTTCGGCATTGCCCCCAGCATCCATTTGGTCGCGATCAAGCTCATCACTGGCAGCAACCCCGAGCAACACATCCACATCCAACTCAGGCAAGTTGGGTAGATCAGGGTCGAATTCTTCGTCAAGCTCAGCTTGTTCGCCCCTTTGTTCGTCCTTGCCCACCAGGGCACCCATTCCAGCATCGATCAACAGGGCTTCAGTCTCCGCCTGGTAACCGCGCTCAACGGCGGCATCCAGTAGCGCCCGAGCCTCGTCCACCGCGGGTGCTTTAACCAACCAGCGATGCATTTTTTTGCCGAGAATATGCAGCAGTTTTTCATGTCCGGGCCAACCGGATTTATTGATCACTAACACCAGCCGCGCATTCACTCCTGGGAAATCCGCCAGCAGTCTCACTAACAAAGACCACTGCTCTTCATTGACCATGCGTGCATCATTGACCACTAACAGCCGCACCGGCTGCTCAGGAGCCGGCGGTCGCACTGCTTGCTCCATGGTGATTGCAGTGAGCATGTCGTTAAAACGGGTCAACAGACTCTCGGTGGTGAGGGGCAGAAAAACTTCCAATTGAAAGCGATCTACGTCGCGCATGCGGGTAACCAGCATGCGGCAGTAGTGATCGAGAATGACTTCGTTGGATCCGATAAGGGCAACGCCGAGATCATTTTCGACAATCGCATCGACGGCTTCAGCGAGACATTTTTTATCTTTCACGCGAAAAAATATATCGCCACCGTCAAACCAGCTGTGCAATTCAAATGTCGGTTCTTTTTTGTTGTCTGTCATAAATATTTTCTGCTTTGCTATTTCCTAGTGCTTTTGAGTGCTTTTTGCGATCAAAAAAATCTGCAAAAACTTAACGGCTGAGACTGCCGTCGGGATTAAAACGCATGTCGTCCGGCACATCGGGATTCGGTTTTTTCGCCATCTCGGCACCGCGCTCAAAGCTGTTTAAATTGAAGATGTAGGCTATCACCTGAGCCACCGCATAGTACAGAGATTCTGGTACGGTCTGATTAATCTCGGTGGTAAAGAATATTGATCGCGCTAGAACCGGCGACGAAAAAATCGGCACCCCCTCTTCCTTGGCCCGCTCGCGAATCGCTTGGGCCAATAGATCGGCGCCTTTGGCCACCATAATAGGTGCGCCATCTTTCGACGGATCGTAACTTAGGGCCACAGCAAAATGTTCTGGGTTGACGATAATCACATCGGCGTCAGCGATCGCCGACATCATCATGCCGCTGGCAATCTCACGCTGCTTGCGGCGAATTTGTGCCTTCACCTCGGGACGTCCCTCGGTGTCTTTCATCTCGTCCTTCACTTCCTGCTTGGTCATTTTCATCTGTTTGTTAAAGGTATACAGCTGATAGGGAATATCGATGGCGGCGGCGACAATCAGGGTTAGGGTCACCAGCACTGTGCCAAAACCGATTATCCGCCCAGCCTCTTGCATAGCCGGCTGTACATCCATAAAACCCAGTTTGATCAAAGATGAAAAGTTTTCACTCACCACCAAATAGAGTACCAGTGCGATCAAGATAAACTTGCTTAAGGCCTTGCTCAGATCCACCACCGCCTTCATACCAAACATGCGCTTTAAACCGGACAGGGGATTTAGCTTGCTGGCTTTTGGGGCTATTGATTTAAGCGAAAAGATATAGCCGCCCATGGCACCGGCGGCGGCAAAAGCAATCAGCACCGCCAGGGCAAAAATCGGCACCACCACTATAAAGCTGTCGAAGGCCTGAGTACCAAAGGCCGGCGCTAATAGGGAGTCGTCGAACACTGCCTTGCGGTCAAAGGTAAAACCGGCGGCAAAGACATCCGTTAGGCTAGCGATAAAATAGCCGCCAAAAAGATATAGAAAGAATGCCACCCCGATCATCATGGCAGCCACGGAGAGTTCCTGGGAGCGCGCGACTTTGCCGTCGTCTCGCGCTTTTTCGAGTTTCTTTGCGGTGGGTTCTTCTTCCCGCTCTTCGCCGCTTTCACTCTCTGACATTAGGTCACTCCCAATGCTTGGCCAACAACGTTAAACGACTCTTGCCACAGCCACTGTATGCGATAGCCAATGCTGGTCATTGATGTGGCCAAGAGCACCATGCCAACCAGTATCATCGCCGGAAATCCGACGGCAAAAATATTCAGTGCCGGTGCCGCACGGGTAATGACGCCGACACCAATATTGACAAATAGCAGACTAACCATAATCGGCAGTGCCAGCAACAGGGCGCCGAGAAACATCATGGTACTCCACTGCAGCAGCACCGCCATCAACATATCCGGGGCCAGCATTTGACCAATGGGCAGGGTTTTAAAACTCTCTAATAACAGGCTGATAACCAAGACATGGCCGCCCATTCCCATAAAAATAAGCGTCGAGCAGATAATAAAAAACTGCGAGATCACCGGCACATTACCCATGTTCGGGTCGACCATATTGGCCATACCCAGACCCATGGCGCCGGACACCGCCTGGCCGCCAACCACCAGTGCACCGTTGACAATTTGCAGAATCATGCCCATCACCGTGCCGATCAACACCTGATTAAAAATCTCCCGCAAGCCAGCTGCGGAATAGGGATCAATAATCGGCCAGTCCACCAACGGGTAGACCATTAGGGTTAACAGGGCGGCCAACAGAACACGAATGCGCACGGTGACGGCACGCAGAGAAAAGAACGGTGAGGCGAGTAAAAAAGCGGAGACTCTGATCATTGGCCAGAGCAGGGTGTAAAAACGTTGAACGATTTCTGAGACCAATACGTCCATCAGGTAAACAGCGCGGGGATTCGCTCATAGATGCGGCGAAAGAAGTCGACCATCACGCTAATCTGCCAGCTGCCAAAAACCAATAGCGCAACCACCATAATACCGAGTTTGGGAATAAAGCTCAGGGTCATTTCTTGAATCGAAGTGGCGGCTTGAAAAATACCGACGATAAGACCCACGGCCAGGGCGACGCCGAGCAGTGGCGAGGCCACCATAACAGCAACCCAGAGAGCTTCACGCCCCAAATCAATTACCTGTGCAGCATCCATCGGACTCTCCTAACTGACAGCAAAGCTCGCGGTCAGTGATCCCATAATAAGGGTCCAACCATCGACCAGAACAAATAGCATTAATTTAAACGGCATGGAAATCATCATCGGCGAGAGCATCATCATACCCATGGACATCAGTACACTGGCCACCACCAGATCGATAACCACGAAGGGGATGTAGATCAGAAAGCCGATGGAAAATGCACTCTTTAACTCTGAGGTAATAAAGGCTGGCACCAGAGTTAAGAAAGGCACATCGGCCGGTTCTTTGACGTCAGTGTTGTCAGCAATTTCTAAAAACATGGCGATATCGGACTCGCGAGTTTGGTTGAGCATAAAGGTTCTGATGGGCGCTTCGGCGTTATCCAGTGCCACCTCAAAACTGATCTGCTCTTCAAAATAAGGGGTGATGGCGTCGTCGTAAATGGTGGTTAATACCGGCGTCATAATAAACAAAGTGAGAAATAGCGCCAGTCCCACCAGCACCTGATTGGGCGGTGTCTGAGCTGTACCCAGTGCCTGACGCAACAGGGAGAATACAATAATAATGCGGACAAAAGACGTCATCATTAACAGCAGTGAGGGCAGCAGTGTCAGTACTGACATCAGTGCCAGTAACTGTAGGGTTAAGCTGTACTTGGTGCCGCCGGAACCGTCGTCGATCATATTGACTACCGGCAGACCCACCTGAGCCGCTGCGGGCAGAGCAAAAGATAATCCCACCAGTGACAGGGCCGCAATTAACAATTTAGTAAAAATATTTTTTGGGGTCAGCATATTATTTTTCATTCCGCTCTGAGCTTCGAGAGGTGCGTTGATCACTAAATTGTTTTATCAGCTGTTGAAACTTTCCCGGATTACGTCTCGCGGGCTCTGGATTATTTTGTTCGGACTCTACAGTTTTATCTGAACCCTCAGCAACTTTTTGCTCCGGCCAATTACCCAACCGGTTGATGCCCTGTGGCGTAACACCGAGTAAAATTTCTTCGTTGTTAATTGTCACCACAATCAGTTTTTGCCGTGGCCCGAGATTCTGTACCTCGCCAATGTGCAGCTTCTTGGTAGAACTTTTAACATTGCTCAGGCCCATCTTTTTTAGCCCAAACAGGGTCGCGGCGAGCAGTACTAGCACCACCGCCAAAGAGGCCATCATCGACAACCATTCATTCCACCCAATCTCAGTCACTGGATAATAACCTTAAAGATTCTTAACGCGATCGGCGGTGGGGATTACGCTGGTAAGGCGCACGCCATAGCGCTCGTTGACCAACACCACTTCACCCTGTGCAACCAGTGTATTGTTCACCAGCAGGTCGAGGGGTTCACCGGCGAGGCGGTCGAGCTCTACTACACTGCCTTGAGTAAGGCGCATCAGGTCGCGAATTTTTAGCGATGTGCGGCCTACCTCAACTGAAATAGTGACCGGAATATTTTGCAGAATATCAGCATTAATTTTATTTTTAAGTCCGTCCAACGGCGCCGAGTCTAGGTCGTCAGTTAGAGGGTCTGTATTGGTTTCAGCCATATTGTTTCTCTCTTTTACTTAACAAAAATTATCTAAAATATTGTTACTTTTATTGCGATGGAGCCAGCGACCGAATAATTCGTGCTGCCACCTGTGAGCCATTGGCGCCAACATCAGCATCGAACACCGGTACCGAATTGACATAGAGACGCGCATGATCGTTCTTGCTGAAATAGACAATGTCGCCTTCGCTCATAGACTCGAATTTTTTCAATGTGGTTTCTATCTGTGCCAGCTCAACAGTGACTTCAAGTTCGGCATCCACCGCCGCAGATCGCAGGTCTGCGCTCCACTCTTTATCTGAGAGATCATCACCATCGCCGGTCTGCACCCGGCTTCGCAGTAAATCACGAATCGGCTTAAGCGCATTGTAGGGATAGACCAAATCAATATTGCCAGAGACGCCGCGGCCAAGCTCAGCGGCAAAACGGCTGACAACAACCAGATCATTTTCGTCGGCAATCTGCGCAAACTGTGGATTAATTTCAGAGCTGATATGTTCACAGCTAATCGCCAGAACCGGTGCCCAGGCTTCTTTTAGTGAGCCGAACAATACATCCAACATAATTTTAATAATGCTGGTTTCTGTGGGTGTAAAAAGACGTCCTGGAGGCAATTTGTCAAAGCCGCGACCAAATCCGCCAAAGAAATTATCCAATGCAGCAAATACAATAGAGGGTTCAATCACCGCCATAGAGTAACCGCGCAGTGGATTTAATCTAATCGTATTAACCGACAGCGGTGCTGCCAGATCTCGGACATATTCACCAAATTTCATTATCTGAACATTGGCCATACTGACCTTCGGCGTGGTCCGCAACACTTCTAGCAGACCCAGTCGGAACTGGCGGATAAAGCGCTCGTTAATCATATCTATGGCACCCACATTGACCCCCAGTGAGGAGTCCTCATTGGTCAGGTCGTGGCGCAGCGCATTGATCTCACTGTTGATTCCAGTGTCAGCTTCTATTGAACCGTCGAACAGCCCAGCAGTGAGCGCGTCGAGTTCTTCCTTAGATAATAAATTTTCACTTTCAGCCATTGTGGCCCTCACTGTCGATAGCAGCAGTGTTTGTTTTTAGTCGGTTACTGAACAACAAATTCAGTAAAGTAGACTGCTTCAATACCGCCAAAATCTTCTAGGGATTCGAGCACGGCATTCATTTCAGTTTTTAAACTGGCGGCCAGATTAGTCTGAAAGTCAGCATCGGCAACCTCTGGTTCCGTGATCCGGCGCATGGCCGCAAGCATGGCGAAACGCAGTGGAAATTCATGCTTCTCAATATTATCAATTACTCGGTCATCGTAGTGGGTCATGATCGCGACAGTGGCCTGCATCACCTTTCTCGAATTGGCAATATTGGCAACCAGGGGCTTTGGTAGCTGAAAGTAAGATTGCTCAAAGCGGGTTAATTCTGGGGAGTCCTGCTTGACCTTATCCGGTCCAGAGGCCGCGGCCTCGGCGTCGGCAGCCTCTAGGGCAGCTTCGGCTTCGAGTGCGGCAATCGCCTCCTCAGCGTCGACAGCCTTGTCGGCATTAAAGAAGCCGCTGGCGAAAAGTGTTCCACCAATGGTTAGGCCAATCAAAAGTAAAACACCTACCACGATCAAAATAATTTTTAAGATCGGGCTCTTGGCTTTCTCTTCGCCTTCTAGTTGCTCGTCACTCATTTTCTAATCCTCTTCCGCTTTTATTCTTTTCCACTCACTACTGTGAGGGGGTTTATACCAATATATCTAAACCATCGGCGACTAAGCCCTGGCCTGTTGGTGAGCCGTCACTCTCAATATCCGAGGACTGCCCTGGGGTTAATGCTTCGTCAGCTTTATCCGAGGCTGTCGGCTTTCCGTCAGATGCGCCTTGATTTGCCGCGCCTAGATCCATATAAGCAGTTTCCGTGCCATGTTCTTGAAATGCCTCTCGAAGTCTTGGCATTCCTTCGTTAATCAAATCTCTGGTTGTGGCGTTGGCGGCAATAAAGCGCGCTTCAAGCTCACCGTTTTTCATCTCTAACTGCACTTCTACACGCCCTAATGTCTTGGGGTGCAGCTCCATTTCAACATGCCAAGAGCCGCGCTGGATTTGAGCGGTAAGGCGCTTGCCCAGTGCATCCGTCAACTGACGAGAGAGCTGGCTGAAATCATCATGCCGACGCAGAGCGTCCTGCCTATGATCTTCGACGGCGGTGTCAGCAGTTGGCTCTGAATTCAGATTGGCCGCTGTGGCCGAGCTCGCGGCCTGACCTTCGTTAAATAATGGCGCCGGGGCCAGGCCCGCAGCAAGCGGCGCCGCTGAGACAATTACCGTCGGGCTGGTAACTGCCGCGACCTTGCTCTGGGCTAAGCTAATGGCTTCGAGTTTGCTTGGCGGCAGACCCTGGCGTTCGCGGTGTTGCTTGATAAATGCGTCGGCCATATTTGGCCCAAATGTAAGCTTACCGGCGTCCGGCTGTTCACTCTGGGCTCCAGGGGCAATAGCCTGGGCTGGAAGTTTAGCATCTGTGATGATCGAATTAGGCTTTATAGGCAGTGTATTAATAGTATTGGTGATTTCTGGCGCTGGGTTTTTAAGCGCTGCCGATGCTTCGCCAGCTATTGCGGTTGTTTTTTTCTGAGTGCCGGCTATTTGCTGAGGGCTGTGTATGTGCTGAGGGCTCTTTATAAGCTGAAGGCTCTTTACAAGCTGAGGGCTCTCTATTTGCTGAGAGCTCTTTGTAAGCTGAGGGCTATCTATTTGCTGAGGGCTATCTGTTTGCTGAGGGCTCTTTATAAGCTGAGGGCTATCTATTTGCTGAGGGCTCTCTATAGGCTTATGGCTGTCTATCCGCTGAAGGCTCTCCATCTGTAGCGGGCTCCCTAGAGCCTTAGAGCTGTTTTTAGGCTCTAGGCTCTGGGTTATCTGCAATCGCTGCTGGTCGCTGAGAAATTTATCCGCTGGGAGGGCGAGCTTGGGTTCTGCTGTGACCACGGGAATTGCAGCCGCGGTTTTATCCGTTAAGGCTGAAGCCTGAATGGGCGCTTTAATAGCACTGGATTGGCCAAGGCTTTGCAGCGGAATATTGACAGCCGCCGGATCAGTAATTATCGCCGGGCTGTCATTGGCTGCGCCCTGCTCTCTATTTAGTTCTTTATTTAGTGATGTATTTTCACCTACGCCGATTTTTCCCCTCAGGTTCCCCGCAAGCAGGCCAAGCGCGGTGGGATCCATACCCTGAGACTGAGCAAAGGCGATCAGGCCTTCGTCGGTGGGTTCGGCTCCGCCAATAATCAAAGCGGTGCCGCCTTTAAGCGTGCGGCTCTGGAGCAATGCTTGGGGACTGGTCTCACTGGCCTGGAGTTTCGGCGGCTGCGAAGGTGGCATTGCATTGCCACTTTTGGCCGCTTTAAGCCTTGCCGCTGCCTCATCCATCAGTGCTGAGAAGGGGTCTGATTTAGCGGCTGGATCGGCTTTTATATTTTCCTGTCCGTGCACTGCAGGGCCTGTGGGACCTGTTGTTGGGGCCTTAGCAATATCCAGCATAATGTTTTTTGAGTCGAGCATCTTCGGTGGTTTATCCTGTCCAAATCATAGTTAGCAATAGTATTTGCAAGACTGATGCCAATAGTTCAGGTAGGTATACCGGGAGGCTAAGAGGAGTGGGTAATAGTGAGATTCAACGCCGGCACTCAGCGGTGTTAACGCGCTAGGATTCGAATCCGGATTGAGTAGCGCTCTAGGATGCTCGGGGGCGGAAGTTGTGCTGCTGGATCGCCTGGGCGTCGAGACTGCGAGTCTCTCGGGAATCGGTTTCGCGCTGCTGCTTCTCTTCGGCACGGGTGGCAAGATGATCGACTTTCATGCGCTCGCGCTCGGCGCTAACTAACACCTGACGGGCCAGCTGGCACTCGATCTCAATACGCTGCTGCTCGTATTTGGCTCGGGTTTTAAGGGTCTGAAGCTGAGTAATAAAATGACGATAATTGTTCACTTCGGTGGCACTGTGATCGCGCTGCTGCACGGCGTGGAGTTGCTGGTTGTAGTCCAGTAACAGGGCGCCTACCTTCTCTTCCTGGAGCAGGGCATTTTCACGGCGGCGGTTGACCTCACCGAGGCTCAGGCGCGCGTTACGCAGTGTGCGCTCGGCTTTGGCGAGTAGCGCTGACCAGACTGTTTTCATTTTTGCCCCTGAGCGGTTAGTTGCATGATGATTGCCTGACTCTGATGCAGAGGCACGGATTCGTCACTGCCCTGACGCAAAATCGCTTCCATGCCAGGACGCAGGCGAATGGCTTCGTCGAGATCTGGATTGGTGCCCGCTTCATAGGCGCCCACCTGAATCAGGTCTTCATTTTGTTGATAGAGAGTCCAGAGGCGACGGAAGCGGTTGGCGGCTTTCAAGACCATGGGATCCACTAAATTGGGCATCACTCGGGAGATGGAGCCGGATAAATCAATCGCCGGATAATGGGCGGCATCTGCCAGGGAGCGAGACAGCAGCACCTGCCCGTCGAGGGAGGCTCTGGCAATATCCACAATCGGGTCGCTGCGGTCATCGCCTTCGGCGAGCACGGTATAAATAGCGGTAATAGAACCATGACCTTTGCGGCCAACACCGGTGCGCTCAATTAAACGCGGCAACATGGCAAACACCGAGGGCGGATAGCCTTTGGCGGTGGGTGGTTCGCCAATCGCCAAACCAATCTCACGCTGGGCATGGGCCACGCGTGTGAGACTGTCACAGAGCATCAGCACATTTTTGCCGCGGTCGCGAAAGTACTCGGCAATCAGGTGGGTTAAATAGGTCGCTTTTAGGCGCAGTACCGGAGAGATATTGGCTGGTGCCGCCACTACCACGGATTTGGCCAGCCCCTCTTCGCCTAGGGTGTGCTGAATAAATTCTTGTACTTCCCGGCCACGCTCGCCGATCAGACCGATGACTACAACGTCGGCTTCGGTGTTGCGGGTCAACATGCCCAGGAGCACACTTTTGCCGACACCGGAGCCCGCCACTAGGCCGATGCGCTGGCCCTGTCCCAGGGTCAGGCAGGTGTTGATGGCTTTGATGCCGGTGTCGAGAATTTTATTGATCGGCCCCCTTTCCATGGGGTTAATAGCCAGACCTTCGAGGCCCAGCTGGTCGCTGTAGGCGATGGGGCCGCCATCGTCCAGAGGCTGTCCGAGGCCGTCTATAACCCGGCCTAACATGGCGTCACCCAGAGAGGCTTTGGCATGGCGCGAGACTACCCAGACCCGAGCGCCCGGACCTATGCCACCCGGCTCTGAAAAGGGCATTAAATAGAGGGTATCGTCATTAAAGCCCACCACTTCGGCATCCACTACGGTGCCCATATCGATATTTTCGACTCGGCAATGAGCGCCTAAAGGCGCAATAATACCCTTGGCTTCAAGGGTTAAACCGACCACCCGAACAAGCTTGCCGCTGAGAATCGGCTCGGCAACTTTGAGCTCGGCAATCTGACTGTCGATGGCGGCGGCAAAATCAAGCATCGGGGATCTCTTCGTCGATGGCTGGATCTATCAGGCTGTCATCAACGGCGCTTTCTATAACGGAAGTCTCAATATCCGAGCTATCAATATCCGAGGCATCAACAACCGAGCCGTCAGTTACCGAGCTATCAATTACCGAGCTATCAATAACAGGCTTATCAAACTCTTCCTCGGCGCTACCGCTGTTGACAGCTTGTCTCTGCCTCAGGGTCGACTTGGGTGCTGACCTATGCTCCGGCAGGCCCAGCAGTTTTTCGCTGAGGCCCGACAGGCGGGTTTCAATGAGATCTTCAACGGCACTGTCATCCATGGTTATTTTGACACTGCCCTGACTTAATTTGGGGTCGACACGTAGCCTTAGGTTTTCCAGGTCGCTGCTGAGGTGGGCGGTAAATTGCCGATGGTCAGCGGCGCTGAGGCTGACCACTATGGGGCCCTCCCCCTGCTGTTCAATATCTTTTATGGCTTCTTCAAGCAGCCGCTCAATGACCGCGGTGGACTGGGTCAGCTCTCCGCGAACTAGCTGCTCGGCCAGATGCAGGGCAAGCTTTTTTAACGGTTGGTAGAAATCATTGCCTGAAGACTGGGCACTGCGCAGGGTGTCGGTGAAGGCAATAAAATCATCACGGGCGCTGGCCCATTTGCCCTCGGCTTCGGTCATGGCCTTTTGGTAACCCTCTTCGAAACTTTCGCTGCGGGCAACATCCAGTGCCAACTGATCAAATGAGGGGACGGCGGGCTCGATGTCTTCGACTACAGGTTCGGCATTCTCTTCTGGGGAGGCCGCCTGTTCAGCAAGGGCGGCTTCATCCAGGGCGTCTTCGGAAACTGATTCATCTTCAACACCCTCAACACTCCCAGCACTGCCTAGGACTTTTGGTGTCCAGAGTTGAAATTCAGGATTGGGCTCGCCCTCATCTGGCTGCGCCCATTCCGCGGCGGCGAAAGCCTTGGCTTTGCGACCGGCGCTAATGAGTTCGTTGAGACGCCAGCTCACAGATGAGTCCGATTTAGACAAAGTCATCCCCTCGGCCAGCAAGCACTAGCTCGCCTTTATCAGATAGGACTCGGGCAAGACGCATAATAGTCTTCTGGGCATCTTCCACATCGGTAATTCTGATCGGGCCTTTGGCTTCCATATCGTCGAGGAACATAATCCGCGCACGCTGGGACATATTGTCGAGGAATTTCTCTCGAACCTCTTCGTCGGCTCCCTTGAGGGCGGTCATCAAGAGATCAGTTTCGACGCTGCGCATCAATACCTGAATCGCGCGGTTGTCAACGCCAGCCAGATTGTCAAAGGTGAACATGCTGTCCTGAATCTTCAGGGCCAGCTCTTCATCGAGGCTCGAGACGCCGCTCATAATGGCGGTTTCCAGATTGACCTTGGTGAAGTTCATAATTTTTGCTGCGGTGGAAACGCCGCCAAAGCTTGAGGATTTCGCCGATGAGCTGGAGCTAAACTGCTGCGTCATAATGCCCTCCAGTTCATCCATTGCCGATGGCTGCACGGTTTCTAAACTGGCCACACGCTGCATAATTTCGGCGCGATTTTCCGGCGGCAAGAAGTTGAGCACGTCGGCAGCAACATCGTATTCCAGTACCGAGAGAATAATCGCCACGACCTGCGGGTGCTCTTCGTGGATCATATCGCCAATAGAACGGGCGTCCATCCAGCGCAGAATTTCCAGACCTTTGCTCGAGGAGCCGGGCATGATGCGGCCCAATACGGTAGCGGCTTTGTCTTCACCGAGGGCGCGATTGAGCACTTTCTCAACATAGTCGCCAGTGCCAAGACCCAAGCTGGTCTGCTGCTTGATGGTGACAACAAAGTCGTCGAGGACGATATTCACGGCTTCCTGGCTGAGGTCGGCAACACCGACCATCGCTGAACCCAGGGCCTGAACTTCGCGAGGGGTTAGGTAGCGAATAATGTCCGCCGCCTGCTGTTCGCCGAGCAGCAACATAATCACTGCCGAGCGATCGGTACTGGTCATGCGATCTAGCTCGCCTTGCAGCGCCTCGGATATGGGCACGGGGGCTGCGGCTGCATCTTTTGTTTGGGGGTCTGCCATTTTATCTCTCCTCGCCGAGTTATATTGGGCGAATCATTTTCTTCAGTACGTTGGCAACGCGGCCAGAATCTTCGGCCACTAGCAGGCGCACCAGCGCCACTTTGTCATCGTAGGTATTTGCCGTATCCAGCATCTCTGCGGATATGGTAGATTTTTTCGGCTTCAGCTTGGCTTTGATATCTTCCAGGGACTCGCCGTCGCCCATTTCAATCAGACGCAACTCTTGGTCGTTAAGCTCACCGTCTTTGTTGCTGTCTGGCGCATCTTCAGCGAGGCTCTCGTCCACGGCGGGCAAGTAGGCCTTGATCACTGGGCGAACCACACCAAAGAGGATAAATAGGAAGACTGTGGCGGCGCCGAGAGTTTTTAGGGCGCCGATGGTCTCGGTATTCTCGTACCAGACATTATCTGATTCAAAGGGCACCGGCTTTTCGAATTTGGCCGAGACAATAGTCACCACATCGCCGCGGTTGCCGTCGTAACCGACCACGCCTTTAACCAGATCGGTGAAGCGTTCGAGCTCAAGGTCAGAAAATCCCTCGGCAACCTCAACACTATTGGCGTCGCCGTTTTCGTCGAGGCTCGATTGGGCTGTGGGTTCATTGATCACCACCGCCACAGAGATGCGGTCAACATTGCCGCCCTGACGTTTGACATGGCGAACAGTGCGATCCATTTCGTAATTTCGGGTGGTGGTGCTGCTTGAGGTGCGCATGCCTGTGCCACTTTCGCTGGAGTCCAGCTGACCGTTGACGATGGTGGTTGGCTGGGCTGGCACGGTGTTGGTGGTGGCGCCGGGGATGCCCTCGGCGAGCTGGGTTCCGTCCTGATCTAAGGAGAGCACTTCCGAGCGGGCCTTGGGGCCGTTGTTATTGCCGTCGTACTCTTCGTAGGTGGATTCTTCTTCGGTGTAATCAATCTGGATATCCACTTCGGCACGCACATTGCCCATGCCTACAACCGGCATTAGCAGTGCGTCGATACGATTGCGGTAGGTCTCTTCAAGACGCTGCTTGTGTTCCATTTGCGCAGAGTTAAGTTGCATGGAGGCAAAGTTATTGGCGTCAGTCAGCAACTTGCCGCGCTGGTCCACTACCACTACATCTTCGGCTGCCAGATAGGGAATGCTTGAAGAGACCATATGAGTGATGGCTTCAACCTGAGACCGAGAAACCTGCCTGCCGGGATAGGGTGAGACCACAACCGAGGCTTTGGCCGGTGTTCGATTGCGCACGAATACGCTCTGCTTGGGGGAGGCTAAATGCACGCGCGCCGCACGGATGGTGTTGATCTGCGTAACACTGCGGGCCAGTTCTTGCTCCATGGCCGAGACGTAGCGAACCTGCTCCATAAACTGGCTTGAGGTCATCGAGGCTTGGTCGGTGAGACCACTGATGCCACCAGTGGTGCCCTCCTGAGGCAGTCCTCTTGAGGCAAGGAAAATTCGCGCTTCGTGATAGCGTGCGTCGGGGACTTTTAGGTCGCCAGTGGCGCTGTCGATACGGGCGTTAAAGTTGGCTCCGGAGAGGGCTTCGAAGGCCATCTGTCGATCTGACTCAGAGAGTCCGGGATAGACTGCGCGGTAGGTCGGATCCTGCATCCAGGAGTAAGCGATAAGGAACACCGCGACACTTAGGAAGGCAATAATCGCCGGCATCGCTTTGCGGACTGCAGGCTGTGCCATGATCTCAGTGACATTGGGCAAGCTGGCGCTGGTATTGGCTGGCGCTTGATTGGCGGGCACCTGAGCCGGTCCAGCCGAAGTCTGTCCAGCCTGGGCTAGTGCCCCTGGAGCGCCGGCTACTGTCGGCGCCATATTTTGAGTTGTGGTTGCTGCTGTGGTTGCCATTGCTTATATCTCTTTATGCGTTCTTTAAACGGGCATGTTCATAATGTCTTCGTAGGCTTTGAGCACTTTGTTGCGTATCTGCAACGTTGCTTCAAAGGCCAGAGACGACTTCTGCATATTCATCACGACATCTGTGAGGGGCATATCTTCGCCTCGCTCATAGGCCGCGCGCGACGCTTTCGAGGTCATCTGTGCGCTGTTCACTTCATTTAGCGCGCCTTTCACCGCGTCGGCAAAACCACCGGCGTTGGCGGACTGGTTGTCGACTCGCTCAGAGGCAGAGAGATTCACTCCCTGAGCGGCCTGAGCTTGGTACTGGCGAATCTGACTTAATAGGGATTCGACGTTACCGGCATTGACTGGACTGACCATGACTATTTCCTCTAACGCGCGTAAGCACGGGTAACATTAATACCCTGCTCGCGCAGTCTCTGTAATTTGTGGCGCAGTGTTCGCGGGCTGATGCCCAACTGCTCGGCGGCGTGCTCTCGTGTTCTGGAGCCATTTAGGGCACCCATAATCGCTTGCCATTCACTGTGTTTGACGGTTTCCATTAAACCCTCAGGGCTGGCCTCGACAAGCGACCGCTGGCTGTGGCTATCGGCAACTGGAGCAACAGCGGGAGAAGGTGCAAAGCGAATGTCCTGACTCGGGCGACGCTCAAAATTGTCGGCCAATTGAATATCGTCAAACAGTAAATGCTGTACATCGATGGCCGCGCCGTTGGCCAAGACCATGCCGCGCACCAGTACATTTTGTAGTTCTCGCACATTGCCGGGCCAGCGATAGCTTTCCAAACTCAGTTGGGCGGCGCGGGTTAGGCGCAGTGTTTGACTGTCGCCGCCCTGCTGGCTTAAAAACTGCTCGGCGAGGGGCAGAATATCTTTCGGCCGTTCGCTCAGGGAGGGAATGGCTAATTTAAAGGCGGTTAAACGAAAGTAGAGATCTTCTCTAAAGGTCTGTTGCGCAATCGCCGCTTTAAGGTCGCGGTTGGTGGCAGCTATAACACGAATATCGAGGTCGATGGATTTTTGTCCGCCGAGCCTGACCACTGAGCGCTCCTGTAAAATACGCAGTAGCTTGGCCTGGAGGTGAAATGACATTTCACCGATTTCGTCGAGGAACACGGTGCCGCCCTGAGCCTGCTCAAATAGCCCCGGCTGTACTTTAGAGGCGCCGGTAAATGAGCCTTTCTCGTGGCCGAACAACATATCTTCAATTAAATTTTCTGGCATTGCCGCGCAGTTAAAGGCGACAAAGGGGCCCTCGTGGCGGGCTGAGGCATCGTGGAGAATTCGCGCCAAGACTTCCTTGCCGGCTCCTGTGGGGCCTGTGACCAATACGGTTACATCCACTTGGGCAACCCGTTCGGCGAGGGCGAGCAAATTGCGGCTCACCGGATCGGCGAACACAAAGGCTGGCTGAGACATGGTTTTCACCGGCTGGCACTGAGCCAGTTCGAGTATTTCTGACCACTGGGCTGCATCTAAGGGGCCGGTTGAAATAACGCTCAGGGCGCCCTCGCGCATGGCGCGGATACCCAGCTCGAAGTTACTCCGTTCAACCCGGACAATAATCGGCGCCCCACTATTGGCTGCGCCCAGACGCGACTGCACCTGCTTAAGCTTCTGCGTGGTTTGGCTCAGGGTGACGACAACCAGTTGCGCACGGCTCAGGGCGGCCTCTTCTGAGTCGCTATCCTCGACCTGATTTATGGCCAATCCCTGCTCGGCAAACCACATCACCTCGGTGGGCGATAGTGATCGATTCGAATCGAACCAAAGAACATCAATCATTTTGTGATCAGTCACGGTTGCTTACCTTTCCCCAATAAAACGCGTTGATTTATTTTTAGCTGCTGCGTGCTATGGAGCTAGCAATTTACGTGCCAAGTAAACTTTTGCAATTAATACAATGACTTAGGGAAAGAGTGGCAAGAAAGCGTCAGCTTATTGCCAGTGGCAAACAGTCGGCAATTTGACACCACTTCAAGACCGGGTGGTGCTGGCTGCGGCAAGACTTTGCCGCACTCTTTCTAGTGAGGGCTCTATTGGAGGGCTCTATTGGAG
>Ga0115562_1001485_pt1 | contig 17320 bp, 15 predicted proteins | sample COGITO_mtgs_1105_6_FD_87200 | JGI IMG/M metagenome (GOLD analysis project Ga0115562, IMG submission 87200) | Pelagic marine microbial communities from North Sea - COGITO_mtgs_110516 | ecosystem: Environmental > Aquatic > Marine > Epipelagic | place: Germany:Helgoland, sampling site Kabeltonne...
GGCAAGCCTTGCCGCCAAACAAAAGGCTAGTCGTGTCAGACTTTGGATCGCAGCCAATCAACAGCACGCGCTTGCCCATCTCGGCCATCATGTGGCTGAGGTTGGCCAGCGTAAATGATTTCCCAATGCCGCCTTTGCCATAGATCGCAATAATCTGTGTCTTAGAGGTCGGCTCACCCTGTGGAACCTCAAGCGTAGGCTCTTCGTTCGCTTCGTCACGCAAACGCTGATCGAAATCCTTCAGGTTTGGAATTTCATCTTTCATGCAGTTCCCCAATTCAAAATCATTTTTAGACACGCAGGATCAGTAAATGCGGTCTCGTATGCGCCGCTGGCGAGTTCGGCGGGTTGTTGATGTGTGATCAGATCGGCCAGTTGCAGCACGCCCGCTTCGACCAAAGCTTTGGTTGCGGTCATGTCATCTGGCGCCCATTCGGCGCTGATGCGGAAACGGGCTTCTTTCATAAAGGCGGGCGGAAAGGCGAATTGCAGGGGCGCGGTATAGAAACCCGCCAAGACAATCTCGCCACCTTTGGCGATACGACCAATCCAGTCGTTCAACAGATCACCACGACCGGATGCGTCATAGACTGACTTGTAGTCGCGACGTTTATCATTCTCAGGTGTAGTGACTTCATAACCGTCAGCACCACCCATCCGAATGGGATCAACTTCCCAAACGGTTGGCGCTGGAGCGCCAGACGCAACGGTCAAACGGGCCAGCAAACGTCCAAGAACGCCGTGGCCGATAATCAAATCAGGAACAGCTTTGTTCGGGCCTGCCATCGCATGACGGGCCGTAGCGGCCAAAGCCAGCAATGCACCGGCAGCGCCAAGGCCACGGTCAATACGCGTGACGCGCGATGCTTTGGTAACCAGCGTTTCCGCCGCCGCACCAAACAATCCAAACGCGCCTTCATAGCAACTGGCACCAGGGACAAACACATGTTCGCCAACGCGGTAACCACTGTCAGCACCAGCCTCAATCACCTCGCCCGCAGCCTCATAGCCCGGAATCAAAGGATAGCCCATGCCAGGGAACGGAGGCATTTCACCGGACCAGAACAGCTTTTCTGTACCTGTTGAAATACCAGAATGCTTGATCGCAACGATGATATCATCAGCCGCCGGGGGAACGATTCCCACCTTATCAAGCGCCAGTTTGCCGGGTGCTGATAGAATAACGGCCTTTGTTTCCAACGTTTTCTCCTCCGTGCAGTCGCATGATGATGGCTTCATCTACGGCACACTGTCCTGCCTTATTCTAGCCTTACACAGCCCTGTGTCAATTTATTTAGACAGTAAGTGTGTAAACCTTACTTTACACCTATAACAACAGAGGTAATGAACGGTCGGCGGGCACTTGGCGTTTGAATTTGCGCAAAACCTGCCTGCTCCAGAAGCCCAGAAATCTGATCTTGTGACCTGGCACGACCGGTCCGCATCGCCATGCAGTAAAGCGCGAAATAGGCATCACCCGCGCGCTGCGGGGCATTACCGCCCGTCATAGGTTCAGAAATCAAAATACGCCCACCCTCCGGCAAGGCGGCATGGACCGCTTCCAAAAGCGCGATCACGGTTTCGTCCGCATGGTCGTAAAGAACACGGATCAAACTGATGATGTCAGCGCCTTGCGGCAGCGGATCATCCCGAAAGGACCCCGGGACAATCGTGAAACGGTCCATCAGACCTGCGGCCTCAAACCTTTGCGCAGCCGCAGGTGCGACCGCAGGTAGATCAAAGAGGGTCATCTGTAGACGAGAATGCGCAGCGCCAACAGCCGCAAGAAACGCGCCTGTCCCGCCACCAACATCCAGAATGCTTTGACAGTCCGAAAGTTTTACCACCGCCAGCGTATCTTCAGCGACGAGCACCTGACTATCGGCCATCAGTTGCGAATAGATAGCGGTGGTTTTCGGGTCGGTCGCGCCACTGGCACCAAAGACATATGGCCAGAATTCTGCAAGTTCCGTCTCAACTTCACCGCGAAAGAAGGCCACGGGATCAGCCAAATCTAGGTATAAAACATCGTGGTGATCGATCATTCCCGCAAGGCCCGGAACCCCCGCCAAAGCAGCACCACGTGTTGTAAGCGCGTAGTGACCTGACTTGCGACGTTTGATCAGACCGATCGAGGCGGCAGCGCTCAAAAGAACCGGCATGCGGTCATGCGGTACATCAACTTCAATCGCCAAGGCCTCTGCCGTCATTTCACGGGCGAGCAAGATCTGCGGAAGTTTCAGCCGGACGAAGGCCTGCAAAATCTGGCTATGACAAAAGCCCGCAACCAGATCGAACATTGCTTCGCCTTCAGACCGCACGAAACGGCGTGTCAAAGGAAAGCGCGCGGCCCAGCTTTGGAACCCGCGCGACGCGACAAGGCGTGTTAAACGGCCAGACCGCCTTGCCGCACCGGGCGGCAAGTCAGGTTTGGGCATCTGGATGCTCAGATCTTTCATTATTCGCCAGGAACAGTGGACCTGCTTCGCGCGCCAGCGGGTACCAATTTGTCAGCATATGCCCGAACCAGCTGCGCAAGTGCTGCTTCACCCGGACACGCTGGGATGGATGAAATTGCACCACCCAAAATATCGTCAAAGCGTCCGATTGCGCCCTGCACGCCGTATGCGGCAACCGCATTCGGACGTCCGTGCAGGTCATCCTGTCCTGCAGGTTTGCCCAGTGTTTCCTGATCACAAAGTGCGTCGCGCAAATCATCCGCGACCTGAAATGCCTCACCAATGCGCGCGCCAAGCTCTTCCCATGGCTGCGCCTCTTGCCCCGCCGCAACAGCACCCATCTGGGTCGCAGCGATGAACAGCGCACCCGTCTTGGCCTGATGGTAGGCGGACAAATCGATCGCAGTTTCGCTTTCCCAACCCTGACCCGCGCAGATGCCAAACGGCATGCCGGTACGTGTGCCCAAGATATCAATCAGTTTCAAAGCACGCTCGGGCGCATCACCCCCAGCACGTGCCAATAACTGAAATCCCATGATGATCAGGCTGTCGCCAGCCAGTACTGCCAATGGCTCTGAATAGGCGCGGTGCAACGCGAGCTTTCCCCGGCGCATATCCGCATCGTCAAAGCAAGGCAGGTCATCATGCACGAGGCTGGCGCAATGGATAACTTCCAACGCAACAGCGGCCGCATTCGTCAGCTCAGGGCGATCATCACCACAGGCCATCGCAACAGAAGTCAAGATCGTAGGCCTGATCCGTGCACCGCCCGGGGTCACGGCATACTCTAACGCCGCCGCCAGCTTAGCCGGCGCAATGCCGCCCTGACCGGCCTGAATTGCCTTGGCCATGGTCGCGTCAATGCGCTCTGAGATTCTCATGCGTGTCTCCTTTGTAATCTATAGTGTCTATTTTAGTTTACATATGTCAATGTAAATCAAACGTAACAAACGACTCAGAGTTGGATGAAAGCTGGTTCACCCAAAATCGTTGTCATTGGCGCCGGGATCGGCGGATTAGCCGCAGCCCTGCGGCTGAGCCATCAAGGCTGTGATGTTACCGTGCTTGATATGCATGGCGCGCCGGGCGGCAAAATGCGGACGGTGGCATCAGACGCCGGGCCCGCTGATGCGGGGCCCACCGTGCTGACCATGAAGCCAGTGTTTGAGGCATTGTTTGACGATGTCGGCGAGCAACTTAGCAATCATCTGACACTCCAACCGCTTACCACGCTGGCCAGACACTACTGGGATGACGGCGCATCGCTTGATCTGAACGCCGATCCCGCCAAGAGCCTTGCCAACGTAATTGCAGCCTTTGGACCGAAAGCCGGACAAGAATTCGAAGCCTTCTCAGCCCGTGCCAAACGCCTGTTTGATGCATTCGATGCGCCCATGATGCGCACGGCGGAACCCAACCAAATGGCCGTTACAAAGACTGTGCTGCAACAGCCCAGCCTGCTCCCTGACATGGCCCCACATCTGACCCTCGCAGGTCTGCTCAAACGGTCGTTCAGCGACCCAAAACTGGCCCAGCTCTTTGGCCGCTATGCCACCTATGTTGGCGGGTCGCCCTATGCATCGCCAGCAATCCTGTCGCTGATCTGGCAGGCAGAGGCACAAGGGGTTTGGTCCGTCTCGGGCGGAATGCACAAACTGGCACAGACCATCGCAGAACTGGCGCAAGCGCGCGGCGCAACCTTCCATTACGGCACCACCGCGACACGCATCACGCGGCAGAACGGGCGCATCAATGGTGTCCAAACAGATCAGCGGCATATCCCCGCAGATATCGTTCTGTTCAACGGCGATCCCCGCGCTTTGGCGACCGGCCTATTGGGTGACAACGCAAAGTCGGCGGTCAACCCATCACACACCGAACCACGCAGCCTATCCGCCATGGTGCATGCCTTTGCGGCCATACCTAGCGGCGTTGACCTTGCACATCACACCGTCTTTTTTGGGCATGATCCGAAGGCGGAATTCCAAGCACTTGCCAAAGGCGAAGTGCCCACCGATGCCACGCTCTACCTTTGTGCCCAAGACCATGGGCAGGCAGCCCCCGACGCCATGCAAAGGTTTGAAATTATCATGAACGCGCCACCCGTCCTGCGCGACCCGACCAAGGAAAAACCACCATGTCAGACACAAGTACTCAACCGGTTCCGGGACTTCGGTCTGACGTTCAGTCCAACGCCAAAGGAAGCAACGCTGACGACTCCACAGGAGTTCGACACGCTGTTCCCCGCGAGCCTCGGTTCCCTCTACGGGCGGAGCCCGCATGGCATGATGGCGGCCTTCAAACGCCCGACAGCACGGACGAAAGTGCCGGGACTGTACCTGTGCGGGGGCGGGGCGCATCCGGGGGCGGGGGTGCCGATGGCGACGCTCTCAGGCCAGCACGCGGCCGCGGCGATCATGACGGACCATGCTTCCACCTTGACGTCCCTCCCAACGGCTATGCCTGGTGGTACGTTGACGGGATCAGCGCCTGCGGGACCAAAGCGGTCTCTGTCATAGGGTTTATCGGATCGGTCTTTTCGCCTTGGTATGCATGGTCAGGGCGCCGCGACCCCGCGAACCACTGCTGCATCAACGTAGCGACTTATGGGCCGGGCGGACGGTTCACCATGACCGACCGTGGGCGCGACGCGCTGCATACCACACCCGATACCTTCCAAGTCGGCCCGTCATCAATGCACTGGAACGGCAACGAACTGGTTATCGACATCAACGAGATCAGCAGCCCACCACTGATCAGCCGCGTGCGGGGTCAAATTACGATCACACCTCACGCGATGACAAACGTGGAACTACCACTAACCCCAGATGGGGCACATGTCTGGCGGCCTTTCGCACCTTCCTCAGACATCAAAGTCGACCTCGAGGCGAAGGGCTGGCAATGGTCCGGCCACGGCTATTTCGACAGCAACTTTGGCACGCGATCACTGGAAGAGGATTTCAGCTTCTGGACATGGGGCCGTTACCCAACCAAAGCGGGCGCAACCTGCGTCTACGATGCAGTGCGACGGGACGGATCAACGCTGGACACAGCCATCGCCTTTGACAGCGCAGGACAGGCGAAAATCGTCGACGCACCGCCACGTACAAGGTTCAAGAGATCGCTGTGGCAAGTCATGCGCGAAACCCGCGCCGATCCCGGGGTGATGCCCAAACAAGTTTTGAACATGCTGGACGCGCCCTTCTATTCCCGCTCTGCCGTGCAAACGCAAATTGACGGCGAAGTTGTGACGGGGGTGCATGAAGCGCTGGATCTGAACAGGTTCAGATCGCCTTTGATCAAGCCAATGTTGGCAGTCAGGGTGCCAAGACGGCGGGGGTGGAAGAACCAAGGCCCTGTTTAAGCCCGAAGCGGGCTTTCAATGCAAAGAACTAGAAGACATCGCTGCCTCATCGGAATACCGAGAATGAACCGCTTCGCACTACTATAGCAAAAGGCGGACTGTGCGTTTGGGTAGGCGTCATCCCTGACCCTGAGCCCGCAAAGCTGCCCAAGTCCAAAGAGCGCCAAAGGCGTCAATAGCTGCGAACAACAAAATTCCTGCGGGAACCATGCCCAAAAGAAAGATCAAGACCATGAAACCCGCAGCGTAGACCCGAAGTGGAATGCTCCATCGATAGACTATCTGCGCATCATAGTTCGCGGCGATCAGGTAGTAGGCTCCGACAATTGATGCAAGCATACCCACCATCCTGATCCAGGCATCTTCAGCAGCGCTCAATCCGAACAGGCCGAGCATAAAATGCGGCGTAAGCATGAGCCCTAGACCAACAATCACAACTAGGTAGATGCCGAAAACCTGCATGGTGAACCTAGAACTCATGAATGTCATCTTGTCCCTCAATTCAATATCTTGACGGGTTCAAGCCTATTTGGCGAATGGTCTCACGTCCACTTTGTCCTGCATTGTACCGCCCCACCGTCATCCACTCAGCCCCCCAACGTCACAATCTCCCCACCCGCCGCCTGCGCATCATCGGCATCATGTGTGACCATCAAGACAGGCAGCGCACGCGCCTTTGCCCGATCGAAAACCATCTCGCGCACCTGTGCGCGCAATGCCGCATCCAACCGAGAGAACGGTTCGTCCAGCAGCAGCCCACAAGGTTCTGACAGCAACATTCGCATCAGCGCCACCCGTGCTTTCTGCCCACCAGACAATGTCGCAGGGTCGCGAACTGCGAAACCACTCAGCCCCACTTCATCAAGCGCTTCTTCGATCTTGGTAAGGCGTTCAGCTGCATTGCCCCCCGGCTGCAATCCGAACGCCAGATTGGCCCCGACCGACAGGTGCGGAAACAACAAGTCATCCTGAAAGAGAATACCCACACGGCGTTTGTGCGGTGCCGCATGGGTGATGTTATTGCCATCCAACCAAACCTCGCCCTTCGCGCGGAAATCCGGTGCGAGCGTTCCAGTGATAAATGCCAACAAAGTTGATTTGCCCACGCCCGAAGGGCCCATGACGGTCAATACTTCGCCGGGATTGATATCATGCGTGATCGACAAGAGCGGCACGCCACCCTTGGAGATTCTGACATCCTTCAGCGACAGCCCTTTATCCATGTCGCAATCCCCTTCTGTTGCGCCACACCAGCGCTGGCAGCAGCAGCGCAAGCGCAAATGGCACCAAAGCCGCCCCAGTCTGCATCAATCCATAAACCGCAATCGCCCGACGGTCGCCACCCGAAGCAAGTGCCACAGCCTCGGTCGTGAGTGTCGCCACGCGGCCACCACCAATCAGCAATGTTGGCAGATACTGCCCCACAGACACTGCCAATCCAACCGCCAATGCCGTTAGGATCGGGCGCAATAGCATAGGCAACCGCACTCGCCACAGCACACCATCGGGACTGGCGCGCAGCGCAGTCGCAATCGTGCCCATCCGCGTGTCCCAAGCGCGGAACGGATCAGCGAGCGATAAGAAGACATAGGGCAGCACAAAAACGAGATGCGCCAGCATAACTGGTAGCCGCCCGACATCCGCACCGACACTCAGCATCAGGGTTTGCAAACCCGGCAGGAAAGCCGTCTGCGGAATGAGAAGCGGCAGATAGATCAACCAGACAGCCCGTTGACTGAACGACAGACCATAACGGTACTCTGCCTCCAAACACCCGATCGTCAGGATTAGAGCCACGCTGGCGACTGTACAGGCAATCAATGCAGTTTCGCCGAGTGCCTCTAACGTCCCGGGGCCAAATCGCATCCAGTTACGCAGGGTGAATTGATCTGGAAAAGCGTCTGGAAACCCCCAAAACCCGGCAAACGACCAAATAGCCAACACGACCAGTCCCAAAAGGACTATCAGTGCAGATGCAGCGCCCGCGAACAGCGCGCCTCGGGCGACAATCGGATCAAACCTGCCCCGGTTACCTCTGGCAATCCAGCGCCGCCCCAAACCGGCAACCACCACTTCGCCCATCCGCCAAAAGATCAAGGCACCAACAACCAGACCAAGCTGCAATAACGCGCCAGCCGCTCCTTCTAGGCGCATCGCCAAATCAGGATCAGACATCCATTTGACGATCTGCACAGACAGGGGCGGCGGCGTATTGGGGCCAAGGATGACTGCGACATCCACCACGGACATCGAATAGGCCAGCACAACATACACAGGTGGCCTGATCTGCGCATAGACCCGTGGAAATACGGTCTTGAGCCATCCGGTCACCCGCCCATAGCCCAGCGCCTGTGCAATCGTGACACTGCGCTGCGCATCAGACTGCCCCAATGCCGCCAGCGTAATTAGCAAAAGAAACGGTACTTCCTTGATGATCAGGCCCGCGGTCATCGTCAGACCCAAAGTATCCTGCACAATCAGCAGATCGGGCGGGCGATCCCATCCGGTTATGCCAGGGGACATCAGGCGTGAGAGCCACCCCGAAGGAGCGATCAGAAACGCAAGGCCGAATGCAGCTGCCGCATGGGGCACTGACAATAGCGGGGACAGCATTCGTTCAAGGGCGCGAAAAGGGCGCGTACCGGACCAGCCAGCGGTGACTAACACGACAATCGCCAGTGAAATCGCGGTCGCAAGCAACCCGGTTGAGAGCGACAGCATCACCGCACGCGGCAACCCGGCCCAGTCAAATAGGTCGCGGAACGGATCTAACGATGGGCCGGTCAGTCCCGCTGCAGGCAAATGCCCAAAGGCAGGCAGCAAAGTGCCCCACAGCCCCGCAACAACCGGACCCAACATCGCAAGCAGTGTTAGGATCGGCAAAACGGGCAGGAAGCGTCGGCGGTTCAAAAGCAAAACGGCCCCGGGTTACCCCCGAGGCTCCATTTTGCGCGGACTAACACGCCTACTCAGACACACCATAACGCGTCATCCAATCATCAGCGATACGGGTCATCCAACTTGGGTGCGGCTCGGCCAGCACGGTGCCCAACTCAGCGGGCGACAACGTTGCAACGCCTAGTTCCAGCGCATCAAACGCAGCACGATCGTCAGCTGACAACGAATCCATATCCAATACGGTGCCATAGCCCAGAATCTCTGGGTTTTGCGCACGCACCTGCGCCTCAGGCGACATCAGGAAGTTGGCGACAACCACCGCGCCTGCTTTGGAACCGGAATTGTAAGGAACAGCCACAAAAGACGCATTGCCGATTGTGCCTTTGTCCAAAACGAAAGTTCGTGCAGTGGGCGGCAACTGGTTGTTGGCAATGGCTGCTGTCGCTTCGCCGGGGCTAAAGGAAATCGCAAGATCAACTTCCCCATCGGCGATTAGCTGCAACTGCGCAGGGCCAGTGGCAGGATAGGCCCGTCCTTCGCGCCACAACGTCGGCGTCAGATCATCCAAGAACGCCCAAAGCGGGGCAGTGACTACATCATATGTGTCATCCGTCGCAGGTTCGGACAGCACGGACGGATCCTCCAGCAAATCAACCAAGGCCTGCTTGAGGAAGGTCGTACCAAGGAAATCAGGCGGCTGTGGATAGGTAAACCGCCCGGGGTTTGCGGCGGACCAATCCGCGATGGCCTGCATTGACCCCAAAGGCGCGGCCAGATCAGCGGTGTCGTGAATAAAGACAACCTGCGCCATCGCCCACGGGCTCTCGAAACCCTCGACTGGCACGGTAAAATCAGTCTGCACAGTCTTGCCGTCCACATCGACAAACGCCCAGTTAGGCAGTTGCTCGGCGTAAGGACCAAAGAGCAGGTCCGCGTCTTTCATCGCGGCAAAGTTTGCGCCGTTAATCCAAATCATGTCGATTGCACCGTCATCATCCTCGCCAGCCTGTTTTTCAGACAATACGCGGGTCACGGCATCGGCGGTATCAGTCAGCTTCACATGCTCCAAGGTCACGCCGTAGTCTTCCATGACACGACGACCAACCCATGCAAGGAAATCATTCGTGTTGGTCGAGCCACCCCATGCGTTCCAATACACAGTCTGGCCTTCGGCCTCGGCTGTGACGGCGTCCCAGTTGGCAGGGTCAATGTCGGCCAATGCAGGCACGGGGGCCAGCAAAGAGGCCAGTACGGCAAGATGTTTCATGAGCTTATCCTTTAGGTCGTGTAGATTTGTTTGGCGGCATAAATCCGCAGTGTGGCGGTTGCAAAGCAAAGGGCACCAAAGACCCATGCCAGCGCAGAGAAGTAAGCAGGTAGCAAGCAAAGGATAACAAAGAACACGATGGTTTCGGTCCCTTCCAGAATGCCGTTGGAATAATAGAGCGACTTTTGGCCCTGTGCCGTGGTCTTATGGCCATGCTTTTCAGCCAAAATCGCGTAGCCCAGAAAACTGGTGCCATTGAAGTAGAACGAGGCGAGCAGGAACGCGCCAGCGGCACCATTCAAAGCCGGGCTATAGATCACAAAGGCCATCGGGATCGCACCGTAGAATAGAAAATCAGCAGCAATATCCAGATAGCCGCCAAAATCCGTCTTTTGCGTCGCACGAGCCACCGCGCCGTCCAGACCGTCAGCAATCCTGCTGGCCAGCAACGGAACAAGCGCCCAACCGAACTGTCCCACAGCGATCAACAAGGCCGCAAACAGCCCCAAACCTAGGCCAATCAACGTCACGCCATTCGCAGTAAAGCCACGCGCAGCAAGGCCACGACCAATCTGGTTCAACGGTGGATCAATCAACTGACGTGCGTAACGGTCAAGCATGCGGCCCCTTCCCAATCTGCGCATGTTGTGACCCATGCGACTGGTTGAAGCAATCAACCTGACAGGAATGTGAGAGAAGGGGGTTGGATTGTCACAAACGGACATTGAAGCAGTGTGTACAGGGGTATCTGCTTTGCCAACGAAGCTGCTGTTTGTCGGCTTCAGAATCTACGTGGAAAATCGGGCGCGCAGGGCCTCGATGTCTAGCTGGTGTTCGGTCAAACCTTCGGCCTCCCATTCGCTTCTTTCCGCCTCAAAGAAGTCACCGCCGTAAATGTGCAATGCTGCGGTGAGCTTTGGAATTGGGTTCGTGACTGAATGAATGATATCAGCGCCCAAAGGGCAAACGTCTCCAGTCGACAGTGCTTTTGCGCCAGCTGCTTCGATCAATCCCTCGGGGTGATCTTTGATGCGGCGCCAGAAAATATTGTCTTCACGGCCACCATAGATGCCAATGACAGCCCACATTTCGTGATTATGAGGTGGGATGGTCGTTGATGGCTTCCAGGCAAGGTTCACGATCGTCAGGTTTGGAGATTGATAAAGTGGAGTAATACCCGGCTCCGTTGGCTCTCCTAACGATGCCAGAACATCAGAGGGATTGGACATTGCCCGTCGCATCACCTCTGCAGCTGATTTGTGTGTCGGGTCTGCTTCTACGGCCTCGCGGCAGTCAGCGGCAAATCTCTCAACATCGAACATTAGGTAATCCTCCTCACTGATAACTTAACATAAAAAGCATAAGCTGTCAGTTGAGGCACGAATCCGCCATTCAAGCGGGCTGCAGGGTGGCTCAATCTGACCCGCCATGAGCAATCCTTGGCCGTCCGCTGGCTTCGACCCGCAGCGTCGCCTCGATAAACATCGCACGACTTTCCACCGTGATTTCAGAGATGTCTCGCGCGACCGAAAACCGGATCTCCTCAACACCCGAGGCGCGCACCAGTCCCTCGGCCTCGGATCTTAGCGCCGCCTCGAGCACGCCAAGCGCTTCATCACGATCGGCATATGTCTTGGGACCATCAGGCAGATGCACAGCGAAAGCCCCCTCACCAGCGCTTGTGACAGTCCCCGTCGCATGCATCCGCACCTGCCCGACGACAGCGCCAATTGCATTCGCTACGCCACCATGTTCAGGCAGGACCATGCGTGTCCCAAGGCGTTTGCCGACGGCGCCATAATAGGTGGAAGCCGACGCCCCCAAACCGATCACAGGAACACCCAGCGACATCTGCATCTGGATGACACCCTGATGCCGATCAAGACCTGCTTTGGTAAGGGGGTGCTGCGCCAAAGCCGCCGGATCGGGCCATTCCTGATCATCCTCGGCAAAGCCCGCCTGCAATAGGCAATCAACTGTTTGCGCTGTCAGTTGGTCAATAATGTCCCGCGCGAGGGCTTCACCACTTGCCGCCAACCGTGTTCCAGCACCAGTCCGCCTGCGCGCAAACAGCGTCAACGCTTTTTCTGCCGCCTCTTTGTCCCAGGCATCCACCAGCCCCAGCATATGCGACGCGTCCGAAGGTGTGACACCCGCCATCATCACCAGACCGCGACCAACCAAACGGGCAAGGGCGGGGCCTTCCATGCGCGATTGCACGGCATGCCCAAGGCGCAAAGGGCCGTCTTGCAAACGGCCTGCAATCGTTTGTTCACGCGCATCCAGCCCCACTGGCATCTCCGCCCAAAGCGGGATGATAAATTGACCGCCATCAGATGCGGGAATGTCTTGGGCGAGACCACGATCCAACGCTGCATGAACCAAATCAGGGTACTGATGCGCTGCGAGCGAGATCGGCATCAAACGGCGCGGCCCCAACCGCAAACCGCCGTCCAACCCATCAACCACATGTACTTCGCTATCACCGCCGAGGCCTGTTGTGCGCATCGCAACAGCCTCGACCATCGTGCGAAACGGGCCAACCCGCGCGCCTTGCGGATCAATCTTGGGGCGACCATTGCGCAGCAAGCAGACATCGGTTGTCGTGCCACCAATATCACTCACCAACGCATCCGTTTCACCGGTCAACCAACTGGCTCCGGCGATAGATGCCGCAGGCCCGCTAAGGATCGTTTCAATCGGTTTCTCGCGCGCAATATCGGCAGACACCAACGCACCATCCCCGCGCACCACCATCAAGCGGGCAGAAATCCCCACCGCATTCAGATGGCTTTCGCAAGCCGTGATCAAACGATCGAGCATGCCAATGAGACGCGCATTCAGAACAGCCGTCAGCGCACGCTTAGGCCCGCCCAGCGCTTGGCTTAACTCATGTGAACAACTGGCAGGCTTGCCAGTCGCATCACGGATCATGTCACGCACAGCTATCTCATGTGCAGGATTGCGGGTCGCAAAACTCGCAGCAACAGCAAAACCTGTGATGCCGGCATCAAGGGCTGCAAGCGCGTCTTTCAACTGCGCCAGATCAAGTGCTGCCACCTCACCGCCAGCATGGTTATGGCCGCCCGCCAAACGGATCACCGGATCACCGCGCAGTGCATCTGTCAGACCGGCACGGGCCAGTTCACCATCGCCAAAGCCAATCGCAACCAAAGCAATGCGGCCACCCTGCCCCTCGACCAAAGCGTTTGTGGCAAGGGTCGTCGACAGCGAAACCATCGCAATATCAGCAGGATCAACCTGCGCATCGGCAATGGCAGCATCAATTGCGCCACCCACGCCTATGGCCAGATCAGGGCGCGATGTCAGCGCCTTGGCCGATGCAATGACGCGGTCTGCTGCCTCGTCAATTATGACAGCATCAGTATATGTCCCGCCGGTATCAACGCCCAATAAATAAGTCATGCTCAGTTTCCAGTATGCCGCAGGACTTCAAACACGAGGATCGGCCCCGCATCAACCGCCACAGGTCGCAGCCATTCCGCGGAACCGCCCTCAGCCAAGGCAGTGGCAAGCCCTTGACCATAGTTCGTGCCTTCACAGATCATTAGATACTCCGCACCAATCCGCGCGACATAGGCCTGCATTTCTGCATCAGCCAGCCCAAAAGGGATCTTGCCATTGGCAAAGGCATCGGGGCTGCGGTGGTAGGGGCCAGACAGAACAGAATGATGCGTGTGCAACAAAACAAATGCGCTCAGATTCATAGGAGGCAGTAAAACAGACGGTGGCATCACGTTGATTTCTTCCATCGCCTGTTTGTCCCGACAATTCTGGTCCTGCGGACCGTCCGATAGCTCTGTCTGTGGGAACAGCAGCTTGCCTATGTTGGTAACTACATTCGGTGCTATGATCAGCGTACTCACGCAGAGCAACTGCACTGCGATCATACTGGACCGCGATCGCAAATACGCCGACAGCAAAGCCGCGAGCACAAAGCCCGCTAAGATCGGCACGGCACCCGTTGTCATCAAGCCAAGACGGATTTGAGAAAAAGAGGCGAGGACACCAGCGGCGCTTAGGATCAAGAGCTGTCCAACCACATCGCGTTGTTCACTGTCGGAATTGTTCATTCGCCGCCAAAGCACCGCCCCTGCAATGACCACGGTGACAATCGGCAGCATCATTTTCAGGTAAACAAATGGATAGCGGACAGCATACGAGAAACCCGGCTTTGCCTCGATGATGAACGTGCGTATTATCTCTTGCACATCGACCGGCAAAGACCCGTACGGTCCCTCAAGACACCCACTTAAGAGTGGCCATGCGGCTACAAAGCCTATGCCAACGGCAACAAGACTCGTTGCAAGCCGCATTGGAATACTTTTCAGCCCAAAGAGCATCGGCAAAATGCTGGCTGCGGTCGCGATTGCAATCAGCGACAGCACTGGCGCGCCGAGCTGGTCGCAAACTGGATAAAACAGACGGTCGCCGGCTGTTTGCCCAAGCCAAAAAACAACACTGCTGGCAGACAGGCTGAGACAAAACGCAGCCAATAAACTGTTAGCAATTCTGGAAACATCAAAACTAGCGCGCAGAAACAGCAGTAGCCCCAACAGCAGGATATAGGGTAGCGTCTCTAGCCCAACCGCCAGCGCGAACCCGGCGGCGATACCACACAAAAGGCCTGACAAAACCGGACGCCTCGGCCAAACGGCGACGACGGTCATGACGATGATCATCAGAATTTGCACGTTGTGATGGTCAATTCGGCCGGGGCGGAAATAGAACTGGGAGGTAAACACCCAAGTGAACGCGCAAAGCATGGCAAAACAGGCAGCATAGACCCCGAAAAACCTTCTTGCGCCGATGCCAATAACCGCCACAATGCAAAGCTGCAGAAAAGCTGGCCAGATCGTGACGGCTAACATCTCAGCTTTTGCTACAGGAAAAACGGTTGAAAGTGCGGTGATCAGGCCGCCGATCATGGCATCAATATATCGCGACCAATGGATTAATACGCCCTCTGGGGGCATCATCCGATACTCGGTGGTGTCAAACCAATTCTGCCCGTCCATCCAGTTGCGGATCGAAACCAATCGCAAAAATTCATCCGACCCCATCTGACTAAATTCCGCATCCATGCGACCACCCGCGATAACGGCTAAGGCGATGACAGCCAGACTAATCAGCAGAAATGTTGCGGCAAACGCATAGCGCTGCACTAATGCCATCCACTTTGGGGCGAAACCGGTGTCGCTCGGTTGTTTCATAAGGTCGCTCGCTTCACGTCAAAATAATCCACTGTGTCATGCCCGAAAAGCGAGCGTACGCGCACCAAAAAAGTTGATGAAAGAGCCGATGAAAGAGCCAAGCGCAAAAGCCATAAAAATTGTCAAAGCTGCCGCGCCGAATAGGCCAATCACGGCAGAATAGACCGCATAGTTGGTAAGTGTTCCGACAGTCTGCACCCCAAAATAGCGCCTCAACTGGCCTTGTCTGCTGATGTCTCGCGTCTCAAGAAACGTCCAGTTTCGGTTCAGCGTCCAGGTCACGATAACTGCGATGGGAAAAGACATAGCGCGCGCCAAGTAGGGATCGAAATCAAGTGAAATCAGGAGCCAGAGAAGCCCGCCATCAACGACGAACCCGACAGCGCCAACAACGCCAAATCGCATCACTTGCGCCAATAACCCGGTCCGCATGATCGTCTAAGGCCTAGGTGGGGCGGGAAGCGACAGATAAGCCATCCGCTTCACCTCGCGCCGCCCTAAGGTGACCGTATCGAGGATCAGACCGCTCATCACCGAAAGCACGCCGATCACCATGATCGCGGACGCAAGGATTGCCGTTGGGAAGCGGGGGACAAGACCAGTCTCGACGTACTCAACAAAGATCGGCACACCCAGAAGGATCGAAACGACGCCCAAAGCAGCACCAATGCCCCCGAAACAGGCAAGCGGGCGTTCTTCTTTGACCAGCAATACGATCATTTTAAGAATACGCAGCCCGTCACGGATGGTGTTCAGTTTGCTATCAGAGCCGGGCAACCTGTCGATATAGGCCGTATCCACATCAGCAATCGGCATCCGCAGTTCAAGCGCATGGACAGTCAGCTCTGTCTCAATCTCGAACCCACGCGACAAGGCTGGGAAGCTTTTCACGAAACGGCGCGAAAAGACGCGGTACCCTGTCAGCATGTCTTTGGTCCGTTTGCCAAAGATATTCGCCACAAGGCTGGTCAACATCCAGTTCCCGAAACGGTGACCGGGACGGTAGGCCTCCTGAATTTCGGTCACCCGGCAACCGCTGACCATATCAAGCGTTTCATCGGTCATCTTAGCAATCAAACCGGGGGCTGCCATGGCTTCATAGGTGTTGTCACCGTCAACCATGACATAAACGTCGGCATCAATATCCGCGAACATGCGGCGGACGACGTTGCCTTTGCCCTGCTGGGTTTCAACCCGCACAATCGCACCCGCCGCACGCGCAACCGCAGCCGTGTCATCGGTTGAGTTGTTGTCGTAAACGTAGATATCAGCATCCGGCAAAGCCGCGCGAAAATCTGCAACGACAGCGCTAATCGGCGTGGCCTCATTGTAGCACGGGATCAGAACCGCAACCTTGATATCAGACGACTTGTCCACGCTTGCGCGCTCCATAATGCTTTGGTCTTTGGGCATAGCAGCCGTAAAGGTTCATGGCGATAGTTTACGGTTCTTTTGTGGCTGCACTGTGTAATTTCAAAATCACACCATTGTCTGTTCACGCAGAAGCGCGAATACTCTGCCCATGACCAGCACACCCAAAGATACCGCCCTGAGTGACGCCATCACGACCCGACGGGACGATCTGATCGTCTTAACCCAAGACCTCATCCGCATTCCTACGTTGAACCCGCCAGGCAACAATTACCGCGAGATTTGCGAATACCTTGATGTACGTCTACGCAAATCCGGTTTCCAAACCGAACTGATCCGCGCCTATGGCACACCTGGCGACAGCGACAAATACCCACGCTGGAACATCGTTGCCCGCCGTGAAGGGGGGCAATCCGGCGATTGCGTGCATTTCAACAGCCACACCGATGTGGTCGAGGTCGGCAACGGCTGGACCAAAGACCCTTTCGGCGGCGAACTCAGCGACGGAAAAATCTACGGGCGGGGCGCATGCGATATGAAAGGCGGGCTTGCCGCATCAATCATCGCAGCCGAGGCCTTCCTCGAAGTAAACCCCACTTTTGCAGGCGCCATCGAAATCTCTGGCACAGCGGATGAGGAATCCGGCGGGTACGGCGGCGTCGCATACCTTGCGGAACAAGGCTACTTCGACCCCAAACGCGTGCAGCACGTCATCATCCCCGAACCC
>Ga0115562_1001488_pt1 | contig 17309 bp, 12 predicted proteins | sample COGITO_mtgs_1105_6_FD_87200 | JGI IMG/M metagenome (GOLD analysis project Ga0115562, IMG submission 87200) | Pelagic marine microbial communities from North Sea - COGITO_mtgs_110516 | ecosystem: Environmental > Aquatic > Marine > Epipelagic | place: Germany:Helgoland, sampling site Kabeltonne...
CAGGGCCGACCCCAGAATACCGCGGCTATCAATCATCCAAAATAGCACCAATGAACCAATCAACGGCGAGACGATCATTGGCAATAGTGAGAAAAAGATGACCACCCCCTTGAATAGGCGGTGTAGAGAATTGACCGCCAGCGCGATCATCAGACCGAGAATGATCAACAGCGGCGTCACGACAAATGTATAGGTCAGGGTAAAAGACATTGCGCGGTAAAATGGCAAGTTACCGAGACCTGAAAAAAAAGACCCCCACCCATCAGACGATCGCCAGGTATCTGCCACTTCGGACATGGCCAAATGACCTCGATCCAGAAAAATATCAGCCCCGACAAATTTGCCCAGTGGTTGGTTTTCGCGCAGCGTGGCTGTGGCGTCTTGGTCTATTGAGGTTTCCATTTTACAGCCGAAGGGGCCGCAGTTTTTCGTCTCAATCAGAACCGCATCATGAGGGGTGTGGACGGATTGAACCAGAACTGAGACCAGCGGTAGCGCAATGCACAACAGCATGGCCAACCCGGTCGGGGCAAAAAACCAGAAGAACGTTTTGTGTTTCAACGGGGCGGTCCGATCAACAGTCGAAGGGATCAGAGAGGGGACACCCCTCTCTGATGATAATGAGGCTTATTTAATAAAGCCTTTTTCTTTTGCTGCGGAGATATAGGCGGCAGTTATGTCTTTTAACGCCTGTTCAGCGCCTTCTTTGCCTTGCATAAAGTCAGGCAATTCAGCGCCTAGAGCAGAGTGTAAAAGTGGTTGTTGCGGCAACGATGGATAGGGTATTGAGGTGCTAGAAGCCGCCGCAAACACGCCTTTTGCTGCTGGTGTTGGCTCATATCCTTCGATCAACCAGACTGCTTCCAATGCAGTTTCATCATTTAGTATTTCGGGCCTTATTGCATGGGTCAAAGCAATGAAGCTCGCTTCAGCTTCAGCATCAGAGATGTTCTTTGCAATTGCAAAACCGTCCCACCAGAGCGTTGTTGCATTAGTGTTACCACCACCAACTGTCATTGGTCCTGCAATCGCAAACCCGTCTTTCACTGAACGATCAACGCCTTCAGCTTCGACCAAGGTGGCCGCGCGCGATCCCCACATATTCATCAAGGCCACGTTTCCAGCGCGAAATTCTGCGTTGGTGGCGTTTGAGTCATGGGTCAGAAAATCAGGGTTCATATACTCTGAAAGAGCTTTCATCATCTCTAAGGTTGCGATCCCTTGAGCATTATCTATCGCTAGCTCTGCAGTGCCTGCTTTATAGAACTCTCCGCCGTGACCAAGATACATATTTATAAATTCAGTTGCAAGGTTCCAACCGGCTGCGTAGGCGCCGCCGACCGGGTTTTGCATCAGACCCATTTCGCGAATTTTCTGTGCCGCAGCCAACATATCCTCATATGTTTTGGGTGGCTCCATACCAATTTTTTCCAGTACGTCTGCGCGATAGACTAGATGCTGCGCGTTCGCCATAAAGGCCACGGACAAGATTTTACCATCTATGGTGATTAATTGACGGGCAGGTAGGTGTTTGCCGTGCTTTGCAACTAAATCATCAAGCGGTCGAATGACATCCGCATTCATTAATGATGTTAAGACCGAGTTATTATTTATAACCGCTGTGAACTCCGCCGGGTTGCCCTGCATACCAGCCACGTTAATTTTCTGATGGTCAGCGGTCAGGTTGGTTTTGACCTCGGCGCCTGCGCATTCCTGCGCTCCGGCCCCAACGGTTTGAATTGCGGGAAATTCATTACCCACAATACTGACGCGGGCTGAAATTTCGCACGCGTAAGACGCGGTAGAGGTCAGAACGGCAAGCGATCCAGCCAAGGCTATTTTATTCAGAAACATACGTGTCTCCCTGTTGTGTCGGGGGGCGTCACAGGTGACGGAACCCCGGGTTATACCCCATCCGGATCGGGGCGGATTATGAAGGCCTAGGCCCTTATTCGCGCACCTGTAGACGGATCAAACAGATGGCAAATCTCTGGTGATACCGAGATCGAGACGTGATCCCCGATTTCGGTCCGATAGTCTTTATTGGCCTTGACTGAGACCAGTGCACCTCCGGCCTTGACCGCGATCATCGTAGCATCGCCTAGCAACTCCATCGTATAAACCGCGGCGTTTATCGACGCGTCACTTGGCGATACTGCCGCGTCTTCCGCGCGAAACCCCAAAGTGACAAGGCCGTCGGCAGCAGAGAAGCCGGCGATTTCGACGTTGTCGCCGGAAAAGCAGCCGTCTTTCATCGTGCCTTTCAGCAGGTTCATCGCCGGTGATCCGATAAAGCCGGCCACAAAGGTATTGGCGGGGTTGTCGTAAATATCTGTTGGCGTGCCAACCTGTTGCACCACGCCCTGTTTCATCACCACAACCCGGTCAGCCAGTGTCATCGCCTCGATCTGGTCGTGGGTGACATAGATTGTGGTAACCTTAAGTTCATGGCTGAGGTTCTTGATTTGCGCGCGGGTCGAGACCCGCAGCTTGGCATCCAGATTGGACAGCGGTTCGTCCATTAAAAACACGTTCGGTTCGCGCACAATGGCACGCGCCAAAGCCACCCTTTGACGTTGCCCCCCCGACAGTTCTGCGGGTTTGCGATGCAGAAATTCGCCAAGCTCTACCATATCGGCAGCCCTGCGGACCCGAGTGTCATGGGTCTTGGGATCAATTTTGCGCACTTTTAAAGGAAAGCGGATGTTTTCATAGACATTCATGTTCGGATACAACCCATAGCTTTGGAACACCATGGCGATGTCGCGGTCTTTCGGCTCTAAGTCATTGACCACTTTGCCATCAATGATGATGTCTCCCTCGCTGGCTTCTTCGAGCCCGGCAATCATCCGCATCATGGTAGTTTTGCCGCAACCCGATGGCCCCAGTAGTACTAAAAACTCTTCGTTCGCAATCGTCAGGTTAAAATTGTCGACCCCGATAAAATTGCCCCAGCGCTTGGAGACATTCATAAGTTCAATCTGTGCCATAGAGATCCTCTGAGGCCCGGTAAACCCCGGTGATGTAGCATCGTAGACTCTGAGGTGCAGGATTGACAAGTGATTTTTGAATACCTATGCAAAAAACTTAAGCTTGCATCTGTCTATTGGTTTTCATTGTGCCGCCGTGCACCTGTCGTATAAATTGGGATCGTTGCCATGACCGTGTCTTTGACTGCCTTAAAACAAAGCCTACATGCGGGATTAACCGCGGTTGCACAGGGCGCTGATCCCGCTTTGATCTATCATCCGAATGCGCAATTCTGGGCCAGTCATCCGTTCAATCAGGTGCAGGGTCTCGAGGCGATCCGCCATGTTTGGTCACAGTTGCGTCACGCTATGCCGGATATCCAGCGCCGTGACCAGATTTTTGTGGCGGGCAACAGCAAAGCCGATGCGCGCATGCCTGAAGAACTTGAAGGCCGGGTTTTGGTGGCTTCGATGGGGCATTATCAAGGCAGTTTTTTGAACGATCTTTGCGGTATTCCGGCAACCCATGGTGTGGTGAATTTGCGGGTCTGCGAGGTACATCATCTGGTAGAGGGTAAAATTGCCCAGTCCTATGTGATGTTTGATTTGCTTGATTTGATGGGGCAGGCAGGGTGTTGGCCCATCGCGCCCTCGCTTGGGGCCGAAGGCATGTGGTCGGGTCCAGCAACCAATGACGGGGTGCGATTGTACATCAGCGATCCCTCTGGCGGTCAGATAGCGTTTGATACGGTGATTGCGATGCATAACGCGCTGGGCTCGTTCGATGGCAAGTCGCTCGACAGTATGCAGCATGGCGCTTATTGGGCGGATAATTTTGTGTGGTATGGTCCTTCGGGCATTGGTCAGACCCGAGGCATGACCGGGTTTCGGGCGCATCATCAGATACCGTTTCTGGTCGGCTATCCCGATCGCAAGGGGGCTGGGCACTATGTGCGCATCGGTGATGGTGATTATGTTGTCACTGGTGGCTGGCCTTCGGTGACGGGTACGCATCTGGGCGAATGGTTGGGTCTTCCTGCCACGGGCAAACATATCGAGATGCGGGTGATGGATTTTTACCGACTTGAAAATGGGGTGATTCAGGAAAACTGGGTCCCGATCGATATTTTATGGATTCTAAAGCAGATGGGATTGGACGTCTTGGCCCGATTGCGTCACCTTCGCGGTGATCCGCTGACCGATCTGCCACCTGCGCTGTAGGCTTGTGAGTAACTCCGCCTGCCGCAGGGTGAAACCCGCCACGGGTTTGTGTCCCCATCGACAAAAGTTTCGAATGTCTGACCCTTTATAAAGCGAAGGATCAGGCAGTATAGGCCAGATAAGACGCGATTTGCGGATGCAGTTTCGCGCCGGCAGCGACTATGCCTTGGGACTGTGGTTTGGGATTGTTAAAGCGCAGCGCGGCTCCGTTCTTGTCGGTCACGGTCGCGCCGGCTTCTGTGGCGATCAACGCACCGGCGGCGATGTCCCATTCCCAGCTGTTGCGGAAGGTGAACATCGCCTCAAAGCGGCCTTCGGCAATAAGCGCCAACCGATAGGCGATGGACGGGCGGTGGTGGCGTTGAAACACGGGCACAGCTCCGCGCCAGTGTTGTGGCTCTAAATTGGTGCGGGTGGTCAATACCTGCGCCTCGGCGAGGCTCTCGCTATCTGTCGCAGTGATGGCTTGCCCGTTCAGGAATGCGCCCTGTCCAATGGCAGCGCTGTATAATTTATCCAGCATTGGCAGGTAAACCACTGCCGCGGTGACCTGCCCGCGATCGGCAACCGCCAGCGCATGTGCCCATGTGTCGTCGCCTTTGATAAAACTGCGGGTGCCGTCGATCGGATCAATAATAAACACGCGCTGGCTGTGCAGCCGCGCCGCGCCGTCCTCGGTTTCTTCGGACAGCCAACCATAGTCGGGCCGTGCTTGCATTAATCGTTGGTGCAGTAGCTCATTGACCGCTAGATCTGCTTCGGTAACTGGTCCCGCGTCGTCGGGCTTGTGCCAGAGCTTTGCGCTGGGGCCGTTAAAGCGGCGTGCGACATCTCCCGCTGCACGCGCTGCCTCAATCAGGACCCTAAGGTCACTCTCCGGCAAGGGTCATCCCTTCAATCAGGCACGATGGTACAACCCGCGACAGGTGCAAACGGGCGTCATTGGCGGGGATCAGCGTCAACAGCATTTCAGGTAGGGACCCTGCAATCGTGCATTCGTTCACAGGATAGGCAATCTCGCCGTTTTCAATCCAGAAACCGGCGGCCCCGCGGGAATAATCGCCCGTATTGGGGTTGATCGTCGCTCCGATCATTGAGGTGACTAACAAACCGGTTCCCATGTCGCGCATTAGGTCTTGGCGGCTTTGATGGCCCTGGGTTACAGAGGCGTTCCAATTGGCGGGCCCGGGGGGCGATCCAGTGCCGCGGGCCGCATTTGCCGTGGAGGTCATGTCGAGTTTGCGCGCTGTCGCAAGATCCAATGTCCAGCCCTGCAAAATTCCGTTCTCGACAATGCAGCGCTGGGCTGTCGGCAGGCCTTCGCCATCAAAAGGGCGGGATCCTGATGTGCGCGGCCGGTGCGGGTCTTCGATGATTGACAGGGCATTGGGCAGGACCTGTTTGCCCAAGCTGTCGCGCAACCATGAGCCGCCACGTGCGATGGCGTTGCCATTGGAGGCGGCCAACAGATGGCTGATCAGCGAGGCGGCAACGCGCTCATCAAATAACACCGGATAGGCCCCGGTTTTTGGTTTGCGGGCGCCCAACCGCTCCAGGCTGCGTTCTGCGGCGCGCTGGCCAATTTCGGCGGCGGGGCGCAAATCGCTCTGAAAAATGCGACTGTCTGCATCGTAATCGGATTCCATTCCGCTTCCAGCTCCGGCGACAGCTACGCACGATATCGAGCGACCAGTGCGTGCGTAGCCGCCGGCAAAGCCGTTGCTGGTGGCGAGGTGTATTGCATGGTGGCTATAGCTTGCTGAGGCAGTCTCAACCTGCGAGATACCAGTAGCGCCTAACGCCGCCTGCTCGGCCTGCTTGGCGTCCTCTTGCAGAGCGTCTGGCGTGGGCTCCTGTGCAGGATCGCTAAGTTCAAGCGCCGCGATATCCCACGACTGCGCCAGCGCGTCGCTGTTGGCCAGTCCGATAAATGGATCTATTGGCGCCTCTTTTGCCATCGCAACTGCGCGCTGTGCCATCTCTAAAATTGTTGATGCGCTGATATCTGAGGCGGATACGCAGGCCTGCCGCTGTCCGATCAGCACCCGAAGGCCTATATCTGTGCCCTCGGCGCGTTCGGCTTGCTCAAGCTGCCCGCCACGCACGTCAATTGACAAAGATTGACCATGTACGGCCATCGCATCGGCATTGTCAGCCCCAGATTTTTTCGCAGCATTTAACAGCATTTCGGTCAGGCCTTGCAGGGTGTGAGACATCCGATTTCCTTGGTTTTTCTCTTTATCAGGTAGCTTGCACAGGGCTGGGGTGCAAGCAGTACAGTTGCTTTTCGACACGCTGGGGCTCATATCGCAACTTTTGGGTGTGTTTATGACGGTTTTTTCGCGACCAACTGGATGGATATTTACCACCTAATTATCAGGTCTGTAGGCCTGCAGTTTGTGTTTATCGCATTTAGCGAATGCGCTGTCCATTGGACAAGATGCGCCCCTCTTGGGTCACCTCAAGGAGCATTTTCAAAATGTCATTCCCCTCTCCGGGTACGGTGAACATACTGAGCATCATGCGCATTGCCATCGCCTCGCTTTTTGGTAGCAATCCTATATCGATCAATCGGTCGAGCAAGCGGTTGCCACCCTTGAGTTCCGTTTCAAAACGGCCCATTGGGCGGGGCAGTCCCTCAAAGGTTTCGAAGTCACTATTGTCAAACTCAAAGCGGCCCGCGCCCTCAAGCGCCGCCCCCGCGCCGGCCAGATGCAACTGGCCAATGTCGATATGTTCCAGCTCAAAAGGTATGGAATTATCTTGTCCGAGGGCTTCAATAAATTCAGGTGAAAAGATATCGTGCACAAGCTTGATTTTGCCGGAGACCTCTAAGCCCAATGAAATCGAGTCTCTGGGCAGGATTTCTTCATAATCAAACAGCGCCCACATCATGTCGGACATAACAAAATCAGACAGCGACAATCCCAAATTGAAAGGCTGAGCTGTTGGGTTGGCGGTCAGTGGTAAAAGCACGTTTGCCGCCGCTTTTGCGAGGCTAAGCGAAATTGGAAATGGCAACGCGTCCATCACTAGAAATAAATTTGATTGCGCTGATTTAGTTTTGTATGAAAGCCGCTGTTTATCCAGCGCCAATCTGCCTGATCCTGCTGTGATCTCGCTGCTTTGTTGAAATTTTTCGCCGCCCTCGACTGAGGACATATCGCCCTCTGCGCGGTCATAACGCCAATCTGCGTCAAAACTGGCACCAGCCGTTAAAACTGCCAATGGGTCAGACCAGTTCAGGATAACAGGTAACGCGGTAGTGCCAGTAAATTCTAACCCCGTGGTCTGTCCTGAAAAGTTGTATCGTGTTTCAGCTGCGCTGGGTATCGACATGGAACCCTGATACGACATGCGACCGATGCTCAGATTTTGGGTATAGTTTCGGTCTGTCCGTAATGCGCGTATAGACGTCCCGGTGATGTCGTAAATATCCAGTTCTGCAAGCACGTCCGTGCCTGGCACTTCGGTGCCATCCAGTACAAAATTACCCAGATTTAACCCGACGGTCTCGGCCGCATAATCATGCCGCAGTTCTTCTGGTTTGCCAGATGCGGTTATTACAAGATTGCGTTGGGTCAGATTTAATTGCATCTCAAACGCACCATCGTTCGGGCTATTGCTGCGCAGAATAACTGGTATTTTTTCAGGAAAAACAATGTTAACCTTGCCATTGCCCTTATCCAAAAATTGCAGACTTGAAACCGAGAGACTGATGGTTCCGGACGCGTCACCCGCCGGATCTTGAAAACGCTTGTTGATCTGTAAATCCCCAATGGTCAGGCGGGTGCCGTTTCGTGTCTCAGAGGCGCGTAGCTTAAATCCGCTCGCGACCATGGTAGTGCGCAAGCCGTCCCAGACCTGTTGGCTCGTGACGTCTGCCAGTGCCTTTACACTGGGAAGGGTTATCACGAATGTTGCGAGCAATATGGATTTAAGAATAGATGTCATGTGAAGTCCTGACTAATGAGACCAGCACCTGTATATATTCATATTGTGCGCTTATCGGCAACATGCCTGTATGCTGGCAAATCTGTTGTGAGTGTGAAATTAGCTCTAAACATTGAATATGGGAGAGAATGATGCAGGATTTGTCTGGTAAAACGGCAATTATTACGGGTGCAAGTCGCGGTATAGGTGCGGCGGCGGCTCGAGTTTTTGCTGCGCAAGGTGCCAATGTGATGTTGGTGGCACGGTCAGGAGATGCGATTACAGCGCTGGCCGATGAGATCGGCCCAAACGCGATGGCACTGGAATGTGATGTCAGCCAGTATGATGCACTTGAGGCGGTAGTGACTGCTTGCACAGCACGATTTGGCGGCTTGGATGTATTGATCAATAATGCCAGCGTAATCGCTCCGATCAGCCATCTGGCAAGTGCCGACCCCGATCAGTGGGGGGCGGCGATCGACATAAACCTGAAGGGCGTTTTCAACGGGATGCGCGCGGCTGTCCCAGTAATGCAGCGTGCGGGCGGTGGTACCGTACTCACGGTCAGTTCCGGGGCGGCGCATGGTGCGGTTGAAGCGTGGTCGCATTACTGTGCCTCAAAAGCGGGCGCAGCGATGCTGACAAAATGCCTTGATCATGAGGCCCGCGCAACGGGTATTCGGGCGATCGGATTGTCGCCAGGCACTGTTGCGACCCAGATGCAGCGCGATATCAAGGCAAGCGGGATCAACCCAGTGAGCCAGCTCAACTGGGAAGATCACATTCCAGCCGATTGGCCCGCCAAGGCACTTTTATGGATGTGTGGCCCCGAGGCTGATGCGTGGCTTGGAGGAGAGATTTCGCTACGTGATAATGAAGTTCGCAGCAAAATAGGCTTGGTATGATCACGCTCGATCAGCAAGGTGGGCTTTGGAAAATCACGCTGAACCGGCCCGAAAAGGCCAACGCATTGACGGCGGCTATGCTGCAGGAGCTTGCAGAAATTGCCGAGGCCGCCCAACAGGCGCGCGGGCTGATCATCACAGGTGCCGGCGGGGTATTTAGTGCCGGGGGCGACCTTGATGAAATGGCTGACGGTCTGGCGACCTCTGAGGTATGGGAACGGCTTTCTACCGCAATTGCAGCGGTGCCGGGTCTGAGTATTGCGGCTCTCAACGGCACTCTGGCAGGCGGCGCCATGGGGATGGCTTTGGCTTGTGATATCCGTCTTGCGGTTCCAAAGGCTAAATTTTTCTATCCGGTAATGAAACGCGGGTTTTTGCCACAACCCAGTGATCCTGTGCGGATGTCGGCACTGATCGGGCCAGCCCGGACCAAGCTGATCTTGATGGGTGGGCAAAAACTGAGCGCGCAAGCGGCGCTGCAGTTTGGCCTGATTGAGCGTGTGCTTGAGCCCGAAGCCCTGTTGCCAACGGCCGAAAACATTGCCGCCGATACCATTGCGGCGTCTCCTGAAATTGCGCGTGGCATCAGGCTTTTATGTGGCTAACCTCCCTGGCTAGGCCAGCGTCTGGTGGCAAAAACACTACGTCAATAAACAGCCAAAAGTTGACGTTTTCCAATCTTAAATTTCTGCGGGTTAAGCGGGCTGTTTCGTGGTAGGTCTGACCTTGACGAAAAAGAGAATGCCTTACAAAAGTTCTTACTGTGGTTCTGCGTCTGCTTATTGCGACACTGAATGCATTTTGGCAGGTAGATTTTCCAGTACCCGTTGTCAGTGGCTCAAGGCATTTTGGGGAAGGGATTTGCTTGGCTTTTTTCGAGGCTCGACCAAGTGCTTGAAGTTCTGAGATGTAAAAACTTTAGCGGATACGTTGCCCGTTGGCTAATAAATGACCATCCTCAGTTAGTTCTAAAAGCGCTTTTAGCTCTTCATCTAAGTCTCCCGGCACAGTAAACATCGATAGCATCATTTGGATGCCTATGGCTTGTGCTTTTGGGATGAGGTTAATCTCAATAAGCCGGTCAAGCAGGGTATCGCCGCCCTGCAACTTTATTTCAAGTTGCCCGATTGGGCGTGGTAGGCCCCGAAAAGTTACCAGGTCGCTGTTGTCAAATTCAAAAGTGCCACTGCTGTTTACTGTGGCACCAGCACCTGACAGATAAAATTTCTCTAAAGTCAGATTTTTTAACTCTATTGGCAAAGTCTCTTTAGCCGTGAGATTACCCAAGATGGCTGATTTTAAATCGCTCACTAATATTTTTGTCTTTCCATATACAGCAAGGATTACAGATATGGGCGTTCTGGGAAGCACGCTATTCTTGTCAAAAAGAGACCACAGTATTTCAGACATTGTAAAATCGGAGAGCTCAATACCCACGCTAAAGGGTTCTGCCTTGATGTTTGCTGCCAAAGGTAACGTTATGTTTGTTGATAGTTTTTGTAATTCCAGACCTACTGGAAAAGGCAGGTCATCATGTGACAGTGACAAATCGGTTTTTGTACTTTCGAGAAAGAGATTTAAAGATTTGCCATTTAGTTTTAAGTTGCCTGTCCCGCCAGACGCTTGGCGCATATATCTGCCATCTTTTCCAACCTCTTTCGAAGAGAAATTGAACCTTTTTTCTCCATATTTCCAATTGGTATCAAAGCTGGAACCAGTGATCAAAAGGTCGACAGCTTTCTCCCCTTTGCTAAGTAGAGGTAGCTCCATCTGATTTGACATGTGAAAATTTAAAATTTCGCCGTTCAAGTCCATTGAGCTGTCTGTCGTCTTCATGCCTGCGAAGTATGATATCTTCTCAAAGGCGAGTGTTTGTATGAAGCTGTAAGAGGCACTTTTTATAGCCTCTGAACTGAGCTTTAATTTGTTTAAATCCACATGCGCAAAGAGGCCAAAGTGCGAAAAATCGATACCATTTATTTTTAATCTCTCAAGTTTTAAATGCCCCACTTCGGCTGTATAATTATAAATTAGTTCCTTAGACGTACCGGAGACTGTGAATTTGGGTTTTTTTTGACTGTAATCAAACTCCAGATCCAACTCTTTTTCAGTGGTTGATTTACCGAGGATATGGATTTTTACCTTTTTCGGCCATAGAATATTAACAGTGCCATTGCCATTTTGCGTAAATTTGAGTGATGAAAATGACAGGCTAAATTGTAAACTTTGGTCAAAATGTCTATTAGGCAGTGATTTAGTAAAGAAGAGATTGTTGATCTGTAATACGCCTACATTTTGTGTTTCGGTGGCCGTTAATTCAAATCCAGCGGAAGTGATGAAAGAGCGTAGCGTATTCCATACATTTTGCGTGGTGACATCAGCGAAAGCTTTCGATACTGGAAAAATCGAAAATGCTATGACAAAATATGCGGTGGTCAGAAACGTTCTCATTTAAAACCCCATTTTGATGTTGCGACGAGACTGCGGTCGCTGGCTGCATTCTTATGGTCTAAGTGGAAACTCAACCTCAGAACCAGTTGTACCACCAAGAAATAAGGGTTTAATCTCGGAGCGCTAGTTCTTGAACACGTGTCATCGGCGCCCAGAGGTATTCAAAAACTGTTCTTTTTCCTGAAAGAACATCGATGGTTGCTGTCATCCCTGGTTTGAGTTGAACGACTGTTCCATTATCTAATACCATGTCGCTGGTGATTTTTACTTCTATGGCATAGTACGTTATCCCGGTTCCATCTTCGCTCGTTACAGTATCGGGACTGATGGCCGCTACACTTCCACTAATACTGCCATATTTCGCTGAATCGTAGGCGCTCAGACGGACTTTTACTGCGTCATCCAATTTTATTCTTGAAATATCCTCAGGTTTAATTCGACCCTCTAAAATTATACCCTCATTTCCAGGAACCATCTCCAGTAACACATCGCCTTGCCTAACATACCCACCGATGGTTTTATACTTTATTTTACTAATTATGCCATCCATAGGTGCAAGAATTGTTGTCCGCGAGACCCTTTGAGACAATCTTGGAAGTACAATGGCAAGTTCTACGATCTCTGCGGTAACATTAGAAAGCTCGTCTAGAGCTTGCAGTTTATAGTTTTCTTTTGCACTCACAATTTGCTGAGCTAATTCATCCAGAGCAATCTCGGCTTCCTCAATTGCAATCCGGTTATTTTCTTGACTTCCCAGGTTTCTTTTTTTCTCTCTTAATAATTCAAGAAGTCTGGTTTCTGGAGCAATATTTTGCTCCACAAGCGGTCTCAATACCTCGATTTCGCGATCTATGAATTCCTGCAGATCTAGCTCCATTTTGAGTGATGCGTCTATCGACAAGAGTTGTTTTTGAACCTGTAAATTTTTATTTTCATAAATAGAGATTGTGTTGGCCAGCTCTTTTCGGCGAGACAGAAAAAGATTTTTCTCCGCCGCGATCACACTTGCATCCGCACTTTTTAGGCCGGCTTGGTTTTCAAAGATTCCGCCAGAAACCTCTAGGTCCAAGCGGTTTTTTTTTATTCTAAATGTACTTAAGCGTTGTTTTGTTTTTTCGTATTCGGCGGATACATCTACTGGATCTATTTCGAACAAAATCTGCTTTTCAGATACACTTTCATTTTCTTCAACAAAACGATTTATGATTACGCCACCCTCTGAGGCCTGCACCACTTGATTATCCGCCGCAGCGATCAACTTACCCTCTCCACGGGTTACGATATCCAATTCAGCGATTGTGGACCAATATGTTAGCAAGGCAACTAATAATGCTACCACGAACAAAATAAAGGAGGGGCCTGAGCTCTGCTGGCCTGCTACTTGTTTCTCAAGTTTTTTGAATTCACTTTTAGCCATTCTGATAATTCTCAGCCTATATTTTGTCTGGAGTGGTATCTGTAACTATTTTGCCGTCATCCAAGACCAACACCCGGTCTACCATCTGTAGAATTGCTTTGCGGTGAGTTACGATTAAAACTGTTTTATTTTCTGACCATTTTGAAAGTCTTTCTACCACTGCTTTTTCGGTGCCGGTGTCCATGGCGCTGGTGGGCTCGTCGAGTACGAGCACGGATGGGTTGTGGATAAGAGCCCTCGCAAGGGTGATTGTCTGCCGTTGTCCACCGGAAAGCCCTTCACCTCTTTCTTTCAACATCATGTCATAGCCGTTTGGCATCTTGCTAATGAAATCATCAAGGCCTGCTATCTTAGCCACGCTAAGAATATGGTCATCAGAGTATTGGTGAAATCCTAGTTGGAGGTTTTCTCTCACTGTGCCTGAGAAAAGCCAATTCTCTTGTAGCATGACACCAAGATTGCGGCGGAAATCGGATTCATTCAGTTGTCTGAGGTCGATGCCATCAATCAAAACAGATCCTGATGTCGGCTGGACAAGTCCCGACGCCAGACGAGTGAAAGTAGATTTCCCAGAACCCATTTTTCCTACGATGGCAACTTTTTGCCCAGCCGGAATTTTCAGAGAGAGATCTGAAATTGTTGTAGTGTTAGATCCAGGGAAAGAGAACCTTACCTGTTGAAACTCTAATGTCCCTTCAATTTTTCCTCGGCTTAAGTTGCCAGTTTGAACTTGGGTAGGGCTGTCATTTTTAAAAAGTGAATTTATTGACTTGTAAGCTTGCCGGGCGGAGTTAGCCCTGGACATGGCTTGAGCCATCTGTGTCAATGGTGCAAGTGTTCGGCCCCCAAGGATCACAGCTGCTATCATAGCACCCATCGTTATTTCATTATCCCGGATTAAAAATACGCCATAAAAAATTGTCGCTACCTGGGCAAACTGCTGGACGGATGCGGCCGTGTTCACAGCAAATTGAGATAGAAACCGGGATTTTACGCTGTGATCTGCCTGGGCACTTGCGGCATCCTGATACCTTTTGCGCATGAGTTTGTCTGCACCAGAGGCCTTAATGGTTTCCAACCCTTGCAATGTTTCTACTAGCACGGACTGTTTGTTGAAAGACTGCTCAAGTGAATCAGCAGCGATTTTTGCAAGAAAAGGTTGTATTATCAGGCTGGTAAAAATGACTATTGGGACCGCAATTATTGGAATTATCGCCAGTGGACCAGCTATCAGGCTTATAATCCAAATGAAGAAAAACACAAAAGGTAGGTCAACTATCGCAACTAAAGTTGCTGACGTAAAGAATTCCCTAAGGGTGTCAAACTCTCTGACCACACCTGCAAGAGCGCCGGATTGACGTTTTTCGCCGGTCGTATCGAGGCGGGCAATTTTATCAAAAAGAAGTCGCGACATTCTATCGTCTGCGCGACGGCCTGCTTGATCAATAAAATATGCTCGCAGCATTTTTATAATTAGATCAAATCCTAATGCTATCGCTACCCCGACCGTCAGTGCTATGAGGGATTCGATCGCCTCATTCGGAACAACTCTATCATACACAACCATGATAAAAAGAGACGTAGAAAGTCCAAGGAAATTTGATACTGAGGCTGCAAAAATAACTTGAAAGTAAAGAAACTTTCCTTTTGCAAGAGAGCCAAAAAACCAGTTTCTATCACTTTTCTCTGTAGATTCGCCTAATTGTCTTACAGAAATAATTGCGTATCCACTGAATATGGCCTTCAGTTCTGCTTTGGTTATTTGCGTGGAGACAATTTCGCCGTATTCATGTTTGGTTAATGTAAAGCTGTCTTTTCCGGCTCCTTGCTCTAAAAGGAAAGCTGTTCCCGAGTGATCAAAGCAGATTAAGTTCTCAAATTTAAGCTTAAAGATGCGCCTAAATTTTACTTTTCCAAAACTTGCGTCAAAGTTCAAAAGTTTTAGGGCATTCACGGCCTGCACAGCGTCAAACTCGTTGTAAGATGTTTCTGGTAAATCGCGAATAGCCCCATCACTAATGGCTATTCCACTAGATTTTAGATAGAGGCCAAGAACTGTGATAAGTGAATGTTCATTGTTTTGTTCTGATTTTTCATTTTCCAGAGTGTTTGTTGCTCCAGAATCATTATTGGGTTTCAAAGTTCATGCTCCGGCGACATAGGCGTTAAAGATCAAACAGGTTTAACAAGTTACCCGACGCAAATTTTAAATCCAAAGCCGAGGTATAAGTTTCGCCTCGCAGCTTAATCAACGCCATTTGCGCTTCAAATTTTTCGATTTTTAACGCGAAAAGTTTTTGAATAGCAGTTTGACCTAATGCCTTCTGCGAAGTGGCGGCCTTAATCTGCTCATTCAACAGCTCAACCTTTTTTGAAGACATCTGAATTAGGAATTGGTTCGAATTCAAGCGAGATTTCGCCGTGTTTAGCCCCACTTCAGCCACTCTGAATTGATGCCTGATTTCAGCTTCAAAACCTGAAAATTCAGCCTCAGCTGCGGCAATTCGGGCAGCCCGGCTTCCTCCATCACTGATCGTGTAGTCCACAAAAAAACCAATTTTTGCGTCTGATGATCCATTAACACTTTGTGGAGAAGAAAGCGATGCGATGGATTTTACCGTAGGTTTAAGCGCGGCCTTCGCCTCTTTCACGCGAAATTCGGCTATGACTTGTTCCAGCAGGAGTTTTTTTAATATGGGCAACTCAAGGGTATCAAATGTGTCTGTTTTGTCCACTATTTGCGATAATGGAGGCACCCTTGTTCTTTTAATGAGATCACCAAAATATATTTCGAAATCCAACTTTGCTAACTTTACTAATTGTTGGTTTTTTTGCTGACTTAATGCCAGGTCGTTCATTTTATTCTCGATGCCGGCAAACTCGCCTACGTTTAAAATACCGGTGGACTTAAGAATTTCTAATTGATTCCTTATCAGATCGATTTCGTCTCTACTTGCTAAAAATAGATCTTCAGCCTCCTTAGCGGACCAGAGATTAATCCATGCAGAAGATGCCTCATAAGCTAACTTTTCGCTTTCAACATCGAGGTTGGTTTCAGCAACTAAATATTGCGCGCCAGCAGCATCTATGCGGGAATCAAGCACACCGCCGTCGAATAATAACAAAGCTCCCTGAACTGTAACAGAAGCACCTGTTCTGTCAGTGTTTACAGAATTCTTGCGCTGTGCCGATACGCCCACGCCGCCTGTCGTACTTAATTGAATTTCTTTCCCAGACAAAGCTATATCTTTTCCAAACCCCGCAGAGAGAACTTGCTGTGCCGCCCGCTCTATCTGCGGACTTTTCTTTACAGCGGAATGCACTGCATCAAAAAAATTCAGGTTTTTGGCTACCACGACAGGCTTTGTTTGATTGCTGATGGTTTTTTCAGATAGCTTAGACAGTACTTGAGAAACTCTCTCACCAGAGGCGTCAATGGGTTCGACTTGATTTTCTACTGAAACGTTTTCAAGATCGGGTTTAGGTGAATTTTTTAGCATGCATCCGGACAAAGCGCTCATAATAAAAAATATGGCGAAACGATTTAAAAAAGCCATTGTTTCCAACCTTTAGTGATTGATCACTTAACACTTATAGTTATTTCCCGACAGCAACAAGGTAATCAGTCGAAGATATAAGACTTCGTATCATATCAGGTTTTAAGGTTTCATTGATATTGTTTATTTTGTACTTATTTTCTTGTAAAAAATTCACTTAATATGGGCGCATTTAAATTTTATAATGATATATAATTAATGTCCGAAAGCTATGTAAATGCTCTTGCGGCATAATATTTAGTGTGAAGTGGTTCAGATAAGTATGCGTATTTTCATTCAGGCATCGAGATTGTCGTGTGGGGCGTTGTCTGTCGATGCCTTTGACACTCTTGGGCCGTCAAGCCTGCTCCGAACTCAAGTCAGGTACGATGATAAGAAGAATTTATAATTAAATTCTTCTTGTGACTTCTTCCCGCTTTGCCTCAAATTTTAAGGAATAGACCTCATGAAAGACCACTTAGAATCTCCTGTACACGATTTCAAATTAGCTTCTGCGGACCTAGTGGGGCAAAATCATTCAGCTATGAGTAATTTTGAAAAATCTGGGCATGATCGTGGTGCGTTCAGCTTAGTTTTGGGTGATGAGACAGTGTTAACGGGTCTTCGGAGCGCTTTTCAGTCTGGGCAGCTTCTTAGCGGGATTAGTGTAGAAACAGTCGCTGGAGACGTTGATGGTCTGATGGCAAGTGGGCATGCGGGTGTTGAGGAAGTTCAGGTTCCGCTTAATCCCATTGCGCGACAAAAATTTCTTGCAGAATGGTCAGCAAAAAACGGCAAGCTGAAAGGCGCAAAATATGCGTTGCTTATGCTACCTCTTGCGGCCTGCGGTGGCGGCGGGGATGGTGTCGTTTCCTCG
>Ga0115562_1001500_pt1 | contig 17214 bp, 18 predicted proteins | sample COGITO_mtgs_1105_6_FD_87200 | JGI IMG/M metagenome (GOLD analysis project Ga0115562, IMG submission 87200) | Pelagic marine microbial communities from North Sea - COGITO_mtgs_110516 | ecosystem: Environmental > Aquatic > Marine > Epipelagic | place: Germany:Helgoland, sampling site Kabeltonne...
AACTCGCACCTGGCGAGCAATATTTTGATCTCTGACGACCTGGAAAGCGCCCGGCTTTTGAGCCTCGCTAAATCTGAAATCAAGCGCCTCGAACGCAAAAGCCGCAAACGGCATCTGAAGCGGCTGCAAAACGGATTGGTTGAGAGCATTGCATCAAGCAATGCCCATCTGGAGCTTTTGCGTGCGCTGCGGGAGTTCAACAGCCATATCTGCGCCGTAGCTTATCCCATTCTTTACAAGCATGGCCAGTTGCTGGAAACGCGCCTGATTCACGAAATGCCAGCACAAGCCAGCTTAAACTAAATGCGCACCTATTTGACCTGCGCGCGCCTAAGCAGATAACAACACAGACTTCTTTACCGCGTTTTGCGTGTGTCTCTTGGCTCTAGCCCTATGACGCAAACGTCTTCCCACACTCAATGACTTAAAATGCATACGCAATGCGTCAAAACCGGCCCTTGGCGCAGGTGCAGCGAAATCACACTTTGTCCCGCACTGCAGACGTCTGCACAGCATGCGGTTAAGGTCGAGTTAGAGCCCAGAGCAGCCGTCAATTTCAAACGCAGCATTCGGTACTTTGTGCGGATTGCCGACCTTCGCTGCAAACGCGAGCCAGTCATGCCATGACGTTGGAAGCCGACATTCAAGTAACCTCGAAACGGGGGGGCTCGTCGCACCAAGGAGAGTATGCCAAACAGGCGCAGCTCTGTGCTGCTGAGAACAAAGACTACATCCACTATCTGGCGCGGCTGTATGAGATGGGATTGATCGACCGCGAACGCCGGATGATTGAACGGCGCATCAAAGCGGCGAAGTTCCCCAGCACCAAGAGCTTGGATAGCTTTGACTTCAAGATCATGCCCAGCTTGAATAAGCCGCTGACGATGGATCTGGCACGATGCGATTACGTTGATCGCAGGGAGAACATCATCGCCCTGGGACCGTCAGGCACGGGCAAGACACACATCGCCTTGGGACTTGGGCTGGACCCCATTAAAAATGGAGGATTACCGTTCATCCTAAACCCGCTCCACCTAACGTTGGGTCTCTACACCTAGGCACCTGTCATGGCGCGTTTGCACTTCGCTAGTCTCTCGCAGGCCGTTTGCATATCTGGGTGATCCTCGCCCAACGACGCGATGATGGATACGGCGACTTCGAAATGTGACAAGGCCTCGTCGAGTTGCACCCGCACAAAGCAATTTTCGGCGATCATGCTATAGGCGCGCGCCGTCCTTTGATGGTCGTGCCCGTGCGTTCGCTGCAGGATTTCCAAGGCCTTGCGGAAATTAGGTTCAGCTTCGTCAAACCGCGCAAACAGGCCGGACACATGACTGCTTCTGACAAATGCACAAATCAGATCAAAAATGTCTTGCTATGCAGGAGCCATCCACACACGACATTCGCCGCAAGCGCGAAACGGAGAGGGCATTGGATGTCGGCAACACGGACTTTTCAGTCGTTTAGCGTGCTGGCCCAAGCCGACACAAACTGACCATTGTCGAGCGAGGTAGTCATTGCGGCGAAGGTTCGATGCGGGCCATCATTGTTGCTCTGGAAAGCTCACTGCCGCCAAGGGGCACATTAGTTAGGGGTACGGTTCCAGCATCGTTTTGGCCACCGGTCGCCTAGCGCGCTGCGCAAGAAGAAGTTGCTCCTATTCGCATGGGAAATGGCAATAGATGCAGGATTTTACGTGGCTCAGAGTCTTTCGAGCACTCGTTTTGCAAACGCAACACTGATGTCCCCTTCGGCGGCTAGTGCTTTTGCGACGCGGTCGATATCGTTGCCGGTCGCTCCGGCAGTGATTGCGATGTTACGCGCGTGCAAAGTCATATGGCCGCGTTGAATGCCTTCTGTGGCCAAGGCCCGTAGAGCGGCCATGTTCTGTGCCAGACCGACGGCCGCCGTCACTTCTGCGAGTTCCTGTGCGGACGACACTGCCATGAGAGCAAGCGCGGCCTGGGCTGCCGGATGAGTGCGTGTGGCCCCACCAACGATGCCTAACGCCATCGGTATGTCCAGCGTGCCCATCAGAGCACCGTCCTTAGCGATTTCCCACCTCGTCAGTGAGGTATAGCGGCCGGATCGCGCGGCATAGGCGTGGGCACCCGCTTCGATGGCGCGCCAATCGTTGCCCGTGGCTACAACAACCGGGTCTATCCCATTCATGATACCCTTGTTGTGGGTCGCGGCACGATACGGGTCAATCAGCGCCAGCGCGCAGGCTTCTACAATACCCTGCGCCACCTCTGCGCCATCCAGTGTCTCGGTCGACAAGGCATCGGCGGGCACTCTTACACTGGCTGTTACGATCCGCTTGTCGGCGAGGTTGGAGAGAATGCGCAGGCGCACGTTTCCGCCCGTGATCCTTTCGACGAGAGGGGCCACAGCCTCGGCCATCGTGTTGACCGTATTGGCCCCCATTGCGTCACGCACATCTACCAAAAGATGCAACACGACCATCGATCCGATCGGACTGTCAGGGAACACGTGAACCTCGATGTCTTGGCACCCCCCGCCAAGTCCGACAAGAACAGTGTCTTTGGCATTCGCTTTGTCAACAAGCGCATCGCGGTCCGCCAACAACCTTGCGCGCGCGGCAAAGGGATCAGTCAGCCCGAGGATCTGAATCTGAGCGCGCATAATTGGCGCGGTCGAACTGGTTTGGAACCCGCCTCCGGCACGCGCGACCCTCGCCATGTAAGATGCCGCCGCGACGACAGATGGTTCCTCGACCGCCATCGGCACAAGGTAATCGCGTCCGTTGACCGTGAAATTTGTCGCCACTCCCAAGGGCAATTCGAATGTGCCGATCACATTTTCGATCATTCCGTTTGCCACGTCCAGTCCGAGGACAGCGGCACCTGACAAAGCCTCGGCAGAAGATGCGTTGATACCGGCCATTTCTGCCACAGCCGCACGCCGCCTCTGGGGTTCCATGTCTCGTATCCCCTTTATTCGGGATGAGACGGCGGCGCGATTGTCGTTGGTCATTGTCTGCTCCTTTTGCAGGTTGCCGGACAAAATAGACGCGGCGGTGAGAAAAGTAACGGGTCATTCGAAAAGCGCGATGGCCTTGAAACGGGCTATGGATTTCCAACCTGCTTGTATGCCAATACAATAAGCATGTTTGAGAACCAACAGCCGATTCAAAAGGATAAGCTGCACGATCAGGTTTATGATCGGCTGTGTACCTTGCTGCGTAAGGGCGAATTCACGCCTGGTCAGGCAGTGCCAGTCTCCAAGGTGGCCAAGGCGTTTGGTGTCAGCGCCATGCCTGTGCGCGAGGCGTTGACGCGGCTTTCGGCCATAGGCGTGCTGGCGAATGTGTCTGGCCGGTCGGTGGGCGTGCCGGTGCTGGATCATGACGAACTGAGCGATCTGCGCAACGTCAGGGTCGAGATAGAGGCGCTGGCCGTCAGGTGGGCCGTGAAGAACCGCGACGACGCTTTTCTGTCGGACCTCGACGGTTTGCTGGATCAGCTCGAAACCACCGAGCAGTCCGGCGATGTCGCCCGCTATATCAAAACCAATTACGAGTTTCATCTCCGGCTGTACCAGCAATCGCGATCTCCGATTCTGATCGAAGTGATTGATACGCTCTGGCTGCGGGTTAGCCCGCACTTGTACCAGCTGGAGCATGCGGATCAATACAAGGTTTCGAACATCCATCACCGCGATATAGTCGAGGCCATCCGCCAAGGCGATGCGAGCGCGGCGTCGAAGGCTTTGGCCGCCGACCTTTCGGACGCCTACGATGTGCTCGTTCGGATGCTTTTCGAAGCTGAATCGGCCTAACCAACCGGACGCAGAGAGCTTTCGACGATACCCCCCTCTACCCAGCATTCGGCACCCGGCCCGATAGCGAAAAATTGCGCCGGCGCGTTTTCTTTTGATTTTTGATCAATAATCATTTATTAAACATTTAGCGCTGACTACGGGACATGTTTGGAACTCTTGTTGGTCAGCCCAAATGGGAGGAAAATATGAAGAACTCGACACTCACCGCGGCGCTAGTCGCAGGTACAATGGCCTTTAGCGCGTCCGCGAAGGCCGACATCCTTGATGTGCACATGAACATCCCCAAGGACCTGACATTCCTTGCGGACAGTGCGAAGTTGATGGATGAAACCCTCAGAAATATGAGCGGTGGAGATTCAGGCTTTCAGCTTTATGGTGCTGGTGAACTGGTCCCTGCAGGGGAAATTCTGGAAAACGTTAGCTCGGGTGCAATTCCGGCAGGATGGAGCTTCCTGGGCCAGTGGGGCGGGCAGGTTCCGGTTGCCCAGATCGGCGCGACACCTTTCGGTGCTGGTCCCGAAGCTTTGGCGGCTTGGCTGCATGTGGGCGGCGGCCTGGAGATCGTTCAGCGCGGCTTTGATCCGCTTAACATCAAAGTCATGGCCTGCCACGTCACCAACCCTGAGCCCGGCGGCTGGTTCAACAAAGAGATCACCTCAATTGAGGATTTCAACGGTCTCAAGATGCGCATGGCCGGCGTCGGCGCGCGCGTTCTCAATGAATTCGGTGCCTCAGCGCAGTACCTACCCGCCAGCGAAATCTACCTCGCTCTAGAACGGGGCCGGATCGACGCCACGGAATTCTCCCTGCCGATCATCGACAAGGATCTCGGATTCAACCAGATCGCCAAATTCTATTACTACCCGGGCTGGCACCAGCCGGGCAGTGCCGACGTACTTATGATCAACATGGATGTCTGGAACGGTATGAGCGAGCAGGAACAGGCCATGTATGAAGCGGCCTGCCAAGTCAGCCTGCAATGGACCTTGGCCTATGCTCCGGCCGCCCAGACGCCCCAGATCGAGGAATTTGAAGCTGGTGGTACCATCGTCAAGACCTTCCCTGATGACGTCCTGGCCGAACTACGCGTCGCGACCGAGCGCGTGCTGAATGCCGAAGCCGAGAAAGATCCGCTCTACGGCGAGGCCTACCGCTCGATGAAGGACTTCGTGGCCTCTTCGGGTCGCTGGACCGCACTTCAGACCCTGCCGGCTGAGTAAGGTCATGGCTCAGGATTTGGAGTCACGTCCTGATGATCCTGATCTTGGTGCCGGCCCGGTCCATATGGTTCTGAACGGAATCTTATGGATCGGCCGGGCTGCGGCTTGGATCCTCATGCCCATCCTCGTGCTCGTTCTGATCAGTGTTGTGCTGTCCATGGCCAAGGTCGGCACGATCTTTAGCTGGGACAGCGATGTCTTCCTGTTTGGCTCAAAGCTGACACTGTCGAGCATCGGAGATCTTCTGTGGCACTTGTTCGGGATCATGCTGATGCTGACCATGGCAGGGGCAATTATCACCGACTCGCATGTCCGGGTGGATTTTCTTAGGCAGCACATGAGCGCGCGGAATAAGGCCATCGTGGATGTGGTCGGGCATCTCGTTCTGCTCATCCCACTTTGCGCGATCGTGGCTTATCACGGCTATGATTTCACCGTCCGCTCTTTCGCCATGAACGAGGGATCGAACTATGACGGGATGTACGACCGCTTTTTCATAAAGGCGTTCATCCCTATTGGCTTCGGTCTGATGCTGCTTGCCGGGATCAACCTGACCATACGCGACCTGCGCGCACTTTTCACCAAACAATCCGGGAAAGCCGATGATTGAATATATCATTCCCCTGTCGATGGTTCTGTGTCTGCTCATCGGCATTTTCAGCGGCTACCCAGTCGCCTTTGTCCTAGGCGGTATTGGCATCTTGTTTGCCTTCATCGGCGGGCTGCCCTTTGCCTTCCTGAAGATTGGCGTGTCGCGCATCTTTGCGGGCGTCATCGAGAACTGGCTTTTGCTGGCGGTGCCGCTCTTTGTCTTCATGGGGGCGATGCTCGATAAGTCCGGGCTGGCTCAGAACCTGCTCTATTCGCTGGAACGGGCGCTTGGAAGCAAGCGCGGAGGGCTGGCGATTTCCGTCGCAATTCTTGGTATCATTATGGCCGCAAGCACTGGCATTGTCGGAGCGTCAGTTGTCATGCTCAGCACATTGGCCCTGCCGATTATGCTGCGGGAAAAATACAAGCCTGAACTGGCCGTTGGCGTAATCGCTGCGTCTGGCACGCTTGGTATTCTGATCCCTCCGTCGATCATGCTGGTTCTGGTGGGCGACATTCTGCAGATTTCTGTGGGCGAACTCTTTCTCGGTGCCATTGTTCCCGGCCTACTGCTCGGCGGACTTTATATCGGATACATCGTCTTTATTGCGCTGACCAAGCCAACCTATGCACCCGTCTCTACCTCCGTACGGGCCGAGGGATCGCTGGCCTTGGCCTTGCTAAGAGATTTGTTTGCGCCTCTGGCACTCATCCTGACGGTGCTTGGGTCCATTGCTACGGGTATGGCGACGCCAACCGAAGCGGCCGGTCTTGGGGCGATCTGCGCAATGATCCTGGCCGCAATCAATCGCAAGCTGACCATGCCGACCCTGTCCAGTTGTGTCCGTGAGACTGGAAATACCTCTGCCATGATTCTCGGAGTACTGGTGGGTGCCACGATCTTTAGCATGGTATTCAAGGGACTGAAGGGCGACAAGATGATCGAGAACGCAATCCTGTTCTTCGATCTTGGTGCTTATGGCACGCTGGGCATCCTGTTGCTGGTGATCTTTGTAATGGGGTTCTTCCTAGAATGGGTGGAAATCAGCTTTATCGTGCTGCCACTCTTTGCGCCCATCGTCTCTGGGTTGGATTTCGGTCTGGGTATCTCACAGGAGCAGCAGCTTTTATGGTTCGCCATGTTGGTGGCCGTCAACCTGCAGACCAGTTTCCTGACGCCGCCCTTCGGGTATTCGCTGTTCTACATCAAAGGCGTGGCCCCACCCGAGATTACCATTCGCACAATCTACCGAGGCATCGTGCCATTCGTCGCTTTGCAGCTTTTCGGCCTCGCGCTGCTGATCATCTGGCCTAGCATTGTACTTTGGGCACCCGACGCCGTGTTCGGCAATTGAAGGAGACTGACATGAACGACCATCCGATCGAGGCGAAAAAAGCCATGACAGACATGCGCCTGCCGGGGCTGGAAGGCAGGCGGGTCGTCATCACGGCTGGAGCCGGTGGCATTGGCTTTGCAATCGCCCGCCAGCTTCATTCGCAGGGCGCGCGGGTTGCGATCTGTGACGTTGACGCGGATGCACTTGAGCGGGCCAGCGGAGCCCTGGGGGGCTGTATCGCAGAGAAGGCGGATGTTTCGAACGATGCTGCGATCGAGGCTTTCTTCGACAAGGTCAGGGCCGGGCTCGGCGGGCTGGATGCGCTGGTGAACAATGCGGGTATCGCCGGGCCGACGGGCAATCTCGAAGATCTGTCACCCGACGAGTGGCGGCGCTGCATCGATATCTGTCTGACCGGTCAGTTCCTTTGCGCGCGCCAGGCGATCCCAATGATCAAGGCCAGCGGTGGCGGGGCGTTAGTCAACATGGGCTCTGCCGCCGCAAAGCACGGATACGCCTATCGAACGCCCTATTCGGCGGCAAAATTCGGTGTCATCGGCCTTACGCAAAGCCTTGCCAAAGAGCTGGGACCGGACAACATCCGTGTCAACGCCATCCTGCCCGGCATCGTCGAAGGCCCACGCATGGACGGTGTCATCCAGGCCCGCGCCGAGGCAACCGGTGTCAGTTTCGATGTGATGCGAGAGGAGTATCTCAAGAATATTTCCCTGCGTCGCATGGTGTCTCCCGACGATGTCGCCACGACTGTGGCATTTCTGATTTCCGATCTCGGTTCCAATCTCTCGGGTCAATCCCTGGCCGTCGACGGCAATGTCGAAACCCTCTGACCTCAAAGAAGAAAGTCCGAACATGAGCACGACAAACACACACGCGGGCAAGGTCATCATCACCTGTGCGGTTACCGGTGCCATCCACACGCCGTCGATGTCGCCGTATCTGCCAGTCACGCCAGAAGAAATCATCGCGGATTCGCTGGCAGCCGCCGAGGCCGGGGCCGCCATCCTGCACCTGCATGCACGCAACCCCGAGGACGGCCGCCCCGATCAGAGCCCCGAAGGCTTTGCGCCTTTCCTGCCGCGGATCAAGCAAGGCACCAATGCGGTGGTCAACATCACCACCGGCGGCAGCCCTTACATGAGCGTCGGCGAACGCGCCGCGCCTGCTGCGAAGTATCAGCCGGAATTGGCCTCCCTGAACATGGGTTCGATGAATTTCGGGCTGTATCCGATGCTGAAGCGATTCAAGGAATTCAAGCACGACTGGGAGCGCGAGCATCTGGAAGGGTCAAAGGATCTGGTCTTCCGCAACTCTTTCAAGGACATCGAATACGTGCTGGAGACCTGTTACGGCAACGGCACCCGGTTCGAGTTTGAGTGCTACGACATCTCGCATCTTTACAACCTCGCTCATTTTGCCGATCGCGGCCTAGTCAAGGCACCGTTCTTCGTCCAGTCTGTGTTCGGCCTGCTGGGGGGCATTGGCGGACATCCCGAGGACGTTCTGCACATGAAACGCACCGCAGACCGGCTTTTCGGCGACGATTTCCGCTGGTCGGTTCTGGGCGCGGGGGCCAATCAGTTCCGGATTGCGACACAGGCGGCCACATTGGGCGGCAACGTGCGCGTCGGGCTGGAAGACAGCCTATGGGCCGGGCGCGGAGAGCTGGCGACATCAAGCGCGGCTCAGGTCAAGAAAGTGCGCACTATCATCGAAAGCCTGGGCCTGCAGGTCGCGACACCAGACGAGGCCCGCGAAATTCTGGGCCTGAAGGGAGGAGACCAGGTCGCGTTCTGAAATATCCCTTGCCTGAACCTTCGGCGACCTTCGACGCCGCATGTATTCTCAGTGGATGACAAGATGAAAAAAGCACTTTCGCCACATGCGGTCGCAGATATTGTCCCGGATGGAGCCACGATCATGATCGGCGGTTTCATGGGCGTCGGCACGCCGCGCCGGATCATCGAAGCGCTCGTGGCGTCCGGCAGGCGCGACCTGACACTGATCGCGAATGACACTGCCATGCCAGGACGCGGGATCGGAAAACTGATCACGGCGCACGCGGTCAGGCGTCTTGTCGTGTCGCATATCGGTCTGAACCCCGAAACGCAGAAACAAATGAAAGATGGCAGCCTTGATGTCGAGCTGATGCCGCAGGGAACTCTGGTCGAATGCATCCGCGCGGGCGGAATGGGGCTTGGTGGTGTTGTCACACCGACAGGGCTGGGCACCGAGTTGGAGGACGGCAAGCGCGTTCTTGAAATCGACGGCAAACAATTCCTGCTTGAGAAGCCGATCCGCGCCGATTTTGCCTTTATCGCGGCGCGCCAGTCGGATTATCTCGGTAATCTGGAATATTCGCTGACAGCCCAGAATTTCAATCCAATCATGGCAATGGCAGCGGACACCGTGATCGCGGAGCCAGAGCATATCGTGCCTGTTGGCGTCATTCCCCCTGATGCGGTGCGCACACCCGCCATCCTCGTGGATCACCTGATCGAAAGGGCGCGTTAGATGACCCCAAAGGAACGCATCGCCCGCCGTGTTGCGCAAGAAATCCAGCCCGGAACGCTGGTCAATCTTGGCATAGGTCTGCCCAGCCTCGTGGCAAGCTTCGTGCCCGCAGAAGCAGGCGTGTTCTTCCAGTCCGAAAACGGGGTCATTGGGCTGGGCGCTCGGCCGCCGGAAGGTATGGAAGACCCGGACCTGACGGATGCAGGCGGCGGTTTCGTGACTGCCGTCCCGGGAGCTGCAGCTATCGACAGCGCGATGAGTTTTGGGCTTATCCGCGGCGGCCACATCGATCTGACTGTGCTGGGCGGTCTGCAAGTTGACGAAACGGGCCATCTCGCCAACTGGATGATCCCCGGCAAGATGATACCGGGCATGGGCGGGGCTATGGATCTGGCAACCGGAGCACGGCGCGTGATCGTCGCAATGCAACACGTGGTGAACGGCGTGAGCAAGGTCGTTCGAAAATGCGACCTGCCCTTAACGTCGAACAGGCCCATCGACCTACTGGTCACGGACATGGCCGTGTTCGAGGTCGCCGAATCCCGTCTGATCTTGAAGGAAATAGCGCCGGGTCTGTCACTTGAAGACTTGTCGAGCGCAACAGATGCCCGTTTCGAGACGGCGGGCGACCTCGTGACTATGGCGTAACCGCATGTCGGGCGCTTGAAGGAGACTGAATATGACAAAGATTGCAACCATAGGATGCGGGCTGATTGGCCAGGGATGGGCAACTGTCTTTGCTCAGGCGGGGTTTGACGTCGCGATGTACGACGCTTCGGCCGAGGCGGCAGAGCGTGCTTTTAAGGCTATGGAAAAACGGGTTTCTGATCTTGTCGAATTCGATCTCCTCGCCGCATCTGACGCACCGGCGGTTATGCGACGGATCACGGTCGCACCAAGCCTTGAGGACGCCTTGAAGGGCGCGGTTTACATTCAGGAAAGCGGCCCCGAACGGCTCGATGTGAAACGCGACATCACCGAGACGCTGGACGCCATCGCCGCGCCCGACGTTCCCATCGGCAGTTCGACCTCAGGAATCTCGGCGTCACGATATTGCAAAGATATAGCCGGTCGGCACCGCTGCCTTGTGGTGCACCCGATCAACCCGCCGCATCTCATCCCGGCGGTCGAGATCGTACCGACCCCGTGGACCGACCCCGAAATCGTGTCGAAAGTGACCGACCTGATGCGTGCCAGCCATCGCGAAACCATCGTACTTAACCAAGAGATTGATGGCTTTGTAGTCAACCGCCTGCAGGGTGCGCTGCTGGAAGAAGCATTCAAGTTGGTGGGCAGCGGCATCGTCTCGGCGGCCGATCTGGACAAGGCCATCTGTGACGGGCTTGGCTTGCGCTGGTCCTTCATGGGACCGATGCAGACGATCCACCTCAACGCTCCGGAAGGGGTCGCGCAATATGTTGAGAGATACGGCAACATGTATCGCGGTTTCGGCATTGGCCCTTATGAAACCATCAACTGGGCGGACATCGTCGAAAGCGGTCTTAGAGCCGAATGTGAAGAGCGCGTGCCTGTAGCCGAAATCCCCGCGGCACAGGCCGACCGCGATCGCAAGCTCATGGCCTTGTTACGTCACAAGGCGCAGATGCGCGCCGATGGTCCATCCGACCCGAACACAAAACAGGAGTGACATCCCATGTCCAGCCCGCATATCCTCACGCTGCACGACAGCGACAACATCGCCGTGGCCTTGCGCCAAATCAACGCCGGAGTATCGCTTGCCTCCACTGGCCCCGTGGCCAGTGACAAGATCCCTTCAGGTCATAAGGTGGCCCTTACTGCAATTGGCACCGGTCAGCAGATCACCAAGTATGGCAATGTCATCGGTGTTGCCACGCAGGATATTCCCGCCGGTGCCCATGTGCACATGCACAACGTTGCGATGACCAGCTTTCATCGCAGCGAGACCTTCGGCGCACATGCTAAGTCGACAGACTTCCTGCCCCTATCTGAAAGGGCGACCTTCGACGGCTATCGCCGCGCGAGCGGCGCGGTGGGCACCCGAAACTACGTGGGTATCGTTACATCGGTCAATTGCTCGGCCTCTGCCGCGAAACTACTGACGAAAGAGGCCGAGCGTTCAGGCCTGCTGGACGCCTTCCCCGGCGTCGACGGGATCGTGCCGATCGTACACGGGGCTGGATGCTGCATCGGGACGGATGACGATGCCTTCCGCAAGCTGCAGAGGGCCATTTGGGGCTATGCAACACATCCCAATTTCGCGTCGGTCCTTATGCTGGGCCTTGGCTGCGAGGCCAATCAGATACCACTGATGCTCGAAGCCTACGGGCGACCCGCTGACGAAAGTTTCCAGTATTACACTCTGCAAAGCGCGGGCGGCACGCGCAAGTCGATCGAGAAGGGCCTGGTGTGGCTTGAGTCCGCGTTGCAGGAAGCAGCCAAGGCCAAACGCGAGCCGATTGACGCCTCGCACCTGAGCGTTGCGCTGCAATGCGGCGGCTCGGACGGCTATTCCGGGATCACCGCGAACCCCGCGCTTGGCCATGCCGTCGATTTGCTGGTCAGGAATGGGGGTACGGCGGCGCTTGCCGAAACGCCGGAGATCTACGGAGCCGAGAACCTGTTGACCGATCGCGCAAACACAACCGAGGTTGGCCAGAAGCTGGTCGATCTGTTGGAATGGTGGGAAAGCTATGCCGCCAAGCACGGATCCGAGATGAACAACAACCCGACCCCCGGCAACAAGATGGGCGGTCTCACCACAATCCTTGAGAAATCCCTGGGCGCGGTTGCGAAGGCCGGCAGCACCAACCTGAACGGCGTCTACCAGTACGGTGAGAAGATCACGGCCAAGGGCTTGGTCTTCATCGATAGCCCCGGATACGACCCGGTCTCGCTCACCGGAGAGGTCGCCTCGGGCTGCAATATGATCTGTTTCACGACTGGTCGAGGATCCTGCTACGGAAACAAGCCCGTCCCCTCGATCAAGATCGCTTCCAACAGCGCCATGTATCACCGTATGCAGGACGATATGGACATCAACTGCGGAACTATTGCGGAGGGCAGCGAAACCGTGGCTGAAGCGGGCAAACGAATTTTCGACACTATCCTGTCAACGGCGTCCGGGCACCAGACAAGATCCGAAGAGCTCGATATCGGCGATGCGGAATTCGCACCATGGCAAACCTATGCTCAGATGTGAGCGGAGCGGCTTGCCGGGTCGGGGAAAGTCGGACGTTCGAGTTTTCTGCGATCCGGCAAACCTTTTCGCGTTTCAAATGAGGGTTCGGCGTGACGGGTGTTGAATGTGCTTGTCCATGCGGAATAATGGAAGCCACGCGGCAGTCTCCTGCGGCGGCAAGGCCTGTACCCAGTATCGAGGCAAGCCTTAAGCTCGGCTTTGCAGGGAACAACGATCTTGCTTCTCGCCCGCAGCGAATGACTACCTTCCGCCCATCCTGAATAGCCTAAGGTTTCCACGGCTGCACCCTCGGCATTGCTAACGTCACTTCGACATCCCGCAGCATTCCACCCGCCGGGAGCCCATCCCGCACCCAGTCCAGCGCCTGCCACCAATCGTCATAGCCGCGCCGGGCGGATGCAATCTGCTCCGGATGCGGCCGCCATGTGACCGGACAGGCCAAAACCTCCACCGTTCGCCACTTCCCGCGGGTCAACACGCGCTCAGTGCCGACCACCACCGTGGTCGCCCGAACGCCATGTTGGTTTTGTCGTGTTTCCACCGGGACGCAGCGCGGTATGACGCTGGGCATCCAGTCTGGGGTCAGTCCGGCGCGGGCCAGTTCGGCCACGCGGATCGCCATGCGGATACCGCCGAGGCTGTCGGGAATTCCGGCGACGGTGGCGGCGATAACCTCGGCGTCGGGATGGGTGTAACTGCCCATCTTGTTCTGGCCGCCATCTACCTTGCAGCCCAGCGCTGCGCGTTGCAGCAGGACATATTCGACGCCGAAGCCAAAGCCTTCCTTGGTAACATCCTTCGGCTCCGGCAGTTCCAGCTGCGCCTTCTCGATCCGGAAGGCCCATTCCAGCGCCGCCTGAACGCCCAGCGCACGTTTTGTGCGTCCGCTGCGATTGAGGATAGGTCTCTGAAGGGTCATCGCACCCCCCGCTGACGCAGCCTGTCCGCTGTCACCAGCCTGCGGGCCAGCATCGCCTCGCAGATGGCGTTGCTGATCATGCTGGGGGGCAAGTATTCGTCAGAGTTGACCTTGGCCGCATAGAACGCCGCCAGCTCATCCGGGCAGGGCGGTGGTGTGCCTTGGGCCTTGCTGCTGCGCTTGGTTTTCCGGACCCGGCAACTTGCGGCAGCGTCCTGCGCATCGCGCTGGGCAGCACGTTCCATGAACCGATCAAGCGCCTTGGTTCCATCTGGTGGGGCAGGGTGCGCCTCCCGGGTCTCTCGTGCGACGGCAAGGATCCGATCCTGCGACATCCCCAGGTGATCTATCCATCGCTGCACGTGCTGCCGCGCTGACCAACCCTGCCACCAGACGGGCAATGCCTGATCTGCATCAAAGCCCAGCGCCGAGAGCAGCTCTGCGAAGAACAAATAAAAATCGGCCTCGCGCGCAGCCGCGTCCTCCTCCTCCTTTACTGGTTTACTTAAAGGTTCCCTTACAAGGTTAGTGTCGCAATTTGAGACACGGGATCGGTCATTTTTGAGACACGGGTTTGCGTCAAATTGAGACACGGGCCCGTGTCCGGAACTGAGACACGGCGTGTGGTCTGTTCCGGACGACAAGCCCTTACAGGTGAACGCTTTTTCGGCAATCGACCCGTGTCTCAAATCCGGACACGGGGTTTCAGCCTCTCCTGCCTCGAAGGGATTGTTTGCATCACCTTCGATTTGGCCCGGCCCGCGCGGTGTGAACCCTGGCTCGCAGCCCAGCAGATAGCGGGTGGGGCGCTGCTGCCCGGTCTTGGGATCTATGACCCTGATCCGACGAATGAGTCCGCGTGCTTCCAGCCCGTCGAGGTGGCGGTTCAGCGTTGCCCGACTGATCTCGCAGTCATACGCCAGCCGCGCCTGTGAGGGGAAGCAGCCGTAGTCCGGGTTGAACCGGTCGCAGAGATGCCAGAGCACGATCTTGGCTGTGGGTTTCAACCCGCGCTGCTTGATCGCCCAGTTGGTGGCCTCGTGGCTCATAGCGCGGGCCTCCGAACCGGGCTGGCAATGCGCGTGGTAAACCCGTGATCTGCCAGCGCGCCCAGCGCATCGTCGAGTGAGCGCACCAGCGCCCAGCCGAAGCCCTGCGCCAGCACCGCATCGCGGAAGTCCTCCTGCGCCGGGCGCAGTCGGCCTTTGGGTGCCTTCAGCTCAAGAAACAGCACGCGGCCATCGCAGAGGATCATCAGGTCGGCAAAACCGGCATGCACGCCCATTCCGACGAGGATTGCCTGGCGCTTTGCGCCGCGGTGGCCAGCCTCGGTCACCTCGTTGGCGCAATGGTGGATGATGGCCGTGCGGGGCAGGGCAACGCGCAGCGCCTGCACCACCGCGCGTTGCAGATCAGCCTCGGGGGTGCCGCGCCGCTTCATGATCCCACCTCCGGATCCGGCCGGTGGTTGCCCCGCGTGGGATGCCTTGCATCGAGCACCACAAGCAGGATGCGGGCGTCCTCGCGTTCCTCATCCGTCTCGCCATGTTGAACGAGCACAGTGCAGGCCAGCCGGATCAGATGATCGGAATGATGGGCCACGTCGGCGATCACGGCGCGGGCTTCGCGCCGCCGCTCGTCGATCCAGTCCGTGCGCGCTGCGTCCCGCGCCGAATGTTTGTGAACGGAAAGGTGCGGCTTCATCGCCGACCTCCCGTGCGCCGGGGGCTCGGCCGTTCCTGCTGTTGCAGCCAGTCCTGCACCGCGTCACGACGGTATCCGGAAGCCGCCCTGTCTGTTGGAGCTTTTCCTTTACGCCGAAGTCGTGCTCCACGCCCCTAAAGGGCTGGAAGCGGTCCTATGCTGCAAATTCGCGAACTGGAATGTCCGTCGGTTGCGGACCCTTGTCATTCAAGATCTTAGGCCAACTCAGATCGGGGGCGCGGCACGTTCCGTGATCAACTGGCGGGCGGTGACCCTTTCGCGGTGGATCATATACAGACCCGCACCGATGATGATGGCAATGCCGGTGAGGGTCAGCGTGTTGGGGAAATCACGGAACACCAGGTAGCCCAGCAAGGTAGCCACCGGCAGTTCCAGATATTGCAGTGGCGCCAGCGTGGCCGAGGGCGCCAGCGAAAGCGCGTATGTCATCATCATATGGCTCAGTGTGGCGAAAAACCCGACCCCCAGAAGCCAGAGCCATGCAATCCCCTCGGGCCAGACGGGATCAAGCAGGTCGGAGCCCGTTCCTTGGGCCAGCATCATAACCGGCAGGCACAGCAGACTGGCGATCAGGCCGGTGTGGAATTGAAGGGTCACAGGATGAACCCGCCGGGACAGTCCCCGTGTCACAAGGATATAGAAGGCGAACCCTACCGCCGTGCCCAGTGGAAACAGCGCCACCGCGCCAAAGGCCGCGAAACTGGGCTGGATCACGAAGAGTACACCCACAAAGCCCACGATCGCCGCTCCCACGCGGCGCGGGCCAACATCTTCGCCCAGGTAGAACTTGCCCACCAGCAGCACGATGAACGGGGCCACGAAGACGATTGCCAAGGCATCAGCCAGTGGCATGACGCGGATCGCCGCGATGAAGCAGAAGGTCGAGCCCAGCAAAAGCGCCGCGCGAAACAGCAGCGCCAGCCATTGTCCCCGCGCCACCCGCAGCGACAGCCCCATGACCCAGACAAATGGCGCCATCAGCGCGCATTGAACGACAAAGCGCGCTGCCGTGATTTGTCCCACAGGAACGCTGCTCGATGCCAGCTTCGCCGCCACATCGAGCAGAGGTGCCGTCACGCAAAACCCCAGCATCAGGGCAACGCCGGCAAGGATACGGTCGGTGGACGGGATGTGGGAGGCTGCACTGGTCATGAAGCCCGCATAGGATGCCACCCCGCGCGCGTCTATCCTTTTCGCGACCATTGGGTGCGCCAAAGGGGCTAAGGAAGGCAACGGATGATGAGCTGTCTGGCTTTCGCCCTGAGACGATCGGCAAGGTCTATAACTTCCTGTGCCACTCCCCAGAGCTGCCGACAGAGCTCTACGATGCAACCGTGCGCATCCAATCCGCCCATGCGCTTGCTCCGCTGCACCAAGCGCTTCAGGTCCATATGGGGGCTAAGGATGGGCCGCTGGATAACAGCAAGCTCAAGAGCTTAGAGGGCGTCTTTCATCTTTTCCGCAAAGCTTGGACAACCCCCACTGGCCCGACCTACATCCAGTGTGTTTTGAAATTCGATTGGGTTGGCGATGCCCTCTTCTACTCAGAGGAACAGAAGTTCTTCGACCGCGTGGCCAACCTGCCGGTGGACGAGGTCGATCAGGGCGTCGTTTTCCCCTTTGGTATGAACGTCGTGTTGATGGGGCGCGGCAAAAGCAAGGACCTCCTCAAGTTCTTCTCGATCCATGACTTCGACACGTTTCCAGATGGCCTGCTCCAGGTCCACGCATTCTCGGGCAACTTCATTGCCGTCTATGGCAAAGGCCCTCACCCAGGGTTCCGAGGATATGCGCGCCGCGTTAATCCAGAAGATGCAGAAACCAAGTTCTTCATGGAAGACGAGCTCGACCCAGACATTCTCGCAAGGCTGAAGGATTGATGGGTAGTACCAAAGCCGTCATCAT
>Ga0115562_1001506_pt1 | contig 17184 bp, 18 predicted proteins | sample COGITO_mtgs_1105_6_FD_87200 | JGI IMG/M metagenome (GOLD analysis project Ga0115562, IMG submission 87200) | Pelagic marine microbial communities from North Sea - COGITO_mtgs_110516 | ecosystem: Environmental > Aquatic > Marine > Epipelagic | place: Germany:Helgoland, sampling site Kabeltonne...
AAAAGAGCGCATCGATATTTTGAACTATATCTATAAAACAAAATCCGTCTTTTAACTGGAAGATATACTAGATGAAGGAATTATTTGTGGAACAAGAGCCGTATTGATTGTTCCAGAAATCACAGCAAAAAATAAAGCACATGAAAATGTTTAAAACAGTTCTTGTAGAAGACGAGAAAAATAATTTAGACCTACTCAACCATTTCATTAAAAAATACTGTAAAAACATTGACGTTATTGCCTCGTGTTCTACCTATGACCAAGCACTGAGCGTTCTGAAAGCAGAAGAGCCAGATTTGGTTTTTCTCGATATAGTGTTAGATAGAGATACTTCTTTCGACCTCTTACAGGAATTGGGTAATCCTGATTTTCAAATTATTTTCACCACCGCCTATGACGAGTATGCTATTCGTGCATTCAAATACAATACGATTGATTATCTTTTGAAACCTATTATTATCGAAGAACTTGTGGCAGCAGTAAATAAAGTCGCTGAAAAGATAAATGAGAACAAAACCTTGGATATGGGAAGTATTAAAAATATTTCTCAATCCTTTAACACCAAGCATCCAGCAAATTTTATCATGATTTCTGGAATGGATCGTATCGATTTTATTCATCCGGATGAAGTGGTTTACTTAAAATCGACGGGCCGTTATACAGAGTTTTATTTAAAAGATAAAAAGCGTAAAATTACTTCTTCAAAACCCATTGGTGAGTATGAGAATATTTTGGATCAAGATGTTTTTTATCGAATACACAATTCCTTTCTCATCAATTTAGCGCAATTAATCAATATTAATAAACGTGCGGGGAACTATTGCGAAATGTCAAACGGAGATTCCTTGCCGCTTTCCAGAAGACGTAATGAAGGATTGATGGGCTACATGCGAAACAGATGATAGATTACTTACTCTTTTAATTGAATGGAGATTCCTTTAATATTTTCCTCTAAATAGTGATTTAAAAAAGACTCTGTTAAATAAGAGCTTCCAAGCAACGTACTGTCTTTTGCAATTTTCTCAATCAGGTTTTCTTCTATGAAAGAAGATAAAAATTCAGTTGATAAAGCAGAGTAGGTGTAATGCCATGGCTCATAGAAAAACCCTTTCCGAGACCTGTCTTTGGTGTAGACCAATTCGAATCCATAGGTTGCAGCATTTTTTTTCAGCCATAATCCCAATTTCACATATGGGCCATTGCCCTGGAAATGCTCTTCCAACAAAACATCACCTTCTACCGAAGGTTGTGCGTCAATGATATCAATATCTGTCCCCCAATGATGGCGTGATGTACCCGGTAGAGTAGAGTATTCAATTATTTTTTGAATCGCTTTTTCAGGACTAAGTCCTTCGTTGGTAAAGCGCTCAAATTTTCTGTTCCAAATTCTTTTTTGAACAGCATAACTCCTGTAGCTAGAGACATTTTTTAGCTCTATGCTATCTTTTTTTGCTGCTCTTTGCATTTGAAGAAAGGCTATTTCGACCTGTGGAAGTAAACCGTGTTTTGCGGAAATAACATCTTCTTTTTGGCCCATTAAAAAAGCGCTGTCGAAATCTTGTGCGTCTTGACTAAAGCCTAAAAACGGAAGGAGTAAAACGGAAAAGAAAAATCTAGTCATGATTTAAACGTTTAAAACAGCAATAATGTAAACCAATTCCAGCAATAGCAAATCCTTCTCCGTGAGCAGTGTAATGCAAGGCTTCATAAAAAGGGACTGCATTTGTGCGTGCATTCAGCCAAATTAATTCAGCTTTTTTTGTGCTGAGCTGCTGTTCGATTCCTTTCATGAGTGCCTTTCCAACACCAAAACGATGGTGCTTTTTGACTGTTGCGACCCCCCTGACCTGGTAGCTTGGCTGGCCTTTAAGTCGAGAATGTTGTTTTAAAAAAGCAGAAGCCACACCAATCAATTCCAAGTTGTGAAAAGCGCCTAAATGAAAAGTGGTTTCTAGTTCATCTCCTTCAAAAACACAATCTTCGATAGGTCGGCCATGTCGAAGCATTGGATGACGAACCAAATGGGTTTCTACAGCAGAAATGGGTCTAAGTTCGATCGATGTAATCATTGCATGAAAGTACAGAATTTATTGAAAGAAAACTCAGTTATAGCTAAAGTCAGTTCGGTTTTATATATCAGTTGCTTTTTTTTGGAAGAATGGGATTTAATCTAAATAATACTATATTTGTACCACTGCGGGAGTAGCTCAGTTGGTAGAGCTTCAGCCTTCCAAGCTGATTGTCGCCGGTTCGAGCCCGGTCTCCCGCTCAATTTTCCTCCTCTCCTTTCCAATTTTTATTAACAAAGCCTTAGCAGTTAATCGTTAGATAATACCTATTTTTATCTTATGAAAATTTTACTATCTAGTTTTTTCACACTTTGTTTTCTGTTGGTTTCTGCCCAAGAAAGACGCATCCCTTTAAAGGGGAAACTTCTGTACCGAAACAATAATGTAATTGCAGCAAACGTAGTCAATAATACTGCCCTAACCAATACCATTACCAATGGGGAAGGAGAGTTTGAAATCCTTGCTCGTGTTGGCGACGAAATTATTTTTTCATCGGTACAGTTTAGAATAAAAAGCATAGAGGTAACAGCAGAAATAATAAAGAAAAATCGTTTGGTGGTTGAAGTAAATGAACGAACAACAGCCTTAGATGAAATTGTGGTTGGCCCAGAGAATACAGAGAAGTTTCTAGATTTAAAAAAGGAAGAATTTTCGCGGGTAGATTATTCACAGGATAAATCTACTCGAATCCGAAATAATATTACCACACAAGGGCAGTTGACCAATGGCCTAAACATTGTAAACATTGCCAAGCTTTTAGCAAAAGTAGTAACAGCAAAACAAGATGCAGAGAAAAGAACAATGGTTCCCTCAAAAGTTCTTCCGCTTATTTTTGAAGAGAATTTCTTTACAAATGACTTGGATTTGACCTCCGCTGAAGTAATCGGTTTTTTAGAAGAACTGGATCGTGTCTTACCCAGTGATCGTTTGCTAAAAAAGGACATGGAGTTCCAACTAATTGAATATTTATACCTGCAAAGCGAAAAATACAAGAAAAAAATTCGTTGAAAATAAGGGCTATTTTTATTGCGTACCTATTGTTCGCTTTGCCCTTTGGGTTAAGCGCCCAAACCTACCGTTTATTGGAAGGTAGAGTGAGTCATTCAAGGTTGCCGCTAGAAGGAATCCACGTTATCAATGCTTCACGTGGTAATGCAGAAATAACAGATGTGAATGGAGAGTTTGAAATCTCAATAGCACTCGGCGAACGGCTTCTATTTTCTGGAGTTCAATTCAAGCAGCGAGAGTTGATCATTACGGAAGCGATCTTTTCTCTCGCAGAAGTAACTGTTTATTTGGAAGAATTTGTCAACGAACTAAAAGAGGTAGTTGTAAAACCTCATGACCTAAGTGGTAGTCTTTCGAGCGATCTTAGTGCTGTACCAAAGCAACTCAATTTTAGTGATGTTGGTATCCCTGGCTTTAAAGGAGAACGAGAAGAGAAAATTGTCTCTGCAAAGAGCTTAATTTTAAGTACATTGTTATTGCCAATTTCTGGAGGAATTAATTTGGAAGCAGCATACAAGCATCTTTCAGGCTATTACAAGAAATTAAAGAAAAAAAGGAAATTAGAAGGTGAGTTTGAAGTCATCTTTTCGATGATTAAATTTTACGGCGTTTTCTTTTTTGAACAAGAGTATGGTTTGCCGCAAGAGAAGGTTTATGATTTTGTTTTGAGTTGTTCCGAGAACACAAACATTATTAAATTTTATAAAATGGGTATGCACGAAGAAGTAACGACTGCTTTTGACCGTTTTAACAGAGAACGCTATGCTGAAAACTAAGGGAATTGTTTTTTTATTCGCTCTATTGTCAATGTCTTTTGTGGGTAGCCATGACTATTATCTCAGCACCACAACGGTAAAGTGGGTGCCAGAAAAACAACAAATACAGTTAACAAGTCGGTTTTTTTTGGAGGATATAGAAGCCTATATGCAAGACAAACAAAACAGTAAAGTGGTCTTTTCTCCTGACTCGCATCCAGATGAAACGGATGCATTCATCGAGAAATTCTTTATCGACAATCTGACCTTAAGGCTGAATGATTTCTCGCAAAAAATAACTTTCCTTGGAAGGGAGTATCAAGAGGAGTTTTTGGTTATTTATGCGGAAGTGCCCATGCTAACTTCAACCGTTACCTCTCTTCAACTTACAAGTACTTTTTTGTTAGATTTTATTGAAAACCAGCAAAATATAGTCCATGTTAAAACTCCAGCTAAAAGCAAAAGCTTTTTGTTGAGAAATAAATTCAATTCACTGGATTTCAAACAGAAATAATTTAAAGTATATTTAACCCCAATAAAATTTATTATCGATGAAAAAACATGTTTTAGCCTCAATGACTTTGTTTTTTGCTTTCTTCGTATCTGCACAAGATTCTACTGCAGTGCAAGGGCATAAAAACAATAATAATTTCAAGCAATTGTATGAAGAGTTTGCCACGCCAAACCGTTTCAGAACTGCTGCAGGTGCCCCTGGTGTTGATTATTATCAACAACAGGTAGATTACAAAATGGATATCCGTTTAGACGATGCCAACACCAAGTTATACGGAAGTGAAACCATTACGTATACCAATAATTCTCCGGATGCCCTACCGTATCTTTGGATTCAACTCGATCAGAATATCCGTAACGAGAACGATATGGAAGGAGCAAAAGAACCATCATCTGCCCCAAAATACAGAGGGGTGAATTCGTTTATTGAAGAGTTTACCACAGAGAAATTCGTGGGTGGTTTCAATATAGAACATGTCAAAGACGCCAGCGGACGACCATTGCGTCACACGATAAATCAAACCATGATGCGTGTAGACTTGCCAACGGCCTTACAAAGCGGAGAGCAGTATACCTTTTCAATTAAGTGGTGGTACAAAATCAATAACCACGTCACCGATCGTGCACGTTCTGGTTATGAATATTTTGAAGAAGATGATAATCGCGCTTATGTAATAGCACAATTTTTCCCACGTTTAGCGGTCTATAATGATGTGGAAGGTTGGCAGAATTACCAGTTCTGGGGGAATGGAGAATTTGCCCTTAATTTTGGAAACTATGAAGTGAATATTACTGTTCCTGAAGATCATATCATGGAGGCGACAGGAAGTTTGCAAAACCCAAAAGAGGTCTTAACCAAAACAGAATATCAGCGCTATAAAAAAGCCTTAAATACTTTCGATAACCCTGTGATCATTGTTTCTCAAGACGAAGTAGTTGAGAAAGAAAAAGTAAAAGCAACCAAAACAAAAACATGGCGTTTTGTGGCAGAAAATGTGCGTGATTTTGGTTTTGCCACCTCCCGACGTTTTATTTGGGACATGATGGCCGTGAAGGTAGGCGGTAAAAATATTATTGCCTCCTCGCTCTATCCTAAGGAAGGAAACCCCTTGTGGGAAGAATATTCTACGCGTGTGGTTGCCCATACCCTTGAAGTGTATTCCAAATACACCTTTGATTACCCTTATCCAAAAGCGGTTTCTGTTCATGCCAAAAACCAGGGGATGGAATACCCCATGATTTGTTGGAACTATGGCCGCCCTAATCCAGATGGCACCTATTCGGACCGAACAAAATACGGAATGATCAGTGTGATTATTCACGAAGTGGGGCACAACTATTTCCCCATGATTGTTAACTCTGATGAACGTCAGTGGGGATGGATGGACGAAGGTTTAGATACCTTTATGCAGTACCTTACTGAGCAAGAATTTCAAGCCGACTACCCTTCACGTAGAGGAGAGCCGTCTAAAATTGTCCGCTATATGTCCGGTGATCAAGACTTTATTAGCCCAATCATGTCTAACCCTGAAAACGTCTTTCAATTGGGGCCAAATGCCTACGGAAAGCCGGCTACAGCACTGAATATCTTACGGGAAACCATTATGGGACCTGAACTGTTTGATTTTGCCTTTAAAACATATTCGCAGCGCTGGATGTTTAAACATCCTTCTCCAGAAGATTTTTTCCGTACCATGGAAGATGCTTCTGCAGTAGACTTAGATTGGTTTTGGAGAGGTTGGTTTTATTCGACAGACGTTGTGGATATAGGCGTTAAAGAGGTGAAACGTTATTATGTTTCTCCGACCCCAAGCAAAGAAGTAAACAATCTATTGGCTCGCTATGGCATGACGGCAGATGATTTAAATCCATCGGTTTTTATGGTCGCAGAGAACAGTGAGGAGTTTGACGCTTCTTTGGCAGAAGGAAAACCAACAGATCACTCTGAAGTGTTGGCATCTACGCTTGAAGAAGGACAAGAACTTCCTGCCTATTTCTATGAAATTGAGTTTGAAAAGCCAGGCGGGATTGTAATGCCTATCATTGTTGAATACAGCTATGCTGACGGAACTACAGAACGTATTACTTACCCGGTTCAAGTATGGCGCAAGAACGATGCTTCTGTAAAAAAACTCATTACATCAGACAAAGAATTGATTGGTGTAACCGTTGATCCAGATGCTGAAACAGCAGACATTGATTTAACCAATAATGCTTGGCCTAAGCAAGAAGCCGATTCTGACTTTGATGCCTTTAAAGCAAAAGTTCAAGGCTAACGAATAAAGAAAAAAATGTGAAAAAAGCAGTGAAACTATTCACTGCTTTTTTTTTCGCCTATATTTGAAAAAAAATCCTAGCATGCTATTCATCAGTGGAGCCGAAATTGTGTTTATTTTTTTTATCGTTTTGCTCATTTTTGGTGCCGATAAAATACCCTCTATTGCACGTGGGTTGGCCAAGGGAATCACCCAAGTCAAACAGGCTACCAATGAGATTAAATCTGAAATTCAAAAGTCTGCTGATCTAGATCCTACCAAACAAATTGGAGGGGATATTCAAAAAGAAATAAATCAAGTAAAAGAAGACTTTGACAACTTGACCAATTCGGTTAAGCGCAAGCTTTAAATTTTCCGACTGATTGTAAGCCCATCTCTTAAGGGTAACAGGACCGTTTCTAGTTCAGTATGACTGGATAAAAGCTTATTAAATTCTTTGAGTACCCTTGTGTCCTCATCTTTTTTCTGTGTTTCTTCCAGCACTTTTCCACTCCACAGCACGTTGTCAGACAGCAAAAGCCCCCCTGAACGTAGTTTCGGAAGAACCAGTTCAAGATAGTTGAGGTAATTCTTTTTATCAGCATCAATGAAGATGAGGTCATAGGTTTTGTTCAGTTGGGGGATAAGTTCGAGGGCATTCCCTGTATGTTGATGTATTTGCTTTCCCCAAGGAGAGCGATCAAAAAAGGAACGTTGAAAATCGGTCAATTCTTCATTGATGTCCAAAGTGTCAATACGTCCATCTTTTGCTAAACCTTCGGCAAGACAGAGGGTGGCATAGCCTGTAAAGGTGCCAATTTCCAATATTCGTTTGGGCGAAATGAGTTTAGAGAGTATACTCAAAAAACGTCCCTGTAGAGGCCCGCTCAACATTCGCGGCTGCAAAACCTTTAAATGTGTTTCTCGGGTCAATTCTGTCAATAAAGGCGGTTCGGCCTGCGAATGCTTTACCACATAATCAAAAAGAGAGGAAGCAATAAATTCCATGAATTAGTTGTTTGGTCGGGCGTATGGAAATCGCTCCAAGAGTGTTGGTAACGCATAGCCATCTAGTCCATTAATTGTAACAATCTCACCTTTGTCCAGCTGCACCCAACCATCGTCAAGTAACATATCTTCTTTTATGTATAAATGCTCGATTGCACCAACAACCAACAAGGTGTTGTTTTCTTCGATTAAATAATCATTGACATAAGAGCACGCTATCTGGATAGGGGCCTCTTTAACAAAAGGAGCGAAGAAGTCGTTTTTGTATTCTTCCAATAAACCACTTTGCTCGAATTCAGAGACCTCTTCTGGGTACTTGGCCGACGTGTGATGCGCCGCTTCAATTTGTTGTTGGGCTATATGATTAATGGTAAACACTCCATTTTCTTTCATGTTCTGGTAACTGTGTCGGGGAACGGTTGTTGGTCGAAGTATAAAACCTAACAGGGCAGGATTGCTTCCCAAGTGAACGACTGAATTGAAAATAGCTAAATTAGTTTTACCGGCTTTCGACTTTGTGCCAATCAAATTGGCAGACTTGTAACCAGAAACACTGTTGATTAAGTTGTTTTTATAGCGGGAGGCCAATTCATCGATGGCTTCTTTTGTAAAATGCTGCATCTTTTTTTAACAAAGATAAGGCTAATCGGTAGGATTGTCTTCTTTTAAAACAATGGCTAGAACAACTGCGAGTCCAGCGACCAATGTTCCAAGGTAGATTAAATGTTTGTGTTCTTCGATTCCTTTAAACTGTCCGTCCAGAATAAAACTATCGACAAAGCTTATAAAGCCGCCCAAGAATAGCATTAAAATTAGTGCTTTGTATTTTTGAAAGGGTGATTGCATAAAATGAATATTAGTTTAGATCAACGTAATTTTGATTCTTTATATTTATTGACGAATTGATTTACATTAAAAATACCATTATTTTGACTATTTTTCAATAGGTCAATTTATTCTGTTAAACGAGTAAAATCTGTTGCATAATTTTGTAATTTTACTACACTAAAATAATTGGATTATGGCATTTGACATTAAAATGATCAAAGCAGTTTACGCACGACTGGAAGATCGTGTTGCACAAGCAAGAAAGTTAACAGGAAAACCATTAACCGCATCGGAGAAAATCTTGTATTCTCACCTTTGGGAAGGCACGTCTCAACGCGCTTTTTCTCGTGGGAACGACTATGTGGACTTTGCGCCAGATAGGATTGCCTGTCAAGATGCAACAGCACAAATGGCCTTGTTGCAATTCATGCAAGCAGGAAAAGCAAAAGTAGCTGTTCCTACCACGGTTCACTGTGATCACTTAATTCAAGCCAAAGAAGGTGCTACACAAGATTTAAAATCGGCGAATTCTACTTCTTCAGAAGTATTCAATTTTTTAGAGTCTGTTTCAGATAAATACGGTATTGGGTTTTGGAAACCAGGCGCTGGAATTATCCACCAAGTGGTTTTGGAAAACTATGCTTTCCCAGGGGGGATGATGATCGGAACCGATTCGCATACCGTTAACGCAGGTGGACTAGGAATGCTAGCCATTGGAGTTGGTGGTGCAGATGCTGTAGATGTTATGGCCGATATGGCTTGGGAATTGAAATTCCCTAAACTTATTGGAGTTAAGTTAACCGGAAAACTAAACGGTTGGACTGCACCAAAAGATGTAATCCTTAAAGTAGCAGGTATCCTTACGGTAAAAGGAGGAACAGGCGCTGTCATTGAATACTTTGGCGAAGGTGCCGAATCTATGTCATGTACGGGAAAAGGAACCATTTGTAATATGGGTGCAGAAGTAGGGGCAACCACTTCAACCTTTGGTTACGATGAATCCATGGAGCGTTATTTAAGAGCAACCGATAGAGATGATGTTGCTGATGCTGCCAATCAGGTAAAAGAGCACTTAACAGCTGATCCAGAAGTATATGCTAATCCTGCAGATTACTTTGATGAAGTAATCGAAATTGATTTAAATACACTCACCCCACACATAAATGGACCTTTTACACCCGATTTAGCTACACCTATTTCAGAAATGAGCAAAGTAGCCAAAGAAGGAGGATGGCCTTTACAGGTTGAATGGGGATTAATTGGATCGTGTACCAACTCTTCTTACGAAGATTTATCACGTGCTGCTTCGATTGCCAAACAAGCTGTTGAAAAGAACTTGATCACCAAGGCAGAATTTGGAATTAACCCAGGTTCAGAGCAGGTGCGTTACACTGCTGAACGCGATGGTTTATTGTCCATTTTTGAAGATTTAAACGCTAAAATATTCACCAACGCTTGTGGGCCATGTATTGGACAATGGGCACGAGAAGGTGCAGACAAACAAGAGCGAAACTCGATCATTCACTCGTTCAATCGAAATTTTTCGAAAAGAGCAGATGGAAACCCAAATACGCATGCCTTTGTAGCTTCTCCTGAAATGGTCGCTGCTGTTGCTATTTCTGGTCGACTCGACTTTAATCCAATGACGGATGTGTTGATCAATCAAAATGGAGAAGAGGTAAAGTTAGATCCACCAACAGGAATGGAATTACCACCGCTTGGATTTGACGTAAAAGAAAATGGCTACCTCGCTCCACAAGAAGATGGTTCTTCTGTTGAGGTTAAAGTAAGTGAAACTTCTGAACGCCTTCAGTTATTGACCCCATTTGCTCCATGGGATGGCGAAAACTTAACGGGCGCTAAACTATTAATCAAAGCCCTCGGAAAATGTACTACCGACCATATCTCTATGGCTGGTCCTTGGTTGCGCTTTAGAGGTCATTTGGATAATATTTCTAATAATTGTTTGATTGGAGCAGTCAATGCTTTTGGTGAAAAAACCAATTTTGTAAAAAACCAATTAACTGGCGAATACGGTGGTGTGCCAGATGTACAACGTCAGTATAAAGCCGCAGGAATTGAAACGGTTGTTGTGGGTGACCATAACTACGGGGAAGGTTCCTCACGTGAGCATGCGGCTATGGAACCTCGCTTCCTAGGTGTTAAAGTTGTTTTAGTGAAGTCTTTTGCACGTATCCACGAAACAAACTTGAAGAAACAAGGGATGCTAGGAATCACCTTTGCTAACGAATCAGATTATGATTTGATTCAAGAAGACGACACCTTCAATTTTATCGACCTGAAGGATTTTGCTCCCGGAAAACAAATCACTGTTGAGGTGGTTCATGCAGATGGTTCAAAAGATGCGATTATGGCTAACCATACCTATAATGCACAACAAATTGAATGGTTTAAAGAAGGCTCTGCCTTGAACCTAATCAAGAAAGAAAACGCTGCATAAGCAACGTATTTATGTAAAGAAAACCCCGTTTATCGGGGTTTTTTTATGAATGATTTTCAGGTATTTACATAAATTTAATAAATAAACTTATTTTTGTTGAATGAAGTTTAACTCAGGCACCTTTATTGTTTCGTTTATACTACTCTTTGTGGTTGCCTGCACTCCGCCTATTTTTGAGCCACCCGTACAAGAAGAGGAAGCACGAAACCCAAACTGGGAGAATGTAGGAAGCCTCAATGCTTCTTTTATTTCTACCTCCAGATCTATAGGTATTTCAACAAATACTGGTTCTCCTTCTTTTGATGTGAGTTTTATTGCTTCAGCGAGTAATATTGATAGTTTGGTCTGGTCTTTTCCCGGAGGGACAACAAACGATTCAATTAATGAGATTATAGAAATAGTAGGTTATGACGCCTATGGGCGCTATGATGTTGGTTTAGCGGTTTTTAACCGTGACAATGAGGATATTCGTTACTTTGAAAATTTTATCGATCTCTATTATAAAGACAATTTACTGTTTGCAGGTTCCGATGCTACTTCTTGGACAGTTAGCGGTACTGCTGCTGGAAATACGGTTTTCACCCATCCGGTAGATGAAAATGGTTTGCCCTACAGTAATTGGGCGATGATTTCTTATGCCGTTGAGCAAAAAGTTGAAGCGCTCAAAAACTTTTCCGATTTTCCTACCAATGATTTAGTGTTAGAGTTTGACTATAAATTGGATCGTCTTCCAGTCCTTTATATAGACAATAGCGCCTTGTCGGGAACTTCACTTAGCTCTCCAGATACTGCTGTTTATGTTGCGCCAGCGGATACGGCACAAATAACCAATACTACCCGCGTAGAATCTCCAGTCATTTATCCAGGAGAAAAACGCTTTTCTATTGAGTACAACAATATTCCTATTTGGACAGCAACACGGATCAATCAAGGGTTTTATGAACATGTTCGTTTGGACTTACCCTCTCTTTCTTCATTTGCGATTGCATTATTGCGAGAACCTCAAGAAATGATTACAAAATTGATTCCTTTTGTGCCTGATGCAATAGCGCAGACCTCCACCCCGACGATTGGTGGACCAACATTTTTATCTTCTCAAAACCCTACTGGTGACGACGATAACGACGGGGTAAGTAATATGGCCGATGCATTTCCAGAAAACCCTTCTGAACAGTTAGATACCGATAGAGATGGCTATGGGAACAATTTTGACAACGACGATGATGGAGATGGTTATTTGGATACAACAGAAGTTGCCAACGGATCTGACCCCCTTGATGACACAAGTATTCCAAACTATGTCATTCAACACGTTCGCTATCCTTATGACTTAAACATTCGGAATATGACCATTAAAATGAAAGAAGACTAAACGCTGATAATTCTTCCAGGGTTTAGTATGTTTTTTGGGTCCAATGCTCGCTTTAAGGTGCGCATCAAATTAATTTCATTTTCGGTTCTAGAAGTAGAAAGGTATTTCTTCTTATCTAATCCAATTCCATGTTCAGCCGAAACGGACCCCTTGTTTCTTTGAAGACAGCCATAGATAATGGCATTGATTGCATCGATGATTTCAGGCGAATTTTCTTTCTTTCCAATAATGAAATGAATATTTCCATCGGCCACATGTCCAAAAGGAAAAATCTTTTCGACAAAATCAAGTTGCTCTAGTTGTTCAACGGCAGCGTCTATTTCTTTGCCAATTAACGGAATGGGTAAGCTAATGTCGAAATGCTGGTCGAACTGGGCCAAGTCGGCCAAGACAGAAACATCTTCTCTTATCTTCCAAATACCTTGTAGCTCGCGATCACTTTGGGCCAATACCCCATCACCAATAAGTTCTTTTTCAAAGGCCTCTGCAATGAGGTCTTCCAAACGGTTGAAGTCGGATGTTGTATCTCCACCCAGACTCTCGATGAAGACATAATAAGGGAAATTGTTCGGGATAGGGGCCGAAAAATCGGGGGCAGAAGTCATGGCAATATAGGTGCGTTGCCACATTAACTCAAAGCCAGAAAGGGTGCCTGCAAGTCCCTTTTCCATGAACTTGAGCAAAGCAATGACATTCTCGTAATTATCTAGTCCTACGATGGCCGAAGAACGACTTTGCGGTTTTTCCTGCAAACGAAAAACAACTTTGGTTATGATTCCTAATGTCCCTTCAGCACCAATAAACAATTGTTTTAGGTCATAGCCAGAATTGTCTTTGATGATTTTCTTAAGGGAGGAAATAATGGTTCCGTCGGCTAAAACGGCTTCTAGTCCAAGCACCATTTGCCGGGTCATGCCGTATCGAAAAACACGTAATCCACCAGCGTTGGTAGAGACTACTCCGCCAACCTGTGCCGATCCTTTGGCACCAAAACTAAGGGGTAAGAAAAGATTGTTATCGTTGGCCGCATCAATGGCATTTTCAAGAATCACCCCTGCCTGTACGGTAATGGTTCTACTTTTTTCATCGATTTCTTCAATGCTATTCATTTTTTCCAAGGAGATAACCAATTGCTTTTCTTGGGTTTGTGTTCCCCCTACTAAATTGGTAACTCCACCGTGGACCACTACTTCCTGGTTGTTTTCATGACACAGCTTCATGATGGCTGAGACCTCTTCTGTGCTTCTGGGGAAAACAATAGCTAAAGCGGCTAATGGAATGTCTGTTTTCCAAATATGGGTAAAGCGGGTTTTTTCTTTCCCGTGGGCAAGAATATTATTTTCTCCTACAATGGATGTGAGTTCTTGGATCATTGTGCATTTTCAGTACATCAAATGTAGCAAATCAAATGGCGTTATCATATAGCGGTAGATCAAAAGTGTTGGCTACTGGGGCATGTACAATTTTTCCATCATAAATGGACAAGCCCTTTTTTAAGGCTTCATTGTTCGTACAGGCTTGTTTCCACCCTTGATTGGCCAGAAGTAGCACGAAGGGTAGGGTAGTGTTATTTAAGGCGTTGGTGGAGGTCATGGGAACTGCACCAGGGATATTGGCTACACAGTAATGAACAATCTCATCTACCACAAAGGTGGGTTCTCCGTGGGTTGTGGGTTGACAGGTTTCAAAGCAACCGCCTTGGTCAACGGCCACATCGACCAAAACAGTTCCAGCTTCCATTTTTTGGAGCATTTTACGAGAGATGATATTGGGTGCTTTGGCACCAGGAATAAGCACAGCTCCAATGATGAGATCACTATCGCTTATATTTTTTGCAATGGTTTCTTGGGATGAGTAAAGTGGTGTCACATTTGGAGGGAGAATTTCACTAAGGTAGCGAAGGCGATCCAAGTTAATATCCAGTAAAAGGACCTGTGCACCAAGACCTGCAGCCATTTTTGCAGCCTCAGTTCCCACAACACCAGCACCAATGATCATTACTTTGGCTGGGGCAGAACCCGGTACTCCACCTAAAAGCTGCCCTTTTCCGCCTTGGGGCTTTTCTAGGTATTTTGCTCCTTGTTGTATAGACATTCTTCCGGCAACTTCCGACATAGGGGTAAGTAAAGGCAATCGACCTTGTTTGTCCTCAACCGTTTCATAGGCAATGCAAATAGCTTTGCTTTTGATCATGGCTTCTGTTAACTCTAATGAAGAAGCAAAATGAAAGTAGGTGAACACAATTTGCCCTGCCCGGATTAATTCGTATTCTGCAGCCAAAGGTTCTTTTACTTTAACAATCATATCTGCTTTGGCATAAACTTCTTCTGCTGAAGCAACAATGGTCGCACCTGCGGCGATATAGTCTTCATCTGACATTCCGCTGCCCATACCAGCACTGGTTTCCAAAAGCACACGATGTCCTTGGTTGGTGAGTGCCATTACACTAGCAGTATTTAAACCGACACGAAATTCATTGTTCTTTATCTCTTTGGGAGTGCCTATGATCATTTGTATAATTTTGCACAAAAATAGAAAATAATGTTATAAACATAACTTTTTTAAACGATAACTCGTGGAAAAATAGGGGATGATTTTCGGATTATGTAATGCACTATAAATCAATTTAAAGGGAAAGAACTAACCTCGGATTATGATTTTTTCCATGGCAAAAGTGAATGTTTGTATACCTTCAAAATTGACTTTTAGAAAAGTGCAATGAGTAATTTAGGTTTCAGATATTTTCTGGAGAGTAGACTTAACGATGTCCTGCTGATAATAGGTCAAATCACAACCTCCCATTTAGACTTTTGCTATGATAATGGTAACAACGGTATTGATTTTGAAACAAATTTCATTAAAGACTTAAATCTTTAATATATCTGATAGTTATGAGAAACGTGAATGTGATATAGCAACGATTTGAAAGAGTGAATTATTTTTTATGACTTAAAACGTCAATTTGTTTAGCTATCTCATTCGCTTCAAAGGTTTTCTGGTCGCTCTTACTTCTATTTGTTTTTGACAAATCGAATGCCTCTTTCATTAGGGCTTCATATTTACTTTGTAACTTTTCTACTTCTGTTTTCTTTTTAAAGATTCCGAACATTTGGTTTGTTATGATGGTTTATTATTAGAACCTAAAGCTACTAAATCTCTTTGACTACTTCTTTCTTTTCTTCTGTCAATCATGGAATCGGCTGTTATTGGAAAATTATTGTCAAGTACCCCTCCAACTATCAAAGAAGGCACTTCAGTGAAGTGAACTTAAAGTATCTCGGTAATCGTGCTGGTTTTCCCATTGAATGAAATTCCCTCCCCTACTTTTTTCCCAAGGAGTAATTTACCAATGGGGCTTTGTCCTGAAATGCAAAAATAATCGGTATTATCTATGTTGATTGCTGGAGTAGATATGGCAATATAATAGTTGAGCTGATCTGTTTTGACGAGGGAGCCAAGTCCAGCTTTTTTTGATGTTTTGTGCTTTTCAAGTGGGATTAAAATACCCAGGTTTCTTTCCGTTGCCTTTATTTGTTCCCCTAATTTTTCTCGTTCTAGCTGAACCATTGCTCTGCCCGTCTCGTGTTTATCGCCTGCACTACTTTTGCTTTCAGATTCAAGGGCAGCTAGGATCTCTAGTTTTCTTTTTTCATACAGAACTAAGTTCTTATTGAGGTGGTCTAAACAATGTTGGAATAATGACTTTTTCAGCATAGCGCGAAGGTAAGTTTAGCAGAACAACTTGCTTTTATAAAGGTAGAAAAAGTTAACAAGGCAAACGATGTATGTAAGTCATGATTTTAGGTGCCTATGTTTTTTAAAGTTAACAATAGGCTTTTAGTCTTACAATACACCTTACCAAGAATGAAACAAGCTACAAATGAAGTAAGTGAAGACTTGCCTTTGTTTATTAATTAATTTAAGGGATTTATTATATTAGCAATAACCATAAATCAATTAATATGAAATCTAATTCAGTTTTATTCACTAAAGAAAAAAGTATTACTAAATATAATGGGTTAAATAATTCAATTGATTGGAAAGTAGATTTTGATAAACATATTACAGGTATCTCAAGAGTAGATGACTATGTTTTTGTAACAACCCGTAATAATTGGGGAACTTCAAAGTCCACAAGTTTAATTGACTTTAATTCTGGCAAAAAAACTTGGGATTTAAAAGAAATATTTTACTCTATACATATAATTAAGAATGTATTAATTTTTAAAAATAGGACAAATAAACTTACAGCTATTGATATAAATAGTGGTACTGAAAAGTTTAGTTTAAAATCTCCTTTTAGATGGTCAACAACAAAAACATTTTTATTGAATGGTAAATTTTATCTTTTTTCATCAAAGACAATTTATCTTCTTAATTTAGATAATGGTAAGCTAACCGAATCAAAACTTCCAGACAGATTGAATGCTAAAGATTTAATAGTAGGTTTTATATTAGATGAGTTTCAAATTAATATAAATAATATTCCATCAAGTGATTCAGGTCATATGATTATGGGTGATGATGCAGGTTTTGGAGATGCAGGCGGAGGAGATGCAGGTGGAGGAGATGCAGGTGGTGGTGGTGGTGAGTGATTAAATAGGGTATAATTAACTTACTTTAGTGGCGTTTTCTTTTAAACCACCGGCATATCATCTTCATTAAGTTCTACAATACACTTTACCAAGAATGAAACAAGGTACTAATGAAGTAAATGTAGACTTGCCGTTGGTTATAAATTAGACGGATTCTGTCAAAAATTATTATATTTAGGTTTTAAATTTCTTTTATGAAAAGCCTTTTTAGAAGTTTTCTACTTATAGTTTCTTTATTTCTAGTTATAAATTCTTGCTCTAAAGATGCTCCTTTACCAGATGAGCCAACCATAACATACACTTTATCTGTTTCAGCCTCT
>Ga0115562_1001512_pt1 | contig 17154 bp, 18 predicted proteins | sample COGITO_mtgs_1105_6_FD_87200 | JGI IMG/M metagenome (GOLD analysis project Ga0115562, IMG submission 87200) | Pelagic marine microbial communities from North Sea - COGITO_mtgs_110516 | ecosystem: Environmental > Aquatic > Marine > Epipelagic | place: Germany:Helgoland, sampling site Kabeltonne...
GAAATTGTTTAAGACACGGCTATACTACCCCGGGGGATGTGACATGTACCGATAACGATGCCACTGACGATTGAGAAGCGGTAGCAAGAATTAGCGAGTTTGCACCCTTCAATGTGTTTTCAAAAATTTAGGGGTCACACTGGGATACGCTCATCTTTTTTGTAAGGTGTATGGCTATGTGTAGGCGGACTTGGGCTCACCGGCTACCAAGCGCTTGTCACTGCGGCAATATTTACCAAACATGGGTCAACATTTGCCAATGTTTTGGTTTGATTTCTCTCGGCCCTCGTCGATAACATAGCTATCATGTTTGCCCTGCTTGCCATGGCCCCAATATGAACAACTGGCATTAGCCGCTGGTCACATTGACGGCGGGCGTTGGGGGGTAAATGCTGTCCATAGGATCTGCTGCAAGCGTTGCGCTGACCGGCAGGACTGCGGCAATTATACGTTTTAGCCACCTGAAATTGTCTCGGGCGATCTTGCTGAGCTATATCGCAAATGTTCTGCCCCATTACTGGGTCAAGAGTGAACAGATTTAAGCCCAAAAAAAATTCAGACAGCACGCCCACGAAATTGGAAAATATGGCAGCCCCCCCCAGAGGCGCTACACTCAATGCTGCATCTTTGCGAATGCCCGACAATATTACATCAATAGACATAATAAAATTTGTTGTGGCGTTGTGATACAACGGCACAACAGCCTTCAGAATAGAGATGCCGCATACCCGCCATATTTAAGACATACTTAAAGTCCAGCATAACCGTGCAGGCAATCGGTCCTGGTATCTTTGACATCCCTTTAACAGAGTTCACTTTCCGCATGCTGGAATTCGAAAATGTAAGCAAATCCTTTTGGACCGGTGTTCAAAGGAAAGTTATTTTAGACCGTGTCTCTTTTAAGGTAGAGCTGGGTACAAGCTTGGGTATTTTGGCGCCGAACGGCACTGGAAAAACCACACTAATCAACATGATGGCCGGATTGGAAAAACCTGACGAGGGCGTCATTCGCAGGAATTGCAGAATATCTTTTCCCCTTGGTTTCATGGGCGGGGTGGTTCCCAAACACTCTGCAATGATCAACGCGCGGTATATTGCAAGGCTCTACGGATTGGACCCTGATTATGTTGAGGCCTTCTGTCGCTGGCTCTGCGGTCTGGATGAGTATTTTGACCAGCCTTTGGGCGTTTATTCCAGCGGGATGAAAGCACGCTTTACGTTCTCGCTGATGCTGGCCCTGGAATTTGACATTTATCTCATCGACGAAGGCATGCCCAGCAGTACTGATGCCGAATTCAACCGAAAATCCGCGAGCATCCTTCAGGAGCGGCTGCGAACAACCACAATCATCATTGTATCGCATCAGCCTGAAGTACTTGAGAAATTTGCACAAAAGGCAGCCGTATTACATTGGGGGAAATTACATATGTTCGAAAGCTTGGAGGAGGCAAAGCAACTTTATGACTATGAAACAACCCGTTAGGAAATTTCGTATCAGGCGTATTCCTACAACACCAAGCCCCCAACTGGACACAGCGCCGGAAAAATCGACAGACAACCAAGTGTTCTCTACGGCCAATCAAATCCAAACCACGCATGTCCAAACCGCACAAAGCCAAGCCGAGCAACCAAAAACCGAACATACTCAAGCCAGCCCTGTTGAAGGCGGCCAGTCCCAAAAAGCGCAGCCTCAAGACGGGCACACACAAGTAAACGTGTCTCAACATCTTCATCCTCAAAATGATCCAGAGACAACACCCGAAACCGATCTCCAAAAAAACGCATCCCCGGCAGTATCGGACAAAACCACTGATATGACACCCGCTCATCAGATCGAGGCAATCCAAAAAGAGGGGCTCACCGGGCGTCAACTACGCATGGCACGTCGTACCGCCAATGAACACAAATTGCCTGCGCAAACGGATTTTGATGCCGTGCGTCTGCTTAGGGCAAAAGGAATTGATCCATTTAACCGCACCAATCCCCTAGACTGGATTTCACCAGAGCAAAATCAAAACAAGTCTCCATCTCCCGACAATACAAAGGTCCAGCTGCCACAAAAAATTGAAAAAGCGCCCGAAACACTACCGTCTACCGAGGTCAATCCGATCGACCGTCGAAGCAAAGAGATCCTGCAAATTCAGCTAGAGATTACCCGCAGGCGCCGCCAAAAGGCGGTAATGTTAATGGCACGTTTGGTGGTTTTTGTCTTCTTGCCCACGGCGATAACCGCTTGGTACTTTTATTTTGTTGCAACACCGCTGTATTCAACCAAAGCAGAGTTTCTAATTCTGAACGCCGAGGGGAGCGCTAGTTCAGGTGCAGGAGGGCTGCTTGCGGGCACGGGCCTCGCCTCAAGCCAAGACGCAGTCTCAGTGCAAAATTATCTGTTATCGAAAGAGGCAATGTTACGCCTAAACAACGATGTCGGGTTCAAAGCCCATTTTTCACAAAGCTGGATCGACCCATTACTACGGCTTGACGAGAACGCCTCAAACGAAAAGGCCTATAAGCTTTACAAGCGCAACCTCGAGATTGGCTATGATCCAACCGAAGGGGTACTGAAAATGGAAGTCACGGCCGTAAATCCGGCCGTCTCCAAACAATATGCCGAGGCTTTGATCGCGTATTCAGAGGAAAAAGTAGACAACCTGTCACGCCGCAAACGTGACAATCAGGTTGCAGACGCTGAAAAAGCGCTTGAAAAAGCCCATCAAGAACGGCTGGATGCACAGGAAAGGCTGTTAAGGTTGCAACAGGAAAATGCGGTGGTCGACCCGCAGGGCAAACTGACCGCTATGCGGGCCCGGATCACCCATTTTGAGACCGAACTGCAACTGAAAAGACTGCGACTGCAGGCTTTGCTGGATAATCCACGCCCCAATACTGCAAAACTTTCCGGTCTAAAGGGCGATATTAGACGTCTCAATGCTTTGCTTGATGAAATGAACTTAGAAATGGTGGATGCGTCACAGGGAGAGCAGTCACTTGCGGACCTAAGCCTGCAAATCTTAATGGCACAGGGCGATTTGCAAACCCGCGATATGATGCTGCAAAGATCCCTGGAAAACTTGATCCAGACCCAACGAGAGGCCGGCGCACAAGTGCGCTATCTCACGACCAGTGTATCTCCAGTAGAGGCACAGGATCCGAGTTATCCAAAGAAGTTCGAAAACGCGATCCTTGCCGCCTTGATCTTTTCCGGAATCTACCTGATGCTTTCCTTGACAGCTTCTATACTCCGCGAACAGGTTTCATCATAATGAAGAACATAGAGTGTGCCGGTCTAACTTTCGGCAATACACAACCGCTGGCCATAATTGCGGGGCCGTGCCAATTGGAATCCGCCGGCCATGCCGAGATGATTGCCGGCCATTTACAAGAAGCTTGTGCCGCCACCGGCGCGCAATTCGTCTTTAAGGCCTCTTTCGACAAGGCCAATCGCACTTCCCTCAGCGGCCAGCGCGGCATAGGCCTCGATGCAGGGTTGAAGGTGCTTCAGCACATCAAAGATACGCTCCAAATACCGGTTGTGACCGACATTCACAGCCCCGAACAATGCGCTCCCACTGCCGAGGTCTGCGATATCTTGCAGATCCCTGCCTTTTTATGTCGACAAACTGATCTTCTGCTCGCCGCCGGACAGACCGGCGCGGTGATCAATGTGAAAAAGGGCCAATTTCTGGCCCCATGGGATATGCCAAATATTATTGCTAAAATCGAAAGTACCGGCAATCAACGGCTGCTGTTAACCGAGCGTGGGACCTCGTTTGGCTATAACACCTTAGTGGCTGATATGCGCGCTCTGCCCCAAATGGCACAATCCGGTTATCCGGTGGTGATGGATGCCACACACTCTGTCGCACAACCCGGCGGCAAAGGCACCTCCAGCGGCGGGCAACGTGAATTTGCCCCGGTCATGGCACGGGCAGCCGTCGCATTGGGTATCGCCGCCGTGTTTATCGAGACCCATGAAAATCCTGACACTGCCCCATCAGACGGGCCAAATATGATTGTCCTCGACCAAATGCCTGCGTTAATTTCAACGCTTATGCAATTCGATCGGATCGCCAAGGCCAATCCGATCACGCTATGACTGTGCAATCGGTGAACAAACAACACAAGGCAATCAACAAGCGTTCTAAAGGATGCGCCAACCGCCAATTGTAAGCTGCACCTTTACTCAAAACAACAAAACCGGGCCTACCGGCCCAGCTTTTGATCTCACGCAGATAGTCTGAGGCCTATGGTTGCTCGTCCCCACTGCCCCCGTCACTGGGAAGGTTGAAAAAGCTGTCGGCGTCGCGGATATCGACTGGACCACTGTCTTCATCTTCATCTTCATCGTCTTCCCGCAAGGCAAAAGCTTCCAGGCCGCTGGTGTCCTCGGCCAATTTTGGCTCTACGGGCATCTCAAGGCTCTGTGCAGTGCTGACCAGCTTGCGGCGTTCATCGTCGCTCATCACGACGCCCTCAGCCAGCTTCTTCGCTGCGGCTTTCTGCACAACCGCATCAAGCTCTGACTGCTTACACAGACCAAGAGCCACAGGATCAATCGGTTGAATGTTAGAAATATTCCAATGCGTCCGCTCGCGAATCGCCTGAATCGTTGGCTTGGTAGTGCCGACCAGTTTGCCGATCTGGCTGTCAGAAAGCTCCGAGTGAAACTTGACCAACCACAGGATCGATGCAGGGCGGTCCTGCCGTTTCGAAAGCGGTGTATAACGAGGGCCGCGACGCTTTTCCTCACCCTGAGCTGCCGCATTAAACTTAAGCTTCAACTGTCTCAGATGATTGGCCTCAGCACCTGCAATCTCTTCACTGGTCAATTGGTTATTTACCACCGGGTCAAACCCTTTGACCCCAGTAGCAACATCCCCATCTGCAATCCCCTGCACTTCTAATTCATGCATGCCGGTAAAATCACCGATCTGCTTGAAGGTCAGTGTGGTGTTGTCGACCAACCAAACAGCGGTCGCTTTTGCCATGATAGGTTTGCCCATTGGGTCTCTCCTTAATACATCTTCCCCCTCGCCCTGAAGCAGGCAGCCTGTCATCAGGCGGGTTTCCATTTGTGGGGAACTCGTCTCATACATAAGCTGGTTTTTCGAATAAGGAAAGAGCCAATCAACATGGGCCATCGACTGGAATAACCTGCCTTTTGAGGCGCCTTGCCGCTGTTTAGTCACCATCAAGTCGCAAGACAATCTTACCAATATGCGCACTGCTTTCCATCCGGGCATGCGCCTGCGCCGCCTGATCTAGATCAAAACAACTGTCGATTACTGGTGCGACACGACCCGCGCACAACAACGGCCACACCTGCGTCCGCAGACTGGCAGCAATGCGCGCTTTTGCAACATCCGACTGCGGACGCAAAGTGCTGCCGGTCAGTGTCAACCGGCGCGTCATCACTTGTGTGAAATTAAGCGCTGCTTTTGGGCCTTGCAAAAATGCAATCTGAACAAGACGGCCGTCATCAGCAAGCGCATCAAGATTACGTGCAATATAATCGCCACCCACCATGTCCAAAATAACATCTGCACCGCCCTCGCTTTGCATTATTAGCACAAAGTCCGTCTCGCGGTAATTGATCGCCCGCTCTGCTCCCAAATCAAGACAAGCGCGACATTTGGCATCAGAGCCGGCCGTAGTGAACACCCGCGCGCCAAACGCCCGCGCCAGTTGAATCGCCGTGGTACCAATCCCCGAAGATCCACCATGCACCAAGATGCGCTCTCCCGCCATCAAACCGCCGCGCTGAAACACATTCGACCACACAGTAAAAAACGTCTCGGGCAGACAGGCCGCCTGTTTAAGATCAAATCCACTGGGCACCGGCAGACAATGCGCTGCCTGTGTCACCGCATACTCAGCATAACCGCCTCCGGGCAGCAACGCACAAACCTGCTGACCTTGCTGCAGGTCCAAAACGCCCGCGCCACAGGCGGCGATGACGCCCGAAGCCTCTAAGCCGGGCAAGTCACTGGCGCCGGCTGGTGGATTGTACAATCCAGCCCGTTGCAGCGCATCGGGCCGGTTGACCCCTGCATAGGCGATTTTAAGAACCACCTGTCCTGGTCCCGGGACAGGGATCGGCCGCTCAGCCAATTGCAAAACATTCGGAGGCCCAGGGACAGAAATTTCAATAGCTCTCATCATGGGGTAGATCACCTTCGCCTAAAGCCGTCGCGACCAGTTGCCCGGCAAATCAACAACCGGCGCGCTACTTGGTGCTTTAATCTTAGATAAAAGCCAATTTGGTCCTGCCAAGAGTGGTTTGGCAAGCGGATTGGCGTTCACCTGTGCCTTAAATTTCTCAAATTGCATCACGTTTTCAATACGCCGATCTAAAAACGTCCAAGTGTCTTGATGATTCGGTGAATGATCGCCCAGCCAATACAGCACAGTCGCACTGTAAACACTGCTGAGGGTCAGGCGCTTGGTATACCAATTCACATCATCCGAACTGTCCCCTATCGCCATCCATATCCGGTCACATGTGCCCCATACCAAGCCGGCCCCTTCGGCCGCATGCTGTGGCAAAGACATCAGTGTCGCGCCACGACGAACCGCTTCTTTATCGCTGATGGCGTTCAATCTTGCGCATACCGAAAATGTAATTTTTTCTCTTATTTTCATGGCGTTAAGATCAGATTTCTGCAATTTAACCTGCATGGCCTCATCGCCATCATGATGAAAGCGTACCGCCAGATCGATCGCTCCCCGTGGACAGACCAAAGCCACCATTTGCCGCGTAACCGACAGGTCTTGGCAAGCCGCATTCACGCTGGTTTCGGACCAACCATCAAACGTCACATGGGGCAGTATCGCGCCTAAGAGTTGCGCCTTCAAGTCCTCATCTGCCAGTGCAGCCATATGTAAATTCCTCAGTTTGTGCCTGCTAGACAAGCTAGCTTGTTATTGCTATAGGACCATTTCCTGCAATCCATGCAACTCTAAACTAGAAAGGTGGTGACAACCACATGCAGGTCAGTGTCCGCGATAACAACGTTGATCAGGCGCTCCGCGCTCTGAAGAAAAAGCTACAACGCGAAGGCGTTTTTCGGGAAATGAAGCTTAAGCAACATTTCGAAAAACCGTCTGAGAAAAAAGCACGCGAAAAAGCCGAAGCCATTCGGCGTGCCCGCAAGTTGGCTCGTAAAAAAGCTCAGCGCGAAGGCATGATGTAAAAGATCATCGCATTGTGACGATCAACGAGACGAGACAACCCCCGGGCCTTTGCCGCGGGGGTTTTTTCTTTTCTGACGATCTGACGCAACAGCTGATTGCTGGCAAATAGTGTCCTTGGAACCACGGTCCTGCTAATTCAGTATACTTTTGGCACATAAAGCTCGTCCCCCAGAAAGCGCCGCTCATAGTCAGCGTTAAAGACACGTTCTGGTAAAGTCACCTCTTCGCGCGGTTGCTCATGATATGGCAACATCGATAACAGATGCTCAATACAGTTCAGCCGCTCGCGCTTTTTATCGTTGCCTTCGACAATATACCAAGGGGCCTCAGGGATATTGGTGCGCGCAAGCATATCCTCTTTAGCTTTGGTATAATCCTCCCACCGAATTCGGGATTGTAAATCCATCGGTGATAGTTTCCACTGCCTCATCGGATCATGAATACGCATCATGAAACGCATTTGCTGTTCTTGATCTGTTATGGAAAACCAGTACTTCAAAACGACAATCCCTGACCGCACCAGCATTCTTTCAAAATCTGGCACATCACGAAAAAATTGCTCAACCTGATCTTCAGAGGCAAACCCCATTACCCGTTCAACGCCCGCGCGGTTGTACCAAGAGCGGTCAAACAGAACAATTTCACCACCAGCAGGCAAATACGGCACATAGCGTTGAAAATACCATTGTGATTGTTCTCGTTCAGTGGGTTTTGGCAGGGCAACAACCCGCGCCACCCTTGGATTGAGTCGCTGGACTATACGCTTGATCACACCGCCTTTTCCCGCGCTGTCCCGCCCCTCGCAGATGACCAAAACTTTGGCACCGGTATGCTCTACCCAATCTTGCAATTTAATCAGTTCAGTTTGCAAACGCAGAAGATTGCGAAAATAGGTCCGGTTATCCAAAGAATCCGGATTTCTTTCATTATAAGCGCGACGAATGTCGTCATCCATCATCGGTTCACTGAATTCAAGCTCGAACATTTCCTCTAGGGTTTCATCAAGCTCTGTATCCAACCAATCTCTGGGACGATCATTACTCTCACTCATAAGTACTCTCCTTTATGTTCTGGCGATAGCTGGAATGCTCTAACGTCGGCTTACAATTTTGAATGTGACAAAATCATATCAGCGGCCTTTTCAGCGATCATAATGGTGGGCGCATTGGTATTGCCACTGGTAATTTTAGGCATCACGCTGGCGTCGACCACGCGCACCCCTTCGAACCCACGTAATCTGAGCTGTTCATCCAGCGGCGCCTCGTCGCCCGCGCCCATCGCAACCGTGCCGCTAGGATGAAAAATTGTCGTTCCAATATCGCCAGCCGCTGCCATCAGTTCTGTGGTCTCATACACATCAGCCCCAGGCGCCATTTCAACTGGAGCATAGCGCTGCAGCGCTGGAGCTGCCATGATCTTGCGCGTCAACCGGATCGCATCTGCAGCCACTTGACGATCGCCCGGTGTGGCAAGGTAATTTGGCGCTATCCGCGGCATTGCTTTGGGGTCTGGCGAGGTCAGCTCGACCGTCCCACGACTTTCTGGGCGCAGGTTGCACACGCTAGCAGTGATCCCGGGAAAATCATGCAAGGGCTGACCAAAGGCATCAAGCGACAAGGGCTGGACATGATATTCCAGATCCGCCGATGCCAGCCCAGCACGGGATTTGGCGAATGCCCCCAACTGACTAGGCGCCATCGCCATCGGACCCGTGCGCCTGAGCGCATATTCCAATCCGATCTTCGCTTTACCCCAAAGGGAATGAGCCAATGTATTTAACGTTTTGGCACCTTCCAGCCGATAACTGCACCGCAGTTGCAAGTGATCTTGCAAATTCGACCCCACCGCCGGCCTATCGGCGCGTATGGAGATTGCGTGTCGCGCCAGCAAATCAGCACTTCCAATCCCAGATAATTGCAACAGATGAGGCGACCCAATCGCCCCCGCCGAGACAATCACCTCAGCCCCGGCATAGGCGGTTTTAATCTCGCCTTGTTGTTCGAACTCGACCCCGACCGCGCGCTGACCATCGAACAGGATGCGCCGTGTATGGGCATGGGTTTCGACCCTCAGCTTGCTTTTTGGCGCGCTGCGTAGAAAAGCCTTGGCGGTGTTGATACGCCAGCCGTTGCGTTGGTTTACGCGAAAGTACCCGACGCCCTCGTTATCGCCGGTATTGAAATCATCGCGCTCCGGCAGCCCGTATTGAATCGCCGCCTGTTTCCAATCATCCAAGACATCCCAATGCAGCCGCTGGTTTTCAACCCGCCATTCTCCGCCTACCCCATGAAGATCTGAAGGCCCGTCAACATAGTCTTCCGATTTCTTGAAATACGGCAACACATCATCCCAGCCCCAACCTGAGAGCCCACTTTGCCGCCAGCCATCATAATCGGCCGCCTGACCACGCAGATAAAGCATACCATTGATCGACGAGCATCCCCCCAAAAGTTTGACGCGCGGATATTGCAACGACCGGCCATTCAATCCGGCCTCTGGGCTGGTGCGAAAGCACCAATCGGTGCGGGGGTTGCCAATGCAATACAAATACCCGATGGGAATATGCACCCAATGGTAATTGTCACTGCCGCCTGCCTCAAGCAGCAGCACCCGGTGGCCTGCATCCGCGAGCCGCTTGGCGACGACACAGCCAGCGCTGCCAGCGCCCACAATCAGGTAATCACAATCCATCTTATTCCTTATCGGTGCCTAGACACACCGTTCGAACGGTAAGCCTAGGGCACAGGTTGCGTCAATCAAAGCTCAGAGGCAGAGCTGTCGTCTTGAACACCGTCCGCAGCGCAAAACTGGACTGCATTTGTGCCACCCCAGGAAGTCGCGCCAGATATTGGCGGTGGATCCGTGCGAAATCCTCTGTGTCTTCGGCCACGACCTTGAGCATATAATCGGCTGTACCTGCCATCAGATGACATTCCAGCACGGCCGGGACCAATGCTACTGCTTTCTCAAAGGCCTCGAGCACCTCATCGGCCTGTCCACGCAGAGTAATCTCGACAAAGACCGTTGTCGGGACACCGATTTTGCGCGGATTAAGCAAAGCGACATACTGGTTAATATACCCGCTTTTCTCAAGCTGCTGCACACGGCGATGACAGGCTGAGGCCGATAAACCTACCTGTTCAGATAAATCCAAGTTGGAAATCCGGCCTGATTTTTGGAGCAAGCGCAGGATACGACGATCTAAATGATCCAAAGCCATTTTGCGTTCATTTCATCGACTAGTTTTCTATGCTTTCATATAACATCTGATTTGAGAGTAAAAGACGAGTTAATTTCTTTTTCTTTAAGCGAGCACACGCACGGCGATCTCCCCAGATCACTTCGGTGTCAATGTCTGAGAATCACCGAGGGCGCGTTCAAACCGCTAAAATCATGCTCAAGGCAAGGCATTTCGCCCAGATAGCTAACCAAAAATTGACCTTACCAGCCACTGGGCGACCAGTCAGCACAAAACTGATGGCGCTGAATGTCACAGGTTCGTCAGAGCTTTAACCTTTTGCCAGCGCATCCCGTATCTCGGTCAGCACGCTCAACTCTGTGGGGCCAGCGGGCGCAGCCACAACTGCTTTTTCCTCTTGCTTTTGCGACGCGTCTTTAATCCGGTTGATATAGCGAACCAATATAAAGACGACACAAGCAATAATCAGAAAATTCACCACAGCCATCAAAAAGGCCCCATAGGCAAACACTGCTGCACCTGCATCGCGCGCCGCCGCCAGCGAAACAAACGTTGCCTCTCCTTTCAGCACGATGAATAAATTAACAAAATCAACACCACCAAAAAACAACCCAATTACAGGATTTACCAGATCGCTGACCATTGATTTGACAATAGCTGTAAAGGCGGCGCCGATGATAAGCCCAACTGCCAGATCCATTACATTGCCTTTGGCAATAAAGTCCCTAAATTCCTTAATCATCCAAAATTCCTCTTTTTAAAATTTACAATTTTTTAAAAAATTGTCTGGGGGATACAAATACGTGCTTGAAAATCTTTACTACTTAAAAATATGCGTTTGGCGTATGATGAAACACCGCCCCAAGTTACGTTGGCTTCACTTGAAAAGCCAAAGCAAGTTAGCGGTACAAGTATCACTATGCAAGCGCCGTATAACACTTATCTATGTTCAGCATGCAGGAAAACGTACCAACCTGACAAGGTTAAGCTTGGAATTCCACGCTCATCCTGGCAAGTCACCCGTGAGAACATATCGCAGAAGTGCCGCAACCTGCGCGGGATTTTCAGCCACAGCCAGAGCTGCCGCGTTTACTTCTTTCAACGCGTGACTGTGCTCTGGCGGGTGTAGAATAATCAGGGATTTTCCCAAGGCCGCCGCATAACCGGCGTCAAAGGCGGCGTTCCACTGTTTGTATTTCTCACCAAAGCGCACCACCACAACGTCAGCCTCTTCGATCCCTTTACGGGTCCGGATAGCATTCAATTTTGCGCCCTTGTGATCGTGCCAAAACTTGTCAGGCTCCATACCCAAAATTGCCACGCCACAATCATCACTGGCACCATGATCGGTAACGGGGGCATTAAAAACCACGTCAAGGCCACTGGCTGCTGTGATAATCTGTTCGCGCCAATCCGTATGAATTTCGCCGGATAAATAAACCTGAAGTGTCATTTCTATCTCTTTTCTCTTGGCAGGAGCCGTTTTTCAGGGACATCAAACGCAGGCTACCCCCGCAGAACACCACCTGTGGCCTTGGCAACCTTCTCAACAATTTTACCCGAGACCACGTCAAGATCACCTTCGGTCAGTGTCGCCGCAACAGGTTGCAAGCGCACTGTGATGGCCAGTGACTTTTTGCCAGCCCCCAATGCATCACTGCTAAATTCATCAAACACCCGCACTGCTTCAATCAATGTCTTATCCGCAGAACTTGCAGCATTGACAAGGGTCAACGCCTCGACCCCGGCATCGACCACAAAGGCGAAATCACGCTCCACCGCCTGCAAATCACGCAGCGCCAGCGCCGGCCTTGTGGCAGAGGCGTTGCGCGGCAAAGGTATTTCCTCAGGCCAGACCGTAAAGCCCACCGCTGGGCCTTTTACGTCGAGACCCTGCAATACCTTGGGGTGAATCTCGCCAAACACCGCCAGCCTCTTTTTGGGGCCCAGGCAGATGCGGCCGTGACGGCCAGGATGCCACCAGCCTGCGCCATCTCGTAAAACCTGCACCTTCGCGGGTGCGCCCATCGCTGCCAAGATGGCTTCGACATCGGCTTTGGCATCATACAAGTCAACCGCCCGCGCAGCACCATGCACATCCTTGGAACCAGTGCGGCCGATCAAAACACCCGCCACTTGCAGATGCTGTTCGTTTGGTTCGCCGCCGTGAAACACCGGACCAACCTCGAACAGCGCCATATCGGCAAAGCCGCGCGCCTGATTGCGGGCTGCAGCCTGTAACAGGCCTGGCAAAAGATCGGGGCGCATATGGCTCATTTCACTCGAGATTGGGTTCTCAAGCATGGTAACGGCGCCGCCACCACCAAACATTTGCGCGGCGGTTTGGTCGATAAAGCTGTAGCTGACGCATTCGTTATAGCCCAGTGATGCCGCCGTGCGCCGCGCGATCTGCTCACGCCGCTGCACGGGTGACAGGATCGCTTTTGGCACACCACTTTGCAGCCGTGGCAAGGGCTTGCCCTGCAGCTTGGTCAGGGAGGCCACCCGTGCAACCTCTTCAACCAGATCGGCCTCACCCATGATATCAGGGCGCCAACCGGGCACATGTACCATGTCCCCCTGCAGATCAAACCCAAGCGCTGTCAAGGTAGCGCGTTGCTCGGCATCTGGCAGCTCCATCCCAACAAGCGATTGTATACGGTCCGTATCCAACTGGAAGGCACGCGCATGGTCAGGCTGAGCGCCGGCAATCACGACCTCTGAGGCAATGCCACCGCACAGATCCAAAATCATCTGGGTTGCCGCCTCAATCCCCACAGGTGTCCATGACGCGTCAATACCACGTTCAAACCGGTAGCGGGCATCGGAATTGATCTTAAGCGCCCGCCCAGTATAGGCCGTGCGCACCGGATCAAAATAAGCACCCTCGAGAAATACATTGACCGTCTCGTCCGTACAGCCTGAATGTACACCGCCCATGATGCCACCCAGACTTTCAACCCCATCGGCATCAGAAATAACCGTCATACCCTCAGCCAAAGTATAGTCTTTGTCATCAAGCGCCGAGAACGCCTCGCCACCTTTGGCCCGATGCACGCGCAAGGCACCACCCGCAACTTTATCCGCGTCGAACACATGCAGGGGCCGGTTGCTGTCATAAGTGAAAAAATTCGTCACATCGACAAGCGCCGAGATCGGCCGCAGCCCAATAGCTTTCAGGCGATCTTGCAGCCATGCGGGGCTGGGGCCGTTTTTCACACCTTGGATCACCCGGCCATAAAATACAGGGCATTGATGACGCGTATCATCCTCAATCGTCACCGTCACCGGACAGGCAAACCCGCCAGCGACCGGCGGCACATCTTGTGGCTTGAGCTGGCCCAAACCTCGGGCGGCAAGGTCACGCGCGACACCGCGCACACCCAACGCATCCGGTCGGTTTGGCGTGATGGCAATTTCGATGACAGTATCGACCTTGGCGGGATCATGCGCGGCCAACCAATCGACAAACCGGTCGCCTACCTCCCCCGAAGGCAGCTCAATAATGCCATCATGTTCGTCAGACAGCTCCATTTCACGCTCTGAACACATCATGCCAAAGCTCTCAATCCCACGGATTTTGCCAACCCCTATTGTGGTATCTATCCCCGGCACATAGACGCCGGGTTTGGCAATCACCACAGTGATCCCAGTGCGGGCATTGGGGGCACCACAGATTATCTGACTTTCCCCCTCATCCGTTGCCACCTGACAGACCCGCAGCTTGTCGGCATCGGGATGTTTTTCGGCGCTTAATACTTTGCCAATGGTAAAATCCTTGAGCCGGTCTGCAGGGTTTGAAACCCCTTCCACTTCCAGTCCAAGGTCGGTCAGCGCGTATAGGATGTCATCCAAAGACGCCGTCGTTTCCAGATGATCTTTCAACCAAGCAAGGGTGAATTTCATGATCGTACCTCCAATGGCACCGCTCAGCGGTCTGCCAGATCCTCAACAAATTCAAAATGTTCAAACAGCAGCATCATTTCGGGATCAAAGCCGCCGTTGCGTTCAAAAAACGCCTTATGATCCTTTTGCCAACCGGCAAGGTCTGCATTTTCGCCCTGTGCAAGCGCAGTATCTTCGCTCACATCACAAAAGCGAATTTCTTCTAGACGCACCGTGCGTGTCACCAGCGCAGGAACATCTTCCCAATCGGTGGCGATATCGCAACGGCCCAGTTTTGGCATAGCCTCAGGTTCGGTCTGGTAATTGGCCAAAGCATCGCACGACGCCGTTTTAGCCCCCGCCCGCACTAATGCGTTGAGCCGCTCACACATCGTGGCGCTATCGCCAAACTTAAATGTACCCGCGCCAGGATAGACGTCCTGCAGATCTTCCATGTCTTCAGTCATCTGCTCAGCCCGCTGTGTAAATTAGGCTGGTCAAGACTGGCAAAGCCATAGTGGCGCAGCCAGCGCAGATCACTGTCGAAAAACGCCCGCAAATCGGGAATACCGTATTTGAGCATCGCAATGCGGTCGATCCCCATACCAAAGGCGAAACCCTGCCATTCGTCAGGGTCAATTCCACCTGCAGCCAGCACTTTGGGGTGCACCATCCCCGAACCAAGAATTTCAAGCCAGTCGTCACCCTCGCCAACTTTCAACTGCCCTCCCGCCCAAGAACAGCGGATATCGACCTCAGCCGAGGGTTCGGTAAACGGGAAATGCGAGGCGCGAAACCGCAGTTCGACATCGTCCACCTCGAAAAACGCTTTCACAAACTCCTCCAGCACCCATTTTAGATTGGCCATCGAGATGTCTTTATCAACCGCGAGCCCTTCAACTTGATGAAACATTGGCGTGTGGGTCTGATCATAGTCGGCACGGTAGACGCCACCAGGGCAAATGATGCGCAACGGCGCGCCCATTTTTTCCATCGAACGCACCTGCACCGGAGAGGTATGGGTGCGCAAAACATGCGGCGGACGATTATCATCCTCAGCGCGATGCATGTAAAACGTGTCCATCTCGGCGCGTGCCGGATGATGGCCAGGGATATTAAGAGCATCAAAGTTATACCAATCAGTGTCGATCCGTGGGCCCTCGGCAACCCCAAAGCCCATATCCGCGAAAATCGCTGCCACTTCTTCGCTGACCTGACTGATCGGATGGATTGTACCCTGCCGCCGGTCGCGCGCCGGCAAGGTGACGTCAAGCCATTCCGCCTCAAGCCGCTGATTGAGCGCCGCATCCGACAGTGCCGTTTTCTTGGCTGCCAACGCGCTGTTGATCTCATCTTTCAACGCGTTCAATTTAGGCCCGGTGCTCTGCCGTTGTTCTGGGGTCATCTTGCCCAATTCGCGCATTTTCAGGCTAACTTCACCTTTTTTGCCAACTGCTTGCAGGCGCAGGTCCTCCAGCGCCGCCTCGTCGCCTGCCGCTATGATGGCGGTCAGATATTTATCTCTCAGATCATCCATGCGGGATCTCCACTTGCATGGCACCCTGCTATCACATTCGCATTTCTGCGCAACCGTCTAGGCGTTGAGGCAAAACAGTCAGAAAACTGATTTTCGCTTTCGCACCTCTAGTATTTTTCGAGACTCAGTCACTACACCATTCCTCGCCACAATGGTTTTGGGCGGTTCTAATTTCAGTTTTTTTTCAAAAACCACCATCGAATCGTAAAATTGAACTGACGACAGCTCCTCTGCGATAGGGTGAAAGGGAAAGAGTTCATCCTGATCGGTGTACCAGCTGTGCATACGGTCTACCAAATCCTTTGAAAACTCGATAAAGCTTTTCTGGGCCCGATAGCCCCCGCCAAAGCCCGGCCAATAACTGCTGTGGGTGTCCTCGACAATATAGAGGCCCCCGTCAGAAAGCTGCGGCCACAGCGCGTTAAAACTTGCTTTTTGCTGATACATCTTGTGACCACCATCATCAATGATGATATCAAAAGGGCCATGTGTAACAGCAATATTCTGCAAAAAACATGATCGGACTGATCACCAATTTCAACCGCAATTCCGGGCACCTCAAAAGTTTTGCAGGCTGGATCGATATCGAGAAAGGTCAACCGGCTTGCCGCACCAAAATAATCTTGCCACATCTTTATGGAGCCACCCTTCCAAACGCCAATTTCCAAAAAACTGATGTCTTGAGATCTCCAGGGGGCCAACAACCGGTGATAGACATCAAGATAATGGTCCATCTTGGTCATCAACTTGTCTTCAATCAAAAGCAGGTAATCGCGAAAATAATTTTCTGAAGTCATGCAATATCCAATAAAAAAAACCGCGCAAACAAATACGCGGCTTTTCTTACAATATTTTGGAACTTTAGGCCAGTGCGGCCTGAGCCTTTACAACAATAGCCGTGAAGGCAGCTGGCTCATGCACCGCGAGATCAGCTAGAACCTTGCGGTCCACTTCGATGCCGGCGAGCGTCAGACCATTAATAAAGCGTGAATACGTCAGCGCCTCATCGTGGGCGCGTACCGCCGCGTTGATCCGCTGAATCCACAAGGCGCGGAAATTGCGCTTCCGGTTATGACGGTCGCGGGTCGCGTATTGATTGGCCTTGTCGACCGCCTGTGCAGCAACCTTGAAGGTGTTCTTGCGACGACCATAATAGCCTTTTGCCGCTGTGGTGATTTTCTTATGACGGGCGTGGGTAACGGTCCCACCTTTAACGCGTGACATTGATCAAATCCTCCTTAGCGCGAGTAGGGCATCATCGACTTGATGATTTTCTCATCAGGTGCCGACAGTGTGGTTGTTCCGCGCGCTGTGCGGATAAACTTGGTGCTGCGTTTGA
>Ga0115562_1001519_pt1 | contig 17115 bp, 17 predicted proteins | sample COGITO_mtgs_1105_6_FD_87200 | JGI IMG/M metagenome (GOLD analysis project Ga0115562, IMG submission 87200) | Pelagic marine microbial communities from North Sea - COGITO_mtgs_110516 | ecosystem: Environmental > Aquatic > Marine > Epipelagic | place: Germany:Helgoland, sampling site Kabeltonne...
GTTAGGACGCCAGGTTTTCAACCTGGAAAGAGGGGTTCGATTCCCCTAGGGACTGCCATTGGTTCTCCGAAAGCGTTATGATATTGGGACCTATACCGTTAGGTGTCCTAAGCTTATGGGAACCGACCGCCGCGCTTGGCGCAAAGGAAAGCCGCAAGGTACTTGAGCTGTTTCAAGAAGAGAAGTCTCGCGGGATGCCGATCATTCTGATCAGCCACAACATGCCCCATGTCTTCGAGCTTGCCGACCGCATTCACATTCACCGGCTTGGAAAACGGCTTTGCGTTCTTAAACCTTCTGAGGTTTCTGTGTCGGATGCCGTTGCCCTGATGACCGGCGCGATGGAACCCAGTGAGGTTGCTGCCTAAAGGCTCCTTGCCTGGCAAGGCACCATTCGCGCGTGCTTGGTTGCGCCACGCACATGCCTGCGAAATTGCCAGGCAAGTGATCCGGCGACGCATCCTGTCCAATTATTTATTGTAGGTGGGGTTCAACTGACATATTTTGTCAGTTGAGGTCGACTAGTCAGGCAGGACGAACCAACCTGACTGATGGAGAAAACCATGTCAAAGCACGTCATCGAAACCGTCACATTCAAGCTGAACGACGGCGTCAGCCGCGAGGACTTTATCGCTGCCGCCAAAGAAATGAGCCCTTGGGTGGAATCGCGCCCGGGTTTCCTGCATCGCCGCCTATCCTGCACCGAAGACGGCACGTGGGTTGAACATATTCAATGGGCGGATATGGCCTCTGCCAAAGCCGCCGCAGCCGAAATCGGCACTGCACCCAGTAACGCTAACGCCCTGTCGGCCATCAACGGCCCGACGGTCCAGCTCATGCACTCCGAGCTGGAAGTCGTGATCAACTAGGCCACGTATGCAGCGAAGCGCGCGCCTTGCAGAAATCGTGGAGATCGTCCGGGACGGGCGGCTCCACCTTGCGCGCGACATTGCTGATGCATTGGACGTCTCGGTGCGCACGATCTACCGTGACATCGACACTCTGGTGGCCAGTGGCGTCCCCATCGATGGCGAGCGCGGCATAGGTTATATGCTGCGCGAGCCGGTCTTCTTGCCGCCAATGGCACTGTCTTTCGCTGAGCTCGAAGCGCTCAGCCTAGGGATGGCCATTGTGCAGGAAGCCGCGGATGAGGAAATGCAGGCAGCGGCGCGGGGGGTCATGGACAAGGTCGGAGAACATGCCTCCAACCGCCGTCATGCGCCGAAATCGTGGGGCTTCGGGGTCTATGCCTTTGAGAGTGCGCAAAAAGGGTTCAAGCACATGCCCCTTTTGCGGCGCGCGATCCGCGAAAGGCTGAAGCTGCAGATTTCGTACCGGTCATTGGCAGAGAAAACCTCTTCGCGTGTCATCAGGCCGCTGCAAACCGAATATTGGGGGCGCGTCTGGACGGTATCCGCGTGGTGCGAACTGCGCGGCGGGTTCCGGGCCTTCCGCATTGACAGGATAGAAACCTGCACGGCGACTGGAACGAAATTCCAGCCCGAGGCGGGAAAGACAATACAGGACTATTTAGACTATGTCGCAGACCAAATTGATCCAACCAAGCACCGTACATGACTACATCATGACCCATCTTGACGGTGTCTCGCCGGTAGAGACATGGGGCGAGAAATCGTTTTTCTATAATCCCGGCCAAACGCTTAGCCGTGGGACTTACTTTGCAACGATCAAGCCAAAAGACAGCGTGAACGACAATGCATCACACCTCGACAGGCCGGGCCTTTGGCGTCTGAATATGGGTGTCAGCAAGGGCGCTTACTTTGAACTTTTTGGTCCCCCGCCCGAGCGCCCCGGAAAAGGGGGTATCGTCGCAGGTGACTGGGATTTCACCACGCCCAATCTGATCACGCCACACCCTGTCTATGGCTGGATGTCATGGATCGCGGTCATCAGCCCGACTGGCGAGACATGGGAAAAGTGCCGCACTCTTATCGACGACGCCCATGCACGCGCCGCGAAGAGGTTCAAGCAGCGGGTAAAACAGAAAGCGTAACGCCGGACTGGCCTTCTTGATGCGCGCCTATGTCAGACTGCCCGGCGCATCTGCCACAAGCCGCCCAAGAAGGTCGGAAAGCACCGCGACATCTTCGGGGGTCCAGCGGTCCCGGAACACGTAAGATGCTTGTTTGGCGAAAGTCGCGCGTGCTTCTTGAACCTTTGTCAGCCCGGCTTCTGTCAGGACAACAAAGGCAAGCCGCGCATCACGCTCGTCGGCTTGCCGCTTCACAAGGCCAATCTTTTCCAACGGTGTCGCCATGCGAGTGACTGTTGATGCGCTCATATGCAGCCTTCGCGCCAATTCTACGCGCGACAGGCGATGCAATGAGGCCTGTTCCAGTTGCATCAGCAAAAACATCTCGTTCACCGACAGGCCGTGAACAGCCGAAAACTCGCCAGCAAGGCGCGCTTTGATGGCGTCGCCGGACTGCAACAAACGAAGGACGGGGGTAGAGAAAATATCTGACATGCGTACTTTCTATTGCAATATGCTTGCATACGCAAGCAAATCGGAAGTAAAGGGGCCGTAATTTCAGCTCACTTAACTTAAAAGGAAAATTCTATGGCAACTGAAGCAATATTTACTCTGACAACCATCCTGGCAATGACAGGGTGGCTCCTGCTCTTGGTGTCGCCGATTTTCCCGGTTTGGTCCGATCGCATTGCCGGTTTTGCCATCCCGATCGTGCCGTCCATTGTCTATACAGGACTGGTCCTAATGACGGGCATGGGGGATGGTGACTATGGCGATCTTGCCGGTGTGGCCAAGCTGTTCAGCAACCCAGAAGGCGTGCTGTCTGGCTGGCTTCACTTCCTTGCATTCGATCTGTGGCTTGGCGCATGGATGTGTCGCACAGCACGAAAGCAATCTATGCGGTTTTGGCTGGTCATACCCTGTCTGGCACTCACCTTCGCCTTCGGGCCGGTCGGCTTCCTGCTCTTTTCAATACTGCGCGGCATAGGTTGGACATCTGCCGTTCCCTTGGTGAATCGGGTCAATTAAACGAGAGGTGCCTAATGACGTTTTCGGACGGATTGCGGCTTGCTACAACGGCGATCCGTCCAAGACGCCGTGGCAACTCCAACAAACAGCAATGCTGCCGCGTGAGACATCTTGTCTTCAAGCCTCATCAGAAGGCCTAACAAACGCCTGCGGTGTCGAAAGACGCGCGCATAGCCAGAACAGCGCCCCAAAAAGAGCGCCACTGATGCCCCCAAAAATGACTGGATTACCTTGTATCGAAATGACAAAGGTGAATATCGCTATGGCCACGACAGCGCCCGCACCGGTTGCAACGCCCCAACCGGCGAAACCTACCTTAAGCGCTGCGACCGCGAGAAACAGGGCTGGAACAATCGCGACCAGTGAAAAAATCGGCGACATCGCCAAGAAAAATCCAAGCACTGAAATCATTTCGGAGAACCCGCTTGGCGGGGCTGTTTCAAACGGGATCGCCAAGGCAGACAATAAGACACCGATCAATAACGGGATGAAGAATGATCCCGCCGCTCCAAAAAATGACGCACGCCAAATGGCACCCGGCTGCACCTGACGGCTGGTGCGGAATACTGGCCAGTGTTTGCCGATCTGGTCTGAGTTCTGTTTCATGTCTGGTCCTGAACCTCGACAGACTTGCCTGTCATTTGAATAAACGTCTACTGACCTTCCAGCCGTTTCAGAAACTCCTGAACGCGCTTTGCATTGCAGCCACCGTCGACAAGACCCTCACGCGACTTTGACCGCATATCCACCCGGGTTTTGTCACTTTCCCGTGAAATCCGGATCACCACATCGTCGATAAAGCCCAAGACGGCGCCTTGGTTTCGCGACTGGTACTCTCTCGTTTTCCGCTCGACGTAACTGAGAGATCCGATGCGCATTGCGAAGTCTTTGGTGTCTCAAAGCTGGAATAACAACTTATCCGCATTCAGCCTCGTTTGATAATAAATCGAGCACCGCTCACCATATGGTTTACCTTCATTGCCTTTCGATTTAGGGCAAGAAAAGCCTTATGGAGCGCGGGAGTATTGTGATGAACGAATGGTGGCGAAGTGCTGTGATCTATCAGGTCTATCCGCGGTCATACCAAGATAGCACCGGCAATGGCGTTGGCGATCTTATGGGGATTACACGCCGTTTGGATCACATTGCAGAACTGGGTGTGGATTGCATTTGGCTGTCCCCCATCTTTGCCTCGCCCCAAGCCGACATGGGCTATGATGTATCGGACTATCTGGCCGTTGATCCTTTGTTCGGCGACCTTGCCGCCTTTGATGCCCTGATTGCAGGTGCCCATGCACGTGGCCTGAAGGTGATCGTCGATCAGGTGCTCTCACACACCTCAGACCAACACGCGTGGTTCAAACAATCCCGCGTCAGCCGCGACAACGACAAAGCCGATTGGTATGTCTGGGCCGATCCGCTGCCGGATGGGTCACCTCCAACGAATTGGCACAGCCATTTCGGCGGCCCAGCGTGGGAGTTCGATCCACAGCGCGGCCAATACTACATGCACAACTTCCTGACCTCGCAACCTGATCTAAACTTCCACAATCCAGACGTTGTCGATGCGATTTTGGAGACCTGCAAGTTCTGGCTGGATCGCGGATTGGATGGCTTCCGCCTTGATACGGTCAACTACTATTTCCATGATCAAAAGCTGCGTTCTAACCCGCCAGCGCAGGCCAAACCGCAGGTTATGGCGACCGATCTTTATGGAATGCAAAGCAACATCTATAACAAAACCCGCCCCGAGAACCTTGGCTTCTTGGAACGGCTTCGTGCGCTCACAAACCAGTATGATGACATCATGATGGTCGGCGAGGTCGGCGAGATGGGGCGTCGCTCCATCGAGATTATGGGTGAGTACACACAAGGCAAAGACCGCCTGCACATGGCCTATAGCTTTGCGATGTTAGGGCCAGATTTCAACGCCGAGCACTTCCGAAATTGCATCGAAGGCTTCCAATCCGGCGCGCCCGATGGCCACCCCTATTGGTCATTCAGTAACCACGACGTGCCGCGCCAAGTGACGCGATGGGCAGAGCACGCCGTGTCCGAAGACAGTATCGCGAAACTGGCTTGCGCGATGTTGATGTCCTTTGAAGGTACCATCGGTATCTATCAGGGCGAAGAGCTGGGGCAGACCGAGACCGAGCTTACTTTTGATGAACTGACCGATCCCCCTGCGATCCGTTATTGGCCGGCGGTCAAAGGCCGCGATGGATGCCGGACACCGATGGTTTGGGAAAAAGACGCCCCAAACGCAGGTTTTTCCAGTGGCAAGCCATGGTTGCCCGTCAAGGCACCACAGGCGGCGAAGGCCGTCGATCAGCAGGGCGCTGACAGCATTTTGGCCTATTACAAGGCGATGATCGCACACCGCAAAGCCAGCCCAGCGTTAGCACGAGGCAATACGGCCTTCATTCCACTTCCGGAGCCATTGCTGGCCTTCACGCGCCACGATGCCGAAGAAACGTTGACGTGTGTTTTCAACCTTTCGGCCAAGAAACAAACCGTGCCCCTGAAAGCCACAGCAAAGATCGCTTTGGGTGAAGCTGCATCATTGACGGACGACGCTTTGATCTTGGACGGAAACGGCTTTGCCTATTTGTCCCATGGGGCAGAAGTGCCGATCTAGGTCAGGTAATCACGTCGGGCGCATCGCGGCCTGTCATCGCCTTGAGGTCCGAAAGCGCCAGTGCCGCTTCGCGCACATTTGTAAGCACCTCTTCGGGCGGGTCTTGCAGACGGTCGGGGTTGGTTTCCAACTGCTCAAGGTAAAGCCGGATGGTTGCACCTTGCGTGCCTGTCCCTGACAGACGGAACACCGCCCGCGCCCCGCCTTCAAAGGCAATGCGAATGCCCTGCCCTGCGGAGGTCGAACCGTCCACCGGATCGAGGTAGGAAAACTCATCAGCGGTCTCAACCGTCAAGGCACCAATCTGGGTACCTGCCAGATTAGGCAGTTTCGCACGCAGCCGGTCGATCATCGCGCCCGCCTTCTCGCTGTCCACATCCTCATAATCGAGGCGCGAGTAATAGCAGCGACCGTGCGCAGCCCAGAGATCAGCCATCAACTCAGACACCGACTTTTTTGTCTCTGCCAGAATGTTCAACCATAACAGAACAGCCCAAAGCCCATCCTTTTCGCGCACGTGATCAGAGCCAGTGCCGGCACTTTCTTCACCGCAGAGTGTGACTTTGCCTGCATCCAGCAAATTACCAAAGAATTTCCAACCCGTTGGGGTCTCATAGCAACCGATACCAAGGCTTTCTGCCACGCGATCAACCGCGCGGGAGGTCGGCATGGACCGCGCCACGCCCGCCAAACCGCCACGATAGGCCGGGGCCAGATGCGCATGGGCCGTCAGCAACGCAAGGCTATCGGAGGGCGTGACATAGGCCCCACGTCCAACAATCATATTGCGGTCGCCATCACCATCGGACGCCGCCCCAAAATCAGGTGCGCCCGCGCCATACATCGTATCCATCAGGGTCTTGGCCCAAATCGGGTTGGGGTCAGGATGACCTTTGCCAAAATCGGGGCTTGGAACACCATTGATAACGGTGCCTTTGGGCGCACCCAACATACCCTCAAGGATTGCATGGGCATAAGGACCCGTTACGGCGTGCATGGCGTCAAAACACATGGTGAAACCGCCAGCAAACAGTGCGCGAATTTTGTCGAAATCCACGATCTCTTGCATCAGCGTCGCATAATCGGCAACCGGATCAACGATCTCAACCACCATGTCGTCAAGCGACTGTTTGCCCAATGCAGCAAGGTCAACATCTTCTGCTGCCGTGATTTTATAAAGATCGAGTGTCTTCGTCCGTTCGTAAATCTTGTCCGTTACGGCCTCCGTCGCCGGGCCGCCGTTGGGACCATTATATTTCAGTCCAAAGTCGGCATCCGCGCCACCAGGGTTGTGACTAGCAGAAAGGATCAACCCACCATCCGCTTTGCGTAACCGGATCAGATGAGAAGCAGCCGGTGTCGATAGAATACCGCCCCGACCCACGATGCATTTCGCAGCGTCATTGGCTGCGGCCATCCGCAGAATGATCTGGATTGCACTGTCGTTGAAAAACCGGCCATCACCGCCCAAGATGAGCGTTTTGCCTTCGATCCCACCGATCCCATCAAAGGTGGACTGGACGTAGTTTTCCAAGAAATGTGGCCGCCTGAAAACCGCCGTCTTCTTTCGAAGCCCACTGGTTCCGGGTTTCTGGCCCTCTATCGGAGTGGTCCGCACGTTTTGCATCGGCATATCTCGTCCTCCCTATCTTCTTCCCTACAGCTTAATCGACTGAAGGTTCTTGTGAAAATACCACAACGCTATCCGCAGCCACATCCATGCCCGGCGTGACTTTGATTGCGTCCTCTTGGCTCGTATCAAACCGGCGCACCCAAACATCGCCTTCCGGTAAGTCTGGTGCTGCAATCTCAATCGCCTCCCCGCGATTGAGAACGACCAGTAGTGCACCTTCGCGCTTGACGTATTCCGGCGATCCCGAAGCCATGCGCATCTCGGCAACCAGTGTATCAAGATCGGGGTTGTCCCAGTCCTCTTGCTGCATCGGTTCACCATCGGCGCGGCGCCAGAACAGATCAGGTTCACCGTCTATCAGGCGTTGGCGCGAATGTAAGAACCGCGTTTGGCGCAAGAGCGGGTGCATTTTGCGAAATGCGATAGCTTGCTGGCAGAAGGTGAAGAACGGATCATCCTCTTCCGGCCAGTTGACCCAACCAATCTCATTATCTTGACAGTAGGCATTATTGTTGCCGCCTTGCGAGTTGCTCAACTCGTCACCGGCAAGCATCATCGGCGTGCCTTGTGACAACATCAGCGTAGCCATCATGTTGCGCTTGCGGCGCATTCGGGCGGCATTGATTGCGGCGTCCTTGGTTGGACCTTCAACACCCATATTGTCGGAGTGATTGTTAGAATGTCCGTCGCGATCATCTTCACCGTTGGCCAGATTGTGCTTGCGGCTGTAACTGACTGTGTCGTGCAGGGTAAAACCGTCATGTGCAGTGAGGAAGTTCAGCGATGATGTCGCTGCGCGCCCGTCATGATCAAAATAGGGGGCCGAGCCGACCAATCGCTCTGCCACGTCCCGGACTTTGCCTTCATCGCCGCGCCAAAACTCACGCACGTTGTCACGGTATTTGTCGTTCCATTCAGCAAAAGGTGCAGGATACGCCCCCAACTGATAGCCGCCCGGCCCAATATCCCAAGGTTCTGCAATTAGTTTGACTTTGTTCAGGACAGGGTCCTGTCCAATAGCGCGGAAAAACGGGCCATCGCGTTCAAATCCGCGTGCGGTTCGACCAAGTGCCGAACAAAGATCAAAGCGGAAACCATCCACATGCATGACCTCAACCCAATAGCGCAGGCTATCCATGACCAGCCGAATGACGAACGGGTTTTCAAAGTCGAGCGTATTCCCACAGCCCGCATCATCGATGTAATAGCGCGGATTATCCGCCAACCGATAATAACTTGCATTATCCAATCCACGAAACATCAACGTCGGACCCAACTCCGACCCTTCAGCGGTGTGATTATAGACGACATCGAGAATTACCTCGATACCGGCAGAATGAAAGCGGCGCACCATCTGCTGAAATTCAGCAATATCAGCGCCTTGCATGTAACGCGGATCAGGGGCGAAGAACCCGTAGGTCATATACCCCCAATAATTGGTCAGCCCACGATCAAGCAAAAACTTTTCATTGAGGAAGGCTTGGACGGGCAGCAACTCAACGGCCGTGACACCAAGATTATTGAGATGTTCCAACATCGGATCAGACGCCATCGCCAGATAGGTGCCGGGGTTGGGAATGTCGCGGCGACCCGCAGTCAGGCCTTTGACATGCGCCTCATAGATGACCGAGCTTTCAAGTGGATGGCGTGGTTCGGCGGCGTTGTCCCAGTTGAACGAAGGATCAACCACGACACTGCGCGGCATATAAGGGGCGCTGTCCGTCTTATCAAAACTCAAGTCTTTGTCTTTATGGTCGTTTTGATAGCCAAAGAGCGCATCGTTCCACTTAGGATGCCCGGTCAGTTGCTTGGCATAAGGATCAATGAGCAGTTTGTAGGGATTGAACCGGTGTCCTGCCTCTGGGTCGTATGGCCCATCCATCCGAAACCCGTACTGCTGGCCCGCTTTCATCCCAGGGAAATAGCCGTGCCATACATGTCCTTCGCGCTCAGGCAGCGTGATGATCTGGTGCTCGTTACCCTCATCATCAAACAAGCACAGCATGACCTTTGTCGCGTAACGCGAGAAAACGGCGATGTTTACGCCCTCTGGGTCCAGCGTCGCCCCTAAAGGCGTAGGGCGACCCGGTCGTGTCTCAAATGGTCCAATGTTCAAAGGTGTGTCTCAGTCAGGCTAACGTAAATGTCATTATAAGCAGCGGCAGAGGTTTCCCAACCGACTGGCTGCTTCATGGCATTCCGTTGCATGGCTTTCCAGACCTTGTTGTCACGATAAAGACCGTCCAAGCGCACAAATGCATTCGCAAGCGCCTGCGTGTTGATCGGAAAGAACTGCAAACCGGTGGCGACGCCCCGCGCAAGCGCGGCGGGCGATGCGTTTATGACAGTATCGGCCAAACCACCTGTCAAGGCGACCAATGGCAATGTCCCGTACCGCAACCCATATAGCTGGGTCAATCCGCAAGGTTCAAACCGGGATGGCACCAAAATGACATCGCCGCCCGCCATCATCTGATGGGACAGCTTTTCGTCATACCCGATTTTGACAGACAGGTTCTTATGACGATCGGCAGCCTCTAGCAAAGCGACTTCCAACTTGGGATCACCAGAACCAAGCAGGGCCAGTTGCCCACCCCGATCCAAAAGCGCGGGCAAGGCATCAAGCAACAAGTCGATGCCCTTCTGCTCTGTGAGGCGAGACACGAGAACACACAGAGGACCATCGGATTTCTCCAAACCGAAAGTTTTTTGCAGTGCCTTCTTGTTTGCACCCTTGCCAGCCGCTGTCTTGTAGGGCGCGATGTTGGGATCGGTTTCAGGGTTCCAAACATCAAGGTCGATACCGTTCACGATACCCGACAGGTCCGACTGCCGCGCGCGCAAAACACCATCCATGCCGATGCCGAACTCGGGCGTTAACAGTTCTTCAGCGTAGGTTTGTGACACAGTGTTGATCTTAGCGGCCCCAACCAAGCCCGCTTTCAACGCAGAAATCTGCCCCCAAAACTCAAACCCCTCGGACGTGAAACGTGCGGCATCAAGGCCCAGCACCCCCAACTTGCGTGCATCCGTGTTGCCATGAAACGCGATGTTGTGGATTGTAAAAACAAACGGCACATCCACGCCCAGCGCATGCATATACTCGGGCGTCAAACCAGCCTGCCAGTCATGCCCATGCACGATATCGGGCTGCCAGCCGTCCACGCCATCTGCCGCAATCATAGCGCCCACTTTGCACAAGGCAGCAAAGCGCTCTGCGTTGTCAGGCCAGTCCTGCCCTGTCGAATCTCCATAAATTGCACCGTCGCGGTCATAAAGATGTGGCGCATCAAGGATCAGCAGATCAATACCAGCAACCTGACAGGCCAACAGCTTGGCAGCTCCGCCAAAAAGATCGTCATAGCTGGCAACAGTCTTCGTCTTGCCGATTTGCTTCAGCACAGTGCGGTAGCCGGGCAATAACACCCGCACCGCAACACCATGATCAGCCAAAGCGCCAGGCAAAGCCCCCGCCACATCAGCCAGTCCGCCAGTTTTCACCAGTGGCGCGCATTCAGAGACGACAAAGAGCGCCTTGGTCATAAAGAAGCGGCCCTTTTGTCCAGCATGTCTTGGGTAATCAACGTGATCCCACGATCGGTCACGCGGAACCACTTGGCGTCTTCGACCGGGTCCTCGCCCACGACCAAACCTTCAGGGATCACCACGCCGCTATCAACGACCACCTGGCGCAGTCGAGCCCGTCGATGCACCACGACATTGGGCAAAACAACCGCATGATCAAGTACGGCGTAGGAATTGGTATGCACGTTGGTGAATAAGACAGAGTTACGCACCTCGGTGCCGGAAATGATACAACCGCCTGCGACCATAGACGATATGGCCATGCCGCGCCGGTCGCGCTCATCGTGGATAAACTTCGCAGGCGGGACGCTTTCGTTGTACGTCCAGATCGGCCAGTCTTTGTCCCATAAATCCAGCTCGGGGGTGAAACTGGTCAGGTCGATATGAGCCTCCCAAAAGGCATCTACTGTACCAACATCTTTCCAATAGGCCGGCGCCCCTTCGGACCGTACGCAGCTTTCGTCAAAACGGTGCGCCATGGCTTTGCCATTCTTGACGATCTCTGGAATCAAGTCGTTGCCAAAGTCGTTAGTCGAATTGGGATCTTCGGCATCCTTGATTAGCAGATCACGCAGGAACGCCCAGTCAAAGACATAAATCCCCATAGAGGCGAGCGCCTTATCAGGATCTTCCGGTGTGCCGGGAGGGTCAGCTGGCTTTTCCAGAAAGCTGGTGATGCGTCCGTCGGTATCTGTTGCCATCACACCAAAGGCCGTTGCCTCCATCCGTGGCACGGTCAGACAACCAACCGTCACATCTGCACCGGAATCGACGTGCTGGCGCAGCATGATTTCGTAATCCATCTTATAGATATGATCACCTGCAAGGATGATCACGTAGTCGACGTTGTAGCTGTCAACGATATCGATATTTTGGGTCACGGCATCCGCCGTCCCCTTGTACCAGCTATCATTTCCACCCCGCTGCGAGGCAGGCAAGACATCCAAGAACTCGTTTCGCTCAGCACGAAAGAAGTTCCATCCGCGTTGGGTATGTCGGATCAGGCTGTGCGCCTTATACTGTGTCGCGACGGCCATCTTGCGAATGCCAGAGTTGACGGCATTGGACAGCGCAAAATCAATAATTCTAGCTTTACCACCAAAAGGCACAGCGGGCTTTACGCGCCTGTCAGTCAATTCCTTCAGGCGGCTTCCCCGGCCACCCGCCAACACAAAAGCCATTGATCTTTGTGTGATACGTTTTGTCGGCATGTCGTCTCCCCCTCTTTTATTCTTAACTTACTTTAACCCGTTTCTTCAGAACGACCACCGAAAGCGGCGGCAAAGTCATTAACACAGACTGCGCCTGCCCGTCTGATGGAACGCACTGCGCTTCGCAGCCACCCAGATTTCCGCGATTTCCGCCACCATAGATCGCCGCGTCCGTGTTGAGTATTTCCTCCCAGAAACCCGCCTCCGGCACGCCAACGCGGAACTCAGTCCGCGCAACTGGCGTAAAGTTGCAGACAACCAACACCGGTGCGTCGCCGTCCGTTCCATGACGAGAAAACCCCATCGTCGACTGCTGCGGATCGTTGCAAACCCACTGGAACCCGCTCGCATCGCAGTCTTTGACATGCAAAGCTGGGATATCGCGATAAAGCGTGTTGAGGTCGCGCACCAACTGCTGGATGCCCTTGTTGGCAGGCTGCTCTGCGGCACCCCAGTTCAGTTCCGCGTCATGGTTCCATTCTTCGGGTTGGGCGAATTCGCAGCCCATGAACAACAGTTTCTTACCCGGCTGCGTCCACATAAAGGCGTAATAGGCGCGCAGGTTGGCGAATTTTTCCCACTCGGTACCCGGCATTTTGTCGATCATTGATCCTTTGCCATGCACAACCTCATCGTGGCTGATTGGCAGAATGAAATTTTCGGTAAAGGCCCAGTCGATGGGGAAGGTCATCAGATGATGATCGTGCTGGCGATAGATTGGGTCCTTTTCCATGTACCGCAGCGTATCGTTCATCCAGCCCATGTTCCACTTGTAGCCAAAGCCTAAGCCCCCGTTGTGGACTGGCTGTGAAACGCCGGGAAACGAGGTGCTTTCCTCGGCCACGGTCATCACGCTGGCGTCTGCGCCGTAGGCTGCGATGTTCATCTCTTGCAGGAATGCGATGGCTTCATAATTCTCGCGGCCCCCGTCCTTGTTGGGAACCCATTCACCATCGTTGCGGGAATAATCGCGGTACAGCATCGACGCCACCGCATCGACGCGCAGCCCATCAAGGTGGTATTCCTCAAGCCAGTACAAAGCGTTCGCAACAAGATAGTTCTTAACTTCACGCCGCCCGTAATTGTAAATCAGGGTGTTCCAGTCCTGATGGAACCCTTCGCGCGGGTCGGCATGTTCATAAAGCGCCGTGCCGTCGAACTGGGCAAGGCCATGTGGATCGGTGGGAAAATGCCCCGGCACCCAATCCAGCAGCACACCGATACCCGCACTATGCGCCGCATCTACAAAGTCACGAAACTCATTGGGCGGTCCAAACCGGATCGTTGGGGCATAGATCCCGACGGGCTGATAGCCCCAAGAGCCATCGAAGGGAAACTCGGATACCGGCAGCAATTCAATATGCGTAAAGCCCATGTATTTGACATAGGACACCAGATCACGGGCGGACTCTTTATACGATAACGGCCGTCCGCCATCATCATAGCGCCGCCGCCATGACCCCAGATGGGCCTCGTAAATTGAAATAGGCTGCGCGCGATCTGCACGCTCTGCGCGTGACTTCATCCACGCGTCATCATGCCAGCCATAACCTGCAATATCGCGTACGACCGATGCTTTCTCTGGCGGGTGCTGTGATCCGAAACCGACCGGATCGGCCTTGTCGCGGACGTGTCCATCAACGCCAGAGATCTGATATTTATAAAGTGCGCCATCGCTGATGTCCGGCAAGAACAATTCCCATACACCCGTATCACCCGCTGGACGCATTGGGTGCCTGCGCCCATCCCAGCCATTAAAATCGCCAATGACGCTAACACGTTGGGCGTTGGGCGCCCAAACCGCAAAATGCACACCGTCCACACCTTGATGCTTTGTGACATGTGCGCCCAAAACGCGCCAAAGCTCTTTATGGGTGCCTTCACCAACCAGATACTGGTCAAAATCTGAAAGCACAGGGTCAAATGAAAACGGATCGTGGGTCGTATTTTCGCTGCCGTCTGCATACCGCATCGTCAGCGTATAGGCCTTCCCCGGAACACGGCCAGAAAACACGTCACCGTCAATGCGCGGCAATGATGTCCGCTTTCCTGCGACCGTCACAATGACCTCAACAGCGTCCGGTTGATATGTGGTAATCCAACGCCTGCCCGAAGCGACATGTGGCCCAAGCACATCAAAGGGCGTAGCATAGGTCCCACCGTTCAGCGCAACCAATGTCTCTTGCGTGAGAAAGACGGGGCGGTCAGCGCGGTCGTTGCTCGTCATGTCTTAACTCCGGTCTTGTCGGTTTGCCTTGATGCGCTGCAACAACTGTTTCCATTTGAAACATGCGCCATGCAATCATGTTTACCAAGAGCCAATCTACCGCAGATCGAGAGTAAGACCAGAGCGTTAACAAGGAACGGATCAGAATGTCTTAGACATAAGTCCAGCACATGCTTTGGAAGCTAAAGGCGTCACACCAAAACAACAACACTGCGATCATCGTAAAACTCGCTACTGGTAGATCCTTTCACTGTCGCGAACTTGCCCGTCTTGTGGAAATCAGCTTCTTCGGCGGCATGAAATGCCTTTTCCCAGGCGGCCACGGATGCCTCAGCGGGCAGCGACGGATAGCCATCCGTAAATATCTCGATGCTGCTGATATCTTTCGCCGCACGCTCAAAATCGCGAAGCTCACCTAATTTCGGCTCTGTGCCGTTCATTGTGTCAAAGCACAAAGGATGCCCGACAGCATTTCCAAATTGATATTGCTTTTGAATTCCACTCATCAAGAATCCAGAAACCTCGCTTTGAAACGCATGAAGCCCCGTCGCAGATACCGCGTCGTGAATGAACGCTAACGCTAGCGCAGAAGTTAAAACGCCTTCTGAGATGGCCGTGTCAAAGCCCAGGAATATCGCGCGGCGTGTCCGCATCTCTACCTGATCCAAGTCGCTGTTCTTGCTGGACAGTTCATTAAAAACCGCCACGCGGGCAACCGTCGACACCTGATCAATGATCTTTTCGTGGTGGTGAACTTCGGTCCCGTTCAACCGAATACCGCTGTCGCCCAGCATCAAGAACCGCCATGTCGCCCCACAATCCATTGCGACGGCAAGGGTCGTTGACGGCGGGATCGCCAGCCCAAGAGGATCGGTTCGCGCCTTTAGGACCGCAGACAGACGATCGACAATCTCCGCACCCGCCATATCTCGGCACGCAGGATCAAGGGCGATTGCGGTCATTTCCGATGCGACGGTCATTGCAGCCAAACGCCCGGCCGCGACGCCATCGACAACAGTTCCCAACGGATCGGTCACCCCGTCAAAGACACCGTAGATGACACCTGGCAGCGCCAAAGGCACGTCATCACCCGGCGCGGAGCCATCGCGGAATTTCGATCTGTTGAAAAGTTCCAGCCGCATTGGTGCCCTCAAATGAACGCGTTGTCGCGATTCTCGGTGAATCTGAAAACCAAATAAACACATACGCCGGTGCACAACAGCAAGACGGTCGAAAGGGCTGCTGCAAGCCCGAATTCACCATCCAGAACCGCAAGGTAAATCGACACCGGCATCGTGATCGTCCCAGCGTCATACAAGATCAAAGTGCCTGAAAGCTCGTTGATCGCGGTAATGAACCCCATCAACGAGCCAACAATCAAAGCTGGTAGAAAGAGTGACACTGTAATTTTTAAGAAGGCTGTAAACGGCGCCACAGGGTATTGTCATCGGTGGAACATTACATGGCTCCATCATTGATGGCTTCATTCGCGACCTCACAGATCGCGAGAACCTTGGTGCCGAATTCGACCAAATTGCGCCGCAAATGATCCGCGCATCGCGCGATCACCTTCCCCAACTCGGTCCAGCAGCCCTGCCGGTCCACAATGTCCTCAGCCCTGCGCGGTACTTGGGACAGGTCAGCAAAGGCTGGTAAAGTCTAACCCTACATTTGCAGTGGTTCTGAGCAGCTTAAAATCAGGACCAGATATACACCACGAAAGATAATTTGGGGAATTCGCCTAAATCGCCCTATAATTGTAAATGACTCAATTAACATCACAGGTGTGAGGGCGGTCGCGATGCGGCCTGACTGAGACGACCAACCGGACAAAAAAAGGACGATCAAGAAATGCTTAGCAAAATAGTCGTGCCGGTGCGCGGTGATGGGATGGCGGCAACGGTTCTTGGCCATGCATCGGCATTGGCGCAGCATCATAAGGCACATATTGTGGTGGCGCATTGCCGTGCGCGGACCGAAGATATGATGCCCTACAGCAGGCAACTGCCCGCATTTGCACGCAATACCGTCGCCGAGCAGGCGCGTGAATTAGCCGACCAACAAGAACAGGGCGTGCGCGATCAGTTGCATGCTTTGGCGCCCTCACTCGGACTGCAAGAAACCGACGCACCCGTCAGGGGCACTGCGTCTATTGAATTTGTCGAAGAATACGGCGTCATGGCAGATGTGATTAACCGTACCGGCCGACTGGCTGATCTTGTGGTCGTTGCAAAGCCAGACAGAGACCGCAACATCGGCGTGAATTCGTTGAAATCGGCGCTGTTTCGCACAGGTCGCCCTGTCCTCATGTGCCCCCCTAACCGAGACGTGCCAACTGATTTCGGGCGCAATGTCACGATTGCTTGGAACGGTTCGCTTGAAGCGTCGCGCGCTGTCGCCATGACGCTTGATTTGGTGCGCGCAGCTGAGAGCGTGACGATCCTGTCAGGCGGTAAAGGCGAGAAGAACGGGGCCACAACCGAAGAGCTAGTCAGCTACTACAAGTTGCGTGGGGTAAATGCGAAAACTTATCGGTTTGATTCCCGTAATCCCGGCAAGGCGCTGCTGAAAAAGACGTCCGAGATCGGCGCATCTTTGCTCATTATGGGGGCGTACGGGCAAAATCATGAGCGGGAGACCCTATTTGGCGGAAACACGCAAACCGTTGTTGATAAGGCCGAATTACCGGTCGTTTTAGTACACTAAAGTATTCATTGCATACGCAACAAAGTTTTACTTGAAATGCAATTAAAACAAGATACTTACTCTCCTATAGACGGTAGCTAATTTTTAAAAACA
>Ga0115562_1001528_pt1 | contig 17017 bp, 19 predicted proteins | sample COGITO_mtgs_1105_6_FD_87200 | JGI IMG/M metagenome (GOLD analysis project Ga0115562, IMG submission 87200) | Pelagic marine microbial communities from North Sea - COGITO_mtgs_110516 | ecosystem: Environmental > Aquatic > Marine > Epipelagic | place: Germany:Helgoland, sampling site Kabeltonne...
AGTAAGGAAGAGATATCTTTTGATAAAATATTGAAACGTGTTAAACAATTAGGTGAGGAAGCGTCTATTAATTTAAACTACACATCTCTCGTCATGCGAATTATTGAACAATTATATGATGGTATTGAGACCAAGATAATCGACGAATTAACCGCACAACATTGCGCTAACCAAATAACAGATCATCCGGATTATGGTGTATTAGCAAGTCGTATAGTTATTTCTAATAATCATAAAAATACAAAGGGTAGTTTTTACGATGTTGTTAAATGTCTTTATAATTTTCATGACAAGCAAAGTAAAAAAACTAAGCCTCTTGTCTCAGAGGATTTATATAAAAACGCTTGTTTTCACAAAGACAAATACGATGCTATGATAGATTACAACAGAGATTATGAGATAGATTATTTTGGATTCAAAACACTTGAAAGGGCATATTTGATGACTGTTGATAAGGTTGTTGTTGAACGGCCACAACATATGTGGATGAGAGTAGCAGTTTGTTTACACGGTAGTGATTTGGTTGCGGTAAAAGAAACATACGATTTAATGTCGCAGAAATATTTTACTCATGCCACACCGACTTTATTCAATGCTGGAACACCTCGTCCACAGTTAAGTTCATGTTATTTAATTGCAATGGAGGAAGACAGCATTGAAGGTATTTATAATACACTAAAAGATTGTGCGTTAATTTCAAAATACGCAGGCGGCATTGGATTGCATATACATAATGTAAGAGCAAGTGGTTCACATATTCATGGAACCAACGGTACCAGTAGCGGTATAATACCAATGTTAAGAAATTTCAATGAAACCGCACGATATGTGGATCAGGGGGGGTCCAAACGAAATGGTTCATTTGCTATATATCTATCTCCTGATCATGCTGATATCGAAGATTGGTTGGACTTAAAGAAAAATACGGGAGATGAAAACGCAAGAGCACGTGATTTATTTTATGGACTATGGGTTCCAGATCTATTTATGGAACGTGTAAAAGAGAATAAACCCTGGTCGTTGTTTTGTCCTAGTTCTTGTCCAAATCTATGTGAATTATATGGCGACGATTACAATAAATATTATCTTGAATGTGAGAGCGAAGGAAAAGCAATTAAAACAATGAATGCAAGAGATCTTTGGTTTAAAATATTAGATGCACAAATGGAAACAGGAACTCCTTATATATTATACAAAGATGCCGCGAATAAGAAATCTAATCAACAAAACGTTGGTACAATTAAGAGTTCTAATCTTTGTGTAGAAATAATAGAGTATAGTGATAAAGACGAAACAGCTGTTTGTAATCTGGCAAGTATAGCCCTATCAATGTTTATCAATTTAGACAAGTCGTTTAATTATGATAAACTGCATCACGTGACAAAGGTTGTTACACGAAATCTAAATAAAATTATAGATATTAATTATTATCCAACAGAAAAAACGCGTAAGAGTAATTTTAGACATCGTCCTATTGGAATAGGTGTGCAAGGATTGGCTGATGCGTTTGTATTGATGGACGTCGCATACAGCAGCGAACAAGCTAAAGAAATTAATAAAAACATATTTGAAACAATATATCATGCTGCAATGGAAGAAAGTATGGAATTGTCTAAAAAAAAAGGGCGATATGAAACGTTTGATGGATCGCCTTTGTCAAATGGTAAATTTCAGTTTGATTTATGGAATGTTTCGCCTTCAAAACGGTATGATTGGGATAAACTGAGAAAGCAGGTTATTAAAAATGGTGTTAGAAATTCTTTACTTGTTGCGCCGATGCCTACCGCTTCAACCTCTCAAATTCTTGGAAATAATGAATGTTTCGAACCATTTACAAGCAATATTTACACACGTAGAACGTTGGCGGGTGAATTCATTATTATTAATAAACACTTGATTCGTGAATTAATTGAAATGGGTATATGGAGTGATGATGTGAAGCAAAATATTATTGCAAATAAAGGAAGCGTTCAATATATTGAAGGAATATCACAACATATTAAAGATAAGTATAAAATAGTGTGGGAAATTCCTATGAAACATCTAATAAATATGTCAAAAGACAGAGGTGCGTATGTTTGTCAGAGTCAAAGTCTTAATTTGTGGGTAGAAGAGCCTAATTACAAGATACTAACATCAATGCATTTTTATAGTTGGGAGCAAGGATTAAAATCCGGAATTTATTACCTAAGAAGGAAACCTAGACATCAACCGCAACAATTTACAATTCAACCAAAAACAACGACAGAAAACAACGAACCTTGTGAGATGTGTTCAGCTTAAATTTTAAATATAATCAATATATTATATGAGAATATTGCCCTTTTTAAAATTATTTTTTGTCCCTTTATTTAGTAATTCATTAAAAAGTCCTTTTATTACAAGAAGAAACATTGCTAAAATGACAGCATATACACCAATTTTAATGTCTCAAAAAACCATAGCATGGACAACAAACGAAGATGATGACAATACGGGGCATGACAGACAAGGCGGAACACCTGATAATGACGTGAACCCTTTTTCTATTTATTTTTATGGTAATGTCAATGAAGAAAGTTGTTTACAATTAACAAATAGCCTTATTGAATTAGATATTAAAGCAAAACACAATAAAATACTTTATCCATCATACGAACCTCATATCAGTCTGCACATTCAGAGTGGCGGTGGGTCATTAATGCATACATTTTATGTATGTGATACAATAATGAATTTAGATACTCCGGTATATACATATGTGGATGGTTTTGCAGCTTCCGCCGCGTCCCTGATCGCGGTTTCAGGTAAAAAAAAATACATGACTAAACATTCCGCTATTTTAATTCATCAATTATCAAGTAGTACATCGGGTAAGTTAAATGAAATGAAGACTGAAATAAACAACTTAGGATTTTTTATGAATAATGTAAAATACCTATATTTAAATAATACAAAATTAGAATTAGATACATTAGAAAACCTACTAACTACTGATATATGGTTAGATTCCATTACGTGTAAAAATATGGGACTCGTAGACGAAATCATTTAAATAAAATACATACCTAAGAGTATAAATCCAATACCTACCCCTTTTTTTGTAGTGATAGCTTCATTATAAATTAATTTACTTATAATGGTTGTTAAAATAATCGGTATGGCATATGTATATGTTACATTTTTCGAAAGACTCTTACATTTTGTAGTTGACAATACGAAAATTAAGGTACCAAATGAACCTATTGAAAATCCACATAATAGATATTTAAGAGCTTCTAAATTATTCTTATCTTTGTAATAAACACCTGCTTTTTTATATAAAACAGGTGAAATGGACCATAAAATAGAAACAGTAATTAAATATAATATACAACTATCCATTGTATATTATACACAAAATTTTTTATACAAAGCATTGAAATTACAATTCTGTTCACATAAATCATAATTATATATTAAATAATAGTAACAACGCAAGCAAATAATTGTATCAATATAAGAATTGTGCAAATTTTTAGGTATTATTTCAAATAACTTATTATGCAACTCTTTCAATGAAGGATATTTGATATATGTTCTACCACTTTTACTCACAGCCTTAATATTGCATAATTCTTTAGAATATAACATGGTACAACAACAGGTTTTAGTAAATAAACATTCAACGTTAATTTTATTTCTCAATGTTTCTACCAAAATCATATTTAAATCAAAATTTATATTGTGAGCAACAATAATATCACAATTTTCAAATGCGGTTTTGAATATATTTAAAACATCGCAGATGTCGTATCCTTGCTTTAAACTAATTTCTTTTGTGATGCCATGTATGTTTGTACATTCCTCCGGAATGTCTACATCATTCGGAACCTTTACTATAGCATCGTAGGTTGTCATTAATTTGTTTAGCGAAGTGTCGTAAATAATAAAACTTATTTGAACAATATACGGCCATTCGTGAGCATTGTCTTTATTAGGAGAAGTGCGAAATGGTGGCAATCCCGTGGTTTCTGTGTCAAAAATAATCACCTTCATATTTATATTTATAAAATCTATAATACTTAAACTTTATTCAATTTATATTAATAATAGTATCAAATGATTTACATATTCCATAAGACCTGCGATGCCATTTTGTGATACCGTGCTGTTTTATTCCATCTAAATGTTTTTTTGTACCATAACCTTTATTACTCTTTAACCCATAATACTCGTCTAATAGTGGGTACTGATTACACAATTCAAGTATATATTTGTCTCTCTCGTATTTTGCCAATATTGATGCCGCAGCTATCGCAGTATAAGTATTATCGCCACCTTTTATACATACATAATTAATTGGCACCAATTCATTATTGTGGTAATATACCAAAGGTTTAAAATCATTTCCATCTACTAATATAAGAGTATTATTTGAAATATCCATATCTTGTAAAATATTTTTTGCAGATGTTTGCATAGATTTTAACACTGCTTGACGAATATTTATTACATCAATAGTATCGTTTTCTTCATAATTCACATTCCACGAAATTGCGTTTTTTTTTATATAGTTGGATAATTCTTCAAGTTTTTTATAACTTTTAATTTTTTTACTATCACACATTAATTCGTGTTTAAAAGAATTGTTTTTAGGTAATACAACACCTCCAGTATATAATCTTCCAAATAATGGACCCCTTCCCGCCTCATCTATTCCAATTTCCACATTGTTATTATCAAGATAATATGAAGTCAATACATTCTTCATTGTTTACATTAATTTAATTCATAGTATTTAAATTTTTTCCGTATATAGATTATAATGATAAGTAATAAAATGATGTGTTTACTATTGTTATTTATATTTATATTAATTTGTAGTTTTATGATGAATAATAATTATCTTAAAAGAGAAGGCTTAGATAACCGCGAAGAAGACATAAAATATAATCCTGACGATGCTTTTGAAGATAATTTAGAACGGCCCTCGCAAATTACACCAGGATTTGAAGATCTTTATGTTTTAAAAACAAGCACATTTCCACCTGTTAACACAAAGCAATATGTTTATGTAGACGACGATGAATCACTTGAAGAGGAGGAAGAAACATTACCAAAGGGTAAATGTCCACCTTGCCCCCCTTGCGGAAGATGTCCTGAACCCGCATTTGAATGTAAAAAAGTTCCTAACTATAAATCTAGCAATGACCAATATTTACCTAGACCGGTATTAAATGATTTTAGTCAGTTTGGGATGTAAAACGTTTTTTTATACATTTTTGATCAACTTGAAATGTATTACACCTCGTTTCTTGCGGTATTATTTTTAAAACACATTTAGCCTTTTTACCAACCAAAGGTTCCGTACATCCTTTTTCTTTACTTCTTTTAGCAGTTTTATTTAATTTAAATAATTTTTTACTGAATTCATCATTCGTGCATCTAGATCTAAAATGTTCATACCGTTCCCTAATATCTTCATATGTTAATCCAGATTTTTTATTTAACATCTTGTTAACTAATTCGTGCAAATCGTAAACATATCTTGAAAAACTTTCACGATTTTTTAAATCACATTCTCTTAAAGGTAAGCTCTTAAAGTTTTTAACCAAGTTTATTCTACAATATTTACAAGGTAAAATGTTTTTTAAATTTAATATCATATTTCTATAATTTTTTTTATCTTCACATGTTGGATTAACAGGATAATTAAAACTCATCGTGTGTAAAATATGCCAATAACTTGGACCCCAAATAGATGTTACCATACCATCACCATTATTAAATTCTTTTTTTTTAAAAGTACGATTGTTAGTTTTTTTTGAACGCAAGGCCTTCATTTAGCTATATATAGTATTTAGAACATTATTTTTGATGTAGATGATATAAATTTAATATTAAATTTTATGTAAAGTATATGTTTGTATATATCAAAATCAGAAGTAAAATTTTTTAAATCAATATTAATTAATTTATTATCATATGTCCTTATAATCATAAATATAATAAATATATAAGTTTATTTAAGCAAATTTATTATATTTTTAATATTATATAATGAAGATAACTTCTCTATTAAAACCAAAAAGTTTATATTTATCATTGATTGGCAATAAAAAAAATCTTAGAAATATATTCATCATTATTGTAGTTGCATTAATAGCTGTTTATTTTGCATACAAAAAATATGGAATACCAAAAATCAAGAAAAAAACCGGCGACGTAAAACATAGCGTCAACAAAGAATTAATCAAAGCCGACCAATCTGCTAAAATATATTATTTTTATACCGATTGGTGTCCTTACTGTAAAAAGTCACGACCTGAATGGGATAAATTCAAAAACATATACAAAGATGAAATAATTAATGGTTACAAATTAGAATTTATTGAAGTTGATTGCGACAAAGACGAAGCGACAGCAACACAGTTTAAGGTTGAGGGTTATCCTACAATTAAATTAGTTAAAAACGGAACAATTGTCCAGTATGATGCCAAACCAAAATTTGAGACATTAGAAGAGTTTGTTAAAACATCACTCTAAATATTTTAACATTTCTCCGGTTTGTTCATACCCTTCTTTAATCATTTTTTTACGAAAATCTACGTCGTTTGCAAATTTATTCCACAAAATAAAATTACTTGCTTCATATTCTGTATTAAATTTAAAATTATGTTTAATTTTTTGTTGTTTGTCATCCGTCATGGTTTTCATTAGTATGTTTCCTAAAATATTCATTAAATAATGTGGAAATGTATCGGTTTCTGATATATTATATCCATTTTTAATATGAGATGTTTGTAATCCAATAATCTCATCTTTATTGTAACCTTTAGATAAACAAGAATTTATTGGGTGATTATTAATAAATCCACCGTCTATATAATACTCCCCATCGTACTCTATAGGACCTAAAATAGGAGGGATTGAACAACTCGCAAGACAACCTAATATAACAGGCATATCAGGTGTAGTTTCATGCGATAATTCATGTATGCTAAAATCACTCAATTTAATACAATAAAATGATAATTTTACGTTAGATATTTTATAAAAATCTTTGAATGTTATGTTAATATCTATACCTTTTGATTTATAAAAGCTTTCTAGAGAATCTCTTATAAATTCATGTTTTATAAAACCCTTTTCGTTGTCTAATTCTAATATATCATTTGTATATTTTATAAAACTTTTAATCCATGGTTTGTTTATACAATAGTTCTCAATATCAATTAATTCAATATTAAGACATATTAATATTGATATAAACGTGCCTATTGATGTACAGCATATATGCTCTATATTCTTGATAGAAATATAAGATTCTGATAATTTTTTTATAGAACCCAATTGATACAAACCATTCGGTCCTCCTCCTGATAAAACCAAATATTTAATAGTCATAAATTATTATGTAAATTACTTTTAAATTTTATGTAAAATTATATTATGAATAGTAATGTATTGTTTAATAAAGACTCTGATAATAAAATTAACATAGATGATTTATATGATACTATTAAACGGACAGATCAAAACACGCTCATATCATACAACAAGATATTACAGCGTATACATACACGCATAAAAACAACTGCTAAACAAAAAAACAATAGTCAATGTTGCTGGTATGTAGTACCAGAAATATTAATAGGAATTCCTAAATATGATGTGGGTTCTTGCATAGCATATATAATAGATAAACTAAAAGACAATGAATTCAAGATTTCTTATACACATCCTAATTTACTCTTTATTTCATGGAACCATTGGATCCCAGATTATGTAAGAGAGAAAATAAAAAAAGATACTGGTGTAGAAGTGAATGGGTCTGGTTTATTGGTTAAAAAGAAAGACAATAATGATACATTGTTATTAACAAATAAAAATGAATCCATAGATTTGGCTAAAGAATACAAGTCAATTAACAGTTATAAACCTAGCGGTAGTTTAATTTATAATAACGATTTAATGAAAAAAATACAAGATAAATTGTAAATTTACATTTTGAAAACATCCGCTAATTTAAGAACCTGGCGACGCGATCTAACCGAACGCCCTTTGCCTTTGCGGCAGAACGAGCGTTTTTTGCCACTAGCATATTTACATCCCTTCAGCGAACGGCATACAGCAGGTCCCTTTCCTTTGCAACCAGACTTCTTCATGTGGCGACGATACGAACGTCTCATCGAGCGTTTTCTTGAATAAGATTTAGTTCTTTTTTTTACCATTATAATATAATATGAGAAAAAAAATTTTTACGTATTATTTTTTCACACAATTGTCTATTTCGCATATTCCTAAAAGTATACTATAAGTTTTTATTAATATTTCATAATCCTTGTTATAAGTAGAATGCAATAATATTATTAAGTTCCTTGTTTCTAAAATGACATCATTTAATTTATCAAAAGTCAAATTTTTATTAATACTTCTTTTATCATCATCTATATGAAAAATACTATTTACTATATTTATTAATTTAGATTTATTACTATTTAAATTATTAATTAAACATTTCAAGTCTTCGGCGTATTTTTTTATTAATAATTCGCTAGGGTCATTTAATGATAATATTAAGTTATTTTTTTTAGATGAACATTCAGTTAGTTTGATATCCTTAAAAAAATGTACGCTATCAGGTTTAGGGTTATTTGTAAAATATTTGTAAAATGTAGATAAATATTTTTTGTATTTACTATTATTAACATGATTAAGTTCACATAAAAAAAAATTATCATCATTTAATACAGGGTTTAAGGTAGTTATGATAGTATGCCATAAATTAGCTATTTTAATATAGTATTTAGCTAATTCTGTGCACATACTTGCATCATACGATAGATTTTCACTAAATATATCATACAGTTCATGAGTACATTTATTACAATATTCTATATCAAATAATTCATTACAGGAATTATGTAGTAGATCATCTATAAATATTGTATTAAAATATTCTAAATATATATCGTTATTCATATTTATATATAATTAAATTGAATTAAAACTAATATTATAACTATTTATTAATTTAATGGATTCAACAAAAAAAATAAAAAGACAATCAAATAAAAAAGAATTATGGTTGTTATTTGACAAAGAATTTAAACCAGATAATTTAGAGTGTGTATATAGTTCAAATACTTGTCGTACAAATTGTGAGATGTGCAAAAGTCCTATTTGTTTATCCGACGAGGGTTTCCAAATATGTAGCAATAGTTCCTGTGGTATATTGTATAAAGACATGTTAGATAATAGTGCTGAATGGAGGTATTATGGTGCAGAAGATTCTAACGGAAAAGATCCGACAAGATGCGGAATACCTATAAACCCTCTATTGAAAGAATCCTCTTATGGATGTAAGGTTGTATGCGAATCCAACTCAAGTTACGAAATGCGAAAAATTCGTCGTTATACTGAATGGCAATCCATGCCGTATAAAGAAAAATCGCAATATGATGAATTTCAGAGAATTACAATCATGGCAAATAATCATGGAATACCAAAAATGATTATAGACGAAGCATTAAAACATCATAAAAGTATATCAGAAAAGAAGACATTTAGAGGACTTAACCGCGATGGAATTATAGCCGCATCAATTTATATATCTTGTAAAATTCATAACTATCCAAGAACAGCGAAGGAAATAGCTAAAATATTCAATTTGGATACTGCCAGCGCAACAAAAGGTTGCAAGAATGCTATGACTATTATAAACGAATTAGAGGTATATATGAACAACAACGATAAAATAGTATTTCATGATACAAATCCTATATCTTTCATTGAAAGATATTGTAGTAAGCTTAATATTTCAACGCGTTATACTAAACTATGCCAATTTATTGCTATTAAAACCGAAAAAAATAATATAATGCCAGAAAATACACCGCATTCCGTAGCCGCAGGTATAATTTATTTTGTAGGTCAAGAATTTTCTTTAAATATAAATAAAAGAGATATCAGTATTATTAGTGAAATAAGTGAAGTAACAATCAATAAATGCTTTAAGAAACTTGAAAAAATTAAAGAAACAATAATACCCAAAGTATTTTATAAAACTAATTAAGTATTAAATATTAAATATTAATATTTAATATTTAATACTTAATGTCTTTTAAATTAGTAGAAAAATCACCCTGTGTTTCTGTAAAAGAAACTATATCTTTAGATACAATTAATCTTTTTACTCAATTTTACATCCCACAAAATTTACAAAGATTATATGAATTACAAACAACACTTAAATACAATGTTAATAATGCTCATATTAATAAAATCTATTTATTTAATGAACGTATATATCGTGATACTGAATTAGGAATTAATTCTAATAAAATACGTCAAATTAACATCGGAAAACGATTAAAGTTCTCCGATTTTTTTAATTATACGCAAAACAATAATATTAAAGGGTTTAATATTTTAATTAATGCTGATATATTTTTTGATGAAACATTGTATAATTTAAACAAAAGCGACATAGACATAAGTAAAAAAATGTTTGCACTATTAAGGTATGAATATAGAGATGAACAAGACTTATCAACATGTTGTTTATTTGGTTCAACAGAATACTTTCAAAGAACTAATAAAAAAGAAAATTGTCCAACTATAGAAGGTCATCCCGCAAGTAATGATACATGGATAATACATTCCAACAATAGATTAACAGACAAAGAAATAAAATTATTTAATTTTGAGTTAGGTATGCAAGGGTGTGATAATAAGATAATATATTTGTTTAAAATATTAGGTTATGAAATCTACAATGATGTAGATTTTATTAGAACCTACCACAATCAAAAACAACATACAACTCAGCGCAATTATTTAAATAAAAATACTATATTACCGCCTTGGGGTATATACTTCCCAGCTTGTGTAGATTTGAAAAAAGTTAATCTTAAGATTTTAGACGTTGACCTGAAAGCATACATAAATGATACTAATGAATTATCCTTTCATAATTTTACACAAGACAACTTTGAATTATATAAGTATATTACAGATAAATTTAGTAATAATGAGAATTTTGTTATTCCGAGAATCGCAGGAATAGAAAATGTTTTAGCATATTTAGGAGTTGGATTAAATAATAAAGATATCAAATGGGATTATTTAAAATATCAAACCGGACTTAAAATGGTTAAAACAAGTGCAGGCATCAAATTAACCAATGATACCTCAATCATCAAATACAGTAAATGTTATTGTAGTGCGTTTGAGTATAGTGATTTGATTACCTCATGGGAAATTAATGGTAGCGTTAGAAAAGCAATTCATAAATCACATGATTTTATACGACACACATTTCAAAAAAAAGAACTCAGTGGATATGTATATGACATATTCCATCATATCAATAATCCATGGACACATGCTCTAAGAGGAAAACGTATACTTATCATATCACCATTTGTAGAAAGCATCAAAGAAAAAATACCTGTGCTTAATGAAATATACGGTAAAGATTTATTTCCTGGTTGTAGTTTCATTTTATTAAAACCACCACAAACACAAGGCGATGAACCAAGCCAAGAATTTGATATAGAATTTAATTTATTTTGTAGTCAAATTGATAAAATTAAAGACGAATTTGATATCGCTTTATGTTCCTGTGGTGGTTATGGTAATCCAATATGTGCTTTCATTTATAAACATTTAAATAAATCTGCCATTTATGTAGGAGGAGTATTACAAATGTATTTTGGAATATATGGAAACAGATGGTTAAAAGAAAGAAAAGATGTTATGCAATTATATTTAAATAAGCATTGGAGTAGACCAAAACAAATCGAAAAACCTAAATCCGCCGATAAAATAGAAGACAATTGTTATTGGTAATTATTCAAAATATTTACATATTGATTTTATATCTCCAATAATAAATGTGTAAAGATATAAAATTTCTTTATCAATGGTATTTACCAAACACCAATCTTTTTTTAAATTATCATTGTAGTTGTATAACTTATTGCCATAATATGACATGCAACTATTATAGTTATAATTTGTATTTATACTAGTCATGATCCATGTAAATGGATGAAATGGATAATCGTTATTGAATAACATAATATAGTTTAATATTATGTAATTATACGTATAGCTATTGATAATTCTACTTATTTCAATAGGAATATTACCAAATATGAAACCACCATAATTTTCTCTATATCCTATTTCAAACATGATTTTATTTTCTTCAACGTTTTTTACTTTAACTTTAATCATAAAATTATCTATAGTTCTTGGTATGCTAAAATAGTCCTGAATTTCTTCATTATTGATAATTTCTTTAAATTGTTTAAGTCGTTTATAGTAAGCACGTGAAGGCATAATATTGATAGTATTCATTACAAGTATTTGTAAATCAATTTATTAATATAATTTTAATTAATATAATTTTAGATATATTAAACTTAAATATAATAAGAAGATTTATTTATATGATAAGTTTTGTAACGTCTATTAAATTATGTAAATATTATGAAGATTACGGCGAACGTTTGATTGATTATATTGAGAATATTAAATTGGGATGCGAAATTGCAGATATATCTTATGAAATTATAATATGCGAAGATGTTTGCGATAAAAATACTATATTTGTAAAAGATATTATTAACGAAAAAGGTGATAATTATTTAATCAAACACAATGCTAAAATTATTGAAGTCAAACAAACATATGAAAATCCAATTGGATACAATATGATAGAAGCATATGCCAAAAATGCGGGTCTTTATGAATCCGTCGGGGAATATGTCTGCATTACAAATGTTGACATTCTTTTTAATTCATATTTTTTTTGGTATGTTAAAGAAAGACTAAAAAAAAATAGATTTTATAGATTCCTACAATTTGAATCCTACAATAATATTAACACTGATTATCTTACACCTTTAATTAAAGCGGAAAGTAATGTAAAAAGACATATTAATCCATTTTTAAATGTTACTGAAAAACAAAGTAAAATACTTCAAAATATGAAATCAAACGATGCTGTTGTAATGGCTATGGGCAATAAAAGCGGAGACATTATGTTGATGGATCGTGAAAACTGGATTAAGATTAAAGGTTTTCCTGAAAATAAATATTGGGTACACAGTGATTACGTTGTATGTCGTGTCGTTTATAATAATAAGATACCTATGGAAGTAGTCCAGGAACCTGTAAAAATTTATACATTCTTACCAAAAAATACCCAACCTATTGCTAGAAATGAACGAAACGAGGGAGAAGAAGCTCCTGATGTAGAAGAATGGAACTTTTCGCAAACATATAACGATAAATTAACATGTAATTAATATAAATACTATGTCAGTAAATAAAGAAAACTATCTATAAGTCTGCTTTAATTTCTAAAGGTGTAAAAAAATTTTATTATAAGCACATAATTATATTAAAAATAACTTTTCATTATAAGTATGGTCAACACTGAAGATATAATTAATAAATATAAACTATTCTGGCAATATCCTGCTATAACTGAAAAACAATTCTATTTGCAAGAAAAAGATAATGCATATTATTTTGGATTACCTTGGGCTACTATTAGAGATAAAAGATACAATCAAACACTAATCTTTAATATATTTAAAGATTTAATTAATAAAGATCATAAATATTACACTTGTTGCCAACATGTTTCTTATAAAACATTTATTCCTCTTTGGAAAGCACTTAATATTACAAAAGTTTATATATCTCACAAACAAATTGGCATTAATAACATAGATGGTATAGAATTATTACCTTGTCCTCTTTTTGCTGTTAATTTTGAAACTAAAGAATTTAATAAGGATTTTGAAAATGTAGATTTTATTAATGTTGAACGACCTATATTGTATAGTTTTATAGGTGGTTATCAACCTCGTGATTATATGAGCAATATTAGACAGCGTATATTCGATATGAAACATCCAGATAATACAGATATAATTAATACTGGTGTTTGGCATTTAGATAATATCGTTTTTTCAAATAAACAAAATTATTCGGGTGAAATCAATAAACCGGGAGATTTTGACTATAAAACCAATTATTATAACAACATGTTAATTAAAAGTATATTTACTTTATGTCCTTCTGGTAGCGGACCTAATAGCATAAGATTTTGGGAAGCGCTAGCTTGTGGTTCTATTCCAATTTTATTGTCAGATACCCTTCAGTTACCTTATCATGAATTATGGGATAAAGCTATAGTTAGGGTTAAAGAATCTGAACTAAATAAAATACCGCAAATTTTATCTGAGATTTCAGAAGAAACACGGAAACATATGAGAGAAAATTGTGTAAAATTATATAATCATTTATATAGAAACTATATAAATAATCAAAAAAACTAATACATATCAAGAGCTACAAAAAAAATATAACAAACTAAATTATGGAGCATATAATTATGTTTGAGTATCAAAATTTTCTATAAAACCATATGGACTCCAGTACTTTTCCCATAAACATCTATTATTTTTTTGAATATCAGTTAAACCATCTTTATTATCATTATAGTATTTTTTTATTGTTTCAATAAGATTTATTTTCTTTGATATTATATCTTCCTCGTTAATCATTAATCCAAAGTTATGTTTTTCTATTTCATCCCAATATGGTAAAACGCAATCGGTATTTATAATTATTGGAATTCGTCCCATCATAAAAGTTTCATATAATCGATAAGAAAAATTACCTGCACCTCTATAACAAAATACAAATAAATTATTTTCCATATTTGTAAAATACTCTTTTCTTGCTATTTGTTTATCCATTCCAGCAGCCCAAAAACCTCTTCTTAATACAAAATTACATTTTATATCACTTTTATACATCATATATAAATAATATTTACGACCATGTATAATATGTCCGCAATAACCAATAGACAATATAGTATTATTATCTAAAATTTTGTTATTAAAATAATCCGGTGAGTATGCTATTAAAGGTTTTTCGTTAATTAATTTAGTTGATTTATAAAAACTTGTACGATATAATATTACATTTTCAGGTATATTAAACTTTTCATCACTATCATCATTAAAAAAACATAATAATGGTTTATTATATTTTTTTGACAATTCATCATAATTTTTAAACAATGGATCTAATAATCCTTTAAATTTAATAGGCAACATTATAAATTTACATTCTTCAACATTTTTAACATACCTTATGTGTTTTTCACATGCTTCCCTTAGTAAATTATATCTGGATATTCCATTTTCATTATAATAACGTAAGTCTTCTTGTGGGTTCTTATCTAATAAACCAAATAATACTAGTAATTCTGACGAGAATTTTAAATCCTCTTTGATAGTAAATATGTTAATCATATAATTTACAATACTTAAATATTTAAATCGTTATTAATATTATGATTGATAATATGCTTAATAGTGTTGTTAAAAAACAAATAAAACCTCATAAAATAGCTATCATGATTCCATGCACAAGTAATGGTAGAACATGGGCTAATATAAGAGAATCATATTTATTTAAACTTACAATTAAGTCATTTCTTTTATCATACGATAAACAACACGTATATACGTTTTATATAGGAATTGACAGAAATGATCCTTTCTTTGATAATATCAATAATCAAAATGAATTAAAATTAATTTTAAGCGTTATGGTGAATACAAATATACAGTTCATTTATTTAGATGATGCTGCTACAGGGCATCTAACTAAAATGTGGAATATTCTTTTTGAGAAAGCTTATAAAGACAAAAATGATTATTTCTTCCAATGTGGTGACGATATCATTTTCACAACAAAGGGGTGGGTGAATGATTGTATCGTGACACTACAAAAACATAAAGATATGGGATTGGTTGGTCCAATAAATAACAATCCACGACTACTTACACAATGTTTTGTATCCAAAAAACATTATGAAATCTTTGGTTATTTCTTTCCGGTTGAAATAGTTAATTGGTGTTGCGATGATTGGATTAACGATGTTTATAAACCTGATTTGTTTTTCCCATTAAGAAACCATTTTTGCAGTAATCAAGGAGGAAAACCTAGGTATATTATTAATAATGATCATGAATTTAGTGGAATGGAATGTTTGATGGAATTAAAAAAAGAGGTGGCGGTTTATGTTGAACGAGATAAAGAGAAAATTAAAAAGTATACATATTAATTTTAATTTGTATGTTCAGGACTTATACAATATGTTTTCCAATTACTAACATTTGTTGGATAAATATTTTCATTATTTAGTAGAATAGCAATATATAAATCTTCATAAATATTTTCTTTATATTTACTATTATTTTTTATTAAATTTATAGCATTTCTTGATATTATATAACCATATCCACCTAAACACCACGGCACATATATACCATCATATTCTTTATTATTCCAAATGTTATCTTTTGAACATTTGCCTATATGCCACGAACGATTTCCTTGAACATTAGATACATTTCCTATATAATCTTTTTTTATAATATTATATTCAGTAATAAATAATAATTTATCTTTTATATTATATTTTTCACTTTGTTTATTCATATATTCATATCTCTCTTTTAATGGAGTATAGTGACAAATATTAATTTTATCAATATTTTTTATCATTATTATCAATTATCTATTTTTATATTTAAATATAACAATTAAATAAATATTATATGGAAGAATTTAATAGAGATAAAATTAGAAGTTTAATTACCGATAAAAGGGTTGTAATAGTAGGACCAGCTACTTATTTAAATAAAAAAGGTTTAGGTAAATTAATTGATTCTTATGATATAGTTGTAAGATGTAATAAGGGACATGGATTAATTAAAGATCCTATTAATTATGGATCAAGGACTGATATATTATATCATTGTGTATGTCAAGACATTGATAATGGTGGTAGTATAACAGAAGAATTATATAACGATCTTAAATTAATAGTACTTGCTTATCCCCCATTAACCCAAACCGAAAAATCCACATTTAAATATGGTAATATTTATTTATATAACAAAATAAATGCTAAATTTAAGAATAAGCTATCGTGTGTAAATAAAATTAT